>Ga0334893_1001147_pt1 | contig 27472 bp, 26 predicted proteins | sample GraSluR3_MG_5_FD_207218 | JGI IMG/M metagenome (GOLD analysis project Ga0334893, IMG submission 207218) | Sludge microbial communities from methane-producing bioreactor in Wageningen University, Netherlands - Granular Sludge_09_05-R3 | ecosystem: Engineered > Bioreactor > Anaerobic >...
TTAATGGGAGCACGGATATGGGTTGAACTGCAGTATCTTTTAGCGTTGGATAAAACGGGTGTTTTCCCGCCGCTCAGTAAGCGGGAGATCAAAGCCATTGAAAAAATGGCGGTTTCGTTCAAGCAGGAAGATTATCAGAAGATCAAGGATACCGAAGCCAAATTGAATCATGATGTCAAGGCCTGTGAGGTATTTCTGGTCAACGAGCTTGGGCTCAAGCGTCCGAATATGATCCATTTCGGTCTGACATCCGAGGATGTGAACAATATCGCCCATACCCTTCTTCTGAAGAAATACCGGGATGAACAACAGCTGCCGCAGTTGTGCGAATTACTGCAATTACTTGCGGAAAGGATCAACGAATGGAAAGCCATTCCCTTTCCGGCACGGACACACGGTCAGATGGCTTCTCCAACGACAGCCGGAAAAGAACTGTCGGTTTTTGCTTCGCGGCTTCTCCGTCAGTACAAGATCATGAAAACATATCGTTTCCGCGCAAAATGTAACGGCGCCACCGGCAATTATTCGGCTTTTTCCGTAGCGGCCCCGCAGGTTGACTGGATCCGCTTTTCCGAAAAATTCCTTGACAGTCTGGACCTTGATATGAATCCGGCCACCACACAAATTGAGGACCATGACAATTGGGCGGAATATTTTTCGACGGTTAAAATAACTAACAGCATTTTGATGGATATGAACGGAGATATCTGGATGTATCTGATGCTGGGTTATCTGAAGCAGAAAGCCAAGAGCGAGGAGGTCGGATCTTCGACCATGCCCCATAAGGTCAATCCCATTAATTTTGAGAACAGTGAGGGCAACCTGGGTATTTCAAACGCGCTGCTGGATCATTTTTCCGCTAAACTGACACGTTCACGGCTTCAGCGTGACCTTTCCGACAGCACGGTCGAACGGAATTTCGGTCCTGCCCTGGGACATGCCTATCTTGCCGTGAGCGAGGTGATACGAGGACTTGGGAAATTATCCGTCAATACGGAATTTTGTGAGAACGAACTAAATGCATACCCGGAATTGCTGGCCGAACCGATCCAGACCATTCTGCGTCGTGAAGGTTTTGAGAATCCATATGACATCATGAAGAATCTGACCCGCGGAGGTACCTTTACGATCGCGGATCTCAATAAATTCATAAATTCACTTAAAATATCGGATGATGTCCGCAAAGAACTGGCGGATCTTCGTCCGGCGAATTATACCGGACTTGCCGAAAAGATCTGTGCTGAAGTTGTCCGAAATATAAAAAAAAGCATGACAAGGGAAAACACATGAATATCGCCGTTATCGGGTCCGGGGGACGCGAACACGCACTGGCATGGAAACTGAAGGGATCCCCCTTGGCGGATAGAGTCTATGTTCTGCCCGGGAACGGTGGAACGGAAAATAATGCTGATGCGGATATTTCCGATTTTCGGGCATTACGGACATTCTGTGAAAAAAAGGGGATATCACTGATCGTGGTCGGACCCGAGCAGCCGTTGACGGACGGTATCACGGATGCCTTTGAGGATACGGATATTAAGGTTTTCGGACCTTCCGGAGCTGCGGCACGGCTTGAGGGTTCGAAGATCTTTGCGAAAGAATTCATGAAAAAATACGGGGTTGCCACCGCTGATTTTGAGATATTCACGAGCGAGGACGATCCTACTGCGCTGATAAGGAATTATAACGGGCATGTCGTGATCAAATACGACGGACTCGCAGCCGGCAAGGGAGTCTATGTCTGTTCTTCGGAGACCGAAGCGAAAGCTGCCATCATGGATATCCTTGACAAATACGGAGCGGACGCGAATTATCTTATTGAAGCAAAGCTCAGCGGACAGGAATTGTCCATTATCGGCATAACGGACGGGAAAAGCATAAACTGTCTCTTACCGTCCCAGGACCATAAAGCGGCCTATGATGGTGATACCGGACCCAATACCGGCGGTATGGGTGCCTATTGTCCCGCACCGGCGGCCACGGAGGCGGTCCTGGATGAGATCGATGAAAAGATCATTCTGCCGACACTTTGCGGTATCGAAGCGGAAGGATTTTCCTATAAGGGTGTCATCTACTTTGGTATCATGCTGACCGCGGAAGGACCCATGCTGTTGGAATACAACGTTCGTTTCGGCGATCCCGAAACGGAGGTGATCCTTCCGGCGCTGAAAAGCGATCTGCTGGAACTGATCCTGGCATCTCTGGAAGGGGATCTGGATTCGGTACAAGCGGAATTCCATGATGATTATTTTGTCGATGTCGTTTTGACCTCCGCCGGATATCCCGGGAAATATGATAAGAACAAAGTTGTTCATGGAGTGGAAGATCTTTCTCCTGAAACATTGTGCTTTCATGGAGGTACACGCAGAAAAGGGGAAACGCTCCTGACCTCCGGCGGACGGGTATTGAATATTGTATGCCACGCTCCCGAACTGGAGGATGCGGTCCGGACCTGCTACCGTGAAATTGAAAAAATTGATTTTGACGGTAAGACCTTTCGAAAAGATATCGCGCACAAAGCATTATCTCATAAGCGACGAGAATGATGAAAAGAACAGCATCATATATTCTTCTGGGAATTCTGATGACAGTCCTGACCGGCTGTATTGAATATCGCGAGGAAATATGGCTGAACAAGGACGATTCCGGCTGGTTGACATTCCAGATCGGACTTCCGCTCCATACCGGTATCGAGGAAAGTGAGGTCGCGCAGCTTTCCATCGTTTCGCAATGCGATTCCGTGGAGGGTATGTCAGTGATCGGTACGGGCGTACGCGAGGAGGACGGTGTTACCTGGATCCACGCCGATGTTGCTTTCGATCATATCCTGTTGCTCAACGAAGTTAAGAATAAATGGTTCGGGCATATCTCTCTGGAAAAGGAAGAAGAAGGTGTGCGCTATTTTAAACGTGTCATTTCCATGAGTGATACGATCAACGCAAACAATAACAGATTCGGCAGAGCACTTAAATATGCGGCACTCGGTCAATATGCCTGGATCTATATTACGCACTTTCCCGATGATATCTATACCTCGAATGCTACACTTATGCAAACCGATACCTTGAGCAATACCGTTACCTGGGAATACAATCTGGCTTCGTTGATCAATGATAAAAAGACCATGAGTGCACGTTACCGGTATCAGCCCGGTTTTTTTGAACAGGTAAAAAATCTTTTAAAACGAAAAAACTGATATGAAAAAACGCATAGCGATATTTATTTCGGGACGCGGCAGCAATATGGAAGCCATTGCCGGGCAGGCGCGGGACGGGATTTTGCGGGATGTCTGTGAAATCGTGCTCGTTTTTTCCAACCGTCCGGATGCGGCCGGTCTTAAGATCGCCGAAAATATGGGAATAAGCACGGCATGTATTCCATCCGCGGGGAAAAAACGCGGGGAATTCGACCGCGACGTATTGCAATTACTTCAACCCCTGAATATTGATCTGATCGTTCTCGCCGGTTATATGCGTCTTTTAAGTCCGGTCCTGATCCGGGCTTATCCGGACAGGATCGTCAATATCCATCCGGCGGACACCCGCGCATATCAGGGAATTGATGCCTATGCCTGGGCTTTTGATAACAAACTTCCCAAAACCTATATTACGGTACATTTTGTAGATGAAGGCATGGATACGGGCGAGATCATCGCGCAACGGGAATTGAATATAAAAGGATTGAAAACCCTGGAACAGATCGAAGAAAAGGGACTCGCTCTGGAACATGAAATGTACAGTGAAGTTCTGAGAGATCTTTGTAAAAATACATAACAGCCGATCCGAAGGATCGGAAGGAGAAAACATTAATGTGCGGAATACTTGGAATCAGCGGCTTTGAGGATGTATCCGGCGAACTGGTAAACGGACTGGTCTCGATCCAGCATCGCGGCCAGGATGCTGCCGGAGTTCTGACCTATAATGAAGGGCGTTTTCATATTCATAAAGGTAACGGATATGTTTCCGATGTTTTCCGGAAAGTACCCTTATCCAGACTTACGGGTAATATCGGCATGGGTCATGTGCGCTATACGACCATCGGATCCACCGAAGCCATTGATGCACAGCCTTTTGCGGTAAATTATCCTTTTGGGATCGCAATGGTGCACAATGGAAATGTGATCAATTTTGTTAAATTGAGAGAAGTCCTGAATGATGAATATCACCGTATGGTGGAAACATCCAACGATGTTGAGTTGCTTCTGTACACATTTGCGACCTACCTTCAGGAAAAGAACCTGAAAAATATTACCATCGAAGATCTGTATGAAAGCGTCGAATTTGTACAAGAACACGTAAAGGGTGCTTATTCCTGCATTACATACATTAAGGGTATAGGTTTTCTTGCATTTACCGATCCTTACGGGATCCGTCCGCTTATCCTTGGTAAAAAAGAAACGATCAAGGGAACGAAATACATTTTTTCATCCGAAACATCGGTCTTTGATTACCTCGGGTATGAATATGTACGTGATCTGGAAGCCGGTGAAGCGGTATTCATTGATACAAACAATCAATTACACTCACGCATCCTGAAACGTACAAGACCTTCATTCTGCGTGTTTGAATATATCTATTTTGCACGTGAGGACTCCGTATTCCGCAATCGTCTTGTTGCTACCGAACGCGTACGTATGGGTAAGGCGCTGAAGGAGCGACTTGAAGAGGCCGGCGTGAAACCGGATATCATTATTGACGTGCCGACATCCGCATATTTCTTTGCATCGGGACTGGCGGAGAAACTGGATGTGCCTTACCGGCGCGGACTGGCGAAGAACCGTTTTGTCGGACGCAGTTTCATTACCCCAACGGAAGAGTTAAGACGCCGGGTGGTTCGACTGAAACTCAATCCTATACGTGATATTGTACGGGATAAGAAGATCGCCGTGATCGATGATTCCATTGTGCGGGGTACGACATCCCGGCATATTGTGAATATGTTGAAGGAATATGGCGCCAAGGAGGTGTACTTTATTTCCGCATCGCCGCCAGTCAAATTCCCTTGCATCTACGGTATCGATATGTCCGTTAAAAAAGAGCTGATCGCCGCCAATAATACCATTGATGAGATCGCTGAAAAACTCTGCTGCAACAAGGTCATTTATCAAACCCTTGAAGGATTGCGCGAGCTCTATCATGATCTCCCGATCTGCGATGCCTGCTTTTCGGGAGAATATCCGACCGGTATTACACAGGAAATATTAGACCAGATCGAAGAAGAAAAAATGAAATCCAACAGGGTCTGAGTATCCGAAACACGAACGAAAGGAGCATGATATGCCACAAAATGAAAAAATTACCATGAAAGGACTGACCTTCGATGATGTTCTCATTGTTCCGGCAAGAAGCAAGGTCCTGCCTTCGGATGTATCGACCGAGACCTTTCTTACAAAGAACATAAAACTGAATATTCCTTTCGTTTCCGCTGCCATGGATACGGTTACCGAGGCGCAACTGGCGATCGCTATCGCGCAGGAAGGCGGACTCGGTTTTATTCATAAGAACATGAGTATCGAGCGGCAGGCATCCGAAGTGGACAAGGTCAAACGTTCCGAGAGCGGTATGATCATCAATCCCATTACGATCGCACCGGAAAAACCCATCGGAGAGGCGCTGGAACTGATGTCCCGTTACTCCATTTCCGGGGTACCGGTCGTGAGCAAAGGGAAACTGGTCGGTATCATCACCAACCGCGACCTGCGTTTCATTACGCCGGATGACTTTCTGGCAAAGGTATCGGAGTATATGACCTCCGAAAATCTTATCACCGCACCCATGGGAACAACGCTGGAGGAAGCGATCAAGCCCCTGCAGAAACACCGTATCGAAAAATTGCCGGTCGTGGATAAAGAAGGACACCTGAAAGGACTGATCACGATCAAGGATATCCGCAAGAAAATGAAATATCCCAAAGCCGTGAAGGATGATGTCGGCCGCCTGCGGGTTGGCGCTGCCGTTGGCGTGACCGGAGATTTTCTGGAGCGTGTATCCGCACTGGTAGAAAAAAATGTCGATGTGATCACGCTTGACACGGCACACGGTCATTCCGAGAAAGTGATGGATGCCGTGAAAACGATCAAGCGGAGGTATCCGGAACTGCCCTTGGTGGTAGGGAATGTGGCAACCTATGAAGCTGCCCGCGACATTGCGGCCATTGGTGCCGACTGCATCAAGGTTGGGATAGGTCCCGGCTCTATTTGTACGACCCGGGTGGTCGCCGGTGTGGGTGTGCCGCAACTGAGCGCCATTATAGAATGTGCACGCGCGTCACGGGAGACCGGTGTTCCGCTTATCGCGGACGGCGGGATCAAATATTCGGGCGATGCGGTCAAAGCACTTGCGGCCGGTGCCGCTGTGGTAATGATCGGTTCGCTGTTCGGCGGTACCAAGGAATCGCCGGGCGAGGTTGAACTTTATCAGGGACGTCGTTTTAAGGTCTATCGCGGTATGGGTTCGCTCGCGGCAATGCGGGAAGGGAGTTCCGACCGGTATTTTCAGGACGGGAAAAGCGCCGGTGGTAAATATGTGCCCGAGGGTATCGAAGGACGTGTTCATTACAAAGGCGAACTGGCGGATGTGGTCTTCCAGTTGGTAGGCGGACTCCAAAGCGGTATGGGCTATGCCGGCTGCGGCAGTATTGAAGAATTGAGCAAAAAAGCACAATTCGTACAGATCACCAATGCGGGATTGCGGGAAAGCCATGTGCATGATGTGCTTATCACGAAGGAAGCGCCCAACTATTGGGTAGAGGAGAAATAATTGACAATTGACAAAGGACAATTGATAAAGGATAATTGATCAAATAAACCTTCAACCGCTCAGCGCTGTCATCCCGACCGAAGTGAAGACGCCGGAGGCGGATGAACGCAGCGGAGGGATCCCTTCTATTGCACGACAATGCAAAAGATAAGGAAGTTAAGAAGCCGGGACGTTCGGCATTTCGACAACTCAACATTCTTTTGATTTTTGAACAATTTTAAATTTTGAATCTTAAATTATAAATTACAAATCATAACATCAACAAATCAACAAATCAACAAATCAACATAAAGGACACCTCAATCACCTCAACACCTCAACCCTCCTTCGCTCCGATGGATCGGAGCTTCGGCGGGCAGGCACCTCAGCATAAAGGACATCTCAACATCAACTCAACACCTCAACATCTCAACGACTCAACATTAGTATTACACACTTGCTGTGCGGTATGTGCCGCTGCTTGTGCGGAACGTTTGCGCGCAGAGGGTCTGGAGCCGGTGTTGTTCTTCTCCAATTCCAATATTGCACCAAAGGAAGAATACGATCTGCGTCTGGATGCCGCAAGACAGCTTGCTGCAGCCCGGGATCTGGAGTTGGTCGAAGACGGGTATGATCATGAAGCCTGGCTGAATACAATTAAGGGATATGAAGCTGAACCCGAGAAGGGAAAGCGATGTGAGCTATGCTTTGATTTCAGTTTCACCCGGACCGCCGCATACGTTCGCGAGCATGGACATCAAGGGTTTACAAGCACATTGACAGTAAGTCCGCATAAGGTAAGTCGCATGGTCTTTGCGGCCGGGAAAAAATACCCGGAATTCCGGGACTATGATTTCAAAAAACAAGACGGATTCAGACGTTCGCAGATACTCAGCCGTGAACTCGGATTGTATCACCAGCATTATTGCGGTTGCGAGTTCAGTCTGAAAGAAGCAAAACATAAAGGAAGGATATAATAAATCATGCATAACAACAGTATTCTCATTCTGGATTTCGGCTCGCAATATACCCAATTGATCGCCCGGCGTATTCGGGAAGCCAATGTCTATTGTGAAATACATCCTTTTAATATTCCTTACGATGATATTGTCACATTTTCTCCGGCGGGCATTATCCTTTCCGGCGGCCCGTCAAGCGTGTACGGACCGGATGCCCCGCACCCGGATCCGCGTATCTTCGAAATGGGATCGCCCATCCTTGGTATCTGTTACGGACTGCAGCTTATCAGTCAGCACTACAAAGGAAAAGTTGCGCCTGCAGTACAGCGCGAATATGGCAGGTCGCAGTTGGTGATCGATGAATATGAAGGGCTTTTCGACGGTATTCCGATGGAACGATCTCTGACCGTCTGGATGAGCCACGGGGATCGCGTTGATATATTGCCGCAGGGATTTAAGGTCATAGCCCATACCCCAAGCGCACCGGTCGCCGCGATCCGGCATGAAAGAGAAAAAATATTTGCCATCCAGTTCCATCCCGAAGTCGTACATACCGAATCCGGCAGCCTCATTCTGGAAAATTTCGCGGTACGGATATGCGGCTGTGTGCAAGACTGGACCCCCGCAAATTTTATTGAATCCGAGATACAGAAGGTCCGTGACATGGTGGGGGATAAGCAGGTCATCTGCGGTCTGTCCGGCGGTGTGGACTCCTCGGTGGTTGCCGTTCTGCTTCATCGGGCGATTGGGGATCAGCTGACCTGTGTGTTCGTGAACCACGGACTTCTGCGTCTGCACGAAGCGGAGCAGGTCCAGAAGACATTTCGCGACCGTTATCGCATTAAACTGGAATATGTGAATGCCGAAGACCGCTTTCTGGATGCCCTTGCAGGCGTAAGCGATCCGGAAAGGAAACGCAAGATCATCGGGAATTTATTCATTGATGTTTTCGAAGAAACTGCGAAAGGTCTCGGAGATTTTGATTTTCTGGCCCAAGGCACCCTGTATCCGGACGTGATCGAATCCGTATCTTTCAAAGGTCCCTCCGCGACGATCAAATCGCATCATAATGTCGGCGGACTGCCGGAAAAGATGAATTTTAAACTGATCGAGCCCCTGCGCGAATTATTCAAGGATGAGGTCCGCAGAGTGGGCAGAGAACTCGGACTGGATGACGAACTTCTGATGCGGCATCCTTTTCCAGGACCGGGACTGGGAGTGCGTATTCCGGGAGTCGTCACGAAAGAACGTTGTGACATGTTGCGCGAAGCGGATCATATTGCCATGGAAGAACTCAGGAACAGCGGATTCTATGATAAGGTCTGGCAGGCATTTTGCGTTCTGCTGCCGGTTCAGTCCGTCGGAGTCATGGGAGATGAGCGCTCGTATGATTTTGCCGTGGCGTTCCGTGCGGTCACCAGTCAGGACGGTATGACCGCCGACTGGGCGCATATTCCTCACGAGATCTTGTCACGCATATCCAATCGGATCATCAATGAGGTCAAAGGCATCAACCGGGTGGTCTACGATATCAGTTCCAAACCTCCCGCGACGATCGAGTGGGAATAACGGATATCTGCGAATTACACCAAGAATCATCCACGGATTACCAGACTTCGCTCTACGGCCTACGTCCGGCAGGCATGAATTATTACGGATTATTATATAGTGTCAGTGAAAAAAAACCGCCCAAAGACGTCATAACACCTTTTGGGGATAGGTGTTATGACGAAGGATAAGGAGGGAAGTAATTGTTGTGTGTATCGAATATATGCCCTATCACTTAATTAGTTCCCGAAAATTCAAAATAATTATAAATATTTCGGAAAGATATCATTTTTGCCATTGAATTTTTGTAAAACGCTTCAGATGACAGGTCAGGGAAAGAGATAATAATATCCACGGCTAACCCGGATACCCTATTACCTGACATGTCATCCGTCATATCACCGAATAAGTTACCCCGGATCCGGGCTACGCCACCTATCGGTGGTTACGTCCGGCAGGTGTTGTAGAATAAGGATTGAATAAGATAGAAAAAATGATATCCGAACAAGGAACACCGATATGTGATTTGTGAGGGGGAAGAAGGAGGTTGAGGGTATAAGGTAGTTGCTTTACATTCCTGCATCGATGATCCTTACACTGCTTTTTGATATTTAGATAAAAAACATTTGAAACATGCTGAAAAATTACGTATAATTTGCACCGGAAAAAATGAAAGTATAACAGCAAGAAGGAGAATAAAAAATGAAAATTAAACCGCTTGACGAACGTGTTTTGATCAAACCCCAGCCGGAAGAAGAGAAAACCGCAAGTGGACTGATCATTCCCGACACGGCAAAAGAAAAAAAATACCAGGGTGAAGTCATTGCTGTTGGCACCGATAAAGAACTGAAAGAGATCGTTAAGGTCGGGGATGTCGTCCTCTATGGACGTTATGCCGGTGACGAGATCAAAGTTGACGGCGAAGAATACATTCTTCTTAATCGAAAAGACATTTTAGCGATCATTGAATAAGCTCATCACATTTCTAAATGAAGGGGCATAAGCCCCTTTTTTTATTGATATTTAAAAAATAAATGAATACTTTCTTAACGATTAATAACATATATGCATAAGGTGGTTTGCAATGGATCAAACAGAAAAATATGTAAAAGGGATGTTCAATGCACTGACCGATTTGACGGCCACATTCATCGATATTCCCGCTGATGAGGTCGAATATGATGAAAACCTGATCGCTACATATACCCAAAAAGGCAGCTTTAAGAATGTACGTGATTTTTTACAGCAGAACCGTCAGATCCGGGACGGAAAAATAACAAAAGCCGCGTATCTGTGTTTTGCGAAGAAAAATCGTTTGTATTCAAATGCCGTGATCAAGATCGCGCGTTTTGAAGGGAATACCGTTACCAATTTTATCACGAAAAAGAATATTGACTGTAATCTGATATGTGCGATCGATGAGGTTCTTGCATTCATAAAAGAACATGTTTCCCGCGGTGTGGTCCATCATCGCAGCGGCAAAGAGGAAATTAAATGGGATTATCCCTTTGATGCGCTCCGCGAAGCCGTTATGAACGCGGTATTGCACCGCGATTACAGTGACACGGGAAATATCCAGGTACGTATCTTTGAAGATTGGCTTGAGATATGGAGTCCCGGAGCTTTACCCGCGGAACTCGATCTGAAACGCATTCTCTATGAGGACCGTACCATCCTTCGGAACAGCAATCTGGCAATGATCTTTCAATCCCTGGGGCTTACCGATAACTGGGGGACCGGCTTTAAGCGTATGAATGATGCCTGTCTTGATAACGGAAATCCGGAACCGTTGTATTCTCAGAAAGCCGGAGCCTTTGTTGTCACTATGCACAAAAGCATTATCACGGCAAGTATGGACAAAGTCCCGCACGAATAAAGACTTCGGGAATAAAAACAAATACCTGAATCCGGGGGAGATTGACGCAAAGATCATTTATGAACAATAATATTAATGCGATTTCTTCAGAATTAAAATGGTATGTAATACGAGTGCGACCGCGTCATGAGAAAGCGGTCGCTGAACGTTTATCGGAAAAATATGAAGTATTCCTTCCTCTGATCCTTGACATCAGAAAATGGTCCGATCGTATAAAAAAGATCGAAATTCCTCTTTTTCCCGGGTATTTATTTATTAAAACGAACATTAAAATGAAATTTTTCATTCTGGAGGATAAAGCCGTCAGTCACTTTGTACAGTTCGGTAAACAACACGCCGTTATCCGGGAAATGGAGATACTTGCGATAAGGAAAATGTTGAACGATCCCGCAAGTCTGAAAGTCGAGGACGGCTACGCGTTTGAAAAAGGAGAGCGTGTCATGGTGTCCCGTGGTGTTTTTGCGGGTATTGAAGGAAAAATACTTAAAATTAAGAATAAGAACCGCCTTTTTGTGGCGATCGAGCAATTGGGTAAGATCATCTCTGTTGAGATTGACATGGATGCTCTGGAAAAACAAAAACGGATTTTCAATAACTGAAAAATACATACGAAAAATTGGCAATGAATAAAATCTATCTTATGGATAAATGGTTTTTATTCATTTGACAAAAGCATATATTTATATGATGTGCCATAAACAGAAAAAGGAATAAAATATATCGCACAAAATGCCCCCCGCATGCTTTTAAGGTCCGTTTATGGGATGGATCGGGGCGGAGCCCTTTTCTCAATTAACAAAGGACAAAGGACAAAGGACAAAGGACAATGAAAAATGAAAAAATAGCGATCGCATTCAATTGTCAATTGTCAATCGTCAATTATCAATTTTTATGAGTAAGTATGATAAAAACCAATATAGCATCCAAACCCTTCATTAGAATTGCTATTAGCGATCTTGCGGCTCTTATCGGCATTTATTTCATTCCGTCATTGTCCCATGCACTGGCGTTCCCTTTGTATATGTTCGAACCGATGCGCATTGTGCTGTTCACGGCCTATCTTTTCTCGCGGAGCAATACCAACGCGCTGATCCTGGCGCTGACGCTTCCGCTTTTTTCCATGCTCAGCAGCGGACATCCCATCCTGCCGAAGGCCCTGCTAATGTCCGGGGAATTGTTTATCAACGTTTTATTCTTTATCCTGCTCCTGAAACACACAAAATGGGGTGTGTTCCTTTCTTTGCTGAGTGCGACTCTTGCGAGCAAGCTGGTCTATTACGGCGTAAAATTTCTGCTGATCCGTGGCGCTGTTTTTGAGGACAAGCTGATATCAACACCCGTACTGACACAGATCATTATTGCGCTTGTGATCGCCGCGATATTTTCGTTTGTTTCCCGTAAAAAATGCCGGCAACCGGGAGAAACGGGATTACCAAAAGAAGATTCACCACAAACCGGCGGATAACAATGTCAAAATCAGATGTAAAGACAAAAGCGATCAAGGGCGTGACCTGGAATCTGGTGGAACGTTTCGGCCTGCAGGGTATTCGATTTATATTTAATATCTTACTGGCACGGTTATTGACTCCCGAGGAATTTGGGGTCGTTGGCATGGTCATTGTCTTTTTCCTGATCGCGGAAACCCTGGTAAACTATGGCTTTGGTCAGGCCTATATACAGAAAGAACAGGTAACGGAAGAAGATGCCAATACGGTATTTTATGCGAATCTGCTGATCTCCCTATTTGTTTATCTGGTATTGTGGCTTGCGGCGCCCGCTATTGCCGGTTTCTATGAAAAACCGGTCATGCGTGAGCTGACCCGTGTTATGGGTGTGGTGATCGTTATCCATGCTTTTAGCCTTATCCAGATAGCAAAACTTACCCGGGAAGTGGATTTTAAGAAAAAGGCATTGGTTTCCCTGGTGTCCATTGCGCTATCCGGTGTACTGGGACTTCTGGCTGCCCTGAAGGGAATGGGTGTATGGAGTCTGGTGGTGCTGAACATCTCCGAACGGATCTTCATTGCTGCCGGTTTGTGGTTCAGTGTAAAATGGAGACCATCGTTTACTTTTTCAAAGACATCGTTTAAAGAACTTTTCGGATTTGGTTCGTGGATGCTGCTGTACGGTTTCATTTTTCAGATTTTTGACAATATCTATACCATCGTCATCGGAAAGCTGTTCCCGATCGCTCAGGTCGGTTTTTACAGTCAGGCAAAGAAATTTCAGCGTCAGGCCACACGAAAAGTCGTCGACTCGGTTGGTACGGTCTCTTTTCCGGTCTTCTCACATGCCCGCTCGAATATGCCGCGTCTGCAGAATATGATGAAAAAATTCCTGCAGCACACGATGATCTTCGTTACACCGATGTCCCTGATCCTGATCGTTATTGCCAAACCCTTTGTTATCCTTTTTCTGACGGATAAATGGGCGCCCATGATCCCATATTTTCAGTTGCTTTGCATTGCAGGCATTCTTTATCCGGTCAATGTTGTGAATTCAAAGATATATATGGCTTTGGGGAAAAGCAGGCTGCATTTTAATATTGGACTTATACGGAATGTCTTGCGCATCGTGAACATAGCCATCATGTACCGCTATGGAGTTGCATACATTATTGTGGGTGAGATCGTCCTGTCGCTGCTCACTACGGTCATTGAGGCGACTGTGACAGGGAAACTGATACAATACGGTCTGTTTAAACAGACCCGCGATATATGGAAGATCCTGCTATCGGGGGGAGTTGCATTTGCAGCAGGTTTTATGCTGACCTTCCTGATCGAAGATCTCTGGATCCTTCTGTTCGCCGGTTTTCTGGTCACCGGCGGAGTTTATCTGCTTCTGCAATTCCTTTTCAACCGTGAAGTGTTCATGGAGACGATACGACTGAAAGAAACGTTCACGCCGGTCAAAAAAAACACAATAAACGAACTCTGATCCGGAGTATATCGATAAGAACAATGGATTCGCATGGATAAAAAACAAAATATTTCCCATATTGTTGCTTCCGCGCTCTGTGTTTCCTGCGGTGCCTGCAAGGGCGTTTGTCCGGTATCCGCCATTTCTTTCACGGAAACGCCCGGCGGTCTGATTCAGCCGCGGATCGACGAAACGACATGCACGTATTGCGGACTCTGTGATGCGGTATGTCCCGCTTTACACAGAGGGAAAAGTCTGAAGGAACGCATGCCCGCGGATCCTTTCATCGGGCAAGCTTTGGAAAGTTACAGCGGGATCGCGACAGATAAGACAATATATGAAAATTCGCAGAGCGGTGGAATCGCATCGGCTCTATTGCTTCACGCGCTTGAAAACGGACAGATCGAAGCGGCTGTGTGCGTTGGTATGCCGGGCGGGAACCCTCCCCGTCCGCAGGTGATCATCGCGCGCAACAAAGAGGATATTCTCGCCTCGCAAAAATCCAAATATTGTCCCGTGCCTTTGCTGGAGCTTATACCCGAAATACGAAAAATGAAGGGGAAAGTTGCATTTGTGGGTGTATCCTGCCAGATACGGGGACTGATGAACGTATTGGATGAAGTAACGGATTTGCGTGATAAGATCGCCTTTACCCTTGGATTGGTCTGCGACCGGACCATGACCCTTGCCGGACTCGATTATCTTGTACAAAAAGCTTCTCCGGGAACGGGCAAAACATTGTGTATGCATTTCCGGGATAAAAGCGTTTCGGGGTATCCGGGGGATGTACATGTTTTTAGTGCCGACGGATATTCCCGTGTTTTTCCGGCCGCTGAACGGATACGCATCAAGGACCTTTTTACACCGCCTGCCTGCAGGATCTGTTATGATAAGATGAACGTATTTTCCGATATTACGGTCGGCGATCCGCACGGGATAAAAGGTATCGACCGCAAGGGCGGGGAGTCCGTGGTGATCGTGCGAACGGAAACCGGCCGGAATATCCTTCACGCGGCACGATCGGATGGATCCGTTCAACTGAGGAAGGTACCTTACGAAGACATCATCAAAGGCCAGAAGATCGGTCAAAAAAAACGGGATTGGCGGGGATACGCGGAAGCATGGAAGGTGTCCGGACGCGAATATCCGGACTTTGACATCCGCATCCCGGAACAGTCCGTGAAACCCGGACAGATAGGAACGTACCGGGAATCTCTGGACCTTGCATTCCGGCTTGATGAATTTGCCGCCCCTGGGGAACTTTTTGATTTGGTGACAGAACAATTAAAAAGGAAGAAGAGAAAAAACTTATTATCGTTACCCCTGAGAGTGATGAAGAGGGTGTTTAAGGGTTTAGGAGTTTAGGGGTTTAAAGGTTTAAGAGTTTAAGAGTTTAAGAGCTTGCTCTACGCCGCGCCATGCCGTAGCCCCTTTGGGGCGAAGGATGGAAGCTCCGATAGTTCGGAGCGCAGTAGAGGTTTAAGGGTTTGAAGAATATTTGAGATACGAATGAAAGAGAGAAATAAAAAATGAAAATTCAAATTGACGGTGCGGGAACGAAGAACAAGGGAGCCAAGCTGATGTTGCGGGCGGTGCTGGAGCAGATCGAAGAGCGGCATCCGGAGGCGCAGATCATTTATAACTCGGTCGGCAAAATAAAGACGATCAAAACATCCTTAAAAATAAAACAGCCCTTATTTGAAAAGCTCGGACCCCTCCCGGGTGAGGTACTGAACGAACTGGATATTCATATTCCGCCTTTATCCGAACTGACCCCGCATAAGGATGTTGATCTCTTGCTGGATGCCAGCGGATTTCGTTTCGGTGATCAGTGGAAGCACAGTAAAAAATACTTAAAGTGGATGGAACGTTATTACCGGAAAATGAAAGATCGCGGCACAAAGATCGTTTTTCTGCCCCAGGCGTTCGGTCCTTTTGAAACGCCCGGAGGGAAAACAACGGCGGATATTCTCGACCATTACGCGGATCTTATCTTTGCCCGTGAATCAAAGTCAAAAGAGTATCTTCTGAAAGCGGGGGTGAGCCCCGAAGAGATCGAACAGTACCCGGATTTCACCATTCTGACCAAAGGAGAATTCCCTGAAAAATACCGGGATCTGCGGGGAGCGGTCTGTATCATTCCGAACAATAAAATGATCCGTTATACGAAACTGCACGATTCCGAATACCTGAACCTGCTGGACACCTTGATCAAGGATCTGCAGGGCACGGGGAAAGAAGTGTTTCTTTTGAACCATGAGGGGAAGAAAGATCTTGAGATATGCCAACGCATCAATGAACGGCACGGTGGGGTATTGCCCATCGTCAGTGACCTGAATGCCAAGGAAATAAAAGGATTGATCGGGGAATCCTATCTGGTTGTGTCCTCCCGCTATCATGGGGTGGTCAGTGCGCTGAACCAGGGAGTGCCCTGCCTGGCGACCAGCTGGAGCCATAAATACGAGTTATTGTTCCGTGATTACGGGATCGAAGCCTGTCTGATCGATGTGCGGAAGGATTATCGCAGTGAACGGAAAAAGATCGGCATGCTGCTTGATCCTGCCCGCTATAAAGAGATCAGGGACAAACTTTTCACAAAAAGAAAGGTGGTTCGCGAAAAGTCCGAAGAAATGTGGGAAAAGGTCTGGAAAGTCGCGGAAAACTAAATTCATGTCGAGTTGTCGAGTCGTCTAGGTGTCGAGAATATAAAAAATGTCGAGTTGTCGAGGTGCCTGGGTGTCGAGAAGATGAGGAGCGTGACATAAAATTTATATGACAGACTGAAATAATAAAATAAGGGGAGGACGAAAATGAATGCAAGAGGGCATTTGTATGGTTTTGAAAAGCTGGAGATATGGAAAGACAGCAGGAAATTGGTTTATATGATATATGAGATCAGCAAAGAATTTCCATCTCACGAATTATACAGTCTGGGAAATCAAACACGCAGATCTGCTGTTTCGGTTATGGCAAATATTGCGGAAGGAGCTTCAAGGGTTTCAAAAAAAGATTTTGCGCATTTCCTACAGATTGCATACTCTAGTTTAATGGAAGTTTTAAGTCATTGTTATCTGGCATTTGATCTTAAATACATTAACGAAGAAAATTTAAGTGAAATAAAATCAAATATATATAGGATATCCAATAAAATAAATGCTTTATACAGATCACAGATAAATCAAGCATAGGAATATCGACAAATGAACAAATTGACAATCAACTCGACACCTCGACACCTCGACGACTCGACCCTTCTGGTAACAGGAGGCAGCGGCTTCATCGGTTCCAACTTCATCCACTACCTTTTTCGCTTGCCGCATTTTAGTGGGAAGATCATCAATGTCGACTGCCTGACCTATGCCGGCAATCCTTTGAATCTGACAGAGATAGATAAGCAGTATAGTGGTAGCCGTTATTTCTTCGAGAATGTGGATATCACCGATCATGCGGCGCTCAAGACGGTGTTTGAGAAATACAAGATCGATCTGATCGTGCATTTTGCCGCGGAATCGCATGTGGACCGCTCCATTACGGGTCCGGCAGCCTTTATCCGGACCAATATTCTTGGGACCTTCAATCTGCTGGAGTTGGCGCGTGAAAAGAACATCCACTTTCATCACATTTCCACGGACGAGGTCTACGGTTCGCTGCCCGAAGACGATCCCGATAGCAAATTCCTGGAAATCACGGCCTACGATCCGCGCAGTCCCTACTCGGCATCCAAAGCATCCAGCGATCATCTGGTGCGGGCGTACGGACATACCTACGGACTGCCGGTGACGCTCTCGAACTGCAGTAACAATTACGGTCCCTACCAGTTCCCCGAAAAGCTCATTCCGCTGATGATCAGCAACATGCTGGAAGAAAAAGCCCTGCCGGTCTACGGGGACGGCAGGAACATCCGCGACTGGCTCTACGTGGACGACCACTGCAGCGGCATTTGGGCGATCCTGGAGAAGGGAACATTGGGGGAGACCTACAACATCGGCGGCGAGAACGAATGGACCAACATCGATCTGCTGAACGTCCTCTGTGAGATCGTTGCGGAGGAAACGGAAAAACCGAAAGATCACTATAAAAAACTGATCACCTACGTCAAGGACCGTGCCGGCCACGACCGCCGTTACGCCATTGACTGCGGCAAGATCAAGTCGGAGCTGTGCTGGAAGCAGTCGGTCACCTTTGCCGAAGGCCTGCGAAAGACGGTAAAATGGTACCTGGAGAATCCGGAGTGGATCGGTGCAGTGAAGAGCGGGGAATATCTAAGATGGATAGATGAGAATTATACAAAAAGATAAGAACCTCACCACGAATTCCACGAATAGAGGGACCACGAATTACACAAATTTTCACGAATTTTCACAAAAATTATAAAAGGCTTTACTCTAGTATCAATATAGAACAAAGCTAAAATATCTTCGTGATAATTCGTGTAAATCAGTGTAATCCGTGGTTAAACTCTTTGTGTAATCCGTGGTTAAAATCTTCGTGAAATCTACAGATAATTAGTGAAATTATAAATTGGGGAGGACGAAAAATGTTATATGAACAGGAATCATATAATATCATCGGTGCATGTATGGAAGTACACAAAAAGCTTGGACCGGGATTTCTGGAAGCTGTCTATCAGGAAGCATTGGGTATTGAATTTGATCTGAGGGACATTCCAAACGAACAAGAGAAGGATCTTAGAATTAGCTACAAAGGACATTCATTAAAAAAAAATACTTTACCGATTTTGTATGCTACGATTCAATTATCCTGGAATTAAAGGCAGCAACCGCCATTTGTAAGGAACATGAGGCACAGTTACTAAACTATTTAAAGGCAACAGGATACAAACTCGGCATGATCATCAACTTTGGCGAACCCAGCCTCAAATTCAAACGCATGATCCACTAAGACTCACCACGAATTCCAAATAAGAGCCTCACCACGAATTACACAAATTTACACAGATTAACACGAATAAAGACTAAGGTTAAGGCTGATAAGGTAATATTTTTTAACTACTCACCAAAATCATTAAAAATCTTCGTGAAAATCCGTGAAATCCCCTGCTTCGCCACCAACTTCGCCAAGGCTTCGTTGCTCAAGAAGGCTATGCAGGGCAGGCTGTGGTTAAAGCATTCGTATATTTCGTGGTTAAAGCATTTGTGCAATCAGTGGTTAAATGAAAGTGAACTACCGAGCGATAGAAATTCAAAATAAAAAGTAAAAAAAGATTAACATTTATGAAATATTCTATTAACTTAGGCATCATTCAATAATTGAACGTACATGAAAATACCAACATTCTGGTTCGCACATCGTAAAAAAATGGGACTCATTGCGGCGAAGCCGTTGTGAGGAGTTTAGAGCTTAGAGCTTAGAGAGTTTAGGGTTTAGAGGTTAGAGGTAATTTGATAGGGACGTAAAGAAGGAGGGGATGAAAATGCATGTCTATTCATTTGAAAGACTTGAGATTTGGGATGATATCAGAAATTTGGTTAAAGGGATCTATAAAATAACGGGTAAATTTCCCGATAAAGAACGATTTGGTTTATCCAATCAAATACAAAGAGCCGTCATTTCTGTAAGCTCTAATATCGCTGAAGGCAGTTCAAGAACAAGCTACAAGGACCAGGCACATTACACGCAAATCGCATATGGCAGTTTATTGGAAGTTATCAGTCAATTAACAGCAGCTTACGATCTGAATTACATTGATCAGGAAAAATATATATCAGTACGGGAAGAAATTGATCAACTTTCTCCAAGACTAGCTTCCCTAAGAAACTCACAATTAAGAAGACATAATTCCAACTCTAAACTAAAAAACACTAAACACCCTAACCACTAACCCCTAAACACTAAACTTTTACATGAATAATAACGAAGAACTAGAGCTCACCATACTTCGCAAGGCGGAGAGCATCGAAAATCAGCGTACCCTCGCCGATGAACTGGGCTATAGTGTCGGAAAGATCAACTATGTTTTAAATGCTTTAATAGAAAAAGGTTTTGTAAAGGTTGAGAATTTCGCTACTGCGGACAATAAGAAAAAGTACAAATACCTTCTGACACAAAAGGGTATGAAGGAGAAAATCCTTCTGACGGAAAAATTCATTGAGCGCAAGAAGCGGGAGTATAATCAGCTGCAGAAAGAGCTTAAAGAGATTAAGCTTTGAAATATTACATCGAATTACAATAAGAGCCTCACCACGAATTACACAGATTTTCACGAATATAATTAAGGCTTTACCCTAATTTTGGAAAAAAAGATTTTAGCTTTAAATAAATTCTGAGGAAGTCAATGTTAATTTATGCAATTAGAATCAATATTTTACTTAAGATATTTTATAAACTTTAAAGCCATATCGCCCATTAAATCAAAGCCTTAAAAGGAATTCGTGTCAATCTGTGTTAATCCGTGAAATCCGTGGTTAGGATATTTGTGTAATCCGTGGTTAAGCTCTTCATGCAATCAGTGGTTAGGAGGAAATAAATGAAAGGCATCATCTTAGCAGGAGGGGCAGGTACGCGCTTACATCCCATCACCAAGGTCGTCAGCAAGCAACTCCTACCCGTGTACGACAAGCCCATGATCTACTATCCCTTGTCGGTGTTGATGTTGGCTGGAATTAGAGAGATATTGATCATCTCTACGCCGGAGGATCTGCCGAACTTTGAAAAACTACTCGGGGACGGGAGTCAGTTGGGACTCAAATTCAGCTATGCCGAGCAGCCGAAGCCCGAGGGATTGGCGCAGGCATTTATTATCGGTGAGGAATTTATAGGTAATGAAAATGTTTGCATGATCCTGGGTGACAATATTTTTTACGGTGCCGGATTAAAAGGTCTTTTAGATAATACCATTAGAATAGTTGAACAGGATAATAAGGCAGTCATTTTTGGATACAATGTTGAAGACCCGCAGCGATATGGGGTTGCCGAATTCGATAAAGATCAGAATGTCGTTGATATTGTAGAAAAACCGAAAGAACCGAGATCGAATTATGCCATCACCGGTCTGTATTTTTATCCGAATGATGTGATCGACATTGCGAAAAGCGTAAAACCCTCCTGGCGGAATGAACTGGAGATCACCGATATAAATAGAGAATATCTCAAAAATAAACAACTTAAATTGCAATTGCTCGGAAGAGGATTTGCCTGGCTGGATACGGGAACGCACGAGGCCATGAGCGATGCCACGGAGTTTGTGAAAGCGGTGGAGAAGAGGACGGGGTTGAAGATAGCGTGTGTGGAAGAGATTGCGTATAAATTATCTTTTATTAATAAGACACAAATGATGAAATTGATTCGGGAACATGAAAGTAGTTTATATTTCGACTATCTTAAAAATGTATTATAACTGATAACAACAAGAAAGACAGACAATGAAACTAGGAATATTAAAAAGCTTCGATTCAATCCAAATGCTCGTTGATCAATATTGCGAGGCATGCAAAGAATTGGGTGTTGATTATACTATTTTAGATCTTTTAAGTGAGAATTGGATTGAAGAAATTAAGCAGGCAAATGTTGATGGGATACTAGTGCGCATTAAAGGGAATCTTGATGAACATAAGAATATGTTTGATGAACGCTTATTTATTATAAATGAGGAGCTTGGTATACCAATATATCCTTCACGTAAGGAATTATTTCTTTATGAAAATAAAAGATTATATGAATATTGGTTAACTGCAAATGGATATCCTCATCCTAAAACAAATATTTTTTATAAGAAAAAAGACGCGCTAGAATTTCTTAAAACTGCCAAAATGCCACTGGTATTTAAAACAAATGGAGGTGCCACTTCCAGCGGAGTGCAAATAGTAAAGAGCAAAGTGAGAGCGAGATATTATATTCATCAAATCTTTGGGATCATTGATTACCGTTTATCACTGGGAAAAACTCCTTGGAAAAAGGGTGGAATACCCATCCCGAAATTTGGAATGACCCAAAAACATTACGTAATAATGCAGGAATATATCCCTTTGAAATGGGAGTGGCGAATTATAAAGATTGGTAATTCCTATTTCGGTAAACAAAAATTATTAAAAGGTTATTTTGCCAGCGGAGTGGGTGTTTTTGGATGGGTTACACCTCCAAAAGAATTATTGTTAATGGTTAAAAGTGTATGTGATAAAGGGAATTTTGATTGCATGGCAATGGATGTTTTGGAGTCAAAGGACGGCAAATATTATATTAATGAACTGCAATCTTTATTTGGGACTAAAACGCCGTATATGAAAATCAATGGGGAGCAAGGAAGATATATCCTGATAAATGATGAATTTATTTTTGAAAAAGGTGAATTCAATAAAATGGGAGGTAACATTTTAAGGGTCGAAGATTTTATCAAAAAGATTAAGAGTGGGTACTATAATAATTTTAAACCCGGAAAAGATGCGGAGTATGCGTGAAATATTTAGTGACAGGTGGTGCCGGCTTTATTGGCTCAAATCTCTGTGAATATTTTCTAAAAAAGAATAATAAAGTTATTTGTTTAGATAATCTCTCAACCGGTTATCGTAGGAATATGGATGGTTTTATTGATCACCCGAATTTCCAATTTATGGAAGGAGATATCCGGGATCCGGATACCTGCCAAAAGGCTGCCAAAGGGTGTGATTATGTGTTTCATGAAGCCGCGCTAGGTTCTGTACCCCGCTCTATTAACGATCCAAAGTCAACCAATGATGTAAATATCACAGGTTTCTTAAACATGCTGATAGCTTCAAGGGATGAAGGTGTAAAACGTTTTATATATGCCGCATCATCTTCAACCTATGGAGACTCCAAGGAACTGCCAAAAGTAGAAGAACATATTGGTAAACCTCTTTCTCCATACGCTGTTACAAAATATGTCAATGAATTATATGCCGGTATATTTTCTGAATTATATGGATTAGAAACCATAGGGTTACGTTATTTTAATGTTTTTGGTAAGCACCAGGACCCCAATGGCGCATACGCTGCCGTTATCCCCTTATGGGTCAAAGCGCTGATCAAACATGAATCCCCCATAATAAACGGAGACGGTTCTTATTCAAGGGATTTTACATATATTGACAATGTAATTCATGCGAATGAATTAGCTGCTCTTACCACTACAGAAGATATCCGTAAAAGAGCTTTGTTATATAATATACAATTACCCGAAGATGCAACAGTCAGTCTTGTATTTAATGTGGCGTTTGGGGGTAATATAACTTTAAATGAATTATTCATGTCATTACGTAAAAATTTAGCAAAATATGACCCTGATATTATAAAAATCCAACCACATTACGGGTCTGCGCGTGAAGGTGATATACCCCATTCGCAAGCTTCAATCGTAAAAATTAAAAGGATTTTAGGATATAACCCAAATTATGATGCTATTCGAGGATTTGAACTTGCCTGTAAATGGTATTACCATTACTTAACATTATCCAATTAAAAATATGTCGAGAATCAAACAACTAGGTAAAGATGTATCAATATATGGAATGGGCATAGCTGTTTCAAAACTAATTAATTTTTTACTTGTACCTCTTTATACAAGAGTTTTTTCAATAACTGAATATGGTACTCTTAATGTTTATTTGACTCTCGGAAGTTTTGTTTCAGTGGTTTTTAGTTTTCAAATCGCAATAGCAATGTTGCGATTTTATTTTGATTCTGAAGAAGAAGCATACAGGAAAGAAGTCGTCTCAAGCGGCTTTTTATTTTTACTGATAATATCCTTTTTACTTGTTTTATTATCGTTCATTATACCCGAGAAAAGTATTTCATTTTTTTTAAAAGATGTTGCTGATAAAACTTTATTCCGCTTAATGATCGTTAACAATGCGCTGTTGGTTCTTTTCTTTTATCTTCAGATGTTATTAAGGGTTCAAAGGAAACCGAAACTTTTCAGTCTTTTTACTGCAAGCCAGATAATTGTATCCACTACTTTTATTCTTGTTTATGTGTTTATCTCAAAATGGGGGATAAAAAGTGTTTTTGCTGGTAATATTTCGGGATTAAGCATTCTTATCCTAGTATTGATTATTAGATCAAAAAAGTTGATTAGTTTCAGCTTTAATTATCATTTGTTTGTTAAGATGTTCATGTATGGTTTTATACTAATGATCACATTGCTTGGCGTATCGGCAAACCAGGATCTAAACCGATTAATACTACTGCGTTATAAAACTGTTGATCAGATAGCACTTATTGGACTTGCTGTAAAGGTTAGTGGTTTTATTAGTTTGCTTTTGACAGCCTTCCAGCAGGCATGGGCACCCTATGTTTTTTCTATTATGAATGAATCTGGTTCCAAGCGCTTTTATTCTAAGGTATTTGAGTCATTTGTCCTGCTATTTCCTGTAATAATTGTTATTTCCGCATATGCACCTGAAATCGTTTCACTTCTTGCACCCGAAACATATTCAAAAGCTGCCATCTTGATTCCATTTCAACTATTGGGAATACTTATATTTTCAATGAGTAGTATTTTAAAAATTGGGGTACATATTAAAAAGAAACCCTTCTATGAGGGCGCATCGGTTTATTCGGGGTTGATTATCAATACATCCTTAATGATTATCTTACTTAAAACAACTGACCTTGGAATAACTGCAGCGCCAATTTCATTTGCTGTAGGCAATATTTTTCAAGCAATTATGATATATCACTACTCGCAAAAATTATATTACATTGACTATAAAGTTAATAAAATGATTATAATGGTTCTTGCAACTATAATATATATAGTATTATTTACATTCTCTTCTTATGGAATTATCGCAAGAACGTTAGTAATGATTTCATACCTAATTATATTTATTGTAATTAGTAATAGAGTCATAATAGAGACCTGTAAAGTTATAATGCAAATTATAAAAAAGAGAAAAATTGAGCATATATGAGCAAGGGAATAAGAATATTTATTACCGGTGATTTATTTCCGGCAGATTCAGAGCAAAATATAGGCAAGGGTATAGCTTCATATTTTCAGAAAGACAATGGAAGCAATTGGACTTCTAAATTTGAAGGATATTTACAACAATCAGATATTGCCTTTGTTAATTTGGAGTCTCCTTTATGTTATAACAATTTACATAATGTTGATTATTGTGGCAATATTCAGTTTGCGATGTATATGAAAAGTATTGGTATCACGGGTGTTTCTATTGCAAATAATCATATTCTCGAACATGGTATGGCGGGTTTTAATGATACTATAAAATCATTACAAAACAGTGGTTTACTGGTTGCTGGACAAAGTTCTTTTGATGGAAGGTCAAAAATAATTCGTCATCATTTAAAAGGGAAAAATATAGCTATCGCTGCTTTTAATGCGATTCATGATATTGAAAATCCCGGGTGTTATGCAGAATACTCCAAAGAGAATGTTCTTTATAGTATTAATGAAATGATCATGATGAAAGATGATCTGAAGATCGTTTATCTTCATTGGGGTAATGAATATATACATTTGCCTGCCGTATGGCAGATCGCAGATGCTAGGGCTTTCATTGATGCTGGTGCCGATTTGGTCATTGGTTCACATCCACATGTCATCCAACCGGTTGAAAGTTATAAACATGGTGTCATATATTATAGTTTAGGAAATTTTGTTTTCGATATGTTTGATTCAGAACATGTACGTGTCGGAATGGTAGTCCGGATTATATTAAATGAAGATGGTACGTTTAAAAGCGACCATGATCTCTTATATATTGGCAGAGATTTTATGCCGGTTCCATTAAAAGGTAAAAAACTAATAAAATATGAATCGCTTTTAGATATGAATGGTCGTTATATTACTGACTTATATGAGCGTTTCCCAAATAAGTATGAAGCATATTATTTAAGGGAGCTAAAACGCAGGCATACTATACAGCGGATAAAGATGAAATATGAACTTATTAAACAATGGCCATATATGACCAGAGAGGCGAGAAGCCGGCTATTAGGATTGTGGAAAAAAAAACTTCTGAAAAAATGATCGTATTTGTAGTATTGGGACGTTTGGGTAAAAGCCTATCCCGTTACAAAATTGATCCTATTATTAATAGTGCCAAAGTGGATAAAGTTTATGCTTTCAGGGAGGAAGAAGGATATCCGATTGAAGGGGTGACTTATATAACACTTCCTGTTCAGTTACGGAACGCCGATGGCCTTCGGAAACTTTCAAGAATGTGCTACGAACTCCGGCAATTGTATTGTCATGCAAAAAAATACCGTCCGGCACTGATAAACGGGGTGTTTACCATGCCGAAGGGACTTTACAGCGTGATCGTCGGAAGAATGCTGCATATCCGCACCATGGTTTCCGTTATTGGCGGCGAGGTGGAGATCACCAATACCGATACCCGGCACCCCGCCCTGATGGAGCGGCTCGTCCTGTGGATACTGAAGAAAGCGGATATCGTTACCACAAAGGGGACCAAGGTCAGCAGATGCATCATTGAGAGGGGAATCGATCCCGCCAAAGTGCATGTGTTCAACGGATCTATCGATACCCTGACGTATAAGCCCAATAAAAATATACGACGTGACATCGATGTGTTGTTTGTAGGCAGTTTTTCTCCCCTCAAGGGACCTGACAGGGTCCTCGAAACGGTAAAAAAACTAAAAGAACATGGTATTATAAACGTAAACGCGGTTTTTTTAGGTAGTGGTGAATTGTTTGATGAGATCAGGGCGAAGGTAAACGAATACGGAATGCAAAATAATGTTACACTAGAAGGATATAGGGAGAATACTGTGGGGTATTTTCAACGCGCACGTATCCTGATGATGCCCTCGCGCAGTGAGGGATTGGCCTCCGCGATGTTGGAAGCCATGTCCTGTGGATGCGTTCCTGTTGTTTCGGATGTGGGGAATATGACCGATGCTGCCAAACACGCCTTTAATGCTTACGTGGTTTCTGATCACATGGACGTGGAAGGTTTCACAAAGCATATCCAAGAGCTCTTGCAAAACGAGAAATTACGGCTGGATATCGCTAAAAACGGGAGCGAATTTGTCCACGATCATTATTCGTTACAGGTACAATCGAAGATATTCGAAGAGATGATCTCATGAAGAGCCTCTTAGATTTTTACCGATTATTCGACCTTGTTTACGGCACCGGCATAATCGATAAATACGAATCGTTATTGGAGATGCAGTATTGGTCTGAAGATAAGATACGGGAATACCAGGAAGAAAAGCTTAAAATTATAGTAACGCACGCTTATAATAATGTGGAATATTATCACACTTTGTTTGATCAGATTGGAATAAAACCTGCAGATATCCGTCATCGGGAAGACCTTGAAGAGATACCTACGATAAGCCGGGAGGATCTTCAAAACAATTCAAGAATATTTATGTCCAAAGATATTTCCGTCAGGAAAGTATTTAAGATGCATACGAGCGGAACCACAGGTATTGCCCTTCAACATGTTCTTGACCGCGAAGCCTGG
>Ga0334893_1001159_pt1 | contig 27213 bp, 27 predicted proteins | sample GraSluR3_MG_5_FD_207218 | JGI IMG/M metagenome (GOLD analysis project Ga0334893, IMG submission 207218) | Sludge microbial communities from methane-producing bioreactor in Wageningen University, Netherlands - Granular Sludge_09_05-R3 | ecosystem: Engineered > Bioreactor > Anaerobic >...
TTTTTTATGGGTATATAATTATATATGATAATAATTATATATATAATTATTAAATATTAGTTAGTATTACTACTATTTAAAAAATATTCAAAGTTATGGAAAAAAATAAAATTGAGGTGACTGTAATGGAAGACAAGAAAGTTCTTAATGTTTATTCAGAAATTGGTAAACTAAAGACTGTACTGCTTCACAGACCAGGAAAAGAAATTGAGAATCTTACACCAGATCTTATGGATAGACTGTTGTTTGATGATATTCCTTACTTGGAAGTAGCCAGACAAGAGCATGACGCTTTTGCTAAAATTTTATCAGATAATGGAGTAGAGGTGCTCTATTTAGAGGATTTAGCTGCAGAAGCGATTGAAGATGCTAGTGTGAAAGAAAGTTTTGTAGATGAATTTATCAAGGAAGCTGATATTCTTGGTGAGAAGAAAAAGCAGCTAGTTAAAGAATTATTATTAAATTGTAAGACAAATAGAGAAATGGTAGACAAAATGATGGAAGGTATCAGAAAATCTGAACTTCCAAATTACAATGCAACATCACTTGCTGATATGGTGGATTCTGATTATCCATTCTTAGCTGACCCAATGCCAAACTTATACTTTACTAGAGATCCTTTTGCCACACTTGGCTCTGGAATTTCATTAAATCATATGCGCACTGTTACTAGAAATAGAGAAACTTTGTTTGCTAAGTATATTTTCGAAAACCATCCTAGATTTAAAGGTGAAGTTGTTCCTAAATGGTTTGATAGGGATGATACTACTTCTTTGGAAGGCGGAGACGAATTAGTCTTAAATAAAGATATACTTGCAATAGGAATTTCTGAAAGAACGGATGCAGCTTCTATAGAAAAAATGGCAAAACGTATTTTTGATAAAGGAGAAAGTTTTAAAACTATTTTAGCTTTCCATATACCTAATAAAAGAGCGTTTATGCATCTAGACACTGTTTTCACAATGATTGATTTTGATAAATTTACAATACATCCTGAAATCGAAGGACCTCTTACAGTATATGCAATTAGTAGGGGCGAAGGTAACAGTATAAAAATACAAAAAGAAACTCAAGAGCTCGATAAAGTATTGGCGAAATATCTTGAAGTTGAAAAAGTTACTTTAATCCGTTGTGGCGGAGGAGATATGATTGATGCTGCTAGAGAGCAGTGGAATGATGGATCTAATACTCTTGCAATTGCTCCTGGTGAAGTTGTTGTTTATTCCAGAAATCACGTAACAAATAAATTACTTCAAGAAGCTGGAGTAAAACTTCATATTATGCCGTCAAGTGAGCTTTCAAGAGGTAGAGGTGGCCCACGCTGCATGTCTATGCCTTTATATAGAGAAAATCTATAACGCACTTAAACTTAGGCTTGCCTATAGAATAATAATAATTTTAAATTAAAAATTGGAGGGAATACAATATGCCAGTAAGTCTTAAAGGAAAAAGTTTTATAACTTTAAAGCAATTTACACCGGAAGAAATCAATTATCTTTTAAATTTATCAGCTGATTTAAAAGCTAAAAAAAGAGCAGGTATAAAAGGTAATTTATTAGAAGGAAAAAACGTAGTTTTATTATTTGAAAAAACTTCAACTAGAACTAGATGCGCATTTGAAGTTGGAGTACTTGATGAAGGTGGACATGTTACATTCTTAGGCTCTGGTGACAGCCAAATGGGCAAAAAAGAGTCAATCGAAGATACAGCTAAAGTGCTTGGAAGATTTTATGATGGTATTGAGTTTAGAGGATTTAAGCAGGAGACAGTAGAAATCTTAGCAGCAAATGCAGGAGTGCCAGTATGGAACGGTCTTACTGATCTTTATCATCCAACTCAAATTTTAGCTGATTTTTTAACTATCAAAGAGCATGTTGCTAAGCCACTTAACAAAGTTAAATTTGTTTATGCTGGAGATGCAAGAAATAACATGGGTAACTCTTTAATGATTGGTGCTGCAAAAATGGGTATGGAATTCTGGGGACTTGCTCCTAAAGAATTATGGCCATCAGAAGAGTTAGTTGCCGAAATGAAAGAAGTTGCTAAGGAAACTGGAGCATCTATTAACTTCAGTGAAAATATAGATGATGTAAAAAATGCAGATGTTATTTATACTGATGTATGGGTTTCTATGGGTGAAGAGGCTATGTTTGAAGAAAGAATCAAACAACTTAAGCCTTACCAAGTTAACATGGACATGATTAAGAAAACAGAAAATCCAGATGTTCTATTCTTACACTGCTTACCAGCGTTCCATGATTTAAATACAACAGTAGGTAAAGATATCTATGAAAAATTTGGACTTGATTCTATGGAAGTTACTGATGAAGTTTTCAGAAGCAGACACTCAAAAGTATTTGACGAGGCTGAAAATAGAATGCATACTATAAAAGCTATAATGGTTGCAACTATAGGAAATTTATAAGATTAATTGATTAAATAAAAAACTAAAAGCAGGGGAGTTTTCCCTGCTTTTATAGACTTAAATTACACATAAAATTAGGAGGAAAATGAATGAAAGATAAAATTGTTGTTGCACTTGGTGGAAACGCCCTTGGAAACACACCGCAGGAGCAAATTCAAGCAGTAAGACATACAGCAAAGCCAATCGTAGATTTGATAGCTGATGGACATGAGGTTATAATAGCTCATGGTAATGGACCACAGGTAGGTATGATAAACCTTGCTATGGACGTAGCTTCTAAATCAGCTGCAGCTACACCTGAAATGCCATTCCCGGAATGCGGAGCTATGAGTCAAGGTTATATAGGATATCATCTTCAAAATGCAATCAGAGAAGAACTACTTGAAAGAGATATGCAAATTCCAGTAGCTACTGTAGTTACTCAAGTTATAGTAGACAAAAATGATTCTGCTTTTGAAAATCCAACTAAGCCTGTTGGTGCTTTTTATAGTAAAGAAGAAGCTGAAAAACTCACAACAGAAAAAGGCTTTGTAATGAAAGAAGATGCAGGCAGAGGCTACAGAAGAGTAGTAGCATCTCCACTTCCTATAGATGTAGCAGAAAAAGAAACAATAAAGACTCTTGTTGACAACAATCAAGTAGTTATTGCTGTCGGCGGCGGAGGAATTCCTGTTTACGCTGAAGGCAATAAGTTAATTGGAATTCCTGCAGTTATAGATAAGGACTTTGCTTCAGCCAAACTTGCTGAGATTTTAGATGCAGATTACTTAATCATTCTTACAGCTGTTGAACAAGTTGCTATTAATTTTGGAAAAGAAAATGAGAAGTGGCTTTCTAGTCTAACAATAAGTGAGGCTGAAAAATATATTGAAGAAGGACATTTTGCTCCTGGCTCAATGCTTCCGAAAGTTAAAGCTGCTATATCTTTTGCAGAATCTAAAGATGGCAGAAAAGCTCTTATAACGTCATTAGAAAAAGCTTCAGCTGGCATTGCTGGTCAGACAGGGACAAGAATAGTAAAATAGTATATAATGTAGTGAAAAGGAAGAGAAATCTTCCTTTTTATTTTATAAAGATTTAAGGAGGAGCTATTTTGGATCAGGAGAGAGTTATAGAAAAAATTATGGACTTTGGTCTTAATAAATATGAAGCTAAAGCCTATGTAGCTCTAATTAAAAATCCTGAGGTTACAGCTTATGAATTAAGTAAAGATTCTGGAGTACCTCAGGCTAAAATATATGAAACTATGAGTAAATTATTATCAAAAAATCTTGTAAATATTATTGGAGATAATCCTACAAAGTATATACCAGTAGATTTTGATGCTTTTTTAGATGCCTATAAAGAAAATGTAGAGTATTCAGTTGATTATTTAAAGAAAAATATTAAAAGTTTAAATCAAGCTCAAAAGGTATCTTATTTGTGGCACTTAGAAGGAAGAGAAAATATTTTTCAAAAGATAAAAAAAATGATTCCTAAAGCAAAATCATTTTTGTATTTAGAAGCTTGGGCTGAAGAATTTGATTATTTTTCAGATGAACTTAAAGAACTAGAAGATAAAGGTGTAGAAATTGTAAGTGTTATTTATGGAGAAGTAAAAAATGAAATAGGAATAATGCATTTTCACGAAATGGAAGGTTTAGAAAGACAAGTTGAAGATGTGGGAAGATGGTTTACGATAGTTGTTGACGGGGCGGAATCATTATTTGCTGTTTTTGTAGAAAAAGGAATTGACCAAGGGATTTGGACTGAAAATAAGGCATTTATGCTTATGGCTGAATCTTTTATATCCCATGATATTTTTATAGCAGAAATTTATAAGAGACATAAAATAGATTTAGATAAAGAATTTGGACCTAATATGCAACATATTAGAAAGTATGTTAAAACTCAATAGGCTTATGACGTATATATTGAAGACTAATTTTCGATATATACGTCATTTAAACTTATAAATCAAATAATTTATTTTATAAATATCTTATTATTTATTGACAATACTGATAAACTTAGATTATAATTAAAATTTGCAAATTTGACAATGAGCCTTGACTGTGTTATCATGTTAATAGTGATAATAGAGAAGAGGGTGATTTTTTGGCTACGAAACATACCTTAGAAGGAATAAGAAAAAGTATTGAAAAGCACCTGGGAAAAAAAATAATTCTAAAAGCTAACAAAGGACGAAAGAAGATTATTATTAGAGAAGGTATACTTGAAAATGCTTATCCTAATGTATTCGTTGTAAAGCTTGATGGAAACTATGAAACTACTACTAGAGTATCTTATAGCTATTCTGACGTACTTACATCTACGGTAAAACTTAAGCTCAGTAAGAACGATTTAGCTAAACTATCTTAGTATTACTACATAAAAAACTCCTTTTATTAATGTGAAAGGAGTTTTTTGTATGCAAAATTATTTTAAACTATAATTATAGTTTTTATGTATTTTGCAACTTTTGTATAGTATAATATTCTTATTGTATAAAAAATACATAATTGTAAATTACTCTTTTGGAGGAAGTATGGAAAAAGTAGTATTAAAAGCAAATGCAAAAATAAATCTCACTTTAGATGTTACAGGTAAACGTGAAGATGGATATCATATTTTAGACATGATAATGCATAGCATAAATATATACGATGAAATAACAATAAAAAAGAATTATAAAAACATTATAAATGTAAGCTCTAATATAAGCGGTTTAGAAACTGATGAATCAAATTCAGCATATAAAGCAGCAAGCATCATAAAGTCTGAAAAGGAATTTGATGGAGTAGATATATTTATAAATAAGAACATTCCAATAGGAGCTGGTATGGCTGGTGGGAGCGCTGATGCTGCAGCTGTTATAGTTGGAATAAATAAGCTTTTTAATTTAGAGTTAGGAAGCGAAAAAATGAAAGAAATTGCTTTGAAAGTAGGAGCAGATGTTCCTTTTTGTATTGATGGAGGTTGTGTAAGGGCAAGAGGGATAGGTCAGATTATGGAAAAACTACCAACAGTTGATTTAAATTTACTAATAATTAAACCAGATGAATCAATATCTACTGAATATGTTTATAAGAACCTTAACTTAGCAGAAATTAAAAGAAGACCAGATAATATTAACTTCATAAATTCTATGGCAAAAAATGAGCTTGATGAAATGGTAAAGTATATGGATAATGTACTTGAAAGTGTTACGACAAAGAATATAGAACAAATATTAGAAATTAAAAAAGACATGCTAAAATTCAAAGCTAAGGTTTCTATGATGACGGGAAGTGGAACAGCTGTTTTTGGAATATTTGACTCGATTTCTGATTTAAACACTTGTTATGAAAATATAAAAGCTAAATATAAAAATGTTTTTTGTACGAAAACTGTGAAAGGAGGAGTAAATATTGAATCGTGGGATTAATAAACTCAATATTAAAGATATAAAACCACTTAGAGAAATAGTGTTTGAACATCTTAGAAATGCAATATTAGATGGCACCTTACTGCCGGGAGAAAGATTAATGGAAGTTCAGTTAGCTGACAAACTAGGTGTTTCAAGAACTCCTATTAGAGAAGCGATTAGAAAGTTAGAATTAGAAGGCTTAGTTGAAATGATTCCCAGAAGAGGAGCGCAAGTTTCAGACCTTTCCGTAAAGGATGTAGCTGATGTATTAGAAGTCAGAGAGACCTTAGAGGGTTTAGCAGCTTCTTTAGCAGCTGTAAATATGAGTGAAGATGAGCTTAAGGAATTGGAAAAAGCTTATGTTTCTCTAGTAAAAAGCGTAGAGGAAAAAAGTATTGAAAAGATAATTAGATGGGACTCTAGATTCCATGACATACTTTTAAGTGCATCAAGAAATCCAAGGCTAGTAAAGGTTAATTCTGTTCTTATAGAGCAAGTTCACAGATTTAGAAAAAGTTATATAGAAGATATTACAACAGCTAAATATATAGTTCATAGTCACAAAAAAATATTAGATGCATTAAAATCTAGAAATTCTGAGCTTTCTAGAGAATGTGCCATGGAGCATATAAGAGAAGTAAAGGAGTTTATACTAGATAAATATAAGAAAAAGGCAAGGTGAATATAATGAACATTGGATTAATATTTGGTGGGAAATCAGCAGAGTATGAAGTGTCACTTCAGTCTGCAATGCATATATACAAAAAACTTAATAAAGATGTTCATAATATATATCTAATAGGGATGGATAGAGATGGTTTTATGCATTATTTTGACGGAAATATAGAAGAAGTTTCAGATGGAAGTTGGATAAGCAATAAAACTGATGCTGATGTTATTTTGTACAGCAATAAGAAAAAACCTGGGATTTATGATAAGGATAAAGTTATAGCAGAGCTTGAGCTTATATTTCCTGTTCTTCACGGACCATATGGAGAAGATGGGAAACTCCAAGGGTTGCTAGAACTTTCAGGATTGCCTTATGTAGGCTGTTCTGTGCTTGCTTCAGCTAATGGAATGGACAAAGATATGGCTAAGAAGATATTTTCATATGAAGGGATAAATCAAGTACCTCACATAACTTGTTTTTCATATGAGAAAATACAAGAGCTTGTTTCGAGGACAGAGGCTAATTTAGCTTATCCTTGTTTTATTAAACCCGCAAATATGGGTTCAAGTGTGGGAATATCAAAAGCGAAAAATAAAGAACAGCTAATTTTAGCTATTGAAAAAGCTTTTGAGTACGATCATAAAATAATAATTGAAAAAGGAGTTAATGCAAGAGAAGTTGAGCTTGCAGTCTTAGGCAATTGTGACGATATAAGAGTATCGGTTGCAGGAGAGATAATTCCTTCAGATGAGTTTTATGATTACGATGCCAAGTACAAAAGCAATGAATCTCAGCTTATTATACCAGCAGACCTTAGTTTTGAAGCTGATAGACAGATTCGAGATATGGCATATAGGGCATATAAAGGTTTAAATGCAGAAGGTCTTTGTAGAATAGATTTTTTTGTGGACAAAGATACTCAAAAGGTCTATCTTAATGAGGTTAACTCAATGCCAGGTTTTACATCTATTAGTATGTACCCTAAGCTTTGGGAAAAAAGTGGCTTATCTTATGAGGCTTTAATAGAAGAGCTTATTGCTCTTGCTATCAAAAGACATAAAAGAGATTCTTCTAAAAAGAATATATAGGCATATATTGAAAGGTGATACATTTGAATAAGGCAATTATAAATATAAGAACTACTCAAGTTGACATAAATACAAAGCAGGATGAAGTAATTGAATTAATAACAGAAGGTAAATTTTATAAAAAAAATGATGCTTACTATTTAGTTTATGATGAAAGTGAAATTTCGGGCATGCAAGGAACGACTACCACCTTGAAGATTAAAGGAGAGCTTGTTATCTTAAGGCGAATAGGAAGCAATTCATCAATAATGGAATTTGAGAAAAACAAAAGATATAAAACGCAATACAAGACGCCATATGGGAGTATGGCAATGGAGATGCTTACAAAAAATGTAAATGTGTATATAAGGGAAGAACCTCTTCAAATTGATATAAAAATAGAGTATGATATTCTAATAAAAAATATGTTTGAAGGTAAAAATAGTATGCATATAAGGGTAAATAAAGATGATTACATTGTAAAGGATGAACTAAATGCTAATTGAAAAAATTAGGCAAACCATAGAAAGAGAAAAACTTATAGAAAATCATGATAAAATTTTAATTGCTCTGTCTGGAGGACCAGATTCAGTATGTCTTTTGCATGCGCTAAAAAATTTAGAAATAAATTATAATATTAAAATCTATGCAGCTCACTTAAATCATAAAATAAGAGGGATAGAGGCACAAAAGGATGCTCTATACGCTGCTAAACTTTGTGATGAGTTAGAAATCCCTTTTTTTGTAAAAGCTATAGACGTTCCAGCATATGCAAAAGATAAGAAAATGACTATGGAAGAAGCAGCTAGAAAATTAAGATATGACATGCTGTTTGAAGTTAAAAGACGTATAGGGGCGAACAAGATTGCAGTAGCTCATAATCTAGACGATCAGGCAGAAACTGTGCTTATGAGACTTATAAGGGGCACAGGTATTACAGGTCTAAAAGGCATGGATTACAAAAGAGAGGATGGGGTTATAAGACCTCTCATGGATACGTTAAAAGTTGATATATTAAGTTATTGCGAAAAAAATAATTTAAAACCTAGAATTGATCATACGAACTTAGAGACAGAATATACTAGAAATAAAATAAGAATTAAATTACTTCCTTTTATAGAGCAAGAATTTTCTTCAAATATTAAAGATACTATTTCAAGGATGGCTAACATCTTAAGAGAAGATAGTGATTATCTTGAAGTAGAAGCTCAAAAGATATTTGAAAGTCAAGTACTAGAACTTTCTGATACAAAGATTAGATTGGATATAGAAGAATTAAGAAGTATTCATTCTTCTTTAGCGAAACGTTTAATTAGAATAGCAATAAAAAATATGTACAAAACACTTGATGGAGTTGATAATATTCATATAGAAGATGTATTATCACTTGTTAGAAACAATAAAAATCAAATCAAATTAAATCTTCCAAAGGGATTAATGGTTTATAAAACTTCAGATAATTTAATATTTTCTTTTGAAGAAATATCATTTGAAAATAAAAATTATAACTATATTTTGAAAGTAGATGGGTATATAGAAATAGATGAAATTGGTAGGAGAATTGAATCAAAAGTCATGTCTAAAGAAAAATGTATGACACTTCCTACTGGTCAATATACCAAAGCTTTTGATTATGATAAAATCAAAGGTGATTTGATTGTAAGATCACGTTTAGAAGGTGATAGAATGAAACCTATGGGGTTAGGAGGGACGAAAAAGTTAAAGGATATTTTAATCGATTTAAAAATCCCAAGAGAAAAAAGAAATAGTATTGCAATTCTTTCTGACGATAAGGGTATATTGTGGCTTATGGGCCATAGGATTAGTGAGGATTATAAAATTGATGAAAATACTAAAAGAGTTATTAGAATTTCATGTAAAACTTTATAAAAAAAATGTTGTATGATATACTTTGATATATCTTAAATCGAAATAGCTAGAGAGGAGGGCTTCTTTTTGAAAAAATTTTTCAGAGGAGCAGGCTTTTATCTACTTATATTTTTAATTATCATCTCGGTTGTTCAGCTTTTTGGAAATCAGACTCAGGAGATTAGGGATATACCTTTTTCAGAGTTTTACCAAAATCTTAAAGCAGAAGATGTTAAAGAGGTAAAATTTGTAGATAGAAGAATTACAGGAACAATAAAAAGTACAAATGAAACGTTTACGTCATATTTGCCGTATTCAATTAATGAAGAAGGATTATCTTCAGAGATATTAAGACAAGCACAAGATAAAAAAATAGTTGTTACGGGTGAACCAGTACCAGCTACACCGTGGCTTATTGAAATACTGCCTTCACTATTCATGATTCTTATATTTGTGGTGATATGGTTTGTATTTATGCAGCAATCACAAGGTGGCGGCAGTAAAGTAATGAATTTTGGTAAATCTAAAGCCAAGATGCATAAAGGTGATGAAAAAGTAAAAGTAACATTTAAAGAAGTTGCTGGGCTTGATGAAGAAAAAGAAGAACTTGAAGAAATAGTAGATTTTTTAAGAAATCCAAAAAAATATATTGAACTAGGAGCTAGAATCCCAAAAGGAATCTTGATGGTGGGACCTCCGGGAACAGGTAAAACATATCTATCGAAAGCTGTTGCTGGAGAGGCAAAAGTACCATTTTTCTCTATAAGTGGTTCTGACTTTGTTGAGATGTTTGTTGGAGTAGGAGCATCTAGAGTGAGAGATTTGTTTGAACAAGCCAAAAAATCAGCTCCATGTATCATTTTCATAGACGAGATTGATGCAGTAGGAAGAAAAAGAGGAGCGGGACTAGGTGGAGGCCATGATGAAAGAGAACAAACTCTTAATCAGCTTCTAGTTGAAATGGATGGATTTGGAATAAATGAAGGCGTTATTATTATGGCTGCAACTAACAGACCAGATATATTAGACCCTGCATTACTTAGACCTGGTCGTTTTGATAGGCAAGTATTAGTAGGTTCTCCAGATGCAAAAGGAAGAGAAGAAATTCTCAAAGTTCACGCAAGAAATAAACCTCTAGCTGAAGATGTTAATTTAAAAGTGTTAGCAAGAAGAACACCTGGTTTTACTCCAGCTGATATTGAAAACCTTATGAATGAAGCAGCTCTTTTGACTGCTAGATTAAACGAAAAGACTATAAAAATGGATACTATAGAGGAAGCTATAACAAAAGTAATAGCTGGAATTCCTAAAAAATCGAAAGTTATTAGTGAAAAAGAGAGAAAATTAACTGCATATCATGAAGCAGGTCATGCAGTTGTTGCTTCACTTTTACCTCATACAGACCCTGTTCACCAGGTGACTATTATTCCAAGAGGTAGAGCTGGTGGATTTACAATGATACTTCCAACAGAAGATAAATACTATGCTACAAAAACCGAAATGGAAGAACAATTAGTTCACTTGCTAGGTGGTAGAGTAGCTGAAAGGTTAGTTCTAGATGATATTTCAACTGGGGCACAAAATGACTTAGAAAGAGTATCAGCTATAGCTCGTGCAATGGTAACTAAATATGCAATGAGTGAAAAATTAGGTTCTATGGCTTTTGGAGATTCATCCGATGAAGTTTTCTTAGGTCGAGACTTTACAACTAGAAGGAATTATTCTGAAGAGGTTGCGTCAGAGATTGATAGAGAAATAAGAAGGATTGTGGATGAAGCATACCATATGACAGAAAAACTTCTAAGTGATAATATAGAAAAACTTCATGATGTTGCAAAAGCATTATTAAAATTTGAAACTTTAGATGCTTCACAATTCCAAAAAGCCTTTGTTGGTGAACTTGATTTAACTGATGAAGATGTAGATTCAAGCGAACAAGTTATCGACGAAGAAATTAAACTTGAAGAAATACAAGATAAAGGAATTTATGTAGATGAAACAATTAATAATGAAGTTGATTCTATATCTGATATTAAGCAAGAAGACGAAATTTTTAAATAAAATTTGCTTAGTGATTTAAAATTGAAATTAAAATATGAAACGTCAACCTACTACAAAAAATAGTAGGATTGACGTTTTTTATTATTTAGAAAAATAATATAATCTGAATGAAGAAAATTGTATCTCTGCAAAAAATATAAATTGACAATAATTGAATTCTTTCAAAATAAAGGGATACAAGGATGATTAAGGATTATTATGAATGAAAAATGCATTATATAGCATGAAATAATTCTTTAACAATAAATCATGAATTTTTTTCATTCAATTGAATGAAAATTAGTGTGATTTTTGAAGACAAAATCCCAAAAATGTGTTAATCTTGTAATTGGTTCCCAATCAAACATAACTATCTAGGGAGGAAAGTAAAAATGTTTAATAAGAATGATGTTTCAAAAATTAAAGAAACTGTAGAATCATGGGAAGCTACAAAAGTAAAAAAAGCTCTGGAAAGATTCCCAGAAAGAAAAGAGACTTTTAAAAACTCATCGGAGATTGAAGTTAAAAGACTTTATACTCCAGCTGATATCGAAGAACTTGATTATGAAAGAGATTTGGGAATACCTGCTCAGTATCCATTCACTAGAGGCGTGCAAGATACCATGTACAGAGGTAGATTCTGGACGATGAGAATGTATGCTGGATTTGCTACAGCGGAGGAATCAAATAAAAGATACAAGTACCTTATTGAGCAAGGCTCTATGGGGCTATCGGTTGCTTTTGACCTACCTACTCAAATGGGATATGATTCAAGTGATGAAATATCTAAAGGTGAAGTTGGGAAAGTTGGAGTTGCTATAGACTCATTAGCAGATATGGAAATTCTATTTGATGGAATTCCTCTAGATAAGGTTTCGACTTCTATGACAATTAATGCTCCAGCGGCAGTATTACTTGCAATGTATATTGCAGTGGCTGAAAAGCAAGGAGTTACTTCAGATAAATTACGTGGTACTATTCAAAATGACATATTAAAAGAGTACGTTGCAAGAGGTACATATATTTTCCCTGTAAAACCGTCTATGAGACTTATCACTAATATATTCGAATACTGTTCTAAAGAAGTTCCTCTTTGGAATACTATCAGTATATCAGGATATCATATCAGAGAAGCAGGTTCTACTGCTGCTCAAGAAATTGCATTTACACTTTCAAATGGTATAGCTTATGTTCAGGCCGCTATAGATGCAGGTCTTGATGTAGATAGCTTTGCTCCAAGACTGTCATTCTTCTTTAATGCACATAATGATTTATTTGAAGAAGTTGCTAAGTATAGAGCTGCTAGAAGAATATGGGCTAAAGTTATGAAAAATAGATTTAATGCAACTAATCCTAAATCAATGATGTTAAAATTTCATACTCAAACCGGTGGATCAACACTTACAGCTCAGCAAGCAGAGAACAATATCGTAAGAGTTGCAATTCAGACTTTAGCTGCTGTACTTGGTGGAACTCAATCTCTACACACAAACTCAAAAGATGAAGCACTAGCACTTCCTACTGAAGCATCAGTTAGAACTGCTCTTAGAACTCAACAAATTGTTGCTCATGAAAGCGGAGCGGCTGATACTATAGATCCGCTTGCAGGCTCATATTATGTCGAATCACTTACAAATCAATTAGAAGATGCAGCAATGGAATTAATCAACAAGATTGACGATTTAGGCGGTTCTCCATCTGCAATTGAAAAAGGATATATGCAACAAGAAATTATGGATGCATCATATACTTACCAAAAAGAAATTGAATCAGGCAAAAGAATTATAGTAGGAATGAACAAATTCCAAGTTGAAGAGCCAAAGCCAACAGGACTACTTAGAGTGGATCCTATAGTAGGAGAACTACAAGAAAATAAAATTGCTGAACTTAAGCAAAAAAGAGATTCTCAAAAAGTAGAAAAAACTTTGTCTTCGCTTAAAAATGCATGTAGTTCAGATGAAAATTTAATGCCGTTTATCCTTGATGCTGTAAAAGCTTATGCAACACTAGGTGAGATTTGTAATGTAATGAGAGACGTTTTTGGAGAATACAAGCAATCTGTAATTCTTTAATTATTATACTTATATAGATTTGGGAGGAAAGCAAAATGGATAGACCTATTCGTGTGTTAGTTGCCAAGCCAGGGCTTGATGGCCATGACAGAGGTGCAAAAATAATAGCTAGAGCTCTTAGAGATGCTGGAATGGAAGTTATATATACAGGACTTAGACAAACTCCAGACCAAATAGTCCAAGCAGCTATACAAGAAGATGTGGATGTAGTAGCAATGAGTATTTTATCAGGAGCTCATAGCCACCTTCTTCCAAAAGTAGTAGATTTATTAAAAACTGAAAATGTTTTTGATGAAATTCTTGTTATCGGTGGAGGCGTTATACCAGATGACGATATCCCAGAACTTAAAGAAAAAGGAATTTCTGAGGTGTTTACTCCAGGTACTCCTACACAAATTACAATAGATTTTATAAAAGAAAATATTAAGAAAAAAGCGTAAAAATATAAATTAAGGCAGGTAATATTAATGGAACTTTTGGAAAGGCTATTAAAAGGAGAAAAAACTGCATGTGCTAGACTCATTAGTTTGGTAGAAAACGAATCTCCGGGTTATGTAGATATCTTAAAAGAATTGCATAAACACACTCAAGGTGCTTATGTGATTGGAATTACTGGACCTCCAGGTGCAGGGAAATCTACGTTGACAGATAAATTAGTGAAAAAACTAAGAGAAGAGAAAAAAAAAGTTGGAGTAATTGCAATAGATCCTACTAGTCCTTTTACCAAAGGTGCGATTTTAGGTGATAGAATTCGCATGGTTGATTTATCTGTAGATAAAGATGTATTTATTAGATCAATGGGAACGAGAGGACATTTGGGTGGCCTTTCTAGGGCCACTCAAGGTGCTATAAAAATATTGGATGCTTATGGTTGCGACTATATAATTGTCGAAACTGTAGGAGTAGGTCAATCTGAAGTTGATATAGTAAAAACTGCAGATACTGTAGTGATGGTTATGGTTCCTGGTCTAGGGGATGATATACAAGCTATAAAAGCTGGAGTAATGGAAATCGGTGACGTTTTTGTTGTAAATAAGTCTGACAAAGATGGTGCTAAAAGAACTTTTAGGGAAATAGAAATTATGTTAGATTTTAAAAAAGATTGGAAGTTTAGGCCTCCAGTTTCTATGGCAGTAGGAGAAACAGGCGAAGGTATAGATGAATTATTTGATAATATTAAGCTTCATAGATCATATCTTGAAACAAGTGAAGAAATTATTTTGAAAAAAATAAATAGAAATAAAGCTGAAATAAAAGAACTAGTACATGATAACATAGAAAAGAAAATTTCCTTACTAATTTCTGAGGACAACATGTCCAAAATTTTAATGGACACAGTTAATAATGAAATAGATCCATATTCAGTGGCTGAGAAAATCTTATCAAAGATTTTGTTGTAATATAGAATATTTTGATGTTTATACAATTAACTATTTATTTAATAAAACTAGGAGGCTGTAAATGAACGTATCTAGAGTAGATCATATTGGAATAGCTGTAACTAATCTTGATGAGACTATGAAGTTTTATGAAGAGGTTCTTGGAATAAAATGTGAAGGTACTGAAGTGGTTGAAGATCAAAAAGTTAAAGTAGCATTTTTTCCAGTTGGTGATACAGAGTTAGAGTTTTTAGAGTCTACGTCAGAAGATGGTCCTATAGCTAAGTTCATAGAAAAAAATGGTGGAAGAGGCGGAATACAGCACGTTGCCCTTCGTGTAGACAATATTGAAGAGGCTATAGCCAATATGAAAGAAAAAGGCTATGCAATGATAGATGAAAAACCAAGATATGGAGCTGGAGGAGCAAAGATTGCTTTTTGTCATCCAAAAGCAACTGGAGGCATTCTGCTCGAGTTAAGCGAAAGATAGACATAAATCAATCAATTAATTAAGGAGGCAACAAAATGTCAGAAAAACTTGAACTGCTTCGCCAAAAAAGAGAAAAAATTGAGATGGCAGGCGGACAAAAAAGAATAGATAAACAGCATCAGTCAGGGAAACTTACCGCTAGAGAGCGTATGAATGTATTCTTCGACGAAGGAACCTTTGTTGAGCTAGATGCGTTTGTAAAACATCGCTGTACTAATTTTGGAATGGAAAAAGTAGATGCTCCTGGGGAAGGAGTAGTAACTGGATATGGGAAAGTGGATGGAAGATTAGTTTATGCTTTTGCTCAAGATTTCACAGTTGTAGGGGGTTCTTTAGGCGAAATGCATGCAAAAAAAATATCTAAAGTAATGGATTTAGCTATGAAAATGGGAGCACCTGTAGTTGGACTAAATGATTCTGGTGGAGCTAGAATACAAGAAGCTGTAGATGCTCTTGCTGGTTATGGAGAAATCTTTTATAAAAATACAATTGCATCTGGGGTAATTCCTCAAATATCAGCAATTATGGGACCGTGTGCTGGAGGGGCGGTTTATTCACCGGCACTTACAGATTTCATATTTATGGTTGATAAAACTAGCCAGATGTTTATAACCGGACCTCAGGTTATTAAAACAGTTACAGGTGAAGAAGTTTCAGCAGAAGAACTTGGAGGAGCTATGACGCATAACTCAGTTTCAGGAGTAGCTCACTTTATTTCTTCAAATGATGAAGCCTGCTTATTAGAAATAAGAAAATTACTTAGTTTTTTACCTTCAAATAATATGGAAATGGCTCCAGTTTTTGAGGCAGATGATATAAACAGAATGTCAGAAGAACTAAATGAAATAGTGCCTGGAGATTCTAATAAACCTTATGATATGAAAAAAATCATCACATCAATTGTAGACTTTGGAGATTTTTTTGAAGTACAACCCTACTTTGCTAAAAATATCATAACTGGATTTGCTAGAATAAATGGCCAGTCAGTAGGAATTATTGGAAACCAGCCTATGGTTATGGCAGGTTGTCTAGATATAAATGCATCCGATAAAGCTAGTAGATTTATAAGAACTTGTGATTGCTTTAATGTGCCTATACTTTCATTTGTAGATGTACCAGGCTTCTTACCAGGAACCTCTCAAGAGTTAGGAGGAATTATAAGGCATGGGGCTAAGATGCTGTATGCTTATAGTGAAGCTACAGTACCTAAAGTTACTATTATAACTCGTAAAGCTTATGGAGGCTCTTATCTTGCAATGTGTTCAAAAGATTTAGGAGCAGATATGGTTTTTGCTTGGCCAACAGCTGAGATTGCTGTAATGGGACCGCAAGGAGCAGCTAATATTATTTTTAAAGATGCTATAAAAAATTCAGACGATCCAGCTACTACAAGAGCTGAAAAAATAAAAGAATATACTGATGAATTTGCAACTCCATACAAGGCGGCAGAAAGAGGTTTTGTTGATGATGTAATTGAGCCAGCTCATTCTATTATAAGATTGGCTGAGGCCTTTGATATGTTACTTTCTAAGAGAGAACAAAGACCTTCTAAAAAACATGGAAATGTACCATTATAATAAGGAGGGCTATAAATGAATATAAATGAAATTTTAGACCAAATGTCTCATGACATAAGCACCTTGTCATTTGGAGAAAAGATGCTTGGAGGTTTAACAGTAACTTTATTATCTATGGCTATAGTTTTTACAGTTTTAGTTTTGCTAATAGCCGTAATTAAATCTATGGAAATATTGTTAAATGGCAAGAACAAAGAAACTATTGACGAGTCTATAGATATTATTGACAACAATACTAAAATAAATGATGTAGCTGATGAAGATTCTTTGGAACTTGTAGCTGCAATTACTGCGGCTATAGCATCATCTATGGGAGTAAGTCAAAGTAAAATTAGAGTTGTAAATATAAATAGGACTGAAGATATAACGCCTTCATGGGCTAAAAATGGAAGAATAGAGCAAATACAAAATAGATTATAATCGGAGGTAGGCAATGAAAAAGTTTAATATAACTGTTAATGGTAATCAATATGAAGTAGAAGTAGAAGAAATTAAAGATTCTACAGTTAGCAATTCTAAAGTAGTACAGGCACCAAAAGCTACTACTCAAACAGCAGCACCAAAAACTGAAGTTAAAAAAGCAGTTGTTACAGCTGGTGAAGGCAGTGTAAAAGCACCTATGCCGGGAACAATTAATGACGTAAAAGTATCAGAAGGACAAGCTGTAAAAGCTGGAGAAGTATTACTAATTCTTGAAGCTATGAAAATGGAAAATGAAATAATGTCTCCTGCTGATGGAGTTGTTAAGCAAATAGCTGTCACTAAAGGTACATCTGTAAGTTCAGGAGATGTTCTAGTAGTAGTACAGTAATTACAGCTAAAAGGTCAACTACGAAAACTAGACGTTTTGAGTATATGACTTAAACAGAAAGGAGATAGCTTATGATTCAGGTTATATTAGAATTTCTTAATTCTACTGGTATAGCTCATATATCGTTAGGTCAAATAGGTATGATATTAGTAGCTTGTATTTTATTTTATTTAGCTATTGCAAAAGGATTTGAGCCACTACTATTAGTCCCTATTGCATTTGGAATGTTGCTTGCCAATTTGCCCTTAGCCGGTATTATGGGTTCACCAGAGACACTTTTATACATAGATCCAATAGAGACTATGGATCAAGCACAAAAAGCTCAACAAGGCATATTTTCAGCTCATATGAAGACTAATTTGCCAGGAGGATTAATTTATTATTTATCGATGGGTAACAAACTTGGAATTTTTCCACCGCTTATATTTTTAGGTGTAGGAGCTATGACGGATTTTGCGCCACTTATTGCAAATCCTAAAGCTTTGCTTCTTGGAGCTGCCGCTCAATTTGGAATATTTTTTACTTTCTTTGGAGCAATTGCACTTGGTTTTACAGCCCAAGAAGCTGCATCAATAGGTATTATTGGTGGAGCAGATGGACCAACAGCTATATTTTTAACTACAAAATTAGCTCCACATTTACTAGGACCAATAGCGGTAGCTGCTTATTCCTACATGGCTCTTGTACCAGTAATACAACCTCCTATTATGAGAGCTCTTACTACTGAAGAAGAAAGAAAAATAGTAATGAAGCAACTTAGGACTGTAAGTAAAAAAGAAAGAATAATTTTTCCTATAGTTGTAACTATAATTGTTTCTTTGATATTGCCTCCAGCAGCTACTTTAATTGGTATGCTTATGCTTGGGAATTTATTTAAAGAATCTGGAGTAACTGAAAGGCTAAGCAAGACAGCTACAAATGAACTTATTAATATAGTTACTATATTATTAGGAATATCAGTTGGAGCTACTGCAAATGCAGAACAATTCCTGACTCTTCAAACCATACAAATAATAGTTCTTGGAGTTGTAGCTTTTGGAGTAGGATCAGCTACAGGAGTTATACTAGCAAAGATTCTTAACAAGTTTTCTAAAGATCCAATAAACCCGCTTATAGGTTCAGCAGGAGTATCTGCAGTACCAATGGCAGCAAGAGTTTCTAATAAAGTTGGGCAAGAATCAAATCCCGCGAATTTCTTACTTATGCATGCCATGGGACCTAACGTTGCAGGCGTAATTGGTTCAGCTGTAGCAGCAGGGGTAATGCTAAGCTTATTCAACTAATTAAAGCAGCCAATTGGCTGCTTTTTTCCAGAGAAAAAGTGCATATAAGCTGATTGTGAGGAGAAATATTATGAATAAAACTATAATTCAAATGCTATTGGATTCCGATAATCAATATGTTTCAGGGCAATATATATCTGAAAGGCTTGGAATTACTAGGGCAGCAGTATGGAAGAGGATATCAAAATTAAAAGAATTAGGATTTGAAATTGAATCAGTTACAAAAAAAGGTTATAAACTGATATCTTATCCAGACATATTAAATGAAGAACTTATTGAAATAGGAATGAAATCAGATTTTATAGGACATAATGTGAAAGTACTTGAAAGTGTTGACTCAACAAATGATTATGCAAAGAAAAATGCTAAAGAATTGCTTGATGGCAGTATGATTATATCTCTAGAGCAAGTAAAAGGTAAAGGGAGAAGGGGTAGAAACTTTCATTCTGGAAAAGGAGATGGAATATACCTATCTATAATATTAAAACCTGGTTTTGAACCAGCTAAAGCACCTTTTATAACCAGTATAGCTGGAGCTGCTCTTCTAAATACTTTTAATAAATATAACATAGAATCAAAAGTGAAATGGCCTAATGATATTTTAATTAAAGGTAAGAAGCTTGCAGGAATTCTTACAGAAATGTCAGCTGACATGGAATTTATAGAATATGTAGTTTTGGGAATTGGAATAAATGTAAGTGGATTAGAATTCCCTCATGAACTTAAAAATGTTGCTACATCACTTAAATTAGAAGGTTATGATTTAAAAAAATTAAATATTATATGGCAATTTGTATATGAATTTGAGCTTCTGTATAATTTATACTTAAATGAAAATACCAGTGAAGTAGTGAATATATTAAGAAACAATTCAAGTGTACTTGGAAAGCAAATAAATGTACATTATATGAATGAAATTGAAAGTGCTATAGCTGTTGATATTAATAATCAAGGAGCGCTTATTATCAAGACTCAAGATGGTGAAGTAAAAGAGTTAAGCTCAGGAGAAATTTCTATACGATAGGGGTGATTGCTATAAAAACAACTGTAAAAGGAATCAAAATTGGAAATCTACAAGATGAACAGGCTCTCACTGGGGTAACAGTAATTTTATGTGAAAATGGAGCTACTGCAGGCGTTGATGTAAGAGGAAGTGCACCTGGAACTAGGGAAACGGATTTACTTGATCCAGTAAACACAGTGGATAAAGTCCACGCTGTTGTACTTTCAGGAGGTTCAGCTTTTGGACTAGCTGCATCTACTGGAGTTATGAAATATCTAGAAGAAAGAGAAATTGGTTTTGATGTAGGAGTAACAAAAGTTCCGATAGTTTGCCAAGCAGTTTTGTTTGATCTTTTGCTAGGTGATTATAAAGTGAGACCAGATGAAGTTATGGGATATAAAGCTTGTGAAAATGCGTGTGAAGATTTTGATATAGGGAATTATGGAGCAGGGACTGGAGCGAGTATAGGCAAGATAAACTCTATGGAGTTTGCTATGAAATCTGGCCTTGGGTATAGTGAGTTTGTTCACGAATCAGGACTGGTTGTAGGAGCTTTGGTTGCAGTAAACGCTTTTGGAGATATTATAAAAGATGGAAAAATTATAGCTGGAGCTTTAAATAAAGACAAAGCTTCCTTTGCCAATACATCTAAATTAATGACAAGCTCTCTTTTGCAAAGAGGCTTTGACAATACGAATACCACTATAGGAGCAATAATAACAAATGCTAAGCTTTCAAAAGCCCAGTGTAAAAAAGTTGCTCAGGTAGCTCACAATGGATATGCAAGAGCTATATCTCCGATACACACAACTTTAGATGGAGATACAGTTTTTACTTTAGCAACGGGAGAAATTGAAACAAGTATCGATGTGGTTGCAAATTTGTCCAGTGAAGTAATGCAAGAAGCAATATACAGCGCTGTCAAAAGCTCAAAATCTGTTTTAGGCTTAAAAACCTTCAATGATTTTTTAGATGAAAAGTAAAATAAGTATCTAAAAAAATAATTTGAAAAATTATACAAAAACTATGGAAATTGGGTATAAATTAGCATATAATATTTATTTGTAAGTCAGTATTTATTCATATAAAACTGAACTTTGTGTATTAACATTATTTTATTAGTCCGGCATCCATGAAGGAGCTGGAACGGAGGTGGACAAATTGATAGAAACAAAGAAGTCCTTTACAGTAAGGCGAATGACAGTAACGGGTATGCTAGGAGCGATTTCGGTAGTCTTAGGAATGACACCACTTGGATTTATTCCAATTGGAACCACAAGTGCTACAATTATGCACATTCCAGTAATAGTAGGGGCAATAGTTGAAGGACCTATAGTAGGAATGCTTGTAGGCTTAATATTTGGAATATCTTCTTTAATTAGAAGTATAACAATACCTACTCCAACATCGTTTGTGTTTTGGAACCCACTCGTATCAATTTTACCTAGAATCCTTATAGGATTAGTTTCATATTATATTTATAAAATATGTATAAAAACAACTAAAAATGAAGCTGTATCATTAGGGATAACGGGAGCACTAGGCACACTTGTAAACACGCTAGGGGTCCTAGGAATGATTTATGTTTTATATGCAGAAAGATTTGTTACAGCAATAGGGTTATCTGCTGATAATGCATTTAAAATAATTAGTGGAATTGGAATAACAAATGGTTTACCAGAAATGTTTGTTGCTATGATTATAGTTACAGCAGTAGTTAAGGCAATTAAAAAAGTAAAAAAATAAAAACTATCAAAAGAAATAGGGAAGCCATTGGCTTCCCTTAAAATATACTTAGAGGTGAATTATGTTACTAGTATTTGATGTTGGAAATACGAATATGGTTTTAGGAGTTTATAAGGAGAAACAGCTTATATGCAACTTTAGAATTGGAACTGATAAATCTAAAACTTCAGATGAATATGGTGTAATAATAAGACAATTATTTGAATATGAAAAAATATCATTAGATGATATTCAAGATGTAATAATATCATCGGTTGTTCCAGAAGTTATGCATTCCCTTGAAAATTTTTCATTTAAATACTGCTCCAAAGAACCTATAATAGTAGGACCTGGAGTAAAGACAGGGATTAACATAAAATATGAAAATCCCCAACAAGTGGGAGCCGATAGAATAGTAAATGCTGTAGCTGGTTATGAAAAATATGGTGGGCCTCTTATACTTATAGATTTCGGAACGGCTACGACATTTTGTGCAGTTTCTCAAAAAGGAGAATACTTAGGAGGAGCTATATCGCCAGGAATAAAAATTTCAAGCGAGGCACTTTTTCAAAGAGCATCAAAGCTTCATAAAGTTGAAATAGCTAAGCCTAAAGGTGCTATAGGCAAAAATACTACATGGGCAATGCAATCAGGAATAGTTTTCGGATATGCAGGGCTTGTAGATAATATAGTTTCTATGATGAAAGAAGAGCTTGGAAGTGATGATGTAAATGTTGTTGCTACAGGTGGTCTTGCTCCTTTGATATGCGCAGAGACAAAAACTGTAAAAATTGTCGATAAGTTTCTTACATTAGAAGGGCTTAGGATAATTTATGAAAGGAATAGAATGTAATTGAGAATTGGAAACTTTGAAACACCAGGAAATGTATTTTTAGCTCCTATGGCTGGAGTGACAGATTTGCCATTTAGACTTATATGTAAGCAGTTTGAAGCATCTATGCTCTATACGGAGATGATAAATGCAAAAGCTGTTTGCTATGAAGATAAAAATACCTTTGAAATGTTATTAGTAGAAGAAAAAGAAAAACCAGTAGCTGTTCAGATATTTGGCAGTGATCCAGCTTTTATGGCTGAGTCAGCAAAAATATTGACTCAGCTTAAGAGATTTGAAATTATAGATATAAATATGGGATGCCCAGCACCTAAAGTAGTAAAATCAGGAGATGGTTCAGCTCTTATGAAAGACCCAAAGCTTGCTTATGAAATAGTAAATAAAGTAAAAGCAGCTACTCATCTTCCTATTACAGTTAAATTTAGAAAGGGTTGGGATGAACAAAATGTCAATGCGTTAGAATTTGGAATATTAATGCAAGAGGCTGGAGCGGATGCTGTAACTCTTCATGGAAGAACAAGAGAGCAATATTACAGTGGAACTGCTGATTGGGAAATAATAAAGGAATTAAAAGAGAAACTTACAATACCTGTTATTGCAAATGGAGATATAACTTCGTTTGAAGCAGCGGAACAAATTATCGAGATAACCAAAGCAGATGCTCTTATGATAGGCAGAGGGGCCCAAGGAAATCCATTTATTTTTAAAGAAGTAAATGATTATATGAAATCAGCAATTTTACCCAAGGAAATATCTCCTAAACAAAAGATAGATACAGCTATAAATCATTATAAGCTTGCTCTAAAATACAAAACTCAGCATAAAGCTGTAACAGAAATGAGAAAGCACCTTGGTTGGTACTTGAAAGGTTTAAAAAATAGCGCCAGAATAAAAGACCATATAAATAAAATGTATGAGCCATCAGACGTTATAAATGAATTAACCGAATATGCTCAATCCTTGACATAGTTAAATTCATACTATATAATCATTCGCATATATAATAGAAAATATGCTCTTTGAGCCATGATAAAAAGGAGAGATTTAGAAGTGGACAACCAAAAAAAAGAAATACTTTTAACAGAAGAAGGATTTAAGAAGATAGAGGATGAACTAGAGCTTCTAAAAGCTGTTAAAAGGAAAGAAGTAGCAGAAAGAATCAAAGTAGCCATTTCGTTTGGTGATATTTCTGAAAACTCGGAGTATGATGAGGCAAAAAATGAGCAAGCACAATTAGAAGAAAGAATATTAAAACTTGAAAACATACTTAGAGTAGCTGTTATAATCGATGAAAGTTCCATAGATACTAATCTTGTTACAGTTGGTTCAGTGGTTAAAATAGAGTTTAAAGATATGTATTCAGATGATGTAGAAGAAGATGAATACACGATAGTTGGTTCTGCAGAAGCAGATCCTTCTGAATCAAAAATTTCAAATGAGTCACCTATAGGTAAAGCACTTTTGGGAAGAGTCGTAGGCGACGAGATTGATGTTCAAGTTCCAGATGGAATTTCTAAAATAAAAATTTTAGAAATAAGAAGATAATAGTAAATAGCTTTCATGTATTAAAAACAAGAGAATTGATATAAAAGCTCATATAAAATTTTATATGAGCTTTAATAATAAAAAAACAGGAGGTAGTGTTATGTCTAATGATCAAATGAATTCTGAAACTCTAAGTTTGAACGAGATGCTTCAAATAAGAAGGGACAAGCTAAAAAAGCTACAAGAAGCTGGTAAAAACCCTTTTAAAATAGAGAAATACATAAAGACCCATCACAGCAAGCAAGTTAAGGACGACTTCGAAAAGTTAGAGGGAAGCGAAGTTTCTCTTGCAGGAAGAATTATGAGTATGAGAGGACATGGCAAGGCTTCTTTTATTGATATCCAAGATGAACAAGGAAGAATACAGGTTTATGTAAGACAAGATGCTATAGGGGATGATAGCTACACAGATTTTGTCACTTATGACATTGGAGATATTGTTGGTGTAGAAGGTACAGTCTTTATGACTAAAAAAGGTGAACAGTCAGTAAAAGCATCTAAGGTTGCATTACTTACTAAATCTCTTCAGATTTTACCTGAAAAATATCATGGATTAAAAGACCCTGATTTAAGATATAGACAAAGATATGTGGATTTAATTGTAAATCCAGACGTAAAAGATGCGTTCTTGATAAGAAGTAAAGCGATAAAGGCATTAAAAGAATATTTAGATGAAAGAGATTTTCTAGAGGTAGATACTCCTATACTATCTACTATAGCAGGAGGAGCAACAGCAAGACCTTTCATCACTCATCATAATACTCTAGATATTGATATGTATATGCGTATTGCAAATGAGCTATACTTAAAAAGACTTATTGTGGGTGGGTTTGAAAGAGTATATGAGCTAGGAAAGATGTTTAGAAATGAAGGTATGTCAATCAAGCATAACCCTGAGTATACAGCTATAGAGGTATATCAGGCTTATGCTGATTATGAAGATATAATGAGACTTACTGAAGAAGCAGTAGCTTTTATGGCACAAAAATCACTTGGAACTACAAAAATTAATTATCAAGGTATAGAAATAGATCTTACTCCTCCATGGAGAAGACTTAGCATGATTGATGCAATAAAAGAATTTAAAGGTATAGATTTTAATGAAATTCAAACAGATGAAGAAGCAATTAAAATCGCAAAAGAAAATCATATTGAAATTACTCCAGTTATGAACAGGGGCTTTGTCATAGCCGCGATGTTTGAGGAGTTCTGCGAGGAGCATTTAATTCAGCCTACATTCATCACTCATCATCCAGTTGAGGTTTCACCATTATCTAAGAGAAATCCAGATGATCCAAGGCTTACAAATAGATTTGAGGCATTTGTAAACACTTGGGAAATTGCAAATGCTTTCTCAGAGCTAAACGATCCTATTGATCAAAGAGAAAGATTTATGGATCAATTGAAGCAAAGAGAGCTAGGGGATGACGAAGCTTATATGCTTGATGAAGACTTCTTAAATGCAATAGAAGTAGGACTACCGCCAACAGGTGGTCTTGGAATAGGTGTTGATAGAGTTATAATGTTACTTACTAACTCTTCCTCTATTAGAGATGTAATACTTTTCCCTACAATGAAGCCTATAAAAGAAGAGAAGAATGACACTAAAGAACAAAATTAAAGAAAAATATATACTAAATATTATGAGCTAATATAATAAAAGGTCTAAAAGAATATGAATTGTATTCTTTTTAGGCCTTTTTAGTTTTACGATAATTCTCTGACAAAATAGTAAATATTATTTAATTTAATTTATGTTATTCTGGGACCTTTGATTCATTTTATTTTTTTTTCAAAAAAAAGAAGGATTTTTTGAATTGCTGAAGAAATCTAGCATTAGAGGGTCATCGATTATATCAAATTAAGTAGTTACCATGGATGGGAGTGATAGAGGTGAATATAGTTGTAAGTTGGATTTGCGTTTTCTGTTTTTCTATAATCTGTGCAAATTGTTTAAAATTGCTATATGTCTCATTTTTTTACGAAAGCAATCCTAAAAAATCAAGAAGAGTAACTAGAACTTCGTATCATCACTCTATGCCAGAAGCTACTAGAGAATATTCTTATCAAGCAACAAGAAATAGCAATTATGTTTCTGGAACAGTAGCTATGAAAGAAGATATAAGATATAATTCCTATGAGCAATATAGAAGGAACCATAAAATAGCTAGATAAATATCATACTTACATAAAATGCACCTACCATATTACAAAGGAATAAAGTAGGTGCATAATTATAAATTGTATTAAATAACTAATTCTATTACAGGATTAGTTATTTTCAATTATGAAGCTTTTTATAGCATTCAGTCCTTTTTTGATAACTTCTAAATCGGCAGCATAAGACATTCTTAAATAACCCTCAACTCCAAAAGCGATAGATGGAACTAAAGCTAAATTATACTTTTCAAGTAGCTCTTCGCATAGTTTCATAGAATCAAAGTGGTTCTCAATTTTAAAAAATAAATAAAACCCACCAAGCGGCTCTATAAATGAGATTTTAGGAATGCTTGATATAAAGTCTAGAACATAATTTCTTCTGACTTTAAATTCCTCTACCATTTTTTCAATATCATCTGATCCTTCACATAATGCACCTAAAGCAGCATACTGAGAAATAAGTGAAGGATGAGAAGTGATATGGCCCTGAATTGATGCTATTTTGTCAGCAATTTCTTTTCTTGATGCGGTATAGCCAACTCTAAGGCCTGTCATAGCACATGACTTAGAAAAGCCATTTACAACTATAGTTATGTTTTTTATAGCCTCTGATATGCTTGCTATTGATATGGGTCTAATATCATAATAGATTCTTTCGTATATTTCATCAGATATTATTAATATGTTATTTTGTAAACAAACTTCAGCGATTTCTTCTAGTTCTTCTTTTGAATAGATACTTCCTGTAGGATTACAGGGGTTGCTAAATAAAATAGCTTTTACTTTTGGATTTATATAAGAGCTTAAATCATTAGCTGTGATTTTAAATTCATTTTCGACTTTAGTTTCTATTATA
>Ga0334893_1001167_pt1 | contig 26955 bp, 19 predicted proteins | sample GraSluR3_MG_5_FD_207218 | JGI IMG/M metagenome (GOLD analysis project Ga0334893, IMG submission 207218) | Sludge microbial communities from methane-producing bioreactor in Wageningen University, Netherlands - Granular Sludge_09_05-R3 | ecosystem: Engineered > Bioreactor > Anaerobic >...
GTAAAAAGCAACGGGAACTGATTTTTGAGAAGAACTTATTTTCTGGATAGCTCGAATTTTTAGGCGTATTCAGTGGGGCTTATAGGTTTTTTTTGCTTATTTTCGAAAAGTTTCGGATGCTAGTGATATTTTTGCAAAAAACAATTGCTATGTGGATAAGAACCCAAGATAAACGTGAACTTATAAACGTAATTAAATTCTCCATTTCAAAATCAATTGGAGAGAAACGATGCTTCGTATTTGGCCACTTTGCTGGCAATGCCTTTTTCTCGGACAATAGCATTACCCTTGGAGAATACCCGTCATTTGAGAGGGCACAGGAAGAGCTGGACAGAATACAAGAGCATATCGCCAGCAATAGCCAGCAAGCATACAGCATGTCGGGGAAGGAATAGTTCAAAAATTCTAACCAGCTAGTCCATTTTACTTGTGCATTTACATTTCAATCTCTGCCCAAATTATCAACTAATAACTAAATGATAAATGGGATCAGATGAAATTGATTTTAGCCCTTTGCATTGTGGCCATTGCACACAACTTAAGCTTTGCTCAGCTAGCGGGTTTCGAAGCCCCAAAAGTAAACCTTACCCTTAACAAGGGATTCGACATTGCTTACGCCTACGTAATTGGCAACGAGCCCCATATGTTCTGCTACGACACGCACACTGGCAAGGCAGCATTCTGGAGGATGTCGTATGGCAACAAGCCACTGGCTAGCCTCTCAATAGGAAATAGCTGGAATTTTTTTAGCACCATCAGAACATCGCAGGGTAGCCCTTTATACCTGCTGGCCAACTCGCAAACTGGAGAGGTAAAAACGACCCTAAACATTCTGGATATTGCAAGTAAAAATCAAGTATCAATAAATAATACATTTGACAATACCCAATGGTCGACAACGAGCGTAGTGCACCTTAACTTGGAGCCATACCTCTTTAGGTACATCGGCACAACGGGTGAAGTTCTGCTCAACAGAATACACCCACAAACGGCCCAAATTGATGAAACACCAATTAGCCATACCATTGAGCCGCAGTGGGATCATATTGAATTTGCCCAAAGTCAAGAGTGTTTATACGTGCTAAAACACTCCACTGCAAAAAAAAGCATTGTTATGGAATGCGTTAAGCATAATACAGCAAGCAGCAACCCATTCGAATCAACCTTGAGGCTGACATACGAAACTACAACCGAATGGACATCGTCCACCATCTTTACTTTTAAAGAGATGGCATACCTACTGCTTTACAGCGCTATGAGTGGCGAAATTATGTTACTGCAAGCAAATGAGGACATGACGCAGCTTGTAACGCTATACAAAACTACCTGGTCCACCGGATGGACTAACTTCAACGTTATTTACCTCAACAGCTGGCCCTACCTTTTCCACCATAAGGAGTCGAATGGCCTTGCCAGGTTGTCGCGTATCGTTTTGTAGGGAATGCACTTGCAAAGAATTACCCATCGCAACACATCCTGAAGGAGAATAATCCAAAGCCAACGATTCTAAACAAATTGATGCCGACCTATGGCATCATTAATTTTGGCTAAAGGCAACTCCCCATCGAATGAATATAACCAAAGTGCAAAGCATAAACCCAAATTTAGCTAACGCTGAGCTACGCTTCGCTCCGGTTGTCATTAGCGAATCCTTTTCATTCATCTAACATGTGATGCAACGTCAACATATACATCCAGCTGTAAACTTAAACCATTTAGTTTTTTTGAAAGACATTCAAGTTTAAAGAGTTGTTAGATTTTTGAATATGCCGCAGCGCGGCTGGTGTACTAATGACTATTCGGGGATAAAAAAAGGCAACGCCTAACGTTGCTTTGTGCTATAGCTAATTGGTTAAACTCCGTTTTACTCAACCACAATTTTACCAACAAACAGCAAATCAAAATCTTGGTTAATAAGTTTCCAGTAGTACAATCCGTTGCTTAACTCGGGTAGCTTAACCCCCGACGATCGCTCGGTTAGGGTAAGAAAACGGTTACCTGTATTGTCGAAAAATTCAACGTAAAGTTCCTCCTTGCTGGGGTTGCTCCAAACGAGTGAGTCGCTACCTGGCACATTCACCACACCCCTAGTATTAATAACCACATCCTCTCCCCTATATGCTTGGGTAAAGTTTTCGAAAAGGATTTCAAGGGTTTGATCTGGCACATATGCTCCACCGCCAGCAATAGAAGCTGATTGCTCTTTGGGTATGTTTTGTTCTTCTTTCGTATTGTGGCTCTTTTCCGACTTGACCTTAGCCTTGGGTTCAGCAGCAGCTATCACCCCTTTGTCAATAGTTTGCCCGGCTGTGTCGATAGGTGTATCAACCTGCTCAGCCAATGGCAAGCTAGCCCTTGGGCTAGCGGGTTCGGTATGCACCTGAGGCTGATTTAGTATGCTTGTGGCAAGCAGAAAAACTACTCCCACTGCGGCCACCCCCGATGCGGCAACAATCCATGGCTTAAACCTCACCAACCAACCACGAGCAGCATCAGCCTTAAAATCGATGGCAATATCGGTAACGCTAAGCACCTCAGCGGCACAATCGTCGCAAATGGTCAAATGATTTCGAAGCTGCGAATCGAGTTCACCATAACTACCACCAATAATAGCATCAGCACATTGAGCAATTTGCTCTTCACTCAAATGATTGTCTATTGACATAATTGTCGGATACTTAAATCTTACATTTTTGGTTGAAGCAGTTGAGGGTGTCCTAATTTTTGGCTTGCTGAAGTTCCATCAGAATAGCTAACGATTCTTTGTTGTGATTTGATATCCCATTCCTATTGAGTCTATTCAAAATCGCATCAATTTGCTTGTTAAGCCACATCCGAACGGCATCACCCTTCACGTTTTTTCCCTCCACAAAGTTAACAACCTTTGACAGAACTTCAAACTTATCGCCCTTTGATCCTTGATCGGCAACATCTAGTAAAACGGTCACCTGCTGCGCCTTACTACCTGCATACTCGGCAATTTCCTCTGGGTTGTAGGGCAAATCGAACAAACACCTAAGAAACACCTTTAGCTTGGCCAAATCCTCATTAAAAAACAACAAAGCAGTATTCAAACGGTTCACTTCGTTAGATATGGCGTAACTCTTCTCAGCCTCAATGGGAAGGGTACTCTGGTTCGATTCACTTTTAAACAGCTCCTCCTCATCAATGGAGTACCAGTGCCTGCTCTCTTTCCTAATCACCTCGCAACACATTCTATTTAATATTGCAACAATGTAGGTAGTGGCCTTGGCTTTTCCCTCAAACGAACTTTCAATCTTCGATCGGCTTCGAATAAACTTCTCCACAATCGACATCACAACATCTTCCTTCTCGCGATGGGGAATAACCGAACGAAAAACATACTTTGATACCACCTTGCCGGCAATATCAACAATTGTTTCCATTGATATGGCCTCAATACTATTGTTGCTATGTATCCTCATAATTGAAAAGATATTTGATACAAATTTGCCTTTTTTTTACAGATTTTTTCCTGGCTGGCGAATTTATATATCAAGTGAAACCGATTGTTGGTGTAAACAATAGGGCATTTTATCCAAAAGTGAAAACAAAACTTTATGTGTTGGTTATAATTTCAGTTCAAACCTTAGATTTGCCATAGGAATGTTTGGGTTTCAAATGCTATGCCATTATTACGTTGTGCATCAAAATCACAATCATTCAAATTTCTATTAAACTAATGGGTATTTTCAACAATCCTATATTGTAGTACGAGGTAAACCCCAAACGGATTCGTAAAAGTCACATAATTTTGATAAAAAAAGTATTTTTTAGAATAGCATGAACTCCGGGCACAAGGCTTATACGCCCTGACAAAGAGACTCCTACAATATCCAAACAGCACTAAAAACTGCAACAATGCGTCTGTATTTAAAAGCCTGGCTTTTCAAACTTCTAGCTGCCTTTTGCCTGGCAATATCATCTATTAGCATCTCGCTGGCCCAATACCCCGATCGTTTTGTGCACTACCGATCTATACCAACCAATTGTGTGTTCTGGCAAAGCGCACGCAAGAGCTACGCGTTGGAGCATCTGGCAACAGCTATTGCACAATCGGATGTAGCTATGGATAAATACCGCAACGAGGAGCAATGGGAACACTACCTCTTTATTAGCAGTTTTAAAGCGCAGCTTCAGGGCGAGAACAGCAGGCCTCAAGAAGCATTGGAAACCCTCCAGCAAGCAAGGGATAGGGTGAGCGGTAGGGTAGATCCGCTGCAAAGCATTGAACTAATTGAGAACTACCTACTAACGGCAAGGGTGTACACTCTGGTAAACGATTACCAGATGAGTGAGTCTTTTTTTACCGAAGCCACCAAGCTACTCGAAGAGTCCGGCACATACCCTGAGGTGCTGGCCATAGCATACTTCACGCTTTGGCAGCTCCACTCAAAGATGATGAATTCCGATAAGGCCAACACATACATTAGCAGAGCTACAGAAATCTTACAAAATCAATCGTCGGATTACGCCATGGCAATTCTCTACTTTATCCAAGCCGAACGGCTCGACAAAACGCAGCTATACCTAAAGGCAGAACTATTCGAGGCGGCTGCAGAGGCATTCGAAAAATCGGGTGCACGGCAAGATTTTACCTACTACACAACGCTCATGAAGCTTTCGCAGCAGTACTATGCTTTCCAGAGAGATTACGACAAAGCAACCCGCTATGGCAAATTGGCCGAAGAGTATGCTAAGGCAAACAGCATGTCGCAAGCAAAGGTTTATGGGCTTAACTTTGCGCTGGGCGATTTGTATAGGAACTTCAATGAATACGATAAGGCCCTCCCCTACTTTATAAATGCCAAGCAGATAACCTCGGAGGTTTTTGGCACCACATCACTCGAATATATTACTGCAAACCTATACCTTGGGAGGCTTTACCGGAATATGAAAATCTACGACAAGGCCAGCCAATGCTTTAACGAAGTGTATAGTGCAGGGAAAAGCGGGTGGAAGGGACGATTCCCCCATGAGTTTACGCTTTACGGTGAACTTGCCAGGCTCTACCTTCAGTGGAACAAGCCCGACAGTGCACTTGGCATTGCACAAAAACGGCTAGGGTACGAGCACAGGGGCAAGGAGTTTGATTTGCACGATATACCACCAACACCTCGCGACTCGTACATTATTCGATACTACCGATCGTTGGCCGCAAAAATTGAAGCTTACAAAAGGCTATATCAGCAGGCACAGGATACCTCCCTCCTAACCCATGGAATAAACCACTGTAGCTACGCGCTTAAACTAATTGATATTATAAACGATAAAGCCCTGGGCGAGCAATCGGGTATAGAAAATTCACGACGAGCCAAGGCCATTGCCTCTTACGGAATTTACTTTAGCCTTGAGAAAAACAAACACAAACAAGATGATGAAACAGTACGGCAAGCTGTTATGTATAGCGAGAAGGCCAACGCAAACTACCTAAAGTACCTGCTCAGCTCTCGGTATAGCCATAGCGAGGTAGAGGACTCTGCTGAAGTTGCTCTACGAAACCAGATAGAGGAGATTGACCTAAAGCTGCAAGAGATAGGAGGCAATGTAAGCACAGAATACAATAATTTACACAATCAGAGCCTATCGCTAAAGCTACAACTAGCCAACACAGTACTGAACGCTAAGCCTAAGATAAATACAACACCGCAGAGGCTTAACCCAATTATACCTGAGCTAAATCTCGACTCGCTTCAAGGCCAAATATCCAATGATATGGCAATAATATTTTATCATATCGACAGCTACAACGACGACAGCGAGGACATAGTAACTGGGATTGATAAGCAAAGCCGAAGGCTAATTCGCTTCTATATCGATAGCAATACAATTGAGCATACAACAACCCAGCTAAGCGCTCAACAAGTGGATGCATTTACAGCTTATTTTAGAAGCCTAAAAACAGGCGACTTGGATGGCTATAGGCTCTACGGTACGACGCTTTACAAACTGCTCTTTGAAGACATAGAGCAACCTCTTTCAGCAAAGAAGAGGATTGTTTTAATTCCCGATCCACTTTTCTCCGATATTCCCTTGGAGAGTTTACCTATTGATAATACAGGCAACACCATTTGTAGCAAGTTGGCCACCAGCTACCATTATTCCCTTAGCCTATGGGCGAGGAGCCATTCCAAAGCTACTGATGCGAATAGGCTAAGTTTTGCTGCCTTTGCCCCAGATTTTTCAACGTTGAACAGTAGCCCTGCAATTGCAGATAATATCAGCGTATCAGCCCAAAGCAATGCCAACGACAGGGATAATATTAAGCAAATGGCTCTGCTCCCCATGGCTAAACAAGAAGTGCTAATGCTGGGTAAATTATTCGGCACAAAGGCTGAGGGGCAAATGCTGGTTAATTTTGACAAGGTTAGCAAATCGGAATTTGCTATGCAAATAGCCGACTTCGATATCATTCACATTGCCTCGCACGGCTTTGCCGATATTCATAATTTTCGAAATTCAGGAATTTACTTTTCAAGCGAAAAGAGCATCGATGCGCTTCACCTAAACGAAATATACAATTTGAATACCCAGGCAAACCTTGTTGTGCTGAGCGCGTGCCAAACCAGCGTTGGTCAGAAGGTGCAAGGCGAAGGCGTAATGGCCTTACCCCGTGGATTTATGTACGCTGGTGTTCCCAATATAATTGCCTCGCTTTGGAAGGTGCACGATGAGAAAACTAAGCAGCTTATGGTAGCGTTTTACCAGCACCTACTTAGCGGAATGTCCTATGCCGAGGCGCTGCAACTTGCCAAGTTGGAGTGCATAAGCAACGGTTTTCTGCCCACGGACTGGGCTAGCTTTATACTTATAGGCCGATAGCTAGAGCAAGAATTTAGGATAACAGCAAAAGATATCGAGAACACAAGTGATAATGCCTATAAGTAAACAGCTAAACCTATATGGGTTTAAAAATAAACACTATATTGAGCAGCTATCAGACAAGAACTAAGCAACTTTTTAAACATATTCCTTATGAGATCATTACTTACCACGCTCAGCCTTCTGCTACTATTCATTTCCATAAATTTTATTTCCTACGCACAATACGGCCCTTTTTACTCTGTCGACAGAGAGCTTCGCTCATACTCACACTACAACTCTTACATCGAGATTGTGAAAAAGTATAACATCAACAGAGATATTAGCGAAGCGCTAGTACAAATCGACAGCCTAGCTATACAGGCTCAAAACCAAGGAGACCTGCGGCAATTCCTCTTCCTAAAGAATGAGGTGTCGAATTTTTACAAATTTGGCAACCAATTCAGCGAGGGGTACTCTGACTTGTACAATGCAATGCAAGCCTTTGCCGCTCATTCCGACACCATTGATATTGAGTACGCCGTATCATTACGACTGCTGCGCGGATTGCTAACACGCTCCAATCATACCTCAAGAGGCGAGGAGGAGATGCTAGCCTCACAGCTTGCAATTCTCGATTCGCTTGGGGTTGATGGTGAACCCATGACCAACACGCTGGTTGACTATGGCCTGTTCTTAAACCGCAGGGGTAAAACCGATGAGGCTATTGAAATGCTTTACCAAGCAAGAAATACCGCTTTACACAACAACGACCTCATGAGCCTTGCCGTGGCCGATATGAGCCTAATAAGCAATACCGATGGCATTGACCTTGAACAAACAGTTATTGAGGTTTTACAGAATGACCTCTCGTTACTTAATAAAGCGCCAAGAAATATCCCAACCCTTGTATACACCAGCTTTTTCAACTATATGCTGGGGAATAGATACTACTGGAACATCAAGGATATTGAAAAATCGATTGAGTACAACCTGAGAACCACCCAATGCCTCGATACGCTCCAGTACCCAATGTGGAACCTGAAATCATCGTCGCACTCGTTGCTGGCGCAAGCCTATTCCGATTTGAACGACACGGTTGCCTTTTGGCATCACTACCATATTGCCAAAGATGTGGCGGGCAGCCAACCCATGTCTGACTACAACAGGGGTTTGGCCTATATCACTCTGGTAGAAGCGGCCATAAATATTGCACCCGACTCGGCACAAAGAGTGATTGATATCCTTGAAAACCATAAGGCAGCCGATTTCTTTCAGGAACGTATTAGTAGGAATCAAGCCCTAATACACCTCAGGCAAAACCAGTTCTCGCAGGCTGTGGATATTATCAATGCACAATTTGACAAGCACAACCAGGTTGGTAACCATGCCTTACCATCGCTAAGCGACTCGCTAGACCCCAAGGTACAGCTTGAGTTTTTCAAAATCCTCAACACAATCTATTTAAAGCTCGATAAGGTGGAGAATAAAGCATTGTATAAAGGGCTAATCTCTGACATTATATTCAAAAAGAATGAGCTGTACAAAAGGATTGTTCAAAACGAAGTGTTTGGTCTTGAGATTTCGAGCATAATTGCAGAATATAATCGCTTTGTAAACCAATCGCTCTCCTATCTTCTAAATAATTACAACCCCAGTACCGACCAGGAGCTGGTGGCTCAACTATTTTTCTCATCCAAAGCCATTCAGCTAAACAACAACCTGGGTAAAAGTATTTTGCAAGGACAGTTAGAGAGCAACTCGCATCAGTTTTCAGAACTTCTGCATACAGTTAGCGAGGTAAATAGGGTTAAAACTCAGTTAACCAACATGAATCTTAGCAGCAACGAAAGGGACTCGCTAAATAAAGCGTTGAACTTCAGCCTTATTGAATCGCTAATAACCAAGCATAGGGTTAGCCGTAAGCTAGATACAAACCTACAGTCAATAAGTATTCCAACAGTTGCAGAACTGCAAAGTTTACTCAATCCCCAACAGGGCCTGATAGAGTTTTGCCATAACGACTCAACCCTGAGTTGGATTTTCATCACTAACAATAGCCTAAGGGTTGGGCAAAAGAGGGTTGAAGAACTTAACAAAATGATTAGCAGGGAGATTTATGAGGTAAAGACGGGTGGGAGCACATCTGGTCTTGGAGAAGTACTTTTTTGCCACTCCATCATGGCCGAGATTGATGAGCTAAATAGCTTAGTTGTAATACCAAGCAACGAGCTAGTTCAAATACCATTCGAATGGCTTAAACCACCATCATCAAGCAAGATGATTATAGAAACCCACACAGTTACCTATAGCTACTCCTCGTCGCTTTGGTACCGTTCCAAGCTCAATGCACAGGAGTTGACAACGCCTTCGCTACTTACCGTGGCACCCTTTACAATGGATAATATATGGGAAACCACCCAGCTCGCATCCGATTACCGGGGATCCATCCCACTCCCTCCGCTATACGCATCAAAAGAGGAGGTAGACAGGATAAACGAGCTGTACAAAAAGCACAATACGGTTTCGGTATCTATTGTTGGTGAGCAAGCCACTGAAAAAAACGTGGAGCACCAGCTCGGCAATTTCGATATTTTGCATTTAGCAACGCATGGCCTAACAAACAAGAACAATCCAGAACGTTCAGGCCTATTCCTTTACCCAAATCAGCACCACAATATCAATAAAACCTTTTATGAGGAGGGATTCCTTAGCCTTGCGAAGCTTCAAAACCTAAAGCTAAACGCGAACCTTGCCGTGCTTAGCGCATGCAATACTGGTACAGGAACCATAGCCGAAGGCGAGGGTATCATGGCGCTGCCCAGAGGCTTTATTTTTGCAGGCGTTCCCAATGTAATCGCATCACTCTGGAAGGTGCATGATGAGAGAACCAAAGATTTAATGATTGCCTTTTACGAGCATTTGCTCAATGGTAATTCTTATGCAGATGCTCTCCGCCTTGCAAAGTTAGATTGCATTGGCAAGGGATATCTACCAATTGACTGGGCAGGATTCGTCCTTATTGGAACCTAACCATGTTGGGAATGCAAAAAAAAATGGGAGAGGCACCCCTCTCCCATTCAAGATATTGTTATAAATCTAGCTAGCTTGGCCTGTAAGTGCCTTTTCTATCTTCCCATACACGCCATCAACTAGTGTTTCGGCAGTATGGCCTTGGGGTTGAATTGGCTCAAGGAAAGTTACGTTTACACGTTTCCATGGGCGAGGGATTTTTGCTCCCACAGGCAGTGCCTTATCGGCGCCCTCAATGGCTACAGGTACAACCGGAACGTTAAGCTCCGTGCTAAGGATAGCAAAGGTTTTTTTAAACTCACCCAGTTCACCCGTTTTCGAACGCGTTCCCTCGGGGAAGATAATCACCTTACGTCCCTCCTTAAGCGCAGCAGCCATCTGATGAATAGACTCCTTGATGTTGCCTTCCATATCAACCACAATAACATTATTGGTTCGAGCCAAGAAACGAAGGAATGCATTCTTAACATGTTTCTTTTTAGCGTAGAAATAGGTCTCCCTAAACACCTTACGTTTTAGGAATGCTGCTACGAATAGCCCATCGATAAAACTTTGGTGGTTTGGGGTGATGATGCACGGGCCTTCGGGGATATTCTCGACCCCTTCGCCGTGGAAGCGGAAGTAAACCTTGAACATATACTTGGCCAAGCTCTTAAAGATGTTGTGGGTTGGCCATGACTTGGGCAACTTCACATCTACCTTCTCCTTTAGCGTTTCGGCCCAGCTATGGGTTCCATCCTTAAACCATTGTTTCTTCTCCTTAATATAGTCAGCCATATGGCTTAGCGTTGGGAAGCTAATTAGCTTCTTCTCATCCATCTTTACACCAAAGCTCCGCTCTATGTAATCAATCAGCCCCATTTTATTCAACGAATCGAGCCCAAGATCCAGCTCCACGTGATGGCTTGGCTGAATATCGTAATCAATCTGCGATTCAATATAGCCCTTAACAGCATTGTAGTATTCTGTAGCTTCGTAAGACTCTGCTGTTGCCTTCTTATCCTGCGATTTCATGGCATGATCGGCTAGCTTAAAGCGTTGAATTTTGCCCAAACGGGTCCGGGGTAACTCATTGCCTACAATGGCAAACTTTAAAATTCGCTTGTATGGCGATAGCTTTCCGTTGAAAACTGGGATAACCTCACTCTTAAAGTATGCATTCACATCCTGTATTCCCATCTCAGCAAGCAACTCCAGATTAGGAAGAATAGCTATGTGCAGATGATTGTTGTGCAGAAAAACTCCGGCTTCTTTCACCACATCGAAACTCTTCTCGAACGATATCTCGAGTTCAACAGGGTTAATATTTTTGCCACTGGAAAGTATGATGATATCCTTTTTACGCCCTGTTATGAATAGGTATCCATCCCTGTCGAGACGCCCAAGGTCACCGGTATAAAGCCATCCATCCTTAAGCACATCGGCAGTCTCCTCTGGTCGGTTGTAGTAGCCCTGCATCACGTTGTGGCCTCTGGCAACAATCTCACCGTCGCGAATCTCAACCTCAACACCTGGAAGCGCTTGCCCCGGAGAGCCAATACGCACCTTACCCGGACGGGTAAAAGTAATCATAGGTGCAGCCTCGGTCATACCAAAACCTTCCAGCACATCAAACCCAAGCGTTTGGAACATGGTACCCACATGCTTGGGCAAAGCGGCTCCACCGCTTACAAGGAATTGCAGGTGTCCACCAAAGTTAACGTGTACCTTTTTGAAAATTTTGTGAGCCAGCTTACGACTTCCCGACAGCTTTACTATTCGGTAAAAAATTCGGCCAATTAGCGTAGCATCAATTTTCGACTTAATTCCCTTATAGATAATCTCATACAAACGAGGTACACCAATCATTATGGCCACCTGATTGTTCTTTAGGGTTTCCAACAAATCGGCCGACTGCATAGAGGGCGACATCACAATGGTTCCTCCAACATACAAGGGAGCCATCATCGATCCTGCCAACGGAAAAACATGGTGAAGAGGTAAAAGCATTAGCACCTGCCTATCGTGCGTGTATATCTCAACCCTTTTGGATACCCCGTCGAGATTGGCAAAAATATTTTTGAATGATAGCATCACACCCTTTGGGCTACCAGTAGTACCCGAGGTGTATATAATAACAGCCGTTTTCTCGGCATCTTCGGGCTCAATCCACTCAACATTGCCTATCACTTCCTCTACGGGATCCTCTCCGAAAATATGCACCTGAGGCACACTTGTTACCTTTTGATTTATCTCCTCCACCTGTTTTTTTAACGCAGGGCTGGCAAAAAGCATCTCGGGTTGGCAGTCGTTTATAATGTAACTAGCATCATCGGTCGACGACATGAAATCGATAGGTACCACAACACATTCGTTGCGTAATCCAGCATAAAAAGCGGCAATCCATTCTGCACGATTCTCCGAATAAATTGCAACCTTTTGGTATCCTTTCCCTCTGAACAGCAGGGCAAAACTCTCGATCATCTGAAGGAGTTCACCATAGCTGTAACTCTTGCCCTTTGTAACTAGCGCAATCTTCGAAGTGTCCTTTACATTTATCATCTAAACATATTTTGGTTTATACACAAACAACACTACTGTATTGTTATTGTTTAACTTAATTGCAACGATATTGAATCTGGATGTCGTCCAAGCCGGGCAAAGGTAGATGTTTTCCAACACAAATTCAAACGCTTATTTAACTTTTGGTTAAAAACGCATCTAATGCCTACGTGCATCATTTATAAAATTTGAAATATTATTTTCAGCAGATACTATTTTATGCTAATTTCACACTATAAAAATTTAAAAATGCTTATGAAAAGGATACTACTGGTAGCAACTGCTTACCTTTTGCTTATGCTCACTACGTACGGAGCAAAAACCCCACCTTACTTTATATCGGAACCATCCCTATCGCCCGATGGATCGTTAGTTGTTTTCAGCTACGAGAACGACCTCTGGAAAGTGTCGTCCGAGGGAGGAATTGCATTTAGGCTAACGGCTATGGACGGCTTGGAAACCCTGCCGCGCTTCTCGCCCGATGGGCAATGGATAGCCTTTACAGGCAGCCAAAATGGGGCTCAGAACGTATACGTAATGCCTACCAACGGGGGCGAGATTACCCAGCTAACATTTCATGATGCCGACGATCATGTCGACAGCTGGTCATGGGACTCGAAGTGGATCTACTTCTCATCGGATAGGTACAACTTATACTCTACTTACCGTGTATCTGTTACTGGTGGTACGCCAGAGAAACTCTTTGAGCACTACTTCAACAACCCGCACCACACTGTACAGCATCCCAACACCAGTGATTACTACTTTACCGACTCCTGGGAGAGTTTCATGTTCACCCAAAGGAAAAAATACAAGGGCGATCATAGCCCCCAAATCCTCTCGTACAACCCTAGCACCAAGAACTTTGTGCAGCACACCCAGTATAAGGGTAAAGATATGTGGCCAACTATTGATATGAATGGTAACGTGTACTTTGTTTCCGACGAGTACAACGATGAGTACAACTTATACCAGCTGGTTAATGGCGATAAGATTCAGCTAACCCAGTTCGATGCTTCAATGAAAAGACCGCAGGTAAGTGCCAATGGGGAGAAGGTTGTGTTCGAAAAGGACTACCAGCTATGGATTTACGATGTGGCTTCAAAAGTTAGCAGCAAGATAAATGTATCGCTCTACAGCAACTCAACCCTTGAGCTGGAGAACAGCTTTAATGTGGAAGGGAAAATATCAAATTTCGATATCTCTCCCGATAACAAAAAGATTGCTTTCGTATCGCGTGGCCAGCTATTTGTGTCCGATATCAAGGGTAAGTTTGTAAGGCAAATGCCTACCGGTGCTAATGAGCGTGTATTCGAAGTATTTTGGACTGACGATAACCAAACCCTAATATACAGCCAAACTCACAAGGGATGGCCCAACTGGTTTAGCATTGCCGCCAACGGAAGGGGGAAGGCCGAGCAACTCACCTCCGATGAGAAAACAAACAGGCAAATGACCCTCAATAGCAAGCGTACACAGGGGGTTTACCTTAGCGGCAGGAACGATGTAAACATCCTCGATTTTAAATCGAAAAAGGTTAGCACTATTGCATCAGACGAAATATGGGGTTTCCAAAGCTCAACCCCACGCTTTTCGCCCGACGACAAGTACGTATCCTTTACAGCGTTCAGGGCCTTTGAGCAGGATATCTTTATCCACGAAATAGGTTCGGGTAAAACCATCAATATCACCAATACAGGAGTAACCGAATCGCAACCAGTGTGGTCGCCCGACGGTAAGTACATCTACTTCACCACCGACAGATTCTCCACTAGCTACCCCAAAGGGATGAACTCTAGCAGCATATATCGCATACCGCTTCACCGGTTTTTTGCTGAGTTCAAAACCGATGAGTTTGATAAGCTTTTCGAGAAGGACTCCAAGAAAGACACAACCATTGCTGTTAAAATTGACCTCGCAAATATCCATAACCGTTGGGAAAGGGTTAGAGTTTCTGGTGGCGAGCAGAACTCCCCACTGCTAGTGAAATCGGGCGAAGAGACTATACTGCTATTCGAATCGAACCACGACAAGGGCGAAAACGCCCTTTGGAAGATGACCTACAAGCCATTCGAAAGTCCCAAGGCCGAAAGGATATCTCAGTTTTCGCTTAGCTACAATGGCTACCAACTTGCCCAAGGCAAAAACGACTTTTACATCCTGGCCAACGGTAGCATCCATAAGGCTGACCTAAAAAGTAGCAAGCTTGATAAAATAGACATATCGCACGCTTTTAACAAGAACCTGCGCGCTGAGTTTAACCAGATGTTTGCCGAAACATGGACCATTATTCAGGAGAACTTCTACGACGAGATGTTCCACGGTATCGATTGGAAAAAGAAGCGCGATTACTACGCCAGCTTCCTGCCGCATATCAGAACCCGAGAAAATCTGCGAATCTTGCTAAACGATATGCTGGGTGAGCTAAACGCATCGCATATGGGATTCCGATCGAGGGGCGATGAGGAAAAATCGTTCTACTCGCATACCACCCTTGCCATTGGGGCAATTTTCGACAGCGCAAACCCATACCGCGTAGAGCGTATTATACGGAACTCAAACATCGACATAACAGAACCCCCACTCCAACCCGGCGATATTATTGTAGCCATTGATGGGGTAAGAGTTGATGAGAAGGTGAATAGGGAGTTCTACTTCACGCTCCCCACACGAAAACCCGAAATTGAGCTCACCCTGCTGCGCAAGGGTAAGGAGCAGAAAGCGGTTATCCCAACTCTTATTGCAGGTGAAATATCAGGCTTACTATACGATGAGTGGATTGATGCAAATAAGGAGTACGTTGCCCAAAAGAGTAACGGGCGTGTTGCATATGTTCACATGAAAGATATGGGGCAGGGATCGCTAAACCAGTTTTTAATTGACATGACCACCTATGCTGAAAAGGCGGAAGCGTTAGTGCTCGACCTAAGGTACAACCGAGGAGGCAATGTACACGACGATGTGTTGCAGTTTCTTTCGCAGCGACCATACTTACAGTGGAAATACCGCGAGGGTCAGCTGTCGCCACAGCCAAACTTTGCACCATCGGGTAAGCCAATGGTATTGGTGATGAACGAGCATAGCCTTAGCGATGCCGAGATGACCGCTGCTGGCTTCCGCCAGCTGGGTTTGGGCAAACTAATTGGCACCGAAACCTACCGCTGGATTATCTTTACATCGGGCAAAGGGCTTGTGGATGGATCTTTTGTTAGAGTTCCTGCCTGGGGCTGCTACACGCTAGACGGAAAGAACCTTGAGTTGGAAGGGGTTGCCCCCGATATTTATATTAACACCACATTCAAGGATAGGATTGAGAATAAAGATCCTCAGCTGGATAAAGCCATTGAGGAGATGCTAAAGAGTTTATAGCAGAAAAAAACACCCCAGCTCTTGTTGAACTGGGGTGTTTTTTTGAATATCTACTCCTTCTTCAGCCTAAGTTCATAAAGATCGTTTCGCCTATCCTTCATAATGCGAACGCTGCCGTGGCTATGGAGTTCCTTTAGCAAGTCTAAGTCCACATCAACAATTAGTGTCATCTCGGTGTTGGGCGTGGTTTCGGCCTTAATGCTGTTGGTAGGGAAAGCAAAATCGGATGGGGTAAACACAGCCGACTGTGCGTACTGTATATCCATGTTGTTAACCTTGGGCAAGTTGCCCACACATCCGGCAATGGCAACGTAGCACTCGTTCTCCACCGCCCGGGCCATAGCGCAGTTGCGCACGCGCATGTATCCGTTCTGCGTATCGGTAAGGAATGGCACAAACAGTATATTCATTCCCTGATCGGCTAGTAACCGGATCAGCTCCGGAAATTCTACATCGTAACAAACCACCACGCCAATCTTGCCACAGTCGGTATCGAACACCCTGATATCGTCTCCGCCAACCATCCCCCAAGCCTCTCGCTCGCTAGGAGTTATATGAATTTTACGGTACTCATCAACATTTCCGTTGCGATGGCACAGATAGGAAACGTTCTGCAGGCTACCCTTATCGTTTATAAGAGGCATTGAACCTGTAATGATATTGATGTTATAGCTAACGGCAAAGGACTTAAATTTTTCGAGCAAAGGCTCAGTATATTTAGCTAGAGCCCGCATGGCCTCGGCAGTTCCCATATCGTTGTAAGGAGCCATAAGGGGTGCGTTGAACAGCTCAGGGAAAAGTACAAAGTCCGATGAGTAGTCGCTAACTGCATCAACAAAAAACTCTATCTGCTCAACCAGCGACTCGAAATTGGGATGTGAGCGCATTTGCCACTGCACCAGCCCCAGACGAACGGTTGTTTTAGCCTGCTTGATAGGGCTCTCCTCCTTCTCGTAGTATATGTTATGCCACTGAAGCAGCGTGGCAAACTCGAGCGATTGGGTATCGCCCGGCAAGTAATTCTTGAGTATCTTCTTAACATGAAAACCGTTAGACATCTGGAAGGTGAGCACAGGATCGTATATCTCTTTAATCTCCACCTTATTCAGATATTGACGAGGTGTTAACTCTTTGGCATACTTTTTATACATAGGCATACGCCCCCCTGCCATAATTGCCCTAAGGTTGAGGTTTTCGCATAAATCTTTTCTTCCATCGTACAGCCTGCGGGCTAACCTAAGCCCTCTGTAATCGGGATGAACAAACACCTCTATTCCGTATAGCACATCGCCCTTAGGGTTGTGGGTGCTAAAAGTGTAGTGTCCCGTAATCTGATCGTAGGTATGGGTATCGCCAAACTTGGCATAGTCGACAATAATTGATAAGGCACAGGCCACTACCACCCCATTAACCTCAACGCAAAGTTGACCTTGGGGAAACAAATTGAGCAGCGCTTTAATCTGATCCTCTTTCCAATGCAGCCCCCCAATATCGGAGTAGGCTTTCTGCATTGCCTCCTTAAGCTGGATATAGTCGTTGAGCTCCAAGTTTCTTAACGAAACGAGTATATCTTTGTGCTCATTCATATTGGTGTATGTTTTTATGTATAGTTAGCGCTTCATCAATAACAATTAAAAGAGCTCATCGTTTACGGCATCGTAAATAATATCCTGTATTTTGGTTCGAACATCCATATTCATCAGTCGTGAGTTTTCGGCCTCGGGAAAAACTCTATTGGAAAGGAAGATGTACACCAAATCGTAAGCCGGATCAACCCAAGCCATTGCCCCCGTAAAGCCTGTATGGCCAAAGCTAAGCGAAGTGGCCTTAGTGCTTACGTGAGTTGATTTCAGGGGATCGGGCTCGGGCTTATCGAAACCCAACCCACGGCGAACGCCATTTTGGCAATTTAAGCAGGTGGTAAAAAGGTCGATGGTGCTACTGGGCAAAAAGGTCTCGCCGCCATAATTCCCTTTACTTAGGTACATCTGCATAAGCTTGGCCAAATCGTTGGCAGTGGAGAACAGGCCAGCATGGCCAGCAACACCCCCCAGCATGGCAGCGCCGGGATCGTGAACATGCCCCCAAACAAGCTGCTTACGAAAAACCACATCGTTTTCGGTAGGCACAATCCTTTCGACGCTCAATTTGGCAAGTGGGTTGTATAGCGTATTATGCATGCCCAACTTCTTGAAAAAAGTATTGAACAAATACTCCTCCTGTGATCCGCCAATTATGTTCCCCGCAACCCTAAACATGAGCATTATGCCTAAATCACTATACCGGTAGTTCCCTCTTGGAGCCACAGGTGCTCTAAATATCCAGCTGTAGATACTGTCGGGCATAGATTCAGCTGCGTAAAGGTTTCGACCCACCTCATGCGGGAAATCATAAGAGTAATGATTGCGGTAGTACTTTCGAGAGGGGTACGACTGCCTGCTTACAAACCTGTTTCGGGAAAGCGGATAGGGATAGCCCTCGGAAAATTTTGACTCCACCACGGCTTGCCTAGGCCAAAGCGATGAAAGGGTGCGCTGGTAAAAAGGAATCCAAGCAACCAAACCTGCCTGGTGTAAAAGCATATCACTAATAATAAGGCTGTTGTAGTGAGATGTGTCGGGTAAAGATAGATACTTACCCAGCGTATCGCTTATATCCAGCTTGCCCTTCGAGTACAAATCCATCACCAACGGGAGTGTTGATGCTATTTTGGTGATTGAAGCAATATCGTATATGGATTGGTTGGTAACCGGCAAATCCAAATCATTGTAGGTATGGTGCCCGAATGCTTTGTTGTAAACAACCGTTCCTCTTTGGGCAATTAAAATCTGCATACCAGGTGCTGCCTCACGTGCAATGGCATCATAGGCAATGGAATCAATCTTGCTGAAGTAATGGGCCTTCAGGCTAAGCTCCTCGGGGATGGAGTACTTTAGCCTAATTTGTTTTCCAGCATCCATTCCAGCGCCGTATGCAAAGCTTGGCGAGGCCGTTACGGGTAACCGCCCTCCTACAGTAAGCCCACCAAAGATTAGCTGGGCTGCCACGCTTTGGGTTATTGGTGAATTATCGTATGTAACAACAATGCTGTTGGTTGCATTTGGCTCAACCAACCTGCCAAGTGCATATGGCGAGCCAAAGATTCCCAGTACTGTCCTTTTCTTCTTGCTAACATCGGCAATAAATTGCGCCATTGGGGGTGTAACGCCAAAGTCGTGCTGCGGGCTAGAGCTAATGGTATGGTACCCAATGATCACAAGGTTATAGGGTGATAGCGAGAAGTACAGATCGCGCAGCTCATCCTCCGACAGGTTTGGTTCAACCGAGATTGTGGTAATTGGGGCGTATAGCTCCATTTGCTCTGCAAAGGGTTTGCCCCTGCCAGGGCCAACCTCAATGTAGGCAACGTTGAGGGTGTCTAGTCCCTTCAGAGGAATAATATCGTCCCTGTTATTGGTAACGGTAATAGCCTGCTCCGCAATTTGCCTAATAATAAGTTCCGATGAGGTTTGGTTTAGCTTCTCGACCAGATTTGCTGTTTCAATGGGGCGAAACCGATCTAACCCAACTCGATACTTGGCCTCAATCACCTTACGGCATCTACGCTCAATCTCCTCGATGGGAAATCTACCCCTTTTCACCTCCTTCTCAATTCTAGAGATTGACTCCTTAACCTCCGAGGGGAAAAGTACTATGTCGTTGCCAGCCTGCAAGGCCATATAGTTTAATTCCACAGGCTTGTAGTAGTCGCTCACGCCCTTCATATTCACAGCATCGGTAATTATTAATCCGTTGTACTGCAAATCGTGGGTAAGCATATTAGTTACCACATTTGCTGATAGGCTTGAGGCGAGCTTCGATTTAGATTCCAGCGCCGGAATCTCCATATGCCCCACCATTACGCTGGCCACTCCGCTCTGTATAAGCTTACGGAAAGGGTAAAGCTCTAGCGAATCGATACGCTCACGCGAGTGGTTGAGCAGGGGCAAATCGTAATGCGAGTCGGTATCGGTATCGCCATGACCAGGGAAGTGCTTGGCGCTAGCCAACACACCGTTATCCTGTAATCCCAACATATACGCCAAGCCCTTTTGTGTTACCGCCTCGCGATCCTCACCAAAGGCTCGCGTATTGATTACAGGGTTCTGTGGATTATTATTGATATCGACCACTGGTGCAAAGTTTATGTGTACCCCTATGCGCTTTAGCTGCCTGGCAATATCGGCACCCATATGGTATATCAGGCGATTATCGTCCATTGCACCCAGCATCATCTGCCTAGGGTACGATATTGTGCTGTCGAGCCGCATACCCAGACCCCACTCAGCATCCATAGAGATTAGGAGCGGAACCTTAGCCAAGCTTTGGTAATAATTGGTGAGGTTTACCTGCCGAACCGGGCCGCCCTGAAAGAAGCACAAGCCACCAATACGCTCCTCCCTAATCAGCTTAGCTATCTCATCTACATGCTCCTGATCGCGATTGGAGTATGCTGCCACCATGAATAGCTGGGCAATCTTTTCCCTCAGGGTAAGGCTATTCATCACCGAATCGATCCAGTGCTGAGCTTGATAGGTTGACAATTCGGCAAGACCTTGTATTTTAGTTGGGTTACCAAATACAACAAAAGGCTGAACAAGAATAAAAACAATGGACAGTAAAAGCAAGCGACGCATAGATGGTGGGGATATAAATTGTTAAAACCTGAATAAAACTTAGCAAATATAACATTCTGTTTGCACATCGAATAGAAGAACCCAATTGTTTTTGCAAACCATACCCTGTTTATTGAAAATTACCTCTGGTGTTCGACTAAGTTTTTTTATAATGATATTCCTATAACAGATTTCTCGCTTCGCTCGAAATGACACGCTGTTAAGCTGCGAGAGGTGAGGGGGTGATGGCGGCGAAGCCGCCATCACCCCCTCACCCGCATTGACTTTTGAGAGTCGTGTCATTTCAAGTTATGCGAGAAATCTGTATTTATTAATCGGGCAGTAGTCGAAAATTACGTAATTTTATATCGATAAACTTTGTGACCATCAAACAGCATAATGATATGAACAGAATACCACAATGTGAAAGCACCCCCACTTTTAAGTACTTAAGAATGCTCCAAAGGGTTATAATTATCGTACTTCTTTTCATCATGTCGTTAATCCTCCTTTTGGCAACTTTCAATGTAATATACTTCATTGTTAAGAACATTGTACAGGAGCCCTTAGCTCAACTATCAGCCGAAAATCTCATGGAGCTTTTCAGCATATTCCTTGTAATCCTTATTGGTATTGAGCTGCTCGAAACGGTTAAGGCGTTCCTTATGAAGGAGGCTATTCAGGTTGAGATTGTTGTGCTTGTGGCTATTATTGCGGTGGCTCGCAAGGTGATTATCTGGGAGTTTACCAATGGCAGCACGTTGGAAATCTTTGGGCTCTCGACCATTCTACTTAGCCTGGGATTGACCTACTTTTTAATCCGTAAAACGAGGTTCAGCATAAACCTATCGTCAAAAAAGCCTCCTGTTATCAAGAAAGGGAAAATTAGCACGAATGCACCCAAGGAGAAAGACTCGAATAAAGACTAGCTAAACCTAGAAACTGTTTAAGTTTAAATTAGTACTTTGATTTTCAGTTTCCACGGGCTTTACTTCGACAGGTGGTACACTGAGCTTGTCGAAGTGCTCAGCAACCAGCCCGTGGCAATTAGCAACATGTTTTGTAGGAATAGAACTTAAACAGTTTCTTAGTCTAGCTTTAAAAAATCGGCTGCCTTTGAAATACTATCGGGTTTTCCTACATCTAGCACAAAGTTAGCCGATACATCGTAGCCCAAAATATCCTTATTGGCACAAAGTGAAAGGTAGGTGTCGATTATGGAAAATTTGCCTCGGCTTTTAATTGCACTAAAAATTTGCGGGCTTAGCACGTGAATTCCCGAAAAGGCAAACTCATTGAGTTTGCCATCAGATTTACTGGGAATTATTTCCTCGCCTGAGGTTAGGTTCCTCCAACCGCGCAGCTTCATCGCACTGTCGAACAGCAACTTTCGGGCAGAGACTCTATTGCTCACTGCTAACGTAGCAAGAGCTCCACTCTGCTTATGGCTGTTCATTATTTTATCTAAATCTATATCCGAAAGGATATCGACGTTGTGTACTAAGAATGGCTCATCGCCATCGAGGAAAGATTGGGCCTTTAGGATGCCCCCTCCTGTATCGAGCAGCAGCTCTGACTCGTTTGAGATATGGATACTGGCTCCAAAATCATTTTGACTCAAGAACTCTATTACCTGCGGGGCAAAGTGATGAACATTAACGGTAATATCGGAAAACCCAGACCTAACCAGCTTTGCAATGATATGAGCCAGCAGGGGTCGCCCAGCTACCTCAACCAACGCCTTGGGCTTATGGTGGGTTAGCTCACCAAGCCGAGTACCCAATCCTGCTGCCAGCACCATTGCCTTCATACAAAATCTGCTATAAGAATTGCTTAGGTTTGCAAAGGCGACCCTCCTTATTGGAGTAGAGGCCACACTTTTTGCAAACAAATTTTTTCTCTTCGGCCCCTTTGGCCTTATCCTTCTTCTGGCAATTTTTTTTCCCCATTATTATCCGTTTTGTTCCCTATGGTTTAACCTAATCGCAAGGTTACCTATATGCTTCAGCTTGTTGGCCAATCGGTTGGCCATGTATACCGACCTATGCTGACCGCCCGTGCAACCAAACGATACCGAAAGATGCTTAAATCCTCTATCCTGATAAGCCCTAACCGATTTGGCTACGAGGGCGTAAACCTCATCAAAAAAAGTGTCAATCTCCTTGTGCTGTTCAAGATAATCAATCACAGGTTTATCCGAACCTGTTAGCATCTTATAATCCGTTAGCCTACCAGGGTTTGGCAGTGCCCTACAGTCGAACACAAACCCTCCACCATGCTCGGGATGCTCTAAGGGGTAACCCTTTCGGTATGAGAAGCTGTTAACCTCCACAGTTAAACCATCAAACGGTTGGGAATGTTCGTAGGGCTGCCCATATTTTTCTGCTATCGACTTAAGGATAGGCTTTAGGGTTGGTAATGCAAGGCCACACGCCGTGACCTTATCAACAAGATTAACCAGATTGACAGCTGCCAATGGTATGCTCTGCAAGAAGTGGCTTCGGCGCTCGAAGAAACCACGGAAGCCATAAGCACCAAGGGTTTGCATTACCCGAACCAGTGCAAACGCAGGAAATTCGCGTTGAGCTTTTTTTCTATCAATTTCGATATACTTTTCTGCCTCATCGAGGTAGAATGATAGCATCTCCGTTCTAATGCTTTCGGGAAAGTTAGCCCTAGCCTGATAAAGAAATGAGACCAAATCGTACAGCATAGGACCACGTCGACCACCCTGATAATCGATAAAATACGGCTTGTTTTCCACCAGCATCACGTTGCGCGACTGAAAATCGCGGTAATGAAAAAAACCTGTTGGCTGCGCTAGCAGTAGGTTGGCCAAAGCCAAAAAGTCGTCGTCGAGCTTGGCCTCGTTGAACCGAAATCCCGATGGTTTAAGGAAGCTATACTTAAAGTAGCTAAAATCCCACATCACGCTCTGCAAATCGAAATCGGATTTGGGGTAGCATTGTTTAAAATCGAGACCCTTTGCCCCCTCAATTTGAAAGCGTACAAGTAATGACAGGGTTCTTTTTAGCACTTCGGTCTGAGGATTTTTATCCCAATCGATATCAAGAATATAATCGAAGAGTGAAAGATTGCCCAAATCGCTTAAAAGGTAAATTTTCTCATCCTCCGAAATGCCATACAGAAGTGGGACAGGTAGCTTCTTGCCCCCAAAATGCTGGGTTAGGTATATAAAAGTTCTGTTCTCCTCAACATCGGGATTGTAAGCGCCAATGGCGCTTTGGGTGCCAGCAGTAAGCCTAAAGTATTGCCTATCGGAACCACCCTGTGGCAATGGGGTTACCGATTGCGGATTAGCACCAAATTGATTAAAGAAAAGTTTATCGAGATTTATTCTAATTTTCTGCATAGCTTAAATTGAATATCAGCCAAAGAAGTATACCAAAGGTACAATAAAAATTAGGGCAGGGATAAGGTTTAGCACCTCAATCTTTTTAATGCCCAAAATGGTAATACCCAGTCCAATTAGCAGAATTCCACCCGTAGCTGTTAGCTCATCAATCATCACGCTACTCATGGCCTCACCCACCCAAGCTGCAAGCAATGTTAGGCCACCTTGGTATATCAGCAGTGGAATTGCCGAGAAGATTACACCTACCCCAAGCGCTGCAACCAGCGCAATGGATGAGAAGCCATCCATTAGGCTTTTAATCATGAGCAGCTTGGGCTCATTACCCAGCCCCTCCTCAATGGCGCCAAGAATTGTCATCGATCCCATGCAGAACATCAGGAATGCAGTAACCATCCCCTCGCTAAACTGCCCACCCTTTAGCTTCAATCGCTTTTGAATATGGTTGCCAGCGCTCTCCATCCGCTCCTGTAGCCTAAGCACGGTGCCCAACAGCGCCCCCAATATTAGGCTGAACACCAACAGCAAAGGGTTACTGGTTTTTAAACTCATCGAAAAACCAAGGAATAGGGTAAAAAGGCCAATGGCCTGAAAAAAGGTATGGGTAATGCGCTCGGGCAATCGGGAGCGGAACAGCAATCCCAGCACTCCGCCTACAATCACAGCGGCTACATTGATAAGAGTACCTGTTATCATTTCGTCAAAATTTGGGTACAAATATAGCACTATAAGCCGCACGTAGGCTCAAACGGAATGATCAGGAGTACATTAAATGTCTCGTTCGATAGGATTGGTTGACCCTGCCTTTGCCAGCCCGCCTGGCCATAGGGGTCGAGCAGGCAGGCTGACAGCCCTGCCTGTCGCTTGTTTCCCTGCCTACCGACAGCAGACAGCGTGCATAGCTCCCTACCAAGGGCAGGTAGGTTTTGTGTTATAAATAAAACGGTTACCCAAAGCGATGCGCTGAGCTTATCAAAGTGGTTCACGAAGGGGGAACAAAGAGACACGAAGAAAAAAGAACCCAGTGTAGTCACGTTAAGGAGAACTAAAACCTTAACTAAACGACATTGAGATAAGATTTATTAAATAAGTGCCTTTGAAAGCCAAGCACATTGGCTGTTCGCACAGGCTAACGCATTAACCTAAAACAGCCAAAGAGCTTGTCTTGCCCACCCCAAGAAGAAATTGGAGTTTTGTAGCAAGCATTGAAAAAAATTGACGAAAAGATTAATCGCCAGTGGCTAGCAAGGGGTGCAACCAACCAGCCTGTCGCCTGCCTATCGGTAGACAGGGCTGGCAGGTTTGGGTTGATATTGAAACTTCGGAGCGGTTTGGCACGTTCGGTACGATTTCATCGGAGACGTAATCGTTGCTCGCTCTCCCACACTTGCAACACCCCCAGCCGTTGTGCCCAATGCAAAAAAATGACTTCATAACATTTCCCATTGAAAAGAAAGAGTTATCTTTGGATTATGATTACAAAGAATGACATACTAACTAAACTAAAAGAATTAAAACCAACTCTTTACCGTAATTATTCGGTTAAAGAGATTGGGCTGTTTGGCTCTTTTTCACGGGGTGATTACTCGGAAGAAAGTGACATTGACATTCTTGTTGAGTTGGAAAAACCAATTGGCTGGAAATTCTTTTCACTTGAACTATATCTTGAGCAAATATTCAAAAGAAAAATTGACTTGGTAACAAAGAATGCTTTGAAAGAGCAAATAAAAGAAAATATCTTAAATCAAGTAAACTACGTCTGATTGTGAAAAAAAAGGACAGGACATACAACATGTACTTAGATGACTTGCTAATAGCAATGTCAAGAATTTCTGATTATATTACTGAACATACCTTTGAGAGTTTTAAAAAGGATTATAAAACAGTTGACGCAGTTATTAGAAACTTTGAAATTATTGGGGAAGCATCAAAGAAGATTCCAGTTGAAATAAAATCAAAATATCCTGAAGTACCTTGGACAGAAATGTATTTATTAAGGAACAAAGTGTCTCACGAATATTTTGGTGTTGATTATGAAATTATTTGGGATGTTGCATATAATCATCTTCCTGAAAATAGAATCCAAATTGAAGATATTATCAAAAAAGAAATCAAAGATAGATAAAAATGTCGAGTAGGCAAGGGGGAATTTCACCCCCAAGCCTCTCCCAGAACCGTACGTGAACCTCTCGAATCATACGGCTCTTCAGAGTGCAGCATTTCTGCTATCGCCTTTTACCCAAAATCATCGTTACACCAGTAACTTGTTCTACAGTAAAAGGCATCACCATGTGAAGCCCTTCGCTCGTGGGGTCATTACTTCAGCTCTCGTGGGTATGGTCGCTACTACGGCTTCATCCGCCCCAACGCTGCACTTCGCTACTTTTGGCATTTCCTTACAGGTTCTCTGCCGTTTGGCTTGGCATTGCAGCGCTGGTTCTCCCGTTCCTTACCAGAGCCCAGGCAGGGTTCTTGCCACCCTAATGCCGTGGAGCGCATAACCAGTAGTCAGGTTTCCGTTATGTTCGGTCTTTCGGGGTCACTCCCCCCTCGATTTTGCTCCAGTAAAGGTTAATTTCGACACGTCATCGGTCGGTTCACTTTCGTTCAGCGCCCATGCTCGCTCCTGACAGATTTTCGCCATGGCTGGCTTTCTGCCTTTTGACCCAGGCCATTCAGCGCCTACCCCTTGAAAGGGAAGCACCGCTGGGCGGATGGGAACCGTCTCCAGCAAAGCGTGTCCGAGAGGCCAACCCGAACCCTCAATGTGGCAACCCCAGCCAGTCAGCTCGCTCGACGGTTACTGAGCCTGCCGAAGTATGGTTACTGAGCCTGCCGAAGTATGGTTACTGAGCCTGCCGAAGTACCTCCGCAGGTTGCATACAGGATTTGTGTTCAGCCTCTCATCTCATCTAAAGTTTTGATGAATCCATTTCAAAGAACGTACTCCCTGACGTGCAGAAAGTTTTGTATATTTGAAATTACCCTGATACATCGCAGGACACACGCGGGTTGTAACCATTTTGGACTGTATGAGTTAGGCAAATGGATAGCTGTCGCAGGAATGGTCAACGCAACTCGATGAAGTCCCTTCTCCGTAATCCCAAGCTGGTCACACCCCCAACTGTTATAGTTAGCGTTCCTTTACTTACAGTAGCGCTA
>Ga0334893_1001169_pt1 | contig 26947 bp, 25 predicted proteins | sample GraSluR3_MG_5_FD_207218 | JGI IMG/M metagenome (GOLD analysis project Ga0334893, IMG submission 207218) | Sludge microbial communities from methane-producing bioreactor in Wageningen University, Netherlands - Granular Sludge_09_05-R3 | ecosystem: Engineered > Bioreactor > Anaerobic >...
CGGCACATCGTGCTGTTGTCCCGGCTACAAAATGCTCAATCAAACGGAGCTGCTTCTCACGACCTAAACGGCTTTTTCGCATTGCTATACCGATACCCCAACGGAGTTATCTGGTACAGCCCCAAAAGTAAAGGGAAAAAGAAGTCCCGCATCAGGCTCGAAACCCTTGAGGAGTTCAAGGAGTTCATTGATTACGAGCACATCAAACACTGCCTGCTGAGACCGTATTTCGAAGAGCAGAATTATCCACTTGTGGAAGCGCGGGAGCTGCTGCCCTCCTTCGAAGTCGATCTATACGAACACAAGAACCTGCCCGGCTTTTCCATGGTCGCCTTCGAGCGCCAGCTCAACTCCTTTCAGGAAATCTTCCAGTTCGATGCCCTGCACTCACCGTCCGACTGGGAAGAAATGGTGGTCCAGGACTCCTGTTCAGTGGAAGAAAACGCCCGGGCCACCAACATCCGCACATTCCTGAGCCGCCTTCCCAAGCGTTACCACCCGGACTTCCAAGGCAAAATTGACTCCAAAGACATTTGCAGCATCCGCAACTACGACAAAATGCTGCCCTTTCTCCTGCAATTGGAACGGGCGCACGTCCTGGCGCTGAACTCCGCCGGGGAATTCACGTTACAGGGCGTATATGCCTCCCTGCCGTCCAACCTGGACAGTGAACTCAAGCAATTCGGGCTGAAAATCGGCAAGTTCAAACCGGGCAACAACCTGCTCTATGAGTGCAACCGCCTGTTCGTCTATCAGTTCATGATGGAGTTGTACGGCTTCCCCATCGTTTCGGAACGTCGTACTTCCTCGGCCATGTTCGCCATTCGGCTGCTGCGCCAGCATGAGCGGTTCATCGTGCGGGTGTTGGGCCAGAGCGACCGGACCATAACCACCCTGATGTCTCCCCCCAAGGGCACTCCCCGACGATCCATGAAGTATCCCAGGGTGGAAAAAATCGCCCTGATCCAGGTCAACGAGAATCAGAAGGAGCTAGCCGAAGTCCTCAAGGACCAGGGATTCTTCATCGACCCCAAAAAACGCGTGGTCATCCTCAAGGTCACCTACCAACAACACGACTACAACCCGAAGAACGTACGCGAAGACCGCGCCCTGTCCGTATTCAAGCAGGAGATCATCCATCCCATAACCGGACGCACGATCGAGGGGCTGAACATCATCCAGAACGTGCGCAACATGCTTCTGCGCCTGAACGACATCGTGCGCGGCGAATACCGAATTCCGGTGAATTACAAACGCCAGGAACTGCTTGAGAACACCGAAACCCACGAAAATCGACTCAAGGTGCTGTTCGTCTGGCTTTCCAAGCACATGCACCGCATCGTCGACTACTCCGACGACTACTACGCCCAGTTGGTCCGCGTTCTGGACGCCTATCTCCTGGCTCCGGACAACTACGAAATCTTCAACGAACTCCACGACCTGCATCAGGAAGTCTGGTCGCGATACGGACAGATTCAGCAGGCGAGAAAGATAAGGGTCCTTGAAGATTTGCGCTGTCGCAAGTACAAGGGTGAGACCATTTCGTATAAACGAATGCTGGAACTGATGACCGAGATCCTGAATGATCTCAAATTCGAAATCGTAAACTATTTCGACAAACTCGTGGTCAAGATATTGATCATCGGCAATGACGTGATCTCCGATTCCTACCTGTTGCGTAAATACGTACACCGGGAGGACAAGGACCTCTCGCCTTACGGGCGGGACATCAAGAAACTGTACCAACAGCTGGTCATGCTGCTCGACGAGTTCCGTTCCATCCGGAAGTCCCGCGTATCGAGCCAGACTGGTTCGGGACAATAGCAACACCGCAAGGAGCATACATTGGAAAACCTGCAGACCACCCCGCTCACCCGATGGCACAGGGATAACGGCGCCAAGATGGCCCCGTTCGCCGGTTTCGACATGCCGGTGCAGTACAAAGGCATTATCATCGAGCATAAGCACACCCGCGAAAAGGCCGGCATCTTCGACATTTGCCACATGGGTGAATTCACGCTCTCCGGCAGCGGCGCCAAGGACGGTTTGAACAAGGTCGTCAGCCACGACTTGGACACGCTGGGCCCCGGCAAGTGCCGCTACGGCTTCCTGCTCAATGAAACCGGCGGCATCAACGACGACCTGATAATCTACTGCAAGGCCGAAGATGATTACATGCTCGTGGTCAACGGCGCGTGCCGCCAAAAGGACTTCGACCACATCGCGGCCAACCTGCCCGACGGCCTGACCTTCACCGACATCAGCGACGAGACCGGCAAAATCGACGTACAGGGTCCCGAAAGTCTTGACGTGCTCAACGACCTCTTCGGATCAAAATGGAATCACCTGAAATACTTCAATTTCGAATCGACCGACGCGTTGGGCTTCCCCATGATCGTCAGCCGCACCGGCTATACGGGCGAGCTTGGCTACGAGCTCTACCTTCCCGCCGACAAGGCGTTGGAAATCTGGGAGAAACTGATCGCCGACGAGCGCGTCGAGCCTGTCGGTCTGGGCGCTCGCGACACTCTGCGCCTGGAGATCGGCTATCCGCTCTACGGTCAGGACCTGGATGAGCAGCGCACCCCCGTGGAAGCGGGAGCCGGATTTTTCCTCAAGAAGGAATCCGATTACATCGGCAAATCAGGCCTCGGTCGGGTGAACGAATCCCTGATCCCCCTGACCATTGAAGGCCGCCGGACTGCCCGGCATCACGATGAGGTTTTCCTGCCCGGCGGCGAAAAGACCGGCGTGATAACCAGCGGCTCCTTCGCCCCCAGCCTCGGGCACTGCGTAGCGCTTGCCTACGTCAGGGCCGAAGACGCGGACAAGGACACCTTCATCATCAAGACCGCCCGCGCCGAACTGGAAGCGAAAAAGACCGGCCTTCCCTTCTACAAAGAAGGAACGGCCAGGATGAAAACGGAGTAACCGTTTCCGAAAGATCAAACCAAAGCCCCCGGCTCACAGGCCGGGGGCTTTTTTTGTCGTGCATCACGCGAAACGACATCAAAATCCATGGAATCAAAAAATGAATCCAGTGGCAACTTCCTACTCCGGGCCAAGGGAGAGCATTCGGGCTTCAAGCTTGGCGGCTTCTTGGGCAAGGACTTCCTTGGTCAACTTTTCGGAGGTCACTTCCATGGGCTCACCGATGTAGATCGGGCAGCGGGTAAACGGCATGGGCAAGACGAAATGGTCCCAGGATTTATCGAAGATTTTTTTGCGCTTGGGGTAGGCTCGAAGCGGGATAATCTTGGCTCCAATCCGTTGAGCCAAAAAGATAACTCCGTCCTTGGCTTTGTGGCGCGGTCCTTTCGGGCCGTCGATGGTAAAAACGGCCATGCGGTTCTCCCGCTCCATGACACGCTTTGCCTGGAGCAGCGCCTTGACCCCGCCGCGCGAACTGGAACCGCGCACCGTGGTATGTCCCAGCCGCTCCAGAACCTGGGCAATGAACTCGCCGTCCCTGCTCTGACTAACAAAGGTCACCAAATGCGAACTCATGGTCAGGCCGTAGGCGGCCACAGGAAAAATCTCGCCATGCCAAAGGGCCAGGACCGTTGGGGAGCCTCGCCGGTTCGCATCAAGCAAACGTTCAGGGTCGCCCACCGGTTCGAAACGGATTGTGCGCACCCACAGCTTGAACAGCGTGGCGATGACGGGCGTAAACGCGGCGGAATCAATCGGTATTTTCATGCTGGATCGCTCGTTTCCGGATTTTCTTTTCTCTACAGGCAAGCCAGACGAAGGGCAAGAGGACAAATGCATCGATGAATTCTCTAACGGGTCGCCTATCAATACATCTTATCGATTTGACCAGAAGAGAAATTCTGTGCTGAGTTCAAGTATATAAGGAGTAGACATGTCCGACATTTCCATTGATTGCAAAGGACTTCCCTGCCCCCAGCCCGTGCTGCGCTGCAAGGAAACCATCGAAAAGGACAGCCCGGCCAAACTGGTGGTCGTCGTGGACAACGACGCCGCAAGGGAAAACGTATCCCGTTTCCTGACCATGCAGGGCTATGCGGTGCAAACGGAGCGCTCCGGTTCGGACCACATCGTTACCGGCCAACGGGAAAACACGGCTGAAGCCGGCGCGGATTCCGAAGATTGCGCCGTCCTCGCCAAAGCCGCCCCCAAAATCCCCGTCAGCGAAAAAACACTTGTCTTCGTGCCCGCCGAGACCATGGGCTCGGGCGACGACGAACTCGGCGCCAGCCTGATGTTCAACTTCATGGTTACCTTGAAGGAACTGGGAGACGAGCTGTGGCGCATCATCCTGGTCAATGGCGGCGTGAAGCTCGCGGTACCCGGCAGCCGATGCTTTGAAGAGCTTAAAAAGCTTGAGGAAAGCGGCGTCTCCATTCTGGTTTGCGGCACCTGTTTGGAATTTTTCGGCCTGACCGATCAGCGCGGCGTGGGCGACGTGACCAACATGCTCGACGTGGTCACCAGCTTCCAGCTTGCCACCAAGACCATTCGGGTCTAGAAGACGGGGCATGACAAATGCCCCTTCCGACTCCATACGGCTGAACAAATTCATCGCCCAATGCGGCGTCGCGTCCCGTCGCGGCGCGGACGAAATGGTCTTTGCTGGCCGGGTGACCATCAACGACTCCGTGGCCGACTCGCCCGGCGTCAAGGTTACGCCCGGCCGGGACAATGTTTGCGTGGATGGCAAGTCCATCGGACAGCAAGCTGACGCCGCCGACTTGACGATCATGCTGCACAAGCCGGTGGAAACCATGACCACCGCCAAGGATCCCCAGGGCCGCAAGACCGTCCTGGACCTTCTGCCCCCGGAAATCCGCAAGAGACGCCCCTTCCCCGTGGGAAGACTGGACTTCTTCTCCGAAGGTCTGCTTTTGCTGACCACGGACGGCGACCTTTGCTACAGGCTGACGCACCCCAAATACCATCTCCCCAAGGTCTATCTCGTGACCATCCGGGGCAGTGTCCCGCAAAAAGCGGTGCAGACCATGCGCCAAGGCATGACCCTCAAGGAAGGCGACAAACTCGCCCCGGCCAAAGTGCGCCTGAAAAAGCCGGTTGCCGGAACGCAACAGCTTGAAATTACACTTATTCAAGGGATCAACAGGCAGATTCGCAGGATGTGCGACGAACTCGGACTGACCATCCTGCGCCTCAGGCGGGTCAGCCAGGGACCTGTGGCCCTGGGCAACCTCAAGCCTGGCGCATGGCGTGAACTGACCGCCGAGGAAACAGCCGCGCTTAAAAAGAACGTCGGGCTTTAGAATCCCTGGGTGTTGTCCTCAACCTGCGTTCCCTGAGGCGGGGTGAAGGTGAACATCTCGGGCGCGAGGTCAACATCGATTTCAAGGTTGTCGAGCTTGACTTCGTTGCCGTTGCCGTAAAAATCCACGATCATGACCTGCTTAAGCAGTCCGGTATCCGGCTCCACGCCTATGAAGGCCAGGACCATGCCGGGTTCAGCCTCTTTGGGCAGAAGCTGCAACACGGTCAAATCCTTTCCCCACTTGGACCGGACCTCCTCCGCATTGGGCCAATCAGTCTTGACCACGAAGTCTTCCTTGATATTGGCCTGTCCGGACAGAAAACGAAGAATGGTCTTGGAATCAAGCAACGTTCTCACGCCATACTTGATGGCCAGCTCCTCGTCCGGAATGTAATCCCAAGCGAACTCGGGACCGACCACGAGGAGTTCCTTCTCGGGAGCAGAGGTTTCCCAACGAACCTGAGAAGGCTGGCGGAACCATATCTTCCCTTCGCGCTTCTCCACCTCGCCGCTGGCCACGTTGGTCAGCTCCTGGGAAAAAGTGGCCTGAAACGTTTTCATGTTCTCATATCGTTTCTGGATCAGATCCGGCAAATCCTGCGCCGGAATGGACTCCGCAGCCTGCGCAAAAACAGGCAGCAGCAATAAAGACGCGGTGGCGAAAACGGCAACGAACATTCTAGACATAGAATTTGCTCCAATTATTCAGGCTTGATGACCTTGCGCGGCTTGCTCCCCTCCTGGGGACCGAGAATCCCGTCCATTTCCATCTGCTCAATAAATCGCGCCGCCCGGTTGAAACCAATGCGCAACCTGCGCTGCAACAGGGAGATGGACGCTTTGCCTTGGGAAAGCACGAACTGTACCGCTTCGTCATACACGGGATCACCCGTAGCCCCGACCCCGCCGGATTCACTGTCATTGCCCCCCTTGGGGCTCCAATCGCTGAAATCCAGATCAAATTCCTGAGGCACTGCCTCCTTCCAGAAATCAACCACGTGCGCAATTTCCGTTTCGTCCACGTACGCGCCGTGCATTCGCTGGAGTTTGCCGCCGCTCGGCTTGAAGAGCATGTCGCCCTTGCCGAGCAAACGCTCCGCGCCCACAGCGTCGAGAATGGTCCTGGAGTCGAATTTGGACGTCACGAAAAAGGAAATACGCGTGGGGAAGTTGGCCTTGATGAGGCCGGTGACAACATCCACGCTGGGCCGCTGCGTGGCGAGAACCATGTGGATGCCTGCGGCTCGGGCCAACTGGGCCAGACGCACGATGCACTGTTCCACATCCTTGGCCGCGGTCATCATCAGGTCGGCGAGTTCGTCGATGATAATGACCAGATAGGGCATGTGCTTCATGTTCTCGAATTCCTCGGGAACATCGTCGCCCATCTCTTTCAGTTTTTTGTTGTATCCCTCGATATTGCGAACGCCGAGCTGAGCCATCTTCTCGTAGCGGCAGTCCATCTCGAAAACCGCCCATTCGAGTGCGCTCTTGGCCATGTTCATGTCAGTGACCACAGGATGGACCAGATGCGGCAGGTCCGCATACGGGGCCAGCTCGATGCGTTTCGGGTCCACCAGAAGCAGCTTCACGTCTTCAGGCCCGGCCTTGTACAGCAGGGAAAGCAGAAAGCCGTTGATGCCGACGGATTTGCCCGCGCCGGTCGCGCCGGCCACCAGGAGATGCGGCATACGCGCCAGGTCGGCCACCTTGGTGGAACCCTGGATATCCTTGCCCAGAGCCAGAGTCAGCGGAGACTTGGACCCGGTAAATTCCTTGGATTCCAAGACCTCACGCAGATACACCATCTCCCGTTCGATATTCGGAATCTCAACGCCCACACTGTCCTTGCCCGGAATGGGAGCCTCGATGCGCACGGATTCGGCACGCAAGGCCAGGGCGATATCGTCGGTCAGGTTCTCGATCTTTGAGACCTTGATACCGGGCGCGGGCTTGAATTCGAACATGGTGACCACAGGGCCGGGAACCACCCGTTGCATTTCACCCTGCACATTGAAATCGTTGAGGCATTCCTTGAGCCTGTCTGCCAGGGGCTGCAACACGGCCGAAGTCTGTGACGTCTGCTGAGTCGGCGGTGCGGTCAGCAGATCCACGCTGGGCAGACCGCCGGGCGCAGCCGAAGCCTTGGCCGCCGCAGATTTTGCCGGAGCCGGTTTGTTTTTCGGCTTGACAGGCTTGACCGGCTTGGCCACTTTCACAGGCTTGACCGACTGGTCCTCCTCACCTGCATACAAATCCACAAACTGAAGACCGAGATCCTCTTCATCGGCAGGTTCGGCTTCCCGTTCTTCGGCCAACGCTTTGGCCGCCCGGCGTTCAGCACGCCGCTCGGCCCGTTTTTCGGCCCGGGTTACGGCTCCCTCGCGGTACACGCCCCACCAACGAACAAACAGAGACCAGACCGAAGCCCAAGTAAAACCAATCACCGCCTGCAAGGAAACTATGGTCACGAACAGCCACAGCAGGAACGATCCCACGGGCCGCAGGTACGGCATGGTATATTTGGTAATGATCGACCGACCGACAAAACCGCTGCCGATCAGGCCGTAGGCGTCCTCGGGAACGTTAAAAAACCAAGGGTGCATGGCCCAAGCTTCAAAGGCCACGAACAGACCGATCAGGCCGAGCCAACGCAAAGGCGAAAGCTTGAGCCGCGTCACGAAACGGGCCAAACCGAGATACAGAAAGTACAGAGGCCAGAAAACAGCCCCCATACCAAACATTTCCACGAGAAAGCCGGCGCAGTAGGCTCCGGCATACCCGACCACGTTCTGCACCTTCCGCCCGGCGGTGACGGCCTGGTTGAAGCTCGGGTCGCCAGGGCTGAAGGATAGAATGCTCAGAAAAAGAAAAGCGGAGAGAAAAAGGAAGAAGAGCCCGACAGCTTCGTTGCCGCGCCCCTTCCGCTTCTCTACCTGAACAGTGGTTTTCCGTCGTCTCGCCATTAAGCCTCACTTGATAAAAAAGGTCCTGGACGGCAACCCGCCCACGACCTTTTTACGCAATTTACACAAGGTGTTGCAAGTCCGCTTTATTCGCGACCAAGATACTCTCCACTCCGGGTGTCGACCTTGATTACGTCGCCTTCATTGATGAAGAGCGGAACGTTGACCTTCAGTCCGGTCTCCATGGTGGCGGGCTTGGTGGCGTTGCTCACGCGGTCGCCCTGGATGCCGGGATCGGTCTGGGACACGGTCAGGCTGACGTTGGCGGGCAGGTCCACGCCGATGAGCTCGCCGTTGTACAGAAGGACCTTCACGGTGTCCCCTTCCTTGATGAAACCGCCCTTCTCGCCCACATTGGCGCCGGGCACATGCATCTGCTCGTAGGTTTCGAGGTCCATGAAGACGAAGTTATCGCCATCCTTGAAGATGTACTGCATCTCGGTGACGGTCATATCAGGCTTGTGAACCTTTTCGCCGGAACGGAAAGTCTTATCAAGCACCTGGCCGGTCATCATCTGGCGCAGCTTGGTGCGAACCATGGCTCCGCCCTTTCCGGGCTTGAAATGCTGGAACTCGATAATTTCGAAGGGCTTGCCGTCAATTTCGATCTTCAGGCCGGTCCTGAAATCCTTGGTTGAAATCATATATGGTCTCCAAAGGGTTTCCGGGGGTTCCCCGGGTATTGTTCAATGAATCAGCCGCGAAGCCGTTGGAACAGCGCCTGAACACCGAGGGCATAACCTAGAATCCCGAATCCGGCAATGACGCCGACGCACCTCTCGCCCATCAGGGATTGTTGCCGCAAGGGCTGGTCCGTGCGCGCCCAGATGTTGCTGATATGCACTTCCACGCAGGGAATACCGATCCAGGCCAGACAGTCGGCCAGGGCGAGCGAGGTATGCGTGTAGGCTCCGGCATTGAAAACCACGCCGTCCACGCCCTCTTCCCGAGCCTGCTCCAACCGATCGATAAGTCCGCCCTCGGAGTTGGACTGAAAATGGACCAGGTCCACTTCCTCGGCTTTGTCGCCCATAACCTGCATCAGAAGCTCGGGCATGTCGTCCATGGTCCGGGAACCGTAAATCTCGGGCTGGCGTTTGCCTATATGGCCGAGATTGGGGCCATTCAGTATAAGAAATTTAAGATTAGCCATGCGTCTTCCCTTGTGCGGCGGGATGGTGTATTGCCCGCATCCTTGACGCGCCCCGAGAAAAAAAGAACAGTAGGGCGAAAAAACAACTACAAAACGGTACCTAGTTATGAACCGAACCATCGAGTTAGTCAAAACAATATACGAAATCAAGCAGCTTGAAGATTTCGAGGAACCCCAAATCGCTTTGGCGGGCCGCTCCAATGTGGGCAAGTCCTCACTGGTCAACCGGCTGGCCGGACGCAAGGCGCTGGCCAAGATCAGCTCCAAGCCGGGCAAGACGCGCAGTCTCAATTACTACCGGGTGGAGCCAGACGGCTACTTTCTGGTGGACCTGCCCGGCTACGGATACGCCAAGTGCTCCAAACAGGAGCGGCTTAAATGGGCCAAGCTCATCGAAGCCTACATGAAGAACAACACACGCCTCAAGGCCGTGGCAGTGCTTCTGGATTCGAGACTCGCCCCGCAAAAACTCGACCTGGAGCTGACTTCCTACGTTCGCGGCCTGGCCATTCCGGTCATTCCCATCCTGACCAAAGCGGACAAGCCCAAGCAGCGCGATCTGGCGAAGCTTCAAAAGCAGTGGCAGGACATCCTACAACAGGACAGCCTCCCCCTGCTCTTTTCTAGCAAGACGGGGAAAGGCGAGGAGAAGCTGTGGACCAGACTCGGAGAATACATCGGGGCGTAATCACGCCCGCCGGGGAATAAGCCCCTCGACAGCGGTCAGGATCATGGGCTTGAAACCGGGCATGGCCACCCAGGCCAGACGCACACAAGCCATCGCGCCCATGACGCCATTGCCGAGCCACGACGCCAAGATCGGCGGCAGTACGCCCTTTTCCCCGGCCGTCTCTCCGACCACATGCACCCCATATTGAATGAATATGATAATGAGCGACAGGCCGATATTGGCGTAGACGTTCTCCGAATAGGTCACGAGGGTAAGGGCCAGCAACGCCATTATTACTATGGAAAAGGCATAGGACAGCTTGCCGTGCCAAATGGTCTGGAGCATCTCGACGTTTGAGCCCGACTCCTTCAGGCGCTGTATGGCCTTTGACAACTCAAGCAGCGGCAACTGTGCCGTGTCTCCCTTGAGCTCCACCGCCGCATAAGCCTTGAGGTTCTGCCGCACCGACAAGAACTGCGACTGGCGGGCCACGGTAACGAATGTCCGGGTGTCCAATTCATGCACATCCAGAAGCCCCCAGCCATGGTCGTCGATGAGCGCCTTCTTGGCGGTCACAATACGGATAAGTTCCTGGTTGTCCGTGGTAAATTCATAAACGGTGATGTCGCTCGCCCGACTTTTGCTTGGCTGGGCCTCCTTGGCCAGGACAATGAACGGGCCGTCCCTGAACCACAGGTCCCGAATTGTCATCTCATCCAGTTGCTTGTTGCGGACGTCCTCCTTCCAGATGCGGTTGGCCTCCCGCTCGCCGAATACGCCGAGAACCTGGGAAAAGACCAACTGTCCCGCGCTCCAGATCAGGGCATACACGACAAAAAAGCGAATAAACCAACCGAAAGACACGCCCCCGGCGCGCAGGGCCAGCATCTCTCTGGAACGAGCCAGAATTCCCAATTGAATGACCATGGCCAGCAGGAAGACCGCGGGCATGAGCTGCGAGACGATAAGCGGAATCTTGACGATGAAATAGAACAGGATGGTCTGTGCGCCCAGCTCCGCCCGAATGAAATCGTCCAGCCGGTCGAAAACGTCCGACAAAAGATAAAGACTCGTGCCCACGGCCAGACAAATGGCCATGAGATAAAGATTCTGCCGGATGAGATACCGGCTCAGAACGCCGATGATCTTCACGCCTTGGCCCTCCTTCGCAGCCGCAAATGCAACAGACGATGGACCACCGAAGGCGTCCTTTCCAGATTGGCGTACCGCATACCGAACAGGGCCACGAATACAAACAGGAGATTCGGAGCCCACATTCCGTACTGCGGTGGAATCGCTCCTGATTCACCCATGCTCACGCCGACGGAGAACATGGTGTAATAGACCATGAACAAGCCCATGGCCAAGAGCAGGCCGTATTGCTGCTTCAACCCTCTGAACACCGAAGCGATGGGAATGGCGAACATACCGAGAATAAAGCATCCCAACGGCAGCGTCAGTCGTTTGAAATACTCGGTATCCACCTTTCTGAAGAAGCGGTCGCCTTCCTTCGGCATGAGACTGTGATCCTTTCGAATATCCCGCAAACGGAAAAACGGCATGTCCTTGGCCTTCTGTTCGACGAAATTAAAGCCTGTCAGCAGCTTTCCGAGATCAAGCTTGATGGCGTATTTTCCGAAACGGAGAATATTCAACTCGTCGCCGTCCTGCCGAAAAATCCGACCGTTATGAAAAACAACGTGAATCTTCGCTTCCTGCGGGTTGGAAACGATCTCGGCCTCAGGGGCCACCACGACCACGGAGACGCCCTTGACGGAGTCATCGCGAACAAAGGCGAACTTCAACTCACCCTTCTCGTTGTCGACCTGATGGGCATAAAAGGTGATCCTAGGGAATTCCTTATTGAACACGCCCGGCTGCAATGCGAACTTGGAGTGCGTCTTGGCGAACTCATAAAGCTTGGTCTTGAACATATCCATGCCCCAGGCCAATCCCCAGAAGGAAATGAAGAAGGCGAACAGCGTGCATAGGCTGCAAAAAAGCAAGGGAGCGGGAAGCATCCGATACAAGCTTACTCCGCTGGCCTTGAGCGCCACGAGCTCGTTGTCCGAGCTCATGCGCAGAAAGGTCAGAAAAACGCTGAGCATGGTGGCGATGGGAGTTATCAGCAGCAGAAAAAACGGCGTCAGGAAAAAGAACAGTTGGAAGATGTTCAGAATGCCGATGTTCTGCGAAAGAAAAAGCGAACGCAACTGAAGCATCCTGCCCACAAGGATCAGACCTAAAAGGCAGGATACGGTCAAGCCGAAGAGCTTGAGAAGTTCGAGAAATATTTGGCGGTGGAGAAGCTTCACAGGTTAAAATCAGCCCTTGTTTTCCTTGAAGAAACGCAGGAGAAATTCCATATCCTTCGGGCCGAGGTTGAAGCGGGCGCCCGCTTCCTCGATAAGAGCGGAGATGGCTCTCTCGTCTCCGTTGTCCCGCATCTCGCAGATCCAGGCCACGGCCTTGCGGCTCAATTCGCTCTGAGGCATTACGGTCGTCATAAATAGGCTCCTGTCTTTTAACGTGCTCCCAGTGGAACTGGAAATACACCAGCTTCCGAGGGGTTGCAAGACGGTGTTAGTTGGTCTAGATCGTAGCGTAATACGCACCCCAACCTTTCATCACCCCCCTGAGGATTATATGGCACCCTGGTATGTTGCGATCATTCTCGGCATTGTCGAAGGCCTGACCGAATTTCTGCCCATCTCAAGCACCGGACACTTGATTATTGCGGGCAACCTCCTCGATTTCACCGGGCCCAAGGCCGAGACCTTCGAGATCGTCATTCAACTTGGGGCCATCCTGGCCGTGGTGGTTTTGTACTGGGACCGTTTCGTGGGCCTGCTCTTCCCCCCCAAAGACCGCAAGTTTTCCGGAATCTACGGCCTCTGGCTTCTATTTCTGACGTCCCTGCCCGCCTCGGTCGTCGGCCTGCTGGCGCACAGCTACATCAAGGAATACCTGTTCTCCCCCTTCACAGTAGCCCTGGCCCTTGCCGTGGGCGCGGGTCTCATTTTCATTGTGGAAGGCATAAACAAACGCACGACCACCCACTCCTTGGATGATATCACTCCCAAAACTGCCTTCGGCATCGGCTTGTTCCAATGTCTTGCGCTGTGGCCCGGCTTCTCGCGGTCGGCGTCCACCATCATGGGCGGAATGCTTCTGGGCACGAAACGCACCGTTGCCGCTGAATACTCGTTCATTGCCGCCGTGCCCATCATGTTCGCCGCGACCGGCTACGATTTTCTCAAGAACTATAAACTATTCGAAAGCGGCGACCTCATTTTTCTGCTCATAGGCTTTGTGGTTTCCTTCATTTCCGCCTGGCTTGCAGTAAAAGGATTCATCGTCCTGCTCGGCAGGCTCACTCTGCGTCCGTTCGCGGTCTACCGCGTTATCCTGGCGGCCCTGATTCTCCTGTTTTTGTAATATGTTCCTTTTTTTTGCCCAAACAAGGATTTTCCACTTGCCAAGCCAAAAAAGACGGTCTATAGACTGTGACCGCTTCGACGGAACAAACGTGGCGAGGTAGCTCAGTTGGTTAGAGCATGCGGCTCATATCCGCAGCGTCGGAGGTTCAAGTCCTCTCCTCGCTACCACGATTACAATCGAAAGCCCTTGAAATTACAGTGAATTTCAAGGGCTTTCTTTTTTTACTGTATTGCGATGAAGCCCACGCCACGGTCATTCCCTTACGCGCATTTTCATGGGACTCTCCTTTAAGGCAGCACTTGAGATCGATTCCCGCCCTTTTCTCACTTCCCACGGCGCCTCCCTTTCCAACCCTGTCGATTACGCCTTCATCCGCGCAGCATTGGCGGATCACATTTCTCCGTTTCATTCGTACATGGCTGCTTGCGTGATTCAAAATAAATTTCGACGACCCGAGCCATAGCCCAACCTGGCGACGTAGCCGATTATCCAGACCAGCCTCATACTCATTATATATACGCAACCAGGACGGCTCGCGTATCGAATCAACCAACATGTAATGGATTCCGACGCCACGGTCTTCGGAAACAAAAACTTGCGAAAATCGTCCACCCAAAATCCCCACCTTTCAGGTACCGTGAACGGGTATCCTGCGTGTTGCAAGGTTGGCCTGTCTCAACCAAGCCACAAGCAACATGAGCAAATACAGGGTATTCGCATTTGGCGATATCATTTCTCAATATGAAACGTCGAAAAACAACAGAAGGGAATAAAACTAAACCCACTTCCTTCGGTACACATGAAAAGGTCTTTTCATTTCACTCCCCGGCATCACCAGACTCCTCCCCGCTTCCCCCATGCTCTCGACAGCGGCATTCAAAACCAGCAATCCAAACCAACAACAGCAAACAACTCCAAGCACTTAATTGAACAAGCAATGCCACACCGCGTTACCGCCCGAACAATCGAACCCCGACAAAATAAAAAAGTGTAAACCAACGCCCACTCCTGTCGGAATAATTTACACCAAATACGCTCTATCAGTACCATTATTTAAGTTAGAATAGCAATAATTACATATTGTTATATAAATGGAACGGGTTGTGCATTATCCCCCAAAAAATGGGAGGACCGTTATGAAAAAGATTTCGATCAAGTTATTGGCAGCCTTCTTCCTGATGATGCTCGTGACGCAACCTGCGTATGCGGCCTTCATCAATGAATGGACTTACTCGCTCTCCTACGAGCTGAGTGATTACACGAATGAAGCGGGCACCCAGGATGGAATGACCCTGACCAACAACCCCGATGGCTGGGACCTTTCTTGGGGCGTTGACTTTCTCCACCCCGAGGGAAGCTCCATCGGTGCCGTGGATAAGACCGGCAACGTAGCTACCAACAGCTCGACCACCATTGAAGACCATCTCTACCACAACAACCAGGTCATCAGTGCCGCCACCGACTCTCTCATGAGCGGCAAGCTGAGTGCGACTCTGACCCTGCAGGGCTACAATCCCTACTCCGACACCGTCGCGACCTTCTCCACCGTTCTGGAATTCCTGTTCTTCGAAACTTCGAACAATTTCGAATTCTCGAACACCAACGACCTGTTCATCCTGCTGAATCCCGAAGCTGCCTCGCAGACCTTCATATACGACGATTGGGAGTACTCCTTCTCGTTCCTCAGCGGCATCGATCCTATCAATCCGGACAGCCTGAACGCCATGCACATGGGTCCCCCGGTCACCGGCGGTGGTTACGCCTCCGTGTGGGATCTGCTGCACACCGAAGGTAGCCCCTACTACTACGTCCCCGAAAGCGGATTGTACTTCGGTTGGGAAACCCCGGAAAACACCCTGACCTGGATTGATTCCGAACTGACGGTCACCGGCACCCCGCCCGTTCCTGAGCCGTCCACCTTCATCATCTTCGGTCTCGGTATCGCCACCCTGGCCTTTATCGGCAGAAGGATGCAGCGCAAGCAATAGCTTAATCAATCCCCCCCTCAAAGCCCATGTAGCAATACATGGGCTTTACTTTTTTTCTCTTCACCACATGTGCCTCATGTTTTCCCGTTCCGCCCCGCACATTCTTGGCAGAACGTGAAAACACATGATTCCCTCCAGGGTATGGCCCGAATCCCCGACATACGAAGTGAATCGAATCTCACGTTTGCTCCAATACGCTGAGCCATATTGTTTTCTTTTCAAAACAAGGGTAGAAATATGCCAAAGAAATCGGTGCATCATGCTGAAAGCGACACGTTTCATACAGATATTCCTCGCCCTGCTCATTTTGGCGGCTTGCTCCCGTGACCCCGGCAACGTCTTCCAGGGGTATGTGGAAGGCGAGTACGTGCATGTGGCCGCCGCCCTGGGCGGCACCCTTCAGCAGTTGGCCGTGAAACGAGGCCAGATCGTGGCCGCAGGAGCTCCCCTGTTTGCTCTGGAGCGCGATTACGAACATGCTGCTGTGGACGAAGCGACGCACGGACTGCAACGCGCTCAGGACAATCTCGCCAACCTCCGCAAGGGCCAACGGCCTTCGGAGATAGCCTCCATCCAGGCGCGGCTGCAAAAAGCCAAGTCTTCCGTTTCCCTGGCCAAGATCGAATATGAACGCCGCGTCAAGCTCGTGGCCGCGGAAACCATCTCCCAGGAGGAGCTGGACCGGGCCGAAAGCGATTACGAACAAAAACAGCAACTCGTCAGTGAAATCGAATCAGAACTGCGAACCGCCCGCCTAGGTGCGCGCAGCGATCTCATTCTGGCGGCCGAATCCGAAGTCCGCCAGGCCCGGGCTCAACTCGATCAGGCCCAATGGAACCTGGACCAGAAGCAAACGACCGCCCCGGCCGACGGATTTGTGTTCGACACCCTGTTCCGGGAAGGCGAGTGGATACCCGCAGGACAACCCGTGGTCTCCCTGCTGCCTCCCCAAAACATCGAAGTGCGCTTCTATGTGCCGGAAACCGAGGTGAGCAAGCTGCAAATCGGCCAGCAGGTCAATATCGATTTCGATGGGGCGCCGTCTCCGGTGGAAGCTACAATCTCCTACATTTCTCCGTCCGCCGAATATACGCCCCCGGTCATCTATTCCAGCCAAAGCCGGGCCAAGCTGGTCTTCCAACTCAAAGCCGCCCCGTCCCCCGAAGACGCGGCCAAACTCCACCCCGGGCAGCCTGTTGACGTCACCGTGCCAGGCCTTGCCCCCTGACCCCCACTGCCCAGCCATGGCTTCCGACATCATCATCGACGTCCAGGGACTGACCAAATCATTCGGTCCCAAGACCGTGGTGGACGGTTTGGACATGCAAATCCGCAAGGGCGAAATCTACGGGTTCCTTGGTCCCAACGGCTCAGGCAAGACTACTTCCATCCGTATGCTCTGCGGACTGCTCAAACCCAACGCCGGTTCCGGAACCTGTCTCGGCTTCGACGTCATTACCGAGTCAGCCAAGATCAAGCCGCATGTCGGCTACATGACCCAACAGTTCAGTTTGTATGAGGATTTGACCGTCCGGGAGAATATTGCATTCTCGGCCCGAATCTTCGGACTCCCCGCTCCTGCGAAAAGAACAAGCGAATGCATAGAGCGCATGGGGCTCGGCCCCTTCGAAAAGCAATTGGCCGGGAATCTGTCCGGCGGCTGGAAACAACGTCTGTCCCTCGGCGTAGCCACCTTGCATTCCCCAAGACTTCTCCTGCTCGACGAACCCACTGCGGGAGTTGATCCCGGTGCGCGACGTGATTTCTGGGACCAAGTCCATGCCTTTGCAGCCGAAGGCATCACCGCCCTCATCAGCACCCATTACATGGACGAGGCGGAACGCTGCCACAGGCTGGCCTACATCGCCTACGGCAAACTTCTGGCCAGGGGCACATTGGAAGAAATGATCCGGGACGCGAAACTCACCACCTGGGCCGTTAGCTCAAGAGACAGCGGCTCCCCGCTTCACCCCCTGGCCGAACGGCTCAAGCCGCTTCCTGGTGTGGAGCAGGTGGTGGCCTTCGGCAATACCCTGCATGTCAGCGGACGGGACGCCGAAGAACTTGAACGAAACATCGAGCCGTTCCGCGGCGGCCCCTATGCATGGTCCAAAATCGAGACGAGCCTGGAAGAAGTCTTCATCGACCTCACGCAACAGAGTAAGGGGGCGCTCAAATGAGTTCCTTCTCCTTCAAGCGTTTTGGGGCCATGATCGCCAAGGAATTCGTGCAGATGCGCAGGGACCGGCTGACCTTTGCCATGCTTATCGGCATTCCGCTTTTCCAGCTTGTTCTCTTTGGCTATGCCATCAACTCCGACCCCAGGAATCTCCCCACAGCTGTACTCAGCGGCGACAATTCACCGTATTCCCGATCCATTGTGGCCGGAATGCAGGCCAGCACCTTTTTCGACATCACCAAACACCCCGCAACCCGGTCCGAGGCCGAACAACTACTGAACGAAGGAACAGTGCAGTTTGTCCTGACCATTCCCGAGCAGTTCGCCCGTGACCTGCTCCGGGGAGACCGCCCCGTGCTGCTCCTAGAAGCCGACGCCACGGACCCCATGGCCACCGGCAATGCAGGCGGCGCGTTCCCCGAGATCGTGCGTCGCGCCCTTGCCAAGGACCTGACCGGCCCGGCTCTCGCCCTGAACCAGAACCAACCGCCGGTAGATATTCGCGTTCATTACGACTACAACCCGGAAGTCGAGACGCAATACACTATCGTACCCGGCCTTATGGGCGTCATTCTGACCCTGACCTTGGTCATGATTACCTCCCTGGCTATCACCCGAGAGTCTGAACGAGGCACCATGGAACATCTGCTCGCCACGCCTGTCCGCCCTCTCGAAGTCATGCTTGGCAAAATAATCCCTTATATTTTCGTCGGCTATATCCAAATGACTCTTATCATCTCAGCCGCGAATCTCCTGTTTGGCGTGCCCATGCACGGAAGCATCCCCCTGGTCTTCGCCCTGTCCCTGATCTTCATCGGCGCGAACCTGTCCGTGGGCGTCACCATCTCCACTGCGGTGCGGAATCAGTTGCAGGCGGTTCAGGTCTCCATATTTTTCTTTATGCCCTCCCTGCTCCTGTCCGGCTTCATGTTTCCATTTCGCGGTATGCCGCAATGGGCGCAGTGGGTCGGTTCCGTTCTTCCCCTGACCCACTATCTGCGCCTTATCCGAGGCATTCTGCTCAAAGGCAACGGATGGGAGGAGTCCATGATCCATGTTTGGCCCATTCTGCTTTTCTGGCTCGTAGTCGTCGCCATAGGCCTCAAACGCTACCGCCGGACCTTAGATTAGCCACGCGTGGCTCGTGCGCGCCACATAGAACGCACACAACATCCCCGGCCTCTCATGCCAAGTCATTCCACCAAGTTTCATTCCAGACTCACCATCATAGTGACAAAACTCTTCATGCACCCTTTGTCCAAACGGTTGCCGACTCCATCAATTCGTCTTCCAAACCTAGACACAGGCATCCGGACCTATTCGGATGATGCCGCCCGTCCCACTATCCTCCCCTCAATTCAGTCGCCTTTATGCGCATAGCCCGAATCAATGCACAACATGCGCAAAATCCGCTATCAAGCCACCTACAAAACACACAAACGATGCGTCTTGCACCCTAAGACTAGACAATTTCGGGTCACTAGAATTCTAGATTATATCTAGACTTTTTCTAAGTTTTTCTCATCCAATTGATAATATTGCGTATTATTTTAAAAGTTCAGATATCCACAAAAAAAAGGAAAACGCCGGTTTTGGTTGCCAAACAGGGGAAAGAACTTATATAGGTCTTGTCCGAATAGTTCTTTGACATGGGGGCGCACTGGTTTCGACGGGGATAGTTGAAGCCAAAGCTGCAGGTCGAGGTTGGTCGATGGCCTCGTTAAAATCGACCACAAAGATAATTGCCAACGACAATTACGAATACGCAATGGCTGCTTAATTGCAGAGTTGCACCTGACAACATAGCTTGTCACGATTCACTCGCCGACGCCTTATAAGCGGGCTGAATCGTCAAACCATAGGGCTAGCATCAAGCGTTCGTTCCTTGCCCTTGATGCGAAACTATTTAAGGGACTAGTCAGTCGGCCGTCTGGCCCGGAGCAACCCGACTGGCGAAACTTCATTCCGGACCTAAACCTGTAGACGCTTTCGCGGATCGTTCTCGGACGGGAGTTCGACTCTCCCCGCCTCCACCATTTAGAAAAGACAAACCCGTCTCTCTGGGGTCATTCTCCGGGGTGACGGGTTTTCTTTTTCCCCTTGTTTCTAAAGGGTTTGCGCCTGTTTCACATCCTTCCAAATCACCCCTCCGCACCATCGATTTTCCCCATCCTCCAGCCTTTCTTTCTCTGTTTGGCCCCTGATTCTCTGTTTTCTCCGGACCAAGTCCGAAGCTCGTCCGGAAAGCTACATCCTTGATTAATATGAGTTTGCGGCAGATTGCCATTTTTGGCGGTTGTCTTAGGTCATCGTTCGATGCCGCAACCGGACGTTTTTTTCGAAATCGCCTGCCTCGGCCATGAAAAGAAGCGTGGTCAACTCCGGTTTCCTGCCCCCTAAAGTAAAAAAGCCGACGCTGATGGTCGGCTCTCTGGGGTGGTCTCCGGTCCGGTCGTCAGTCGGTGGCGAAGCCGAACTGGCTGCGCTGCTCGGTCCAGTCCTCTGGAAAGGTCTGGGTCAGCTTGGCTAGCGAGAGCCCGTTGGGTTCCTCGCCGTTGATCAGGGCTTCGACAATGTCGGGGGCCAGGGTCGTCAGTTTGAGGATGCGGGCCACATACGAGCCATCGACGTCAAGGGTACGGGCAAGCTCGCTGATGGACTTGATCTGGCCGGATTCGAGGATGTCGGCCCAGGAAAAGGCCCTTCCCAGCGCCTGGAGGATGGCGGACTGCACCGGTTCCTGCGCTCCGGTGATTTCTCCATCCAGGGCCTGGGGAGCGATGACCGTCTTGCGGCCACGCATGCGCCGGATCAGCATCGGGATGTGGATCTGCAGGTTGCCGTTGTCGGCAACGGTAATGGTCGGCTTCATTTTCATCGGCTTGCCCTCCGTTCGGTGACTTCGCATGCCAGACCAGCCAGCTCGGCGATGAGCGTTGTCAGCCCGTTGGTGCGCAGCTCCATGTCGATCCCGGTCTCGCGGATCTCGACCTTATCCACCAGGAGGCGGATGAGCCGGTTTCGCTCCACCGGGAAAAGGTCTTCCCAGACGCCTTCGACATTCTGGAAGGCCTCCGAGACATCCTGTTCCGTGATGCTGTTCCCCCGGTAGGCTCTGCATCGCTCGCTCACGTGCGTCAGTTGTTTCGAGAGCTCGACCGCCTGGCGGTTGACGGTCGTCAGCATCTCTGCCTTGCCCGGCTGATCGCTGCCGGGCTTCATCAGTTCGAGTGCCTGCTCCCGCGCCTGCGACAGCTCCATCTCGAGTTGGGCTTTCTGCTTGAACAGCCGCTCCCGCTCCACCTGCTCGATGTCCCGAGCCGCGAAGTAGGTTTTGGCCACCAGCGTCGGTGTGCGGAACACCGCGCTCAACTGCTCGACCACGGCCTGCTCGATGTCCCCGGCGGGAATCCGTTTGAGCGGACACCGGCTCAAGGTCCGCTTGCTGTCCTTCTGGCAGATGTAATAGGTGTAGTGGCGGCCGTTCTTGCGGGCGTAGGTCGGTCCCATCGCGCATCCGCAGTGGCCGCAGCGAATGACGCCTTTCAGTGGGGCGACCATTTTGGTTCTGGCCATGGAAACCTTGACCGGTTTGTTGTCCTCCAGGATGGCCTGAACCTTGTCCCAGGTCGCCCGGTCGATGATCCCTTCGTGCTCACCGGGGTAGCTGCGGTCCTTGTGGGCGATCTCGCCGATATAGATCCGGTTGTTGAGCAGCCGGTAGATGTGGGCGGTGTTCCATTCGGAGCCCTCGCGCACCTTTCCTTTCTTGGTGGTCCAGGCCTTGGTGCGGTATCCCTGTTCGTTCAATTCCTGGCCCAGCTTCTTGGCCGAGCCGATCTGGATGAAGCGGCGGAAGATGTACTGCACCGTCCTGGCTTCATCTGGGTTGACCAGCAGCTTCTTGTTGTCCCTGTCGACGTCGTATCCGAGGATGGGTACGCCGCCGCAGTATTTCCCCCGGCGCTTGGCTGCCGCCACCTTGTCCCGGATGCGTTCGGCGATGACCTCCCGCTCGTACTGGGCGAAGGTGATCAGGATACCGAGAAACATCCGGCCGGTGGGATCGGTGGTGCTGAAGTGCTGGGTGACCGAGACGAAGCTGACACCCTTCTCGTTGAAGAGGTCGATCATCTTCATGAAGTCCAGCAGCGAGCGGGACAGCCGGTCGACCTTGTAGACGACGATCACGTCAATCTTCCCGGCATTGATGTCCGCCAGCAGGCGACGCAGCCCCGGGCGCTCCATGTTTCCACCCGAGAATCCACCATCGTCGTAGCGATCCGGCAGAGCCGTCCAGCCACGCATCCTCTGGGCTTCGATATAGTGTTCCGCCGATTCCCGTTGCGCATCCAACGAGTTGAACTCCTGTTCGAGACCTTCCTCGTGGCTCTTGCGGGTGTAGATGGCACAGCGCAGGGTCTTGTTTTTGCCCGGCGCGACATTGCTGTTATCAAGCATCCGAACCTCCCTCGGCTTTTCTGCCGTAAACCTTCTTCAGTCCGAAAAAGACCTTGCCGTTCCACCTGGTCCCGGTGATCTCCCTGGCCACCGCGCTGAGCGACCGGAAGGTGCGGCCTTCGAACTCGTAGCCATCGGCAAGGACGATCACCTCATAGCGCCGGTCGTTCCAGACCCGCACCAGTCTGGTCCCGGGCAGGATCGCTTCGTTCGATTTCCGCTCTTCTGGGATGCGTCGATTGACAGTGGCGACCGGGTCCTCCTTGGCGGCCTGCTGGAGATGGACCTTGGCCTGTTCGGACAGCCCGCCGTAGAAAAGCTCCTGGATGCGATAGGCCAGCCGCTTGATGAGGAATTGTTTCTTGTACTGGGGTGGCTCTTCTCCGTAGAGGTCGAGCCATTTTTCCCGGAGCTGCTCCAGGGACATGGATTGCAGCAGGGCCATCTGCCGAAGGACTGAGTTTCGGGTTCGGTCCTGGATCTTGCCGCCGGTGGCGGCGTTCTGTAACTCATTCATTTTCAACTCCTTATTTTGGTTTCCGGACGAGTTGTCATGAATGAATGCTCTGTTCCGGCAATGAATCAAGTCCTTCTCCGAGCACAGGGGAAGAATCTTCGAAAACCTCTAACTCATTGCCCACACATGCGTTTTTTGCCATTCGGCGCAGGATCGCCGTGGCCAGAATGGAGGCGGCTGACTGGAGCCTCGCCTCACCCGACAGGCGGCCGGGTTTGCCGTTTTTGTCAAGGTCATCCGTCCCTGGCCCATCATTCATTTCCTGTACATCCAACATCGAACACCTCCGGTTGGACCGGGGGGCTGGATGGCGTGGATACCAGAAAACGGCGGCGGTCGGGATGCGCGTTCTATGGCACCCACAACCGCCTCAGCTCCGCCTCTGGTCGGTTATCTGGTTACATCCGGCTTGAACCGGACTTGCGTTCGTTACCTACCGGAGGGACGTGCAAGATGACGGAATCAGACGAGAAGTCCTGTTTTTTTGATTGACCTGATGTTCATCAGGTCGTATATTTTGTGGTCATAAATTGGGCTTAATCCGCTCAGTGGCTACGACACGGAGCAATCGCCATGGGAAAGAAAAAGGTATCGGAAATAACCGACCCACAAGCAAACACGCTGAGGGTCATTTGCCAAATCATCGATGAAAAGGGGTTGCCGCCAACGGTGAAAGAATTGTCGGAAGTCCTTGGTATCAGCCACGCGAGCGCCCACGAGCAGATCGCTCAACTGGTACGGAAAGGCTATCTGAAGAAAGAAGCTCGTAAGGCCCGAAGCATCGTCGTCATCAGGAGGCCCGAATAACGATGCTGGGTCGCGAAAAATAAGGAGATCGACATGGGGCACGTCAGACTTGGAAGCCTTCCGAGGTCGAGGGCATGGAAAGAGGTGGTCGGCCTGATCACGGCCGGTGCCGACGTGTCCCAAATCGCAAACGCAACAATCCGGGCAGCCGATAAAGCATTCACCTTCGTGCTCAACGATAAGGGGTTCACCGAGGCGGTCTGGTTGATGACGCAACTCGCCATTGCCGCAAAAAAGGAGAACCTCGGCGAGCATCTCCAATCCCTCGGCGTCAACCTGCCGCAGGATACATCTCTTCCCGATCTTGCAGCCGCAGTCTCCGAGGCCCTGGATAACAAATTGGAGTCCAACGGTGGCCGATCCGACCTCGGTGAAATGTCTCAGCGTGCATTGGTCGGAGCCCTGGTAGAGCACATCTCACCAAAACTGCCGTCTCTCTTCGCCCCCGGGCCAGATGATGTTCGGGCCGCACTGGCAGCGCTCGGGAAAAAGCGGGAGTTCGGAGAGCTGTCGCGGACTTTCTTCGCCAAGCTGACCAACGAGAGCATGAACTACTTCCTCTCAAAAACGCTGGCTACCCATCTGGGCGAGGGCCAGCGCTTTGCCACCATGAATGAAATGGGACAATTCGAGAAGGCTCTGAACACGCACTGTAAAGAGGCGTCCCTGATCGTCGAGCAGTTTTCAGCAGATTGGTTTTCGAAGCACAGGTACGAAGAAGGTGGTGACATCTCCAGGGAGTCTTCCAATGGCTTCGCCTCTTACGCGCTGAAAAAGATGAAGGACGAGCTAAAAGAAGGAGCGCGAGCCGATGCAAGATAAACGATATATCATCTGTGGGAACGCACCGACCGATGGGATTGAAGAAAATCCTGACCGTGATCTGCGCCTGCGCCTTTGGGGCAAGGATGGGCCGGACAAGATCACCCTACGCATTGAAGACATCCACAAAAAGATGAGCAAGGACGTGCCTGATTCTTTCCAGGACCTGCTCGAAATCGCCACCTACGTTTACAGTGCCGATCAGGCCATCCCACGAGGGGCCGACGACGTCGATTCTTTTGGCCATGGCTGGCGCAGGGATCTGCACTTCATCATCCCGGTGCGGAAGCCAGATTTTTGGAACGGAGACGATATCCACCAGGCGCTGCGCTCCACGCTTGGTTTCTTGTCTGACGACAACTATCACTTCGAGTTCGTCAAACTGAAAGAGGCTCAGGCATTCCAGGGATATCTGAAATTTGATGATGACGGACGGCTCTTCGGCTATCCGGAACAGGTAGTGATGTTTTCAGGTGGGCTGGACTCGCTGGCGGGAGCCATCGATGAAGTTCTGAATGAAAAACACAAGGTCGTCCTTGTTACCCACAAATCGACACCGAAGCTCAACACGCGCCACCGGCGACTGGAAAAGATGATTGCCGACAAGGCTGGGGAAAACGCCCCGCTACACATCGGCGTCCGGGTCAACAAGAACAAGGGGCTGAACTACGAGTACACCCAGCGCAGCCGATCCTTCCTCTATGTGTCTATCGGGGCGACCATCGCAAAAATGCTCAATCTGAAAAGCGTCCGTTTTTACGAAAACGGGGTCATCAGTTTGAATCTGCCGGTCTGCGCTCAGGTAGTCGGCGGCCGGGCAACACGCACCACCCACCCCAGGGTGATCCGAGGTTTTCAGGAAATCATCAGCCTGGTGGCTGGCGAACCGTTCACGATTGAGAATCCCTACATCTGGAAAACCAAGGCCGGTGTCATCGAGGTGATCACCAAGGCCGGATGCCAGGACATGATCGCGGCATCGACCACCTGCACCCATACCTGGGAGATGACCAATCACCATACGCATTGCGGAACGTGTTCCCAGTGTATCGACAGGCGTTTTGCCATGATTGCGGCAAAAGCCGATCAATATGACCCAGTGGAAGCCTATAAAGCCGACATCTTCACCCAAAGCCGAAGCAAGGACGAGGACAAGATCATGACAGCCGCGTACCTGGAGCGTGCCAATCAGGTACGCGAGCAGGACGACATCACCCAGTTTATCGCCCGATTCAGCGAGGTCAGTCGGGTCTTCCGCTACCTTAATGGGAACTCCGGAAAAGTGGCCCAGAAGGTCTATGACCTTTACAAGCGCCACGCCAAGGAGGTCTGCGATGCAATGGACACAATGGTTGGCCGCAACATCACCGCCATCCGCCAACGCACCTTGCCGGGAGACTGCCTACTCAGGACGGTCTATGAATCGGGATCGGTAATCTCCGTCCCCGCCATTCCGGTTGAGCAGAAGCAGCCGGACAACTACTTCAGGAAGCGCGGGGGTGTCTGGGCGGCACGCTTTAACGGCAACGCCGAAGTGCTTGTGACGGGTGTTGATAAAGGGGCCGAGTACATCAATTTCCTCCTGGCAAGGCCGAACAAGGAAACCTCGGTCTACGAGATCGTCTGCGGGTTCGCCATCGATAGCTGCAACGCGGTCCTGAACTCCAATGAGACCGATGAAGGTTTTCAGGTCACCCAGGGGGTTCCGTTGGGTGATACCGGCTTCGTTGCCGACCGCAAGGCCGTCGAGCAATACCGGGAGACGGCTCACGAGCTTCTTCGGGAAATTGAAGAAGCCCGGGCAGAAAACAACGATGCCGAAATCCAGCGGCTCGAGAACGAAATGACCCAGATCACCGCCGCAATCAACGAGGCGGTTGGTCTGGGTGGCAAACTCCGGAAATCCAACGACAAGCGGAAGAACATCCGCGACGCCTTCCGGAGTGCCGTGAACCGGGCCATCACGTATCTGGAAAAGTATGACAAGCCGCTGGCCGCCCACCTGAAGGAGTCCATCAAGTGCGGCAACGAACCGGTCTACCGGACCGAAGAGGAGATCGTTTGGGAGGTCCGCCCGATAGTCAACGAGTGACCCGGGGCCACCCAGGAAGAAAAAACTAAAAAATATTTCCGCTACGCCAAATGTAGCCATTGCGACGCCGGATGTAGCGCCTTCCCCAATGAAGGCGCGATCCGGCGTTTTTTATTGGTCAGCACAGGGTTGGCCACCGGGCGTGCCAGAACTTCCGAACAAGGAGACTGGCAGTGGCACAAGTCAACAAAGCACACCTCACCCCACCGAAGCGGCGACTCATCGAGTTGATGCAGGACATCAACTTCGGCCGCATCACCAACATTCCGGTCCGCGACGGCGAGCCGGAACTCACCCCTGACACGGTCATCGAGCGCGAGATCAAGCTGGCTGGACAGAGCGGTCCCCGGCCCGAGCGCGACCAGGATGACTTCATTCTCAAGCAAGAGGTCGTGGCGCTGCTGGAGCACCTCGCGCAGATGGGCAGCGGAAAAGTCTGCCTGCTCGAGATCAAGCACGGTCTGCCGTTCCTGATGCGCATCGAGGAACGGGCAGCCTGAACACGTAACGACCTGAACCCTTAGACACTGGACAACAAGCTGGACGCATGGCGGAGGCTGTTGTGGGTGTCGCCGAGCCGAATACGGCAAT
>Ga0334893_1001178_pt1 | contig 26802 bp, 24 predicted proteins | sample GraSluR3_MG_5_FD_207218 | JGI IMG/M metagenome (GOLD analysis project Ga0334893, IMG submission 207218) | Sludge microbial communities from methane-producing bioreactor in Wageningen University, Netherlands - Granular Sludge_09_05-R3 | ecosystem: Engineered > Bioreactor > Anaerobic >...
TCAAAGGGTAGCTGGTAACAAATAAGCGGTTGGCGAGCTTTTCAAAAAGTGCCTTAAGGCACAGCTGGTAATAGGCCCTTATAGGGCTCAAAGAAAAACCACCCGTTTTACGGGTGGATAATTATTCTTGCCCTGAAAAAGATAAAAAGTCGCAATACGAGCACTTTTCCCTGCAAAAGGGAATATGTACGTATATGCTTGTATTTTTCATTTTATTCACCTTGCTTAAGAATCCAGCTTCAGAACGGACATGAATGCCTCTTGGGGAACCTCTATGCTTCCCACTTGACGCATACGTTTCTTCCCTTCCTTTTGCTTTTCTAAAAGTTTTCTCTTTCTGGATATATCTCCACCGTAGCATTTTGCAAGCACGTCTTTTCGCATGGCTCTGATAGTTTCTCTAGCTATGATCTTGCCTCCTATCGCCGCTTGTATTGGTATTTCAAACATTTGGCGAGGTATCGCATCTTTAAGCTTCTCGCAGATCATTCGTCCTCTAGAGTATGCTTTGCTCTTATGTACTATGAAGGAAAGCGCATCGACTATGTCTCCGTTTAGCAGTATATCAAGCTTTACGAGTTCTGACCTTCTGTATTCTTTCATATCATAATCAAATGACGCGTATCCTTTTGTCCTTGATTTAAGCACATCAAAAAAATCGTATATTATTTCATTTAGCGGAAGTTCGTATTCCAGCACGACTCGAGTTTCTTCCATATAACTCATTGTCTTGTACTCTCCTCTACGCTCCTGACACAAATCCATTATTGCGCCGACATACTCGGAAGGAACCATAATGGAAGCATCCACTATAGGTTCTTCCATAAAGTCGATTTCCACTGTTGGTGGAAGATTGGTGGGATTGTCTACCCACAACTCTTCGCCGCTGGTTTTTCTAACCTTGTAGATTACGCTTGGAGCTGTAGTTACCAAATCTATGTTGTATTCTCTTTCGAGTCTCTCCTGGATTATCTCCATATGAAGAAGCCCCAAAAATCCGCATCTGAAACCAAAACCCAGCGCTACCGAAGTATCCGGCTCAAACATCAGTGAAGCATCGTTTAATTGAAGCTTCTCCAGGGATTCCTTAAGATCTTCGTATTTTGCCCCATCAGCTGGATATATCCCACTGTAAACCATGGGCGTTACCTTTTTATACCCCGGCAACGCTTCTTTAGCAGGATTTGATGCGTCTGTTATGGTGTCCCCTACCCTGGTATCCTTAACATTTTTGATGCTTGCAGTAACATATCCTACATCTCCACTTACGAGCTCATCGATGGGAAGAAGTCCTTTTGCGAATACTCCAACCTCATCAACTTCAAAAGTTTTCCCCGTATTCATCATCTTTATTTTCATGCCTTTTTTCATAATTCCTTCTTTTACCCTTATTGATGCTATCACTCCCCTGTAGGAGTCATAGTAGGAATCAAAAATAAGGGCCTTCAAAGGCTGGTCGTCCTTATTTTCGGGAGCCGGCACTCTATCAACTATGGCCTTTAGCACGTCTTCGATATTTAATCCTTCTTTTGCAGATATTAAAGGAGCATCATGTGCTTCGATTCCTATCAAATCTTCGATTTCATTTTTTACCATCTCAGGATCTGCTCCCGGTAAATCTATCTTGTTTATTACAGGTATTATCTCAAGGTTGTTCTCTAGCGCAAGATAGACATTTGCCATAGTCTGCGCTTCAATTCCCTGAACTGCATCTACAACCAAAATGGCTCCTTCACATGCAGCCAAGCTCCTTGAAACCTCGTAAGTAAAATCTACATGCCCTGGCGTATCAATCAGATTCAAAAAATATTCGTCATTATTTTCATCCTTGTAAACCAGCCTTATTGCTTGGAGCTTTATAGTTATTCCACGTTCCTTCTCCAAATCCATGTTATCCAAAAGCTGATCAGACATTTCCCTGTCAGACAATAGACCAGTCTTTTGTATCAATCGATCGGCTAGTGTTGATTTACCATGGTCTATATGGGCTATTATGCTAAAATTTCTCGTTATTTCCTGCTTGTTAGGCGCCATTAAAATTCCTCCAAATATAAAATCTCATTATTGCATTATATCAAAAACACAGCACTCTAACAATCAATATATTTATATCCTGGATTTTAGAAACTGCGCTAAATGTAAAACATCATTCCTGCCAGTCCACAGGAAACAAACGACACCGCCAATGCAATGGGAATTAACATCCACAAGAGAGCTGCCTTTGCAAAATTCCTTCTGTTCAGATCATAGTCTCCACCAAATGCCCATAAGATCAAAACTATTACATTTACAAGCGGAATGCTTATAAGCAATAACGTTATGAACCAATCTCCTACGCTTTGTACTCTAATTTCTTCATTCATTCCAATCCCTCCACTTAGTTTTTTTTACTATACAACAATAACGTTAAAATTCCATTATAATTTCGACAAATTGAAAGATTATTGCACGCGACAAAACTGCAAACGTTATATCGTTGCTCTATTTGCTTCTTAGTAGTATCATTGATTTATAAACAAATGAGGTGATAAAAATAAACAGAATGCTTGATTATCATATGCACACTACCCATTCATGGGATGGAATGTCCACTATGGAAGAAATGTGCAAAAGCGCCATAAAAAAAGGCGTGTCTGAAATATGCTTAACAGAACATCTTTCTGTCCGGGAAGGCGACCCATGCTTCGGGTATCTTGATATGGATGATTACGGTATCGATATAGAAAAATGCCGGGATCACTTCCAGGGCAGTCTAACAATAAAAAAAGGCTTGGAAATAGGAGAGCCCCATTTATCCATGAACAAAATCGAACCTTACAAAACAGGGCAAAATATTGATTTTATTATCGGTTCAGTTCATAATTTGGATGAAGAAGATCTCACAGTATATATGCAAGGCAGGGAGCAGATCGAAAGCTATACAGATTATTTCAATGAAGTCCTATTGTCAGTTACCGAAGGGGATATGGATGTCATCGGCCACTTCGACTTATTGAAAAGATACGCTTTTGACTTAAACGGTAAATATCGCCACGGCGACTACGAGGAATTAATATCTGAAATCTTAAAGAAGGCGATTTCAAGAAACATCGGGCTTGAAATAAACACTTCCGGCTTTAGGTCAAGCTCTTTAGAGATTTTTCCTTCACAAATAATCCTTAAAATGTATATGGACTTAGGCGGCGAACTTCTAACCGTAGGATCCGATTCTCACTCTGCAAATATGATAGGCAACAACATCGCTCCAGTATATCTAATGCTTAAACAAATCGGATTTAATGCAGTATTTTCATACGACAGTCGAAAACCAACAGCAGTGGATATATAAATAAAGGCCTCCGGTACCGGAGGCCTTTATTTTATTTCTCTAAATGACTTTCAAGCTTTTTAACTATTGCATCTGCTTTTTTGATAGCATCTCCGATAAAGATTCTGACAATTTTTTTGCCTGCAAATCTTTCTTCGTTTTTAATGCCCATGTCTTTTGTCAAGATGACAAAATCCGCATTAGCAATGTCTTCAGCTGTCAATTGGTTTTCTATGCCTATTGACCCCTGTGTCTCCACTTTAATGGTGTGGCCTGCTTTTTTAAAAGCTCTTTCAAGTGCTTCAGCTGACATGTAGGTGTGAGCTACACCTGAAGGGCATGCAGTTGCTGCTACGACATTCATTCTAACACACTCCCTTCTTAAATTAACTAATGTTATCCTTGCTTATAATAATACTATACTTTCTTAGTCAAAATCAAGGTCAACATCATCACCTGATGTAGTAACAAGATCGTCTTCTTTTTTGTCCTTCTTAAGAGCTATGACCACTGCCGCAGTAGTTAAAGAACCTGCCAGAACAGCTATAAGATATCCTGGGATATTGTTTACTACAGGCAGTACTATAAGTCCTCCCCAAGGTGCGCTGTTTGTTGCTCCAACAAGAAGTGCTATTACAGATCCAACCATTCCACCTATCATGTTGGCAGGTATTACCTTAATCGGGTCAGCCGCTGCAAAAGGAATAGCTCCTTCGGTGATACCTATGGATCCCATAATTATCGCCGCTTTTCCAGCTTCTCTTTCCTCTACTGTAAACTTTTTAGGTCTTATAAATGTAGCAATCGCAAGCCCTATAGGAGGCGTACAAATCGGTACAGCTACTGCAGCCATTACTTCGGGGTGTGTTGCAACCAAGCCTACTCCGAAGAAGTATGCTACCTTGTTTACCGGTCCACCCATGTCAAATGCTATCATGGCTCCCAAAATCAAGCCCAGAACAACTTTTGATGCTCCCTGCATTCCTTCCAGCCATACGCTCATCGAATCCATCAAACCTGCTATCGGTTGTCCAAGAACATAGATTATAAGCATACCTGTTATAAATGTTCCTATCAATGGAATGATGAAGATAGGCATTACAGATCTCATTACAGGAGGCACTTTGATCTTTTTAAGATAGAATACTACCAATCCCGCAATAATGCCGCCAACGATTCCACCAAGGAAACCTCCGCCTACCTGATTCGCAAGATAAGCGCCAATCATCCCGGGAGCGATTCCCGGTCTGTCCACCATAGAGAAAGCTATAAATCCGCCAAGAATTGGTACAAATAAAGTAAGTCCCGCAATACCAATGTCAGATATCGCCTTAAGTATTCCCTCTTCAGGAACTGCTGCCTGTCCAGAAATCATAACCGCTACCGCAAGCAATACCCCGCCTGCTACTACAAAAGGTATCATGTAAGATACACCGGTCATGAGATGCTGTCTCATGTTTTTCAATAAGTTACCCATTTAAAATCCTCCTTTAATAAAATTTATAAAATATTAAATTATTACTAAATAATAATAATAATAATAATAATAATAATAATAATAATAATTTTCTAGATAAAGCTTACTTTTCTACAGATTCAAAGATATCTGTCAATATTTTTAGCACCTGATCTTCATTTTGAGTCTTGATAAGCTCTTCTCTGAATTCTTCATCCATAAGCTTTCTTGAAAGAGCTGCTAAAATCTTAAGGTGAAGATTAGATTCTGTTTCATTAGGAACTGCAATTAAAAAGATTATTTTTGCCGGTTCACCGTCAAGAGATTGCCAGTCGATCCCTTCTTCTTTTCTTCCAAAGGCCACTGTAGCTTCTTTTACAGCTATACATTTACCATGGGGGATAGCTATTCCAAAACCGATGCCCGTCGTGGACATATCCTCTCTCTCCCTTACGTTTGTACAATAATTTTCGAAACTATCAAGCCTGCCTTCGTTGTCTATAAGCTCCGCCAGTTCTGATATGACATCATTTTTGTCTGTACTTTCAAGATTTAGTTTAATTAATCTTTTGTTAATTATTTCGCTCACTTTCATCATCCTCTCATTTCCTTAATCAAATTCTTCCAAATTCAAATAATTTAACATTTCATCTGTGTCTTTTGCATTTTTAAGATTCCTAAGAACTTTTTCGTCATCAAGCATTGAATAAAACTTTTTAAAGAACTTTCTAGTTTGAGATCCAGTCTCAAAATCCAGTGCAAGAAGAAAAACTATATCCACATTACATCCAGACCAATCTACAGGCTTTTCCAAGACCGCGCATGCTATCACCGACTTTTTGACGTATCTAGTTTCCCCATGTGGTATAGCCACTCCTATACCCACCGCTGTCGAAGTAATCTTTTCTCTCATAAGTGCCGATTCTATAAACCTTTTATCCACAAAGCCGGCTTCTATTAGTTTAATACCCATATATTTAATGATTTCATCTTTATTTTCTAAATTTAATTCACTGAATAAAAAATCTTTATCAAATAAATTCTTTTCCGGACTACCTGCTTCTTTTTGGATTTTTTTTGCTTTTCCTTTGAAGTTTGCGATATACTGGTTTATGGTTCTTATATTGTCATCTGTAATGAATACATCAGCATATATCACAGGCTTGCCTGGATATTTAAAGGGTATGGTGGAAATAATAAAGTCATAATCCTCTTTTTTATATTTCTCTACATCGTGTACTGATGAAACCGCTACTATTTCCAAATTCTTTATCCTTTTTTCCAACCTGCTCACTACCAGCTGAGATGTCCCTATCCCGCTGCTGCAAACGACTATCGCCCTAGCTGGCGACTTCATCCTTTCCAATGCAGCACCTATGTGTATGGTCAGATATCCTATCTCTTCCTCTGTAATCCTTATGCCGAAGTTCTTCTCGAACAATATGCTCGTAGCCCAAGAAGCCCCGAATATACTGGGGAATTTCTCCTTGATTTCATTAAGCAGCGGATTTCTTAAGCTCAAACCGTGCTCCAACCTTCTGACGGTAGTCCTCAAATGAAGGGCCAGCCCTGTGAAAAGGGTATGGTCATTGGAAAAATCCACATCTAAAATATTTTGAACCAGCAGTATGATATCTTTAGTCAATTCAACAACTTCAGGTTCTATGGTACTTATTATTTCTTTAGGATCTGAAATTTTCTCACTTGGTCCGAGTATCTTAGCTCCCAACAGATGCAGCGTTATATAACCTATCTCTGAAACCGGCATCTTTATGCCAAGGACTTTCTCCAGCTTACCCGCAACCCATGTCGCAATATCAAATTCGCTGTAGTTTTTAAGGCCCGAAAGCTGTTTTGAAGGCATTTTAATGTCTTTTCCGCTTTTAATTCTCTCCAAGCTGATTGCTATATGTATCAGTAGCGCAACAAAGGCTTCATCGGATATAGGGTATGTCATTTTTTTTTCCGCCTCGATGAGGATGTCTTCAATTTTCATGAAATCCATATCCGGAATAAGATCTTTTATGTGGGAGAGATCATCAGGGTTAAGCCTATGGTAAGTTTTTTCCATCTCATCCCCAGTTTTGGAATTCGTCTTCCTTATCTCGATAAGCAGAGCTGTCGCTGCTTTTCTCCAATCTTTTTCCTTGCCCACTATCTCTATGCCATGGTTTTGCTTTCTAAGCAGCTTTAAGTCATATTTTTTAAGCCAATCCTCAACGCCGTCCAAGTCCTTATGCACAGTGACCCTGCTTACAAACAGTTCATCTGCCAGCGCCTGCATAGTAAGGAGTTCTTCTGACTGCATCAGCTTCTTTATAATGAACCTCTTCCTCTCAAGTGTCGAAAAAGGCTCGACGTAAATATTACCCTTTCTGATGTTTGATAATATCTTATGCTTCGATTCAGGAGTTCCCTCCAACCATATTCCTACTCTTGGCTTTCGAAATAACCTCACGCCTTCAATATCTGATAGATAGCTCTCGACTTTTTCAAGATCGTTCCTGACTGTACGATTGGACACCGTTAATTTATTGGCAATCGTTTCGGATGTAATCGGTTGCTTCTCTTGCATGAGAATCTGAATAATCTTTGCACATCTATCATCAGTTGCGTTTTTCAAACCTGGTGTCCTCCCTCAATGTGGAATACCATTAACTAATTGCTCTTTGCTTTGATTTTATGATATCACTGTTTGACATAGTTTTCAATAGGTTCAAATGTATCAATTGCGTACACATTAATGTGGCAATACTTTATAATCACATCTAAAAAGGCTGGGTTTTCAAATGGAAAACTCAGCCTTTTGCTATTGTTATTATATTAACCTTTACAAGCTGTTAACACATAGAATATTCTCTTATCGCCTTTGCCAAGGCCTCCTGTGTATTATCAAACGCTAGCCCTGACTTTTTGATCTTTAGGGTATCAAGCCTTACATCCCTATTCTTATCTGCGTATTTTTCCTTATCAGGAATAAGCATCTTATCGATTCCATCTTCTGTCAAACCCAGCTCTTTAAGAATAAATTTAACAGTATGATATCTGCTCATGTTATTTTCGCTTCCTGTGTGGTAAATCCCCCGATCCATTCCGAACACCTTTTCTATTTGATCTACTAGATCATAAACATAAGTCATTCCTCTATATTCATTTACCGGCACTATTGCTTTCTGCTGCTTGTATGCGGATTTTACAGTATCCCATAAGATATTTGGGTTAATCTTAAGTCCCCTTTCAGGCATGCCAAACATCCAGGTCAACCTTAATATCCAAAGCCCCTCTACTGTATCCAGTATTTTTTTTTCAGCTTCAAGCTTTGTCTTGCCATATTGGGTATTTGCCATCGCTAAATCTTCTTCCTTGAAAGGTCCTTCTCCAGAGTTTCCGTTAAATATCTGTTCGGTGCTGAAAAATATCATTTTACTTTTAACCGCATCAGCGGCCTTAGCCATATTAACAGCTCCGTTTACATTTAAATTATAGGCGAATTCAGGGTTTTCCTCACAGAATTTTGTCTCTGCTACAGCAGCGCCATGTATTATAAAGTCTGGCCTCACCTCTTTTACAATGTTCAATACCCGTTTTTCGTCAGTTATGTCCAGTTTATCGGATGTAGCTGAAAATATTTCATATTTGTCATTTAACGCCTTGATGATTCTAGACCCCAAAAATCCATTTCCCCCGGTTATAAGAAGTTTTTTCATAAAAAAAAGACACACCCTTCCACAATTCATTTGTGGTAAAGTATATCCTTATTCAAGCCATCGGTCAATATCAGCTTAACTTCGATAAGAAGTCTTCAACGCACTTCACAACCAAGGCATGATCGTCTTCAGGGCTTAAGCCTGAAACAGTAATCGCACCTACTACACCGGTTTTATCGACGGCTATCGGAACCGATCCTCCAAAAGGCGCTAGTTCCGACAAGCTGGTTCCGTACTTTTCTTCTACTGTTTTGCCTTCGTTTTCCAGTTTGAGCTCCATAAAATAAGAACTCTTAAAAAAACGATAAACTATATTTTCTTTTCTTTGAATCCAATTGTCATTATCCGGTAAAGCTCCGTCAAAAGAAAAGTGGAATAAGCATCTTCTGTTTACGCTTATATTTATAGCAATCGGCTTGTACGCCTTTTTCCCCTTTTCAATCAACATCATACCCAGATTCAGCGCATCCTGACTGGTAAATGAATCAAATACAAGGGTTTTTTCAGTTTCTAAAATCTCTTTCATCTTAACATCAAGTTTTCCCACAACTATCCCTCCAACACTATCAAACAACCTGCTTTATTAAAATTTTCTCAATTTTAGCAATGATTGTTTTACTTGCTTTGATTTTAATTCTTTTTATTACGCGATTTTTATTCGAATGAATTTTCATGGTCCGGTTATTGCCCTTATTCGGATTCGTGATCTCCCATTCCTTGATTTCATCCCAAAATATTATGCCATAATCGCCTGCCACACCATTTTCATAAACCCCTTTATCCATCGTGCTAAAATATACAGTAGTTATTGCGATTATTGTCATTATAACATTTATGTACAGCGTTGTAACCTCCGTTTTATATGATGCTTCTCCTTGAGCAATGACATTTATAAGTCCCTGTGAAAACAAATAATAAATCCCCAGTTGAAATATCCCTTTTAAATCAAATCTTTTATCCATTTGTTCCAAGCACTTGCCTGCGTTCTTTCTCTTATATTCCGTAACCCCTATTTTTATGAGGCTCTGAATAGTAATAAGAGTAACGATTAATATGTATATCAAATTTTTTATATCACTCATAACTCATACGACCCTCTTTTATAAATTAAATAATCAACATTTACAAAATCCAACATAAACTCATTGACTTATCCCTTTTTTTTAGGTATATTTTACTAAATGGAGGGGAAGGAGCCCTTAGGCCGGCTCCTTCCGATGGGCAACTCAGTGTTACTTGTTTTGCTCTAAATATTGGACGAGCTTCTCAACAATTTGAGGAGCTTTTTTTATTACGTCACCGGCAAAAGCCTTTATTACAGGCTTTCCTTTGAATCTTTCAGCTTCCTGAATGTCTATATCCTTGGTGAGAATTATTCCGTCTGCTGATTTAACATCATCTTCAGTAAGATAATTGTCGCATCCTATCGAACCTTGCGTTTCGACTTTTACCTCTATGTTTCTTTCTTTGCATGCTTTTCTGATGGCCTCTGCTGCCATATACGTGTGTGCAACTCCCGAAGGACATGCTGTAACACCAATGATTTTCATTTTCTCATCTCCTATTGCTATCAATCAATGCTAACTTCAAATTCGTCTGAACAGGTCTTAATATCCTTCATCACTCTTTCAGATACAGGTTTTTTTAATGCGTTTACCATCAAAGCTGTAACTACAGAACCCGCAGCTAACGCTATCAAGAATCCAACCTTGCCTATAATCGCTGGCAACACTATAAGTCCGCCCCATGCAACCATACACTGGACATTAAATATCGCAGCAACTGCCGTGCCTGTAGCTCCACCAACCATAATAGATGGAATGACTTTGATAGGGTCTGCTGCTGCAAAAGGAATAGCGCCCTCTGTAATACCTACGGTACCCATCAGCAAAGCAGCTCTTCCCGCTTCTTTTTCTTCAGGAGTGTACTTTTTAGGTGCAAGGAAAGTAGCTAACCCCATTCCAATAGAGGGCACTGCGACTCCGACAGCTGATACTCCGGGAATCGTGTATATTCCTTCTCCTACTGAAAGTATAACGAAAGCATATGCTACCTTATTAACCGGACCACCCATGTCGAATGCTTCCATAAGACCAATAATTATTGCCAATAAAACAAAATTCGTTGTAGACATACCTTGAAGCCAGCCTGTAAGAGCATTTGTCAATGCCGCTATAGGAGTAGCCAATCCCCACTGCATAAATCCTGCTGTAATGAATGTACCAATTATGGGAATAACAAATATTGGCATTATAGATCTCAATGTTTCCGGAACTTTTATCTTTTTTAGATAATAAACCACGATGCCACCTATTATACCCGCCAGTATCGCTCCAAAAAAACCTGCTCCCATTTTATTGCCAACATGAGCCGCTATTGCAGCAGGTGCGATTCCTGCCCTGTCAGATATTGAAAATGCAATGTAACCCGCCAATACCGGAATCATGAGTTCAAATCCGGCCACTCCGATAAAAAATAGATCGTTTAGCCACGTTCCCTCTAAGGGAACCGCACCTTCACCGTAGATTACGACTGACAGCGCCAGCAATATACCGCCCGCTACTACAAATGGTATCATGTAGGATACCCCCGTCATCAGGTGCTTTCTTGTGTCTTTGAAAATAAGTCTTAAATCATTCATTAATGTTCCTCCCTTTAAATATTATATACAGCATGCTTTTTAAGGCCTGCATATATTTCAATCAATGGAAAATGAAAGCATGGATTCTATTTCGCCTTTGTCTTCTGAACATAAAAGCTTTTCTCTAAACTCGTCATGCATCAAATTTTTTGACAGCTCAGCCAGTACCTTTAGATGAAAATTGCCTTCATACTCAGAAGGTACAGCAATCATAAATACCAATTTTACGCTGTCATCACAATGCCATACTACGTGGTTTTTCAAACTCACGAATGCCAAGGTAGGTGTTTTAACGCTACCGGATTTCCCATGGGGAATCGCTACATGAAACCCTACACATGTGGGAAAGCTTTTTTCTCTCTCATAGACGCATTCAATGTACTTGTCCATATCGTGCAGCCTATCCTCATCATTTATTTTTGAAGCCATAAATGTAATTATTTCATCTTTTGAATCCAACTCTTCTTTTAAAAAAATCAGTTTTTCATTTATCAATTTTTCCATAATTAAATCTCCTTAGTACTTCATTAATTTTTTGTGGTGAATACGCTTTTTTTAGCTCTCCTATCTGGTTGTCATCGTCAAGCATCTCATAAAATTGCCCAAATACATTTGCAGCCATATCATAACCTTCCATTTTTATGCACAGGATAAAAATAGTGTCTACCATTTCATGCTTGTAAACCATCGGTCTTTTAAGCCTTATCACCGCTATTTTAGATTTTTTAACAAATTCCGTTTTGCTGTGTGGTATTGCCAAACCTTTGCCTATGTAAGTAGATGACTTTTTCTCCCTTAAGAGTATGCTTTCTATAAAGCCTTCTGCCGCATAGCCTTCATCTATCATTTTCCTTCCATATTTTTTTATCAACTCTCCAAAGTCGAGGTCTTCATCTTCAACGAAGCAACAATCCTCAGATATTATATTCATACAGCTCTTATTGTCGTCAAAGGGTTGCAAGACAGATTCTTGTCTTTGATTAAAACTTCCTAAAAGCCTGTTTATCTTAAATATGTCTTCATTATTCAACAAAGCGCTGACATAGACCACCTTTTTCGAGCTTATGTTGTATGGAATCGTGGATATTATTATGTCTGATTGTTCAATAAGGCTTTGACTCAGCTTTTCTGCCGAAATAACAGCTATTATGTCCAAGTTATGAAATCTCTTTCCAAGCTTTGTTTTAATTAATTGCGCCGTACCTATCCCGCTTGAACAAACTATCACCGTTTTATATGTTTTCATGCTTCTTTCAACCGCCGCTGCGATATGCATCGCGATGTAGGCAACCTCGTCTTCATTGATCATAATCCCGCATTCTTTTTCAAAAATCGAACCTGATACCCACGTAGCACCAAATATTCCTGTATATTCGTTTTTTATGGTCTCGAGCATTGGGTTTCTGAGCTTAAGTCCGTTTTCAAGCCTTACGATGATCGGTCTTATATGCAGAACCAGCGATGTTAACAGTACATCGTCCTTCGTCATGTCAACACCTAAAATATCGCTGGTAACCCGGATTATTTCTTTTGCAAGCTTTACATACAGCTCGTTTTGCACAGCAAGAATCTCCTTGCAGTTATCATCAGTTATATCTTCCTGTATCTTCGCACCTAGCATGTGAAGGCAGATATAACCTGTTTCATCTTCAGGAAATTTAAGGTTGAAGGCTTCTTCGAGTTCCTCCAATAGCTCCTTGGCGATATCATAAGCCTTATTCCCTTGGATGTTTTTAGTGTAGCCATCAGGCATTATGATTTCCTGGCTTCCCTTAACTCTTTTAATCGTGATGGCTATGTGGGCTAAAAGGTTTAGAAATGCTTGATCTGTAAAGGAATAACCCAATCTTTTTTCAGAATTTTGTATGGACTTTTGAACCTTGATTAAATCAATATCTGAAAAAAAATCCTTGAGCTTATTAAAGTTTCTGATGCTCAGCCTGTAGTCAAGCTCTTCGAAGTCGATAGCGATTTCATCATTTTTGCTTTTGTCCACATCATGAAAAAACTCGACTATCGCTTTTCTAAAATCAATTTCTTCACCTTCTATCCACAGTCCCTGATTTTGCTTTCTTTTTAACTTTAAGCTGTAGTTTTCCAACCATTCTTCCACCGCTTCCAAATCGTTTACAATAGTGCTTTTGCTACAGTATAGCTCATCGGCAAACATTTGCATCGTGTAGTTGAACTTATTTATCAAAAGAATCTCAAGGATGTACTCTTTTCTAAACCGGAAGTCATATGTCTCTTCTCTTTTAAGATTTCCATAATTACTTTTCAACCCAACCCTCTGATGTTCGTTTACATCCAGATAAACTCCTACGTTGGGCTTCTTCACTAGGCTTATTCCTTCTTCTTTCAGGAATCCAGCCAGCGAGTTCAAATGGTTTCTGACGGTCTTTCCGGACCTCCCTACGATTTTGCCGATCTCCTCCACTGTCACAGGCGTTTTTTCTTCAATCAATATGCTTAATATCTCCCTATTCAAATCCTTTTTTCTTGCCATTTATATTACCTCGCTCACATAATGCATCATGCCATCATTCATCTAATATAATATTATCACTTTGGATCCTGTTTTGATATACGGCATTATTCAATATGCTTACCTTATTAATGTGGAAATATCAAGCTTATGGCCATGGCTTATTTTAAGTATCTAAACTCTTTCAAGCATTTCTCAATCGATTGGACAGTATCATCAAACACAAATCCGCATCTTTTGATTTTCCCTGTGTCCAGGCGCACGTTTCTTGCACATTCACTATACTTCTTTTCATCCCTTACCAATAGTTCGCCTATCTTACTCTTATCCATTCCGAGCTTCTCCAGTATGAATCTGCTGATATCATACCTGCTTAAATCGTTATTGCTGCCTGTATGATAAGTCCCGTAATCTAGATCGAATACTTTTTCGAATTGATCAATAACATCATATACATATGTCAGTCCCCTATATTCATTACAGGGAACCTTTTGCACTTCTCCCTTAATCGCAGCATTAATCGTATCCCACAATATATTTGGGTTTATCGCCAGATTTCTCTCAGGAAGCCCGAAAAGCCAGGTAAACCGCAAAATCCATAACTTGTCATGAATCTTTCTTAACTCCCCCTCTGCCTCAAGCTTAGTTATTCCATACTGGGTATTTGGAACAGGTTCATCGATCTCTTTAAAGGGCGCGCCTTTCGTATTTCCATTAAAAACCTGTTCCGTACTGAAAAACACTAATTTTGCATCCACCTCTTTAGCAGCCTCAGCAACGTTTTTAGCTCCGTCTACGTTTATTTTTCTTGCAAGTTCCTTGTTTTTATCACAAAATCCGGTATCAGCAACCGCTGCCCCATGAACGATATAATCCGGTTTGAAATCTATTATTGTTCTAATAACCTGTCTTTCATCGGTAATGTCCAGGGTATCCACATCTGTAGACAATACTTCATACATCGAGCTGTATGCATTTGTAAACCTCTTTCCGAAAAAACCATTTCCTCCGGTTAAAAATATCTTTTTCATCAGCAATCTCCTTTTCACTTTTATTTACAAGTCAATCATACTCTTTGGAGCAATAAAAAAAAAGGACCTAAAGTGCACAATCCTTACCTCATAATGTGGCAAGGATTGTACCTGTGTCCTTTGCAAATTTCATAATCTTAATGATTTTCATTTCTCAATCCAAACTACAATAAGCTGCCCTGCGTTATTTTCGTACCAAGTGACATTGATCTCATCTCCGACTTCGATTCCAAGCTTGTCAAACTTTTCCGGAGTGTTGTAGTATCTCAAAGCTAATGTCTCGCTTGCTGCCGCCACCTCAAAGCTATTGTTGTCGATTATACCGTTAAGAATAAGAGGCGCTGTTTCCAACTGCACATCCTGGCTTGTCTTTTCAACTAGAACAAACCTGTCCATCCGATTTTGATCATCAATGATCTCATAAAAAACCTTTATCAAATCACCAGTGTTTATCTCCTTATCTGAAAGTTCATCGTAAATACCCTCAGCGTAAATCATTTTGAACCCTTGCTCTTCATCGATCATCTCAAATGAATTATTGTCAGCAAATCCTACAAATATCCCTCTTGAAGCTTCAACTTCTAATATCTTTATCACCTGCACGGTCTTTTCTACTTCAGTCTGGATATAATCGATCCTAATCTTTTCATCTTCAGTCAGCTTCATATCCTCCACTAGATCCACCAAACCTGTTTTTCTGAAGATAACCGGCTCGCCATCCACGAGAACTTCCATGCTGTTGTTGTCTGCCAATCCAATGTAATAACCCTCTGTTGTAATTAAATCCGCCTCACCGTTTCCGTTCCCGTTGCCATTTTCTCCTCCGTTTATGGAACATCCCGCTATCAATATTAAAATCAGAAAAATCCCAAATAATGCACTTGATGCTTTTTTCATTTTCCTCACCTTCTCTATTTAACTTAAACTTCATTATATTTATACCCGTAGCTGAATAGTTATATCATTTCTTCCTGAAAAGCTGATTGTAGACCATGCAATCCACAACAATCTAGATTTAACAATCTTTTTCTTGTATTATTCTCAAAAAAAGTATAAAATAATTAAGTTATATTAATAGAGAGGAATTGATTACCATCACTACCAACAAAATTATCAATATTGCTGTTATCGCCCACGTAGACGCGGGCAAGTCCACACTTGTAGACGCGTTTTTATCACAGAGCGGCGTTTTTAGAGAAAATGAAGAGGTTGTAGAATGCGTTATGGATTCAAACGACCTAGAGCGTGAAAGAGGTATTACTATTTACTCAAAAAACTGCTCTGTCATGTACGAAGACATAAAGATAAATATCGTTGACACTCCTGGCCATGCGGATTTTTCATCCGAGGTCGAAAGAATCATCAAGACCGTAGACACGGTCATACTTCTTGTAGATTCATCTGAAGGACCTATGCCCCAGACAAGGTTCGTGCTCAACAAAGCTCTGGAGATAGGACTTAATCCTATACTGCTAATCAACAAGATCGATAAAAAAGACCAACGAGCCGAAGAAGTCGTCGACATGGTATTCGATTTGTTTTTAGAGCTTGGAGCCAATGACGAGCAGCTTGATTTTCCTATACTATACGGAATCGCAAGGGACGGGATCGTCAAAAAGAACATGGAAGACGAAGAAAACGGGATCGTTCCGTTGTTTGAAACTATTTTAGAGCATTCTTCTACATATCCCAACTTAAACGACGAGCCTCTACAGCTTCAAATTTCTTCTTTGGCCTACGACGATTACTTAGGCAGATTGGGCATTGGAAGAATCTACAAAGGCACTCTTTCAGAAGGTCAGGCCGTTGAAATCTTCAAGGAAGATGAAACCCTAGTAAAAGGTAAAATCGCATCTGTATTTACATATGCGGGCCTAAAGCGAATATCTGTAAAAGAAGCTCAAAGCGGAGACATAGTTGTAATTAGCGGAATCCCACACATTTCAATAGGAGAAACCATAGGCGAAATCGACAAGGTAGATCCTTTGGAGCTGCTTCATATCGAAGAGCCCACCCTGTCAATGAACTTTTTGGTAAACAGCTCTCCCTTTGCCGGCACAGAAAGCAAATACGTTACATCAAGACACCTGAAAGCAAGACTCGAAAGAGAGCTTGAAGTAAATGTAGGCCTTAAAGTGGAAACTCTTGACCAAACTGACGGCTTTAAAGTATCCGGCAGAGGCGAGCTTCACTTGTCTATACTAATTGAGAACATGAGAAGAGAAGGTTATGAGCTGGGCGTATCCAAACCAGAAGTAATAATGCACAGGGAAAACGGAAAGCTCATGGAACCTGTAGAAAAGGTCCTTATATCTGTACCCCAGGAATTCTCAGGTGCGGTCATTTCCAAGCTGAATGTTAGAAAAGGCGTTATGGAGGCGATGAATAGCGAAGGCGATTTTACAAATCTCGAATATTTAGTTCCTACAAGGGGATTGCTTGGATATTCTACAGATTTTATAAACGACACCAGAGGAGAAGGTACCATGGTCAGACGTTTTGAGCGTTTCGAGCCATACAAGGGCGAAATCCCTCAAAGAACAAACGGCGTTTTGGTATCTCAAACTGACGGCGAGGCTATGGGATATTCACTTATGAACTTAAGCGAAAGAGCCCAATTCTTTATCGAGCCAGGCACAAAGGTTTATGAAGGAATGATCGTGGGACTTAATTCGAGAAGCGATGACATGACCGTCAATCCCTGCAAGAATAAGAAAATGACAAATGTTCGTGCCTCAGGCTCGGACGATGCAATAAAGCTTCCACCTGCTTTGAGGCTGACCTTGGAGGATGCCCTTGAATTCATCAACGACGATGAGCTGGTTGAAATCACGCCAGAGCAGATAAGAATCAGAAAGAAGTTCCTTAAAGAATTGGACCGAAAAAGAAGCGGCAAAGTTTCCTGATAATAAATTAAGCTCCCGAAAAAACGGGAGCTTAATTTATATCCTATTTATATTTACAGATTGTAATAAGTATATCCGTCAAGTATGAAGTCGATGATGCTTTCTTGAGTCAAAGGATGATATATCAAATTACCGCAGATATCCGGACTAATAGTTACTGAATGTGCTCCGGAAAGACTTACCTGGTGGACTTGCTCCACATTTTTAAAGCTGGCTGCCAAAACCTTTGTCTTTAATCCATAAGTTTTAATCAGTTGAACTATGTCTTCAACCACCTTGATTCCACTTGAGGATATGTTGTCAAGTCTGTTTACATATGGTGCTACAAAATCAGCACCAGCCATACTTGCTATCAGAGCTTGCTGCTGAGTGAATATCGCAGTTGCCGTTATATTAAATCCGTCTTTTTTAAGCATCTGCATAGTTTTAAGACCCTGCTCATTGACCGGAATTTTAGCATAGAAATCGCCTTTTACAGCATCTCTTAGTATATTTGCTTCCCTAACCATTTCCTCGGCTGTTTCCCCCAAGGTCTGAACGTGGAGCATTTTGTCATCTCCAATCAGATTTCTGATTTCCTTGATGGTCTCAATTACGTTTTTTCCTCTTTTAGCAATAATAGTAGGATTTGTAGTTACACCGGCTATGGGATAGCAATCAATCACCTTTTCTATAGCATCCACATCGGCAGTATCCAATAAATACAACATTTTATTTCCTCCTTAAAATTCGTTCTATAATACCAATAACTTAACAATATATCAGCAGTGAACAAATGTAAAGGCAAATGTCAATGTAAACCTTTGCTAAATTAAACAGAGGCCGATTCAACTCGGCCTTCCGCAATCATTCGTCTTTTCTATAGTTGTAATCCCTCTCATTAAAGAAATTAAGCCATGAAGACGTCTTGTAAAGGTCCCAGTTGCACGGTGGAGCATATCTTAGCTTCATGGTATATTCCTTTTCGTGGGCCTTAAGCTTTTCATACATCACTACGTAAATGCATTTTTGTTTTCCGGGATAAACCTCGCACCAACCATCCCTGCCACCGCCGCAGGCACCGTTTCGCTGGCTTTTGGGACACTTTGACATTGGGCATTGAAACCCTATCTCGTGCATTACACAATCCCCGCAGAACCTGCATTCATTTGTAAAAGTTTTAGTATAGTACTCAAACCATGTAAAGGGCTTGTTCAAAAAGTTTTTATCAATTTTTTTTGCAAAGAACTTAACCATGGGATAAAAGGGCGCGCTCTCCTTAAAAACGAGTCCATGAACCAAACCAAACATCCTATCAAACAAGGAATTCCTTTTATGTCCGGTTTTTGACCTATCCACCGGAACATCTGTATTCAAACCTGTTGCGGGGTCTTTTTCAAAGTAGTAAAAGCCGTCATCCATAGGATAGTCGAATTCTTTGGCGACTTCCTGCCAACCAGGCAAGAGCTCTTCCCCTTTATCCAAGATCCAGCAAAGATCATCATAGCTCATGCCGTGCCCTGCAATGGTTACGCCATCATACCCAAGTCCTTTCAATACTGCGTAGAGCTTGGCAGCCCTTAAAAGCTGTCTTTCCTTGTTGTCAGGATACTTGCCCTTTTCATCTTCCATGTCCCTTATCATTTTATCGGTAACTACACATCCTGGTATCAAGTTCTTGTTCATCATTTTTGCTACCGGCAACGACAGTACAAAAATATTTCCTATAAGGGGCACGCCCAATTCATATTTGTCGGCATATCTTCTCAGCTCGTCAAATTTCCTCGCATCATAACCAAGCTGGGTAATAAGGTAGCTTGCACCGTTATCCACCTTTTGGTGCATTTTATAATATTGGGCCATCTGCTCTGGTTCAGTGGATTTAAAGGGAGACACTACCGCTCCGGTAAAATAATCCGTTTCATTTAGCTTCTTTGTGCCCTTTCTAACAGGTATTTCGTATCCTTGATTCATTTTTTTAATCATTTTTAAAGTGTGAACCGCATCTATATCGAAAACAGGCTTCGGTCTTCCTGCATATCCTTCAGTGGTATAATCACCTGTCATTATCAGCAAGTTTTTGAGCCCGGATCTATTCATGGCATGAAGCTGACTTTCAATTTCATTTCGATTTTTATCTTTACAGGTAAAGTGAACAAGTGTCTCTCCACCAGTTTCATCTAATATTTGTTTTGCCAGTGGATAAGGTAATATTGCAGGTTTCCCACTAGGGTTCTCGGTAATTGTAAACGCGTTTATCCTAGGATCATCAACGGCCAGTTTAGCCGTTTCAATAACTTGGTCTTGGGCTGCCTCTGTAGACCCTCTGCCCGGTACCAATTCCCAGGTAACCGAAAAATGGTCCTTGCTTAAAACCGCATCTTTGTAAGAAAGCTTTTTATTGGCCATGTTCTTCCTCCTCGCAATTTGCCTTATAATAGTTTACATCCCCTGCGATAGATACATGTATATACATGTCGTTTTGCAATAATTTCTCTTTAAATATAACATACCCATGTATAGGTTTTCAATGATTGATAGTAAGTTAACGCAAAAACCTTTAAGCTTATTTTGGTTAAAGTCATCACTATTCGGGTATTTATTGAATAAAGTAAAACAAATCGTTGAGGAGGTTTTAGGATGAACCTACTAACAAGAGTTCAACTAGATGAATTGATCAACACTGAAAATCAAAACTGCATAAGTTTCTATCTTCCTATGGAGAAGGCGCCAACAGAAGCTGATAAAACCAAGGTTTTATTTAAAAACCAGATTAAAGCGGTCGAAAGCGAGCTGATTGAGCATGGAATTGCTCAAAAGAACGTAGACAGTTTGATTTCCCCGGCAGTCAAGCTACTTGAAACACCTGAGTTTTGGACTAGCCCTGATGAAAGCGCAGCAGTGTTTGTGGCTGGCAGCAATATAACAACAATTAAGCTTCCTTTCCCCATCGAACCCACTACGTTTATCGGACCAAAATTTTATCTGGTGCCTCTATTTAAGCTATTTTCATTTGATAGCAGGTTCTATATATTGGCCCTAAGTCAAAACAAGGTCAGGCTTTTAAATTGTGATTTACTGGATTGTGCTGAAGTAGACATAACTTCTCTGCCTACAAGCCTGGACGAAGCACTGCAGTATGATGATATTGAAAAGAAAAACCAATATGTCATGCGCAGCCCTGGAAGCACCGGAGATGGAGGCCCCGGGGTCTATAGAGGTCAAGGCGACGGAAAAGACGAGCACAAGACAAACATCTGGAGATTCATGGAGATGCTAGATTCAGGACTTTCAAGCTTTATAAAAGACAAAGATACGCCTGTGGTATTGGCCGGTGTTGAATTCCTTACTGCGATATTCAGGAAAGCCAATTCTCACTTGCATTTAATAGACAAAGAAATATCCGGTAACACTGACATACTCTCAGAGAAACAGCTTCATGAAAAAGCATATCCGTTGGCACAGGAGTTCTTCGATAAATTTGTGGCAAGTGACCTGGAGTTGTACCATAATTTGTCTTCTTCCGACAAAACCGGTGACACCATAGAAGAGATTGCATCGGCAGCGGCAAAAGGAAAGATTAGGATACTGTTCGCCACCCAAGGCATGTTCATTCCCGGCATGTACAATGTGGAACTGGATTCAGCTTTCCACAAGGACCACAATCCTGACTCTGAAGATTTAATAAACTTCGCTGCCGTTAACACCTTCAAGGCAGGTGGCAAGGTTTACGTACTTGATAGGAATCAAATGCCGGACACAGAAAACTGCGCCGCAATCTTCAGATATTAAAATTATAAGGCCCACCGATTGGCGGGCCTATTTTTTTACTCTTTTTTACCTTCAACAAAGAAGCTCGCTTCCCTGAAAGCGCTTTTTTTACTGTCAGAAGCATGTATTATATTTTTAGTTTTGCTAACGGCATACTTACCCCTAATGGAACCTGATTCAGCATCCAAGGGATCTGTAGATCCCGAGAGCTTTCTTGTGAGTTTTATTGCATTTTCTCCTTCAACGACCAATATAACAACAGGTCCGCTTTGCATGTATTCCATCAAAGATGGAAAATATGGCTTTTCAGTGTGTTCGTGATAGTGATACTTTAGGTCTTGATCGCTTAAGCTTTTAATTTCCATATAAGTTATTGAAAGATCTTTATTTTCTATAGCAGATATTATTTCTCCTACAAGTTTTCTTTTGACTGCGTCAGGCTTTAATATAACCAAAGTCTTTTCTACGGCCATTACAACACCCCTTTTACTTATTGATGATTTTTCTAATCCCTTCACTTATAACCGGTATAATCTGTTTCTTTCTCGATACCCAGCCATCGATGAAGATGCCTTGATACATCTCTTTTTCAAATATATTATCTATAGACTTATTGTTGGCATTATAAAGTATATAGGAGCCTTGCTTTATAATGTCAGTTATTATGCACAAAGTCAGATAGTGATTTCTGTTTTTGTTTAGGTTATTTATAAATGACAGGTACTCCTCTACATTTTCGCTAATGACATCAATATTCAAGGTAAAGACTTGGGATATACCTGTTTTCATGCCCTCTAAAACAAATTCCTTGTAATCAGAGAAGAAGACTTCTTCAACAGATTTACCTGATATGTCCGTTCCTTTTTTAAACATTTCCATAGCAAACTCATTTAAGTCTATCCCTGTAACTTTAACTAGATTTTCAACTGCTTCGATATCATTTTCCGTAGTTGTGGGTGACTTCAACAACAAGGTATCTGACACTATACCCGAGAGCATCAACCCCGCTTCTTCCTTCTCCATACTTACGCCAGCTTCTCTGAACATATTGTAAAGAATTGTGTTGGTGCTTCCTACCGGTTGATTTCGAAATGCTATTGGGAGGGTAGTCGATATATCCCCAATTTTGTGATGATCAACGACTTCCAAAATATCTGCTTCAAAGATCCCCTCTGCACTTTGGGCATATTCATTGTGATCAACAAGAATTACTCTCTTCTTAGCAGGACTGATTATATGGCTTCTGCTAACTATGCCTAAATATTTGCCATTTTTGCCCACCAGGGGAAATTTAGAATGGTCTGAATCTTTTATTATATCCCTGCAATCATCCAGATAATCTTCTTCCGAAAAAGACAGTATATTATCTTTTACCATTATGTTATTAACGAAATTTGTCAAAAATATTGTTTTAGTAGCCTCATACGTATCAAGCTGTGTCAATATCATATTCACACAATTCTCTTTAGCCGACTTTACTATCTTGTCGTTTAATTCTGCTTTGCCGGTGACTATTATCAGCTTCACCTTTTTCTCTATGGCAAATTTTATGATGTCAAATCTGTCGCCTACGATGACTATAGAATTTTCAGTAAATAGCTGCATCTCTTCAATCGTATCCAAATGAAATGCCGTAACCATGACATCACCACTTAAATCATCTGCACACTTATTGATAACATGACCCTTCATTCCCTCGAGTATGTTGTCAAATGTGGTTTCTATCCTTCTTTGATCGCTGTTTATCAGGCTCATGGCTATATCCTTCATGGTTACTATGCCGGATAATTTTCCGATGTCGTCAACCACCGGTAAAGTCCTTACTCTGTTTTTTCCCATATGCAAATACGCGTCATATATGGAATTATCATGTGTAAAGGCTTTTACTCTGTCATAATTCAAGTCTTTCATTTGTATTTTTACATTATCAAGAATTTTGGGTTCTTCAACACCAAAGTAATCCAATACGTATTTGCTTTCCTTGCTTATTTCATCTAGAACAAACGGCTTAGTGTTGAAACCAATCTTGTTTTTAAATTTAGACATCACTATAGCCGAAGTTACGCTGTCTGTATCCGGATTTTTATGTCCAAAAATCATTATCTCGCTCATTGTTTTCCCCCTTTTCTAAAAATTGCTGCAATCCCTTATCAACAATTATTATATCAGTGGACGATGTCTAGCGCCAAGGAATTTTCCTTTAGCCAATCTTTTGCGTCTTTGAACCTGGGATAAATTTTCTCCACCAAGTCCCAAAAATCTTTTGAATGGTTTTTATGAACCATATGGCACATTTCATGGACAACTACGTAATCAATGACCCATTTTGGCGCCATTACAAGTCTCCAATTGAACAAAAGCTTGTTATCGTGGGTACAGCTACCCCAGATTTTTTTCTGTTCCTTTGCCTTTACTTGCTTTGGTGCCACATCAAAGTAAATAGAGTGCTTATCCACACTTTCACTCAGAATTTTTTGAGCGCATTTTTTATACCATCCCGCAAAGATTTCTTTTAGTAAACTGGCCTCACATCCTGGGTGCTCCAATAAGAATCGACCTTCTACCAGTTGCAACCTGGCAGCATTAAAATCAGTTTTAATTACCTCTAAAGCATATTCACAGCCTAGAAACATGAATTTTTCTCCAGTTTCAAATTTTCTAACCTGCCGTTTTTCCTTCTTTTTCTCCATATAATCGATTTTATCAAGGATCCATTTGCTTTTTTGAGATATCAATTCTTCTACAGCTTTAATGGGTGCAGTATTTGGCGCGGTAATCACGAGACCTTTTTCGGGGTCTAGCTTCAACTCAGTAGTCTTTCTTTTTCGTCTAATCAATTCATATTCTACGGTAAGACCATTTATATTTAATATTTTTTTCATAATTCCTCCTAGGTCTTTTCTTTCACAATTTCTTGTGCGACGTCTTTATATATGATATCATAATATATTGGAGAGCGAGCAAGTCAGATGATCGCGTGGGCATGTTCCGCAAGGACGCTCACGAGGAAAGTCCGAGCTCCATAGGGCAGGGTGCCGGGTAACCCCCGGTGGAGGCAACTCCAAGGAAAGTGCAACAGAAAGGAAACCGCCCGGCGCATAACAATGTATATCTGTGATAACTTTATTTATATAATATCTGAATTGAAAATTCAATAACATTGTATGTAAGTTATACATTTTTATGCGTCGGGTAAGGATGAAAGGGTGAGGTAAGAGCTCACCGGCGGCTGAGTAATCAGTCGGCTATGTAAACCCCACCTGGTGCAAGACCAAGTTAGGACAAAAAAGCAGTGGCCCGCTGTGTCCAGTGGTAGGTCGCTTGAGCCTTTCGGTGACGGAAGGCCTAGATAGATGGTCATCTAATACAGAACTCGGCTTACAGACTAGCTCGCTCTTCCCTTTAAAACATAAGGGTTTCAAAAGACTTGCAACCAGTTTATGAACCAAAAATAACATTTCGAAAAAAGACCGTTCCTGCTTCTGATTCGATTTGTAGTTTGGTTTAATCGTACTATCAAATGCAATATTTGTAAATAGTCTATAACCCCATAATATTGCCTCTAACTCTTGGCAGTAAAGGGTTTTAGCCCTTTTTAAAAAAAATAACTTTTTTATGAAAAAGACACCGGGCTTTCACCCGATGTCTTTTGTGTCTCTTACAATGTATTTTTCTATCTCAGCCAGCCTGTTACCATCAGTAATACCTGAGAGCTCAGATATCTCAATTATCCCCACCCCGTTTTTCGCCAAATGAATACAGAAGGAATTTCTCAGAACCTCAGAGTTTATCTTAAAATCTATATCAAGTCCTGGAGTTTTATTGGTTCTTTCTATTACATTTGTAAAAGTCCGCTGTGACATTTTTTCTCCGTTGCTCTTAAAAACATAATCTTCGGCTTCCGCTACCTTTCCCTCATGAATCGACTGCAATGCCAGACTAACTTCCTTGTTGACCGGTATCATCCTTCCCCTTATCTGCACCATTTGGTTTGGGGCATCTATGTCTCCGTTTTTTAGATCCATTACTTCATTTTTCTTAAAGCCTGCATAGACCACCAGCTTAAGCATGGCAAGATCCCGGTAGCAAGTGTCCCGGTTATGGGTCGCATTTGCCACTATCAACCTCACTTGATTCATGGTTAAATAATTAAACTCTAACTCCGCTCTTGATTCTAGCTTATTCATAAGAAGCTTTTCACATGGGTTCGTCTTGACAGTTTCATTTTCAACCAGGTATTCAAAGAATGCATGGAGCACGTCTATCTTCCTCTTTATCGTACTTTTCTTGAATTCTTTTTCTACCAAAAGTTTTCTAAAGTCGCTTAAGTGCTTAACTTGTATCTTTGCAAAATCATCGACACTTGGATATGAGTCTCTTAAGTACGATTCAAAGCTTTTCAAATCAGCGCGGTAGGCCGCTATTGTGCTATCTTTTTTCCCTTTGTAGTATAGATGATTCAAGTACACCTGTATTTTTTTTGTTGTTCTATTTTCTGTTTTCTTCATTAATATTCATCTCCTATTCATTAAATATTTTTTTTGGTGATAATTTCAACAATATCGGCGAGTCTGTCATTTGACACGTGCATGTATGTCTTGAGGCTCTGTTTTCTTTTATGTCCTGTAAAATGCATGATCTCGCTTTGGCTCTTTCCACTTTCGTTCATCTCGCTGCAAAATATATGTCTTATTCTGTGGGGAGTTATCTTGTCTTCTGACTCGGCTATAACGTTGCTTGTTATTTTGCTGAACTGATAATAAAAAGATGCATACGTCAATCTCTTGCCTTCTTTATTCTTAAAAACCGGCCCATCAGTCTGGTTTAATCTTCTCTCTTCTTCATAATGCTCTTTTAACGCTGCTCTTAAATCGATGCTCATTTCGATGAAGCTCCACGTCTTGTTTTTCTTTCTCTTTATCTTGATTCTGTTGGCTCCAAAGCTTATGTCATCCCAGTCGAGTTGTAAAACCTCGCTTATCCTTGCCCCCGTATATGCAAGCGCCACGAGAATAGCTTTGTTTGTTAACCTGTAATCATCCTTTGGCACTGCGCTTATGATCTCTTTTACCTGCTCCACTGAAAGATATCCTTTCTGCGAGCCTTTTGGCTCATTCTTTCTTTTTAGGAAATTCACCCGTTCATATGGATTGTCATCTGTATATCCATAATCAAAAAGAAAGGAAAAAAACATCTTGAGCGTTTTTAAGTTTCTCTTGTTGATCACTCCTTCCTTTTCTTCCTGCTCCAACAGCCACTCATCGTATCGAATCAAATGAAGCGGTGCGATTTTTTCAATATAGCGCAAATTCGGAAAATTCCTTTTTATAAAGGAATAGAACTTGTCTATGTCAGAACTGTAAGCTTCAATGCTGCTGTTTGCCAGTCCTCCGTACCTTCCTTCTTCCAGATATGCTATCTTTGCCCTCCTAAACGTCATTGGCTTGTCTAACGACTCTTTTGCTATCCCAATTGCATCACCCCCTTTCTGTGTTGTTTTTAAGCTTGTCAGTATCATA
>Ga0334893_1001182_pt1 | contig 26696 bp, 20 predicted proteins | sample GraSluR3_MG_5_FD_207218 | JGI IMG/M metagenome (GOLD analysis project Ga0334893, IMG submission 207218) | Sludge microbial communities from methane-producing bioreactor in Wageningen University, Netherlands - Granular Sludge_09_05-R3 | ecosystem: Engineered > Bioreactor > Anaerobic >...
CTCAAGGCTTCATTTTTGTAATACTTGCTAATATATTCTATATAGTTGTTCTTTTTTGCATAGTTGTACTGGTTAAGAGAGAATCCATCAAGCAATATCACCATTACTTTTTCATCAGAATCCAAATGTTCTTTTGCATCGTAAAAAGCATCCCTTATACTGTACAAATTATCATGTAAATAAATGCCTACAACATTACTTATTATTTTATCTTTATAGGTTATATTTACTCCATTTGAATTACTTGAGAGATAAATATCAGCTGTAGTTTTTCTTACAGAGCCATCTCCAGTTATTATTGAAATATGCTTACTACTTTCTTTAACCAGTTCTTTAAAATGTATTTTTTCTTTTGGTATATAATTCTTAACCAAGTTCTCATCTTTATTAAATACAGTTACTCCATTTAGCTCCAAAGAGTTATTCTTTTGTAATTTAGATTCAGAGCCACATCCCCCTAGAAATAAATTCGAAATTATTAATGTTAATAGTACAATTATCTTAGATATCCTCATTGTACACCTCTATATATTCAACTTCACGCTTTCTAAGCTTTTGACAATATTTGATGCTATTAGGCCTCCAATAGCTCCGGATAAAGCTGCACTTGAAAATAAAAGCAGCAGCACAGTAGAAGGAAGCCTAAAAAATAGTAAATTAGAAATAGCTGTACCAGTTATATTCGCTGCCATACATCCAAAAATATAATGCATAACAGTGTATTTTTTGTCCCTGCATACTAGAAATACGAGATCAGCAACTATCCCTGGGCAAGTATATGAAATAATACTCATAATTCCATGCGTCCCCATAGCTCCACTTGCTATTACTAAAATACTCTGGACAACACCTATAAGTGTCCCTGTTCCAATTTTTTTTACATATCCAATTCCTAGAACAATCCAAAGCATGTAAAATCCTCCAGCAATAGCACCGCCTGGTATAAATAAAGGGCCTGTAAGGATATGGACTAGGGGCACTATAATTGGTTTCGTTGCTATCCCTAGAGAAGAGATAATTGCTATAATTACAAGGTCAAAAACTGTGTAATTTCCTAATAAGCTTTTTTCTCTATTCATAATTACCTCTATAATATTTTATTTGGTTTTATTCTAGAATAATCTCATCCACATGTTTTATCCAGCGCTGACTAAATGAATCTTTCCTTATTACTAGTTGAAATGGACCGTTTCCACCTTGTTTTTTTGACTTTAGATATTCTCCATCTCTTTCAAAGGTCAAATATACATTCCTTGGCATCATTATCTCTTCAAGTGGTAAAATTATCCGATATCCATCAGTTGCATTAAAAGTAATATTTTTAATCTTTGTAATATCTATCCCTAAAGATGAGAATAATAAATTGATTTCGATACCCTTATATTCAGTTTCTTCTGGTTTTTTTCCACTACTTCTCACTACAGCTGGAAATACAACTGCCTCTGGATGATTATATATATATTCACTCTTTATGACCATGTCTTCTTCATTTATTAATATATTTATGGACGATTCTTCTTTTTTTGTTAGATTAAATATAAAAATAATAATTATTATTAGCAGCAAAGGAACTAAATTTTTTTTGAATTTCATACTTTACCTCTTATTCTTTATCCAAAGCTTGACTAAGTCCACTTTTTACTCCATTTATAAAAGCTCTACTAGTTACTGTAGCTCCACTTACACCATCTATATTTAAACTTTGAGTTTCAATAATTTGAAGGGTCATATTTTTATAAACCTCTTCATAGTATCCAGGAGTTTCATTATGGCTTATAATGTCTATTTTATTTATTTTCTGGGTTTTTATAGTCACGATAACCTTAATGTTTCCTCCAAAACCTGTCCCTGTACCCTTATAGCTTCCATCTTTTATTCCCTTTAAATCCATAGCTCCTGAATACTCTTCATGTAATGGAATTGCTGGAAGACAGAAATATGTGAAAAGCATTAAGCCTATACCCATGGCTAAATAAGTGCTATTTTTCAGCTTTTTTCCAGCAAAGCTTACAAAGTAGCCTGAGGAATCCCTTAAACACATCTTTTCCGTACAATTAAGACAATTTATACATTCTGGTGATATATAAGTTGCTTCACTAGTGGTAATATCTACAGGGCAGCTTAAAAAACAATTTGAGCATCCACTGCAGGTTTTTTCTTTTTTGATTTTTAGTGGTCCAATCGCATAAAGAAGGCCTTGAATAGCTCCTAGTGGGCATAAGCACCTGCAAAATACTCTTTTATAAATTAAAGATACTATTATTATTAAAACTAATAAAAATGTTCCTATTTGTAGATTTATTCCTACAAAGATATTAGCAAAGGCTAGCCATACTGAAAGCTTTGAAATGTATTGTCCTAATCCAAAAATGCTTAGAATCAATATTAATATCAGTATGAAGTATTTAATAACTTCAGGAACAAAAAACTTACCTCTTGGAAGTTTCTTTTCTTTGATTCCAAATCTATTTCCAAGGGATTTAAAAAAATCCTGCATAGCACCTATGGGACAAATATATCCACAAAAAATTCTGCCAAATAAAGTAGCAGTAACTACAATTGAAATTGTAAGTGCAATCGACTTTGTTATTCCCCTAAACCTATATGCTACCTCTGTAAATGAGGATTTTAAAGCGCTCCATCCACCATAAGGATTTAAATCGCCTATAGATAGAAACTTAAAATCAATAAAATCATTTATGTATAAACTATAGGCTACAAAATTTAAAACAATAAAAGAAGTTATCAATAATTGAATAAGGCTACGCTTTTTTAATCTCATCGCTTTTCTATCCTTAATACATTCTCCATTAACTGAGTATCTTTATGAAATAAATACACATTTTTATCTTTATAGGTAATATAGTAATTTGAAAATTCTTTTAAATCCAACAAAATCTCAGAACCATCTATGCTGACTACATTCAAAGCTATATCTTCTTCCCATATCATTCCCGAAGTAATTAGTACATCTTCAAGGAGCAAACCCTGCTGTCCTTGTATTTCTTTTGTTCTAACAACTTTTTCCATGCTTTTGGGAAAGATTACTGCATCCTTTGTAGTTGAGAAATGAGTCATTTCTTTTACATTCATTCCAAGTTTAAAGTTTGGAGCTATGTTCATAGGTGCATTTTTCCCATCAACTTTAATGAAATACCTTTGTCTGACTATAGAAATTGTTTCATTTTTTATCAGTCCATCAGAAGCTGCCATGGTAAAAAAGCCTTTTTCATCCACAAAATCAAATTTATTTAGGATTTTCCCTATCTCAATAGATTTGTCTTTGCTTCCATAATACTCATAATAGTATGGTTCTATATCTCCCGTTAAAGCATCAAACATATAGACTTTATCTATCTCCTTAGGAGATATTTGTTCATATAAGTCTATACTTGAAACCATTTTCACCCAGTAAGGCCCCATCTCATTTGGCAGTGCAACTCTAACAGGCTTTTCTTCTTCCTTTAATTCCTTTCCATCTACTTCCCAGACCAAAATAACTTCATTTGCTTCTAACTTTTCTCTGTCTATCATGGTATAGTAGCCATCTCTGCCTGTGATGCCCACTCCTTCAAATTTGCTTAAATCCAGCCCTTGCTTTTCTAGAATAGTTCTAAGGCTCGGCCCCTTTACTTTCATAGGAGTCTTGGTTCCTGTAGTATTAATTAATACTACACTCATATCGAGCTGTTCAAAATCTTTTAGCTTTTTGGTATCAATTCTTTGAGACCCACCATCCCAGTTAATTACAAAGCTATTGACATCATTTTCCCAAATCTCTTGCGAAACTACATCAGGCACTTTTTCCATTTCTATACCACGCACTTTATATTGATAAGCTCCTATTGCAGCATTTACTGCATTAACAACTGCCTGTGAGCTCACTGTAGCACCCGTAACCTGAATTATGTCCTCAGGTTTTTCCTTATCTAGTACGACTAGATTCAAATATTTATTTGCTCCTATACCTTTAAATCTTTCTAAAAACCAGTTTTCTTCTATATGCTCAGCATATCCAACTGTTTCATTGTGATTTAGTATTTCTATTCCTTTGAGTTCATCACTCTCGTCATCTAAGGCAGCCAATACTTCAATTGGACCAACATACCCAACACAACTAACTACAAAAGCCTTTATTACTCCATCGATTTCATATGCTCTTTTTACAGCAGGTAAATTAAGAGAAACAAATGTGTCATCAGCTATATCTTTTACTAATTTGATTTTTTGGGCCTCAGGATAAAACGCTTTTATTTTTAATTTTTCCTGCGATGCAGTATTGTTTAGAATAAATGAGCTCCCAATTACAACAAGTATTATCCCCAAAATTATTATATAAAATTTTCTGTTTTTCATTTTATCACTTACCTTACTCAACTATTATTCTATCAATATTAGAAACCCACTGAGGCTTATTTACATCGCCCGCTTCTTTTTGGCCTACTATAAGCTTATAAGGTGGTCCGTCTGCGACATCATATTCTATTCCCTTTTCTTCCCAGGCTATAATCATGGGAAATTTTTTCTCTGGATTGGTTTCATCAATATAATCTAATTTCTTTACCTGATTCACTGTAAATTCCATACTATATCCATCAGTGGCTATTAAAGTAATTTTTGATGCATTTGGAGAAATTTTTGCTTTTTGTTCTAGCAAACTCCACAGCTTAACTCCCTTAAATAAGGTATGACCTGTTGTTCCAAAACTATTTAATGAATAAAATTCATCCTCAAAAATAATATCATTCATCGATTTTAATTCAGCTAAGGTTAGATTAAGCTTGTTTGCGATATTACCTTGTATTTTCAAAGTGTTTGCTTCTACTTTTTCTTCTACCTTTTGAGCTTCTGCTAAGCTAGGTTCTGCGGAATTAGTTTTTGCTATATCATTATTTTCTTGTTTTTCTGGAGCTTGAATTGACTTAGATTCCTCAGAACTTTCTAATTTTTCTTCAGAATTCTCTTTGTTAACATTGGAAGCTAATTCCTGAGAAATTTCTTCCTCAGGAATATTACTGGCACTGTTATCTTCTTTACTAACTTTTATATCTTCATCTTTTGGCTTAGTATTTTCAGTTTGCGTAGATACATCCACGGATTGCTCTGTATTTTCTTTTGAAGTACATCCCCCTAGCATTAATATCCCAAGCAATAAAATTAATGCTAGTATACGTTTTGATTTAGATGGCATCTTTGCTAGCCTCCTTTAAAAGGTTTATTCTTCTGACGAAATAGCTGCTCCTCCATTACTTCCTACAAAAATACTGTCTTTGTCTACATCAATATAATAAATATTATCCCATTGTCTACTTGGAAAGGTATTTGTCGAATCTATTTTTTTTAGAATTTCACCTACTTCTTCACTTACAAGTAGCCCACTTCTATGAGTTGCTATATATAATCTTCCTTTATGTTTTTTATCTGCTTGTATAGCTCTTATGTCATCTTCTGAAGCTATTTCAGGAAATAAATCTTTTGCCTTATATACTTTTTTTACTCCATTTTTAATGTAATCAATTTCTGCATGTCCTTGCCCTGGATAATTTCCTGATCTAGTTATCCATATACCGCCTTCACTGTCAATTGAAATACTCCTTACCCAGTTTGTTCCAAAAGACTTATTCTCAAAGTCAGTATACGTAGTGATTTTTCCTGTTTTATCGATATACTGATAGCCTCCTACATATTTAGGATTTTCAGTATCTCCTATAGTATCTGGATAAAACCCTATCCATACACCACCTTTGTCATCAGGCTCAATAGCATCCACAGAGCTTAGAATCAATCCATTTTTCTTAGTATATACCTTCCATAAATTATTTTTATCTATATATACTGCTCCACTTCCTGTTCCTATCCACATGCCACCTTTACCATCTAGCTCTAATTCTTGGACAAAATTCGAAGGAAGTAAAGAGTTTTCAGTATTTAACAGTTTCCAACTATCTCCACTTTTAACCAGTATTCCTTGGGGAGTTTGGGCTCCTCCAAGAGCCATCCAAAGTTCTCCATTTTCACGCTGTACTATAGCATAAGAAATATCGACAGTTACTTCTCCTACATTGTCAGTTGTAATTTTTGTAAGATTCTTCCAACTTACTTGGGGCGTCTTTATCGCTACTCCTGCATTGTTAGTTCCTACCCAAAGATTTCCATCCTTGTCTATCTCCATACATCTTACACTAGCTTCTGGTAATTCTTTTCCCGTGTCATTTTTATACAGCTTCCATATAGTATTGGCAGTTTCGTTTTTTGCTAAAATAGAATCATTTGCGGTTCCAAAATTGAGTTGCTTAACATCTTTCATTTCTGGGGCTTCATAATCTCCCGTTCCTACTACGATACAATCTACCCATTTCACCCACATAGATTTACTTTCTTCAACTACTAATCTCAGTGGACCATAAGCATTGTTGTTAATATAGCCTGTACTTCCTTCATTGGGAACAAGAGGATAACCATCAACTGCATAAGCAAGTAGTATTTTCTTCAGCTCCCCTTTGGAATTAACACTTCCGTTTATAACCTGATCCATGCTTCGTAGAATTTGATTGTAGTTTTCTCCACTAAACACTCTTATACTTGGTGACTTAACTCCATCTTTAAGTTCTACTGCTTTTGATATCATATCCCAAAGAACTACTCCTTCAAACTCTCTAATTCCATCTCCTGTATATATATCTCTAATAGCGTACTGCTTCATTTCTTCAACTTGCCTTAGAGTAAGAGTAACTGGCTGTTTTATCTGAGAACCAGTAATTCTAAGTGCTGGCTTATCTAGATATTCATCATATCCATTTTGATTATGACTCCATGAATCACCTGCTGTCACATCTTTATGATTTGCTTTTCCCTCTATGCTACTTTTTATATCTGTAGATATAGATTTCCCTCCACCAATAATAATTTCTTTTAGAAATTGTACTTGATTTGAACCATTAGTGTCATTGTAGTTGGTCTTTCCAAAAATTATTCTTAGTGGTCCGCCATCATTTCCTAGTCCCGCATTATATCCACTATCAGTAGGTCTAGTGACATATGGATATCCGTTGAATCCATATGCTAAAAGCACTGGCATCCCAGAGTTTAGCGGTTTAACCTGATTCCCATCAAAACTTCCGTCACCTTTATCCATAGCCTGCTTTTCGTAGTATCCATAGAGTGAACTATCCTTTATTTCTTTAATTGTCATAGGTGCAAAATTGTAATTATCTGCTGCTATGAATTGAATACTAGTGGATTCATCTATATTTGGATCTATTCCAGCTTTAAGTAAGAGTTCCCATAGGGTAACACCTTTATACTTATTGTAATACCAAAAATATTCGCTGTTTGATAAGCTATATTCCATCTCTAACTGAATATCCTTCATGGCTTCTAAATCCGACACTTTATACCTTACCTCTTTATTCATCTTATTGCCATGAATCACAATTTCATAATCAGTGTGCTTGGTGTCATTATATGGAGAATAAGTATGCTCATAAATGTTTTTTGCATCTTTTTCTTCAATATACATATATGCAACATTAGAAAATTCCTTTGCATCTTTGCTCTCTTGCTTATAAATAAGTTTGAAGCAGCCATTATCGTTGTATTTATCAGGCTTAAATCCAACATCTGTATCTAAATAGACAAGAGGTACTCCATTGATACCATAGGATACTGTATACTTATCTGCCTCAGAAATTGGTACTGTAAGAATTGGCTGCCTTGATTTATTTTTGAACACAATATTTCCTGCATTAGGCTTTACTTTTACATAGTTGTCAATCAAGTGTTTAACATTCATTCCTTCATATGTGTTTTTGACAATCTTATTCTTTATTTTTTCAAAGGTTGTGACTATTCTTTGCCCTTTGGTATCTTCTTCTATCTGTCTGAGCGATATAGCTCTATATCCCTCAACAGCTGGCCCCTCTACTGTAAATGTTGCACTAGATATAGCATCGACATTGTAAGGTGCTCCTGTATAGTCTATATGCTTATATGTGGATTTTATTGCTGGATTATCTAATGTAGATTCTTCTCCTATTGTAATTTTTACAACTTCTTTTCCCCACTTAGACATATTCATATCATCTATATTTGTTTGCCCAAACAATAGTTTTGGAAAGTCTTTATCTAAATCACTATCAGTAAGAGCTCTATCTTTCCAGCTTACAGGTGGCTTAAATTTATCCTTTGGAAAATCTGCTAAAACTGCTGTATATCTAGCAATCATTGGTGATACTTTTACTTTTTTAGCTTCTGTAAAATCACTTGAATAATATGTATTTTGTAGCTCACTTACAGATTTATTAAACTCAAATCCATCTGCACAAGTAAATTTTACTGTGTAATCCTTATCTGTTTTTAAATTGGCTTTTCCTATTAAATCAAATAAATCATAGCCTTTTGCCTTAACTATCTTATGAAAACTTAAACTATTATTGGTAGAATAAAATCTTTCAGTCATTTTATACTTAGACCAGTCAGATGATGTTATTTTGACTTCGCTATAAATTCCACTGCCAGTAATTAATAGCTCTGTAGCTAAGCCTTCCGCAGATATAGGATTAAATACCATCAAAGAAAAAATCATGCATAATGTAAGTAAATAACTTAAGCCTTTCAACTTTCTCTTATCCATACTTATCTCTCCCAACCTATGCAAATGAGCGAAAGCTGTTGCTATCGCTCATTTACTTAATTCTAGACTGTTATTATTTTTTAAATAAAATATTATAGACTATAGATGCAGCTTCTGCTCTATTGACAACTTTTGCTGGTTCAAAGTTTTCTGTTGCAATGCCTTCAAAAACCCCTTGAGCTTCAAGCCATGCTATAGAATTTCCTGCCCATCCAGGAACCATATCCTTATCTACATATTTTGACTTTTCCATTACAAACTTAGTCATTTTTGCTTCAGCTACGACTCCAGATTTTACAGCTGCTTTTCCTGCTACTACAGCTATTTCTTGTCTGATTATAGCTTTTTCAGGCTTAAATGAACCATCTGTATATCCTGTGAATAATCCTGCATCAACAGCTGCTTGAACATAAGGAGCAAACCAATCACTGGCATCTACATCTGTAAATCCACCTTTGTATTCTTTAGGTTCATATCCTAAAGAAGCAACCATAATCGTGCATATTTGAGCTCTCGTAAGGCTAGCCTCTGGGTTAAATTTCCCTTCACCCATTCCATTTATAATTCCTTTTTTAGCAAGCTCTTGAATAGCTACTTCTGCAAATTTATACTCATTAGTTATATCATTAAACACTATAGCTTGTGTTTCTTCAGTATTTGATTCTGGAGTAGTACTTGATTCTGGAATATTAGAGGTTTCAATAGCCTCTCCTACAGAAATATTAACAACCATTTTGAATACAGTCCCAAATTCTCCTGCAGTTTTTACTTTCCTATAAACTGTTATTTCTTCACTGTCAGCATTGTCATCATTATTGATATTTTGGCCGTCAACTTCATAAGCTAAAACATATTTTAGCTCTGGATTAAAAATATCTTTTAGTGATTGAGGATCTATTGCATATCCATCTGATGCTGTAAATAAAACCTGTGCATCATTTGCAGTTACACCTGCTTTTTCTTTTAGCAAGTAAGCAAGACTAACCCCTTTTACCTTAGCAGATTTCTCTCCCGTCTTGCTATTATAAATGTACTCATCTTCGATTTGAGCTTCTGCAGGCATTGCCTTTAAATCTTCTAGCGTAAGCTTTAATTCAGTTTTCAGACCCACTCCTGTAAGCTCTACAACGCCCTTGTCTCCCCCCTGTGCAAATACTGCTGATTGAGCTATCAACATTACTAACACCAAAAAACTTGTTACAAATCTCATCTTTTTCCCAAACATTTTTACATACACCTCTTCCTTTTTTTTCAAGTAAATCTTCAAGCATTTTAAGGAAGCACGCACAAAAAAACAGCATGCCTAATGGAATGTTGTTTTGCGCATGATATTCTCCTTCCCATCAGGAGGCCTGATTGTTTCCAATCAAACCCTATCGGCACAGCAACCATAAATTTAAAAATCCACAGGTTGAAATGCTCGGAGATTTATTTAATTTAATAATATTTTAACATACTTAACAACTAGTGTAAATGACAGAACTTTCTTAAAATTTTTCTTTCTAGATTTATTTATATAACAACTGATTTGAGAATTAATCTTATTCATAACATGAAAAAACCTCCAAAAATATAAGCAATTTTAAATTAACTTATCTTTTCTGGAGGTTTATTTCATCCTATATTTTAGTCATAGTTTTAAAATATTATTATATTAACCTAAAATTTAAATTAAGATACTATGAGAGTATAAAATCAATTATTCTTCATCTTCACTATCCTTAGCTTCTTCTTTTTCTTCGTAGTATTTTAAACCCTCATGAATTTTTTCTTCTATTTCATCATGACCTAGTCCTGTTAATATTTCAAGACCTTCTTCTACATTAGAGATAGCATAAATATGAAATTGACCCTTGTTTACTGCTTCTATAACTTCATCTTTGAGCATTAGGTTCATAACATTTTGTTTTGGAATTATTACTCCTTGATTTCCAGTTAAACCCTTTAGCATACATACATCGAAGAAGCCTTCAATTTTTTCATTAACTCCACCTATAGGCTGAATTTCTCCCTTCTGGCTGATAGAACCAGTTACAGCTATATACTGTTTTATTGGTATTTGAGCTATGCTTGATAGGATAACATAAAGCTCAGTAGAGGATGCACTATCTCCATCTATACCTGAATAGTTCTGCTCAAAGGTTATGGATGTCGTCACAGATAGAGTCGTTTCCTTTGCATATTTTTCTCCAATATAGCCTGAAAGAATGAGAACTCCCTTGTCATGGCTTGAGCCACTTCTTCTTACTTCTCTTTCTACGTTTATTATACCAGCCTTACCTTTATAGCTAGATGCTGTAATTCTCGCAGGTTTTCCAAATGAATATTCTCCTGTTCCCATGACAGCAAGTCCGTTAATTTGTCCTATTTTTTCCCCATATATGTCTATTAATAAAGTTCCATCTTGATACATCTCATTTAGTTTTTCTTCATACTTATTATTACGATATTTTTTTGCATTAATTGCCATTTGTACGTCTTGGGCTGTAACAAATACGCTACTTTCATCACTAAGGGCATCAGCTTCATAAAGTATCTCCACTAATTGATTATATCTCGAACTTAATTTATCCTTACTATCTGCTAGTCTAGAGCTATATTCAATAACTTTTTCGACTGCTTCTTTTGAAAAATGTTTTAGGCTTTTCTCTTCACACTGAGTAGCTATAGAACGTGCAAATTTATATACATTCTCAGAAGAACGTTGCATTTCCACATCAAAATCTGCCATAATTCTAAATAGCTTTCTAAAGTCTTCATCATAAGAAAATAAAACGCTATAGGTGTAATAATCTCCTATAAGAATTACTTTTAAGTCCATATCAATAGGCTCTGGCTTTAAGGTTGCTGTTACTATATAGCCATATTGCTTATTAAGAGTTTCAATGGTAATTTTATTTGTTTTCAGCGAACGTTTAAGGCCTTCCCAGGCAAATTGATGTGAAAATAAATCTTTTACATTTAAAATTAAGAAACCTCCATTTGCTTTATGAAGTGCACCTGGTTTTATATCCATAAAGCTAGTTGTTAAGAAGCCCATTTCATTTTTATATTCCATCATACCTGTTAAATTATAATAAGTAGGATTAGTTTCATTTACAATAGGAGCTCCTATTTTTTCTGAATTATCTATAAATAAATTCACTTTATATCTTTCAAAAAATTTCTTAGGATCTTCTTTTTGTGCTGAAAATGGATTTGATGAGCTTTTTTGCTGACCTTTAAATTTAGCTATATGGTCTACCATATCTTCTTTTAAGTGATTTATATGAAGCATTACCTTCTCATTAGAACTATATTTTTCAACTATATCATCAAAGAAAAAAGAAATTACCCTCTCTCCTGTTTTTTTATCAAGTTCAATTATCTTTTCTCTTAGTTTTTGCTCTAAATTTCTCATACGATTCATATATTCTGTAACTTCTTTATTCAAATCTTGAGACTTATCTCTTAAGCGAGCAAACTCATCTTCAGAAAGATTATTATATTCTTCATCACTCATAAGACTACCATCTTCCTTTAAAGGAATAGTAAGCAGTCCTTGATTTCCCTGCTGAAAAAAGAAGCCCTTATCTTTTGCAAACTCGTTAAGCTCTTCTATTAAATTTTGTCCCATTCTTTCATATTTTTGTGCTATTTCATTATTCCTAAGTTCATACTCTCTAGAAGTAAACACTTTGGGAATTTCTTCATATAGTTTATCTACTACTGTCTCCATATCTTTTTGAAAATGTTTAGCTTCTCCAGCTTGAAAACTTATTGCTTTAGGTTCATCAGGATTTTTAAAATTATAAACATAAATATAATCTTTATTATTTTTCTTTGTCTGAGCTACTTTTGAAACCATAGAGTACGTGTAACTACTTCTTCCTGTCCCACTTATCCCTGCTACAAAAATATTATAACCCTTCGCTTTCATTTTTAGTCCAAAATTTAAAGCTTCCGCAGCCCTTTCCTGTCCTATTATTCCTTTTAGAGGTTTTAAATCCTGAGTACTTTTAAAATCAAAATCATCCATATTATATTTTAATTTTAAGTCTTTAGCTTCTAGTCTCCATTTTGTAATATCTACTGACACGGTAAATTCCCCCTTATAAAATGCGTCCTTAAAGCATAGTTACCCCATTTTATATTTGATTAAATCAAAAATCTTATCAAAGCATAAAAAAATGGATGATATTAATATCATCCATTTCAATTCCAAACTACATAGGCTTATCTTTTTTTATTAGAACCTTTAGTGCAAATATTGGTATAGCACCTAGGCGTTTTATCCTCCAAGGCTCTTTTATTGCTCTATAAGCCCATTCAAGCCCAAGCTTTTGATAAATCTGAGGAGCTCTTTTTACAGTTCCAGCATATACATCAAGACTGCCTCCTACTCCCATAAATACTTTTGCATTTAAATTATCCATGTTAAAAGAAATAAATTTTTCTTGTTTAGGTGCTCCTAAAGCTACAAAAACTAAATCAGCCTTAGCATTGTTTATATGATTTATAACTTCTTCTTCATCAGGATGGTTCATATCCCCATTATGTGCACCCTTAAAATAACCATGATGAGTCCCCGCTACTACTATATTAGGATACTTCTTTTTTATATTTTGGGCAGCATCATAGGCTATTCCTTCTTTTCCTCCAATAAAATATACTCTATAATTATTCTCGCTGGAAAATTTTAAAAGATTATCCATCAAATCAATCCCTGTGACACGTTCTTTAAGAGGATTTTTCATAATTTTGGAGGCAAGAACCAGTCCTATCCCATCTGGAACTACCATATCAGCACTTTTAATAATTTCAAACAAAGCTTTATCTTTATTTGCATTTACGACGATTTCACTGTTGGGAGTTACTATAAAAAACTTTTTTTGATTACTTAATGCCTGTGCTACTCTTGAAACTGCTTCTTTCATATCTACTCTATCAATAGAAACCCCTAAAATTGTCATTTTTTGCATTTATAATTTCCTCCATTACTAGCCAGTAAATCATATACTTTGTGATTATGTGTATCTGCAAGCTCAATAAATTTATTCTGATATTCTTTAAGTTTTTTTTCATTTTCATCTTTAGCTAAAAAAGCAGCCTTTAATTCTTTATACAAAAGACTAGCATCTAAATCTTCAACTTCCATAGCATCTTTTCTGTCCATCATATGAAGGAAACTTTGTATTTTGGGGTCATAAGATATGCCTACTGGATAAACTCCCATAAGCACAGAAAATATTAATCCATGCAGCCTCATAGCAAGCATGATATCCATATTTCCAATAAGAGACAAATAGTCTTCCACATAAAGATATTCATCAATTATAACAACCTTTTCTTGTATATCATTATCTAGATTTTTATAAATATTTTCCATGAGTTTCAAGTCTTTATAAAAATGAAAGGGGATAAGTACTGGAATACAGCCCATATCTCGAACTATTAAAGTACATAATTTAGCCATTTCTTCTGCTATGTTATTGCCTGTCTTCCAGTGTCTTACTGATATTCCTATATATGGTTTTCCCTTTATCTTACTTTTTTTGTTAAGAACAAAACTTCCCATTTCTAATGGTGGTTTAGATATTCCAAAAACCGTATCTGTAGTAACTAAAATCTCTTTAGTCACACCTAAACTTTCGAGTTCTATTTTAGATTTCTCGTCCCTTACATTTATAAAATCTATTGAATTTAATATCTTCCCAAGTAGCCACCTATTATATTTTTTATTAACAGGCCCTATACCTTGAGAGTATATCATAACTTTTTTCTTAAATAATCTTTTTGCAAGCCAAATTACACCTATATAATATGCTATTGATCTCTTTGACGTTACATCTTGAAACAAGGAACCTCCACCACTTACTAAAAGGTTCATGTTTTTCATTTCTTTGAAAATATGCAGCAAATTAGTCCTCTTAATAGACCTAACATCGTGTTTTTTGCTAGTAAACTCCGGATGCTGGGATAAAACTACAATATCAATAGGTCCTACAACCTTTTTTATTCCCTCTATTAAACCTTTTAATATAGCTTCGTCGCCTACATTATTAAATCCATAATAACCAGATATAAGTATCTTAGGCATGTTTTTTTACCTTTTCTAGTGCTTTAATAAACAAATCAGCACAAAGTACAAATACAGCCCCTATAACAACTGAAATTGCTAATTCATAACTGACTCTTAAGTATGATATATATATAGGAGTTCGAATATGGGAAAAGGTATTTAAAATATTACTCTGCCCTATAGCTGCAAGAAGGGCAAAAGCTGGAAAGCTCCAAACAAATCTTTTTCTAAAAGCTAAATAAACAAACAAAATAAGAGCTGGATATCCAAGCAAGAATGCTTTAGTTCTAGGTCTTGCAGGTAATAATAACTCAAGCATATTTCTAAGCAAAAGTTCAATAGACGAAGGCTCAACATTCGACTCATGACCACTTCTAAGTAGTAAAAGGGCTACAGCTCCTAGTAATAAACCTACTATTAATGCCTGCCAAATCTTAATATTGCCAAGTAAAAACTCTTTTATTTCATTAAGTCTTAAATAATTTTCCTTATCATTTCTAGTATAACCAAAATAAGCCATATAAGAAACTAAAGCAATAGCAAGCGGAGCCACTTGTGATAATTTTACTCCTGTAAATATATCTAATTCCAATAAATATTTACTTTGAGCAAAAAAAGCTACTTCATATATTGCTCCAATCAAAGATATCACAATTGCAAGTATTAATACAATTAATCCTCTTGTATAGGCTTGGAAAGTTTTAACCTTTTGATTTTTAGACAAAATATCTTTTATTATAGCAAGTACCGCTATTATTGAAAGTGAAGGAAAAACAATAGTTGCAAGTAAACCAAAGAGCTTATTTACTAAATCCAGCTTAATATTTACTACATATACTCCTCCAGTTAAAATAGCCGATATCATAAACCCTAAAAGTAAATGTTTTCGTTTTAATTTAATTATATTTTCAAGTATGATAAATGCCGCAGCTAAAGTTCCAAGCGCCGAAATCATCTGCATGCTTCTTCTTGCTCTTAGTGGCTGCATAGGCTGTACTTCACCTGGCTTTATATCATGAGTTTTTGAAAGACGCTCCTGCAAATCATCTAGCCTATCCTTATATATCTTCATATCTGTTACTGCCTTACTGTTTGGCATAATAAATGGTTTAAAATATATTATTCTTATATTCCTCTCTGTTATGGCTCTATAGAAAGTGTTTACTATTTCTTCACCATTATGATGCATAGGGATTCCATAATCATATCTTTTTTGTATAAATTGCCAAGTAGTAAATGCTCTTACTGCCTTATAATCCATTTTTTCAACTAACTGTTCTATACCTAGGGTCTCTAAGTGTTCTCTCTGCACTGAAGCCTCTATCATGGCAACCGAAATATCCCTATCATACAAAATCTTAGCAAGATAGTCTAGTTCTTCATCACTACCAATTACTTGCTCTCCTGCAAAAATAACATACGACTGTTTCAAATCATAAGTATCAATTGAATCTATAAACCTATCTATAGATTTTTTTGCATCTTGAGTATCTGCTATATAAACAGGTCTTAGTAAAACATCTAAACCCGATGCTTTGGCTATATTAATTTCACTATCTAAATATCCTAGCCCTGTATATTCAAGTTTTGAAGCCTGGCCTATAGTACTAGTACCAATTTTATTTCCTACAAAATCCCTAACTACAGTCGAATCAAAAGCCATATCTTTTGGCTTTCCTTCAATCACTAGGGTAGTTTCATCTTTATAGTTCATTTTTCTTGATTCTTTAAGTACTTCTTTTAGTCCTTTTTCAATAAACTCCAGGCCTTGTTTTTCTCCAGTTATTACTAAATCATAACCCTCAAAGCTAGTTCTGATTTTATAATCTTCATTTAGCTTAAGAGAATTGATGGTAGCTTCTCCTATATTAACTGAAGCTACTCCAGCCTCCTTAAAATCTTTTAGAGACTTTCCAATTTCTTGTTCAGCTTCACTGGAATATCTAAGCATTTCATTGTAATCTAAAGTTATTTCATAAGTTTTATAAGCATTTTCCACTTTCATTCTATCAAATAGAATAAAAGAAGAAACTATAAGTCCAAGCGCTAGAAATATAGCAAGAATTCTTTCTACCCTCATAAAGTTACCTTCCTTCTAACTAATTTTCATTTTGATATTTCTTTCCAAACAAATCGTCGTACATAATTTGGTACTCATTTTTTCTTAATTTTTGAATATTTTCATAAATTGATTTTATATCAAAGTATGTATGTTCAGACATAAGCTGGTCTTGATATTGATTTGCCATATATCCATAAAATTTAGGAAGTCTAGCGTCAGCATAATCAAGCATTAGGCCCGATAAAGCATTTACTCCTAAGTTTATAACATCTGGCTCTTGCTTATAGTTACTCCAAATAATATAAGGTGTTGCAAACATATCTTTTCTGCTACTTCCAACCTTCATATTTGTGTAATAAGGATGGCTTCTATACATAGAAAAACCTCCTGGCAAATGGTCTCCAAAATAACATAAAATTGTAGGTTTTTCTCTTTTTTCTATATAATTATAAAGTTCATACAAATCATTATCTGATATTTTTACTCCTGTAGCATATCTAGAAAGCATTTCCTTATCCTCAGTTGACAAGTCTCCTTCTACCTTTACTTCTTCCACTCCTCCTGGTACATAATAAGGAGCATGATTTTGAACAGTAACTGCAAAAATCATCTGGCTTTTTTCTTCATTTTCTTCAAGTGTTTCTACTATTTTATCCATCATATCTGCATCGCTTATCCAGCTACCGAAATAAAAAGGATCCTCAAACTCCTCAATAGAAATAAATCTATCAAATCCCATATAGTCATATACTTTTTTCCTATTCCAAAATTCAGGTATATTATTATGAATAGCTGTAGTTAAATAATCATCTTCTTTTAAATATCTAGCAAGTGAATTTATATCGTTTTTTATATGTTGCTGGTAAGGGACAGAGCCTTCTGGAAGATGCTTTACATTGTAACCAGTCAAAAACTCAAATTCTGTATTTGCTGTTTTTCCACCTAAAACAGGCACATACACTTCCCCAGTAATACCTTTTTTCCCTATTTCCCTAAATCTCGGCATGGGGTCAGATGAAAACTCAAGTCCATCTATCTTTGTAACATCTGCAAGCGATTCAGACATAATTACTACAATATCAGGCTTAACTTCTCCTTTTTTTTCATATGTATTTAGCTCATTTTCTATTTCTTCTATTTTTACATTTCCATAGCCTTCAGGTTTTTTTATAATTATATTACTTATATTTATTGTAAACCCAAGTAAAAATCCATTATACGAATAATTTTGAGTTTGGTCCCAGAAATAATTTGTAATTTCATTACTTCTAAAAAAATCTGCTCTATACTTATTTTCTGATGAAAAACCAATAAGCACACTAGAAAACATTACTATAACTAGCATTGAACTTACTATACCTACTAAGTTATTATTTCTATATTTTAAGTTAACTTTTTTATCCCAAAAAAAATAAAATGCAATCGTAATTAATAACAAGATTCCCGCTGTACTTAAAAAAAGAATACTTTTAGAATCTAAAAATTCATTTTTCATTGCAGGCATTACCCTTGCAGCATCTTTAATTAAAAATATGTCCCAAGGTAGAAAAGGAACTCCTTGATATTTAATTTTTGACATATTTACAAAACCCATCAAAGTTGTAATTATTAGTCCTATAAAACTTGCAAGAAAAACTTTCCTAGATATAATATATAAAAAGCCTATAAGAGATACAGCTATTATTATATTTAAGGCAACAATTCTTGGTTGACTAGCAAAAAATCTCATAATATCCATAAAAGAAGTTCTGTTTGAAAGTTCTAAAAGCACAAGCAAAAGAACAGAAAATAACGAACAAAGGAGCAGACCTATATAAGCTGCTCCCTTTATATATTTAGGTTTCAATTAAGCTCACATCCAATCTATCACAGTCTGGAAAAATTCCCTACAATATTATACTACAAAACTGAAGATAACAAAATATTAAGTAGTAATTTTTATAGACCGTCAAATTGCTTAGGTGTTATAAAATCAGTATAAAACCCATATACTCCCATATTTTTAAAATTTTTCATTTGCTGTTCATCATTTATAGTATGAGTATATACTTTAATTCCATAGGAATTAAAAAGTGTAATATCTTCCCTGTTAATTCTTTCTGGCGGCATAGTTACTACTTTTATTCCCTTAGCTGTAACAAATTCCAAAGCTTGCTGATTAGTAGCTGATGTAGCATATAGTGTATAAATTAAAGATGTAAACTTATGCTGGCTCATAACAGCATCATACATACTCTCGTTATATATTTGAGGTATTATTCTGTCTAACACAGATTCATCAATTTCTTTACAAACTCTAACAAGTTCTTTAAATTGAGCACTTGATTGCGTATAGTCAGTAATCTTAGTATCAGTAATCATATATATGTCAGGATTATCACTCATAATTGACACAATTTCATCAATATCTAAAGTTTTATACATTCCATTAAATTTAAAATTTAAAAACTCTTCTTTGGTTGGTATTTCGTTTGAATATTGTTCTGGAATTGGTCTTCCATATTTGCTAGCCAAAATCTCATAAAAACCATGACTAGCAACAAGCTCTCCATGAACAGTAGGAAGAAGGTCCACTTCAAATAATCTAAAATCATTTTTATAACTTTGCTTCATAGCATCAAGTGTATTACTGTTAGTAACTCCATTTACCGAACCTAAGGCATGAGCTATAACTCTATTTTTAGTCCATCCATATGCAGTAGGAGTTTCTTGGTTTTTATTAATAACATTAAAATTCATCTTAATATTACTAGTAGTCAAGACTTTTCCAAAAATAGATTCAACTGCTTGAGTACTAATTACTGTTTTTCCCATATAATAAAGCATATCATTTGGAAGACTCTTGCTCATCTGACTTATAGTTATGGTTTTATTATTTCCATCAAAAATAATAGTCTTGTTTTCATATGTAAATTCAGTAGGACTTAATTTCTCATACTCAAGTAATTCCATAACATCTTCCACGTTTAAATAAATCTTATGGTCAATAATATAGCTATCTATTTTTCCATCATTTTCAGTTTGCTCTGCTACCTGCTTATCATCATTTTCTCTATCGTCTTTAGTATCAGCAAAAGCATGAACTGGAACTGATAAAAATAAAACTGCTGTTAGCATTAATGCTAATTGTTTTTTCAATTTCATCTTCTCCTTTATATATATTGTCTATATTATGTTATCATTAAAATCCCTTTCTTTCGATTACAGTTTAAAGACAGAAAAAACTGTAAGAGGTGATTTCTCTTACAGCTATATTATGTATTTCTTAATATTAAACTTCTTTAATAATTCTTAATTATAATTTTTCTTTCATATAGTTACTGACTAATGATATTTTACTGTTCAAAAATACCTAAACTTATCTGAAGCAGCTTGTCAATTTGCTCCATTAAATTTTCATCGCATTTTCCAATCTTTTCTTTAAGACGCTTCTTATCTATAGTTCTAATTTGTTCTAATAAGACTACAGAATCTTTAATCAAACCATAGTTACCTGCTTTTATTTCTATATGGGTAGGTAGCTTGGCTTTATTAATCTGTGATGTTATTGCTGTAATTATAATTGTCGGAGAGTATTTATTACCTATATCATTTTGAACAACAAGTACTGGTCTAGTTCCACCTTGTTCTGATCCTATTACGGGATTGAGGTCGGCATAAAAAATATCTCCTCTTCTGACTGTTACATTATTGCTCATTATTATGCACTCTTCCCTTCACCTGATACTCGAGAAGATACGTTAGGTGTGCCCCTAAATCAGATAATCTTTTATATCAATAATCTTGCCATCTTCTTTATACACTCTAGGCACTCTGCGCTGTACCATACATAGTAGTTCATAATTTATGGTATTAAGCCTTTGCGCAAAACGTTCGATATCCATACCTTCTTCATCTGAAAATATCGTAATCTCATCTCCTACTTTGGCTTCTTCATCCAGTGACAACATACACTGATCCATACAAATACGTCCAACCACATCTACTAATTTATCATTTATTTTTACATCAGCTTGTCCAGATAGCATTCTAGTAAAACCATCTGCATAGCCTATAGGAACAGTTGCTATAATCTCATCTTCTTTAGAGCGATATTTATGCCCATAACTTATTCCTCTTCCTTCTTCCAATCTTTTTACATGAGCAACTGTACTTTTTAGAGACATCGCAGGATAAAGTTTAATTTTTGATTTGTCTACATCATCAGAAGGATAATGACCGTATAAGATAATCCCAGGTCTTACCATATCAAGATGGTACTGTGGTAGCATCATAGTTGCTGCACTGTTACAAACGTGTTTTATCGGAATTTCAAGACCACGGGAGTTTAACTCATTTACAACGAAGTTGTAATTCTCATACTGCTTATGAGTATAGCTTAAGTCCTTGTCATCAGCCAAGGCGAAATGTGTAAAAATTCCAACTATATCAATGTTTTCTAAATTTGATATTTTAAGTATTTCTTCTACGCCTTCATTATTACACTGAAGGCCAAGTCTAGACATTCCACTATCAAGTTTAATATGTATTTTTGCATGAAGATTGTTTTCCTTAGCTACTTCAGATAAAATAGCTGCTTTTTCATAGCTATAAATTGTAATATCCACATCCAGTTTCATCATATCTTTAAATCTATCTTCTGGAACATAACCTAAACACATAATTGGCTTAGTAATATTATTTTGTCTTAACTCCATTGCTTCTTCACAAACTGCTACAGCAAAGTAATCTGCGCCTTCTTTTTCCAATACTTTTGCATAAGCTACTGCTCCGTGTCCATAAGCATTAGCTTTAATTACTGCGCAGAACTTGGTATCAGGTTTTAGCAGTTTTTTTATATTATTATAATTTGCTTTGACATTGGTAAGATTAATCTCTGCCCATGTCGGTCTAAATGTATGGCTCATAATGCACACTCCCCTTCAGATATCATACAGTTTATATCTACCATTTATAAACTAGCTTTAAACTATAAATTAGTTTAAGTTTATTATACCTTGAAGGTGGAATTTTTCCAATATTTCAAATTTTCATATCTAATCTATTACAGCAACTGCCTGAGCATAGTATTTACTATGAGATATGCTTAGGTTTATATTACTTGCATTAATTTCGTTTAGTATTTTATGAGCATTTTTGTGCAATAAAACATAGGGTTTCCCACTTGGGTACTTGCATATTTCTATATCAATAAAAGAAAAAGAGACAAATCCAGTTCCAAGAGCCTTGGCTACAGCTTCTTTGGCGCAGAAAATACCTGCTAGTGTTTCTGCTTTTTTTCCTTTTTCATAATAGTAATCAAGTTCATTTTTTGTATATATCTTTGTGAGAAATCTTGGATTTTTTTTGATAGCTAACTCAATTCTATCTATTTCTAAAATATCACTTCCAATACCTTTAATCATATTTCACCTACTTGCTTAAAAATTCCTCATCTAGTTTTTCAGTGTCTTTTGCCCCTACCATAGCATGTAAAAATCCATATATAGAATTAACACGTTTTTCTAATTTGTCTCTTTTTTCCCTATCTACTTTTAATTTTTGCCTTAAGATTTCTATTTCCTCTAATACTTTTTTTAGCTCAACTTCATCCTTTTTCATATATTCGTAAGCATAATCTATAGTTTCTTTTAAAAGTTCTAAGTTTTTTTCTTCTTTTTCCATTATTATATCTTGTATTTCATCTTCTCTATTTTTGATTTCTTCTCTTACTTCTTCCATTCTTAAACGTTGCTCTTCAAGCCTTTTTTCCATGCCAAGATTGTTCTGAGAATTAAGTTCATTAGAAATATAAAGTACATTTGCTGTGATTCTTGATTTTTCTTTATGAAGAGTATTTACTTCCAATATATGCTTTTTTTCTGTAGCAATAAGCTCTTTAATTTGATTACTTATATCCCTCATTTTATTGCTTTGTCCATATTTTATCATAGATTGATAAGGAGCATAACTAAGTAATATAGGCACTCTTTTTTTTGACAATATATCTTGAAAAATATCCTGTGTTTTCATATAATTCTATCTCCTATAGCTCGAAAGTTAATTAAAAACATTCTACACTATATTATAACACAATAAGAAAAGACTAGGCAAAGCCTAGTCTCTTTGTGCTGTTCTAATTCTGTTAAGAGCTTTTTTAAGTCTAACTTCAGCCATGTCCATTTCTCTTTCAGATAGTTTTCTGTTAATTATGCTCTCAGCTAATTCTTTAGCCTTTTTAGCTCGTTCAACATCTATCTCTATGGGCCACTCAGCAGCTTCAGTCAAAATAGTGGTTCTTTCTTTATCGACTTGAATAAAGCCTCCTGCTATTGTTGCTTCTTTAAAAACACCATCTTTTTTAATTTTTATAATCCCTATATCTAGCGATGCAACATAGTCTACATGGTTTTTTAGAATTCCGACATCTCCTTCAGTTGTTCTAACTACCAACATATCTATATCTTCATTATAAAAAAGTTTATCAGGCGTTACTACCTGAAGGTTAAAAGTAGCCATAGTCTACTCTCCCTTCTCCGCTTTTTCCACAACTTCATCTATACTTCCAACAAATAAGAAGGCAGACTCAGGAAGGTCATCATGTTTACCTTCAATTATCTCTTTAAAACCTCTTATTGTCTCTTTTAATGGTACATACTTACCTTCCATCCCTGTAAACTGCTCTGCAACAGAAAAAGGTTGAGAAAGGAATCTTTGAATCTTTCTTGCTCTAGATACTGTCAGTTTATCTTCATCTGAAAGTTCATCCATACCAAGAATGGCGATTATATCTTGAAGTTCTTTATATCTTTGAAGTATAGACTGAACAGCTCTTGCTACTTCATAATGCTCTTTTCCAACTATATCAGCTGAAAGTATTCTAGATGTAGAATCTAGAGGATCAACCGCTGGATAAATACCCAGTGATGCAATATTTCTTGAAAGAACTGTGGTTGCATCTAGATGGGCAAATGTAGTTGCTGGCGCTGGGTCAGTAAGGTCATCCGCAGGAACGTATACAGCCTGTACAGAAGTGATTGAGCCTTTTTTAGTAGAGGTAATTCTCTCCTGAAGGGCACCCATCTCTGTAGCTAGCGTTGGCTGATATCCAACCGCAGAAGGCATACGTCCAAGAAGTGCTGAAACCTCTGAACCCGCTTGAGTAAATCTGAATATATTGTCAATAAATAAAAGAACGTCCTGTCCTTCTTGGTCTCTAAAATACTCAGCCATAGTAAGTCCTGATAAACCTACACGCATACGTGCTCCAGGAGGCTCGTTCATCTGACCATATACTAGAACTGTTTTGTCAATAACACCTGACTCTTTCATTTCTTCATATAGGTCGTTTCCTTCTCTTGTTCTTTCACCAACACCTGTGAATACAGAAATACCACCGTGTTCTTTAGCTATGTTATTTATAAGTTCCATTATAAGTACAGTTTTTCCTACTCCTGCACCACCAAATAGTCCGATTTTTCCGCCCTTTGCATATGGTGCAATAAGGTCAACTACTTTGATTCCTGTCTCAAGTATTTCTGTAGAAGTTTCTTGGTCTTCATAAGCAGGTGCTTCTCTATGAATTGGAAGGCGATTACCTGTTCCTACATATTCTATATTATCAACAGGTTCTCCTAGAAGGTTAAAAATCCTTCCTAGAGTATCTCTTCCAACTGGTACTGTAATAGACTCACCTGTATCTACTGCTTTTATGCCTCTAACTAGTCCATCTGTAGAGCTCATAGCAATACATCTTACTGTATCATTTCCTACGTGCTGAGATACTTCAACTACAATTTTTCTTCCGTCATGCTCAATTTCTACGGCATTTAGAAGATTTGGAAGTTCTTCAGTAGGAAACTTAATATCTAACACTGGTCCAATTATTTGAACCACTGTGCCTATTTTTTTCTCTGGCATTATGCTACCTCCTATCTTCTTACTTCAGCGCTTCTGCACCTGCAACAATCTCAGATATTTCTTGAGTTATAGTTGCTTGTCTAGCTCTATTGTACTTAAGCTGAAGCGAACCTATCATCTCTTCTGCATTGTCTGTAGCTGATTCCATTGCTGTTCTTCTAGCTCCTTGCTCAGATGCAAATGACTCAACGATTGCTCCAAATATTATTCCATCTATATACTTTGGTACTAAATAATCAAATACACCTTCTGGCGATGGCTCGTATACTGTTAAACTTGTTTTTTCTGCTACTCCTTCATCATCAAACTTAAGTGGCAGTAATTTAATTATCTGCGGCTCCTGATTAAGAGTAGAAATAAACTTGGTATAAACTATATAAAGCTCATCTATTTCACCTGATTTATAAAGTTCTATAGCTTCTTCTGAAATCTGATGAATTTCAGCTACTTCTATTGCTTCTGCTCCAGAAGAAAATTTACCATGTAAGGGATATCCTCTTTTACTAAAGAAGTCCATAGACTTCTTCCCTACTGAAATAATAGGATATTTATTATTATCCATATGACTTACAGCTGCTTTTAGTACATTTGAGTTATATCCTCCTGCTAGGCCTCTATCTCCTGCAACTACAATATAGCCTTTTTTACCAGTATCTTTTTCTACTGTAAATTGAGATTTTAATCCCCTAGTACTGCGAGATATTTTTCTCATAGTATCATATAGGGTATTGAAATAAGGTCTGGAATTCTCAACCTTTTCTTTGGCCTTTCTAAGCTTTGAAGATGCCACAAGCTCCATTGCTTTTGTGATTTGCATTGTGCTTTCAACGCTTTTGATACGCCTTTTAATGTCTTTCATTCCAACTCCTGCCATACTTCATTCACCTCCTCATTTAGAGGCTACTTACTGTTTTTGAACTTAGTCTTGAATTCTTCAATAGCAGCCTTTAGTTTTTCTTCTGTTTCATCTGAGATATTCTTGCTAGTAGCTATATCCTTCCCAACTTCAGGATAAGCTTCTTTCATATATTTAAAGAATTCAGTTTCAAATTCACTGATATCTTCAACTTCAATATCTTTTAGATAGTTATTATTTACTGCATATATAATCATAATTTGATTTTCAACATCTATAGGAGATGATTCAGGTTGCTTTAGAACCTCAACTATTCTCTCTCCTTTTTCTAGACGTTCTCTTGTGTCTTTATCCAAATCAGAACCAAACTGAGCAAATGATTGAAGTTCTCTATACTGTGCATAAGCAAGCTTTACAGTACCGGCAACTTTTTTCATAGCTTTAATCTGAGCATTACCACCAACCCTCGAAACTGAAATACCAGGGTTTACTGCTGGTCTTACTCCTGAGAAGAAAAGTTCTGACTCTAGGAATATCTGCCCATCTGTAATAGAAATAACGTTAGTAGGGATGTAAGCAGAAACGTCACCTGCTTGAGTTTCTATTATAGGAAGTGCAGTAAGCGAACCTGCTCCCTTTTCATCACTAAGTTTTGCAGCTCTTTCAAGTAGTCTTGAATGCAAATAAAATACGTCTCCAGGATAAGCTTCACGTCCTGGTGGTCTTCTAAGAAGAAGTGACATAGCACGATAAGCAACGGCATGTTTTGATAAATCATCATATACGCAAAGCACATGCTTGCCTTCATTCATAAAATGTTCACCCATAGAACAACCTGCATATGGGGATATATATTGAAGAGGTGCTAGCTCTGATGCTGTAGCTGCTACTACAATAGTATAATCCATAGCTCCGGCTTTTTCTAAAGTATCAACTATCTGAGCAACAGTTGAACGCTTTTGTCCAATAGCAACATAAATACAAATAACATCCTTACCTTTTTGGTTAATTATTGTATCTATTGCAATTGTTGTTTTACCTGTTTGCCTATCACCTATTATAAGCTCTCTTTGTCCTCTTCCTATAGGTATCATTGAGTCAATCGACTTTATACCTGTTTGAAGAGGCTCATGAACTGATTTTCTTTCAATAATTCCTGGAGCTTGAGTTTCTATAGGTCTAAATG
>Ga0334893_1001194_pt1 | contig 26410 bp, 24 predicted proteins | sample GraSluR3_MG_5_FD_207218 | JGI IMG/M metagenome (GOLD analysis project Ga0334893, IMG submission 207218) | Sludge microbial communities from methane-producing bioreactor in Wageningen University, Netherlands - Granular Sludge_09_05-R3 | ecosystem: Engineered > Bioreactor > Anaerobic >...
CAATATCTGCCTTTGTCATCTCTAAAAATATTTAATATTCAATAAATTAATCGGTTTTATATGGTCTGCAAAAATATAAATAATTTAATAACCCAAAAGCATTTCAAATAAATTATTTTTGTTTTACTGAAAGATTTACGCAGAATTAAGCAAAATGGCAGATTTTTTACATGATATATATATATGGTATTTCACGGTTGATGGAATTATTGACCGGTAAAATTGATTTTTTTTTGAAAAACACAAAAAAAATTATGGGGAATTAAAATAAGAATTCGTATTTTTAAGAATTGTTAACCTAAAAAAAAATATAAAATGGCTATTAACAAAGTAATTTTAGTTGGAAATGTTGGTAAAGACCCCGAAATCAGGCATCTCGATTCAGGGGTTGCTGTTGCAAACTTCCCCCTGGCCACATCGGAAAGCTACATTGCCAAAAACGGCGACAAAGTTGAAACCACCGAATGGCACAACATTGTTGTTTGGCGTGGACTGGCTGATGTGGCAGAAAAGTACGTCACCAAAGGGCGGCAGTTGTACATCGAGGGAAAAATAAGAACCCGGTCGTGGGATGACAAAGACGGCAACAAAAGGTACACTACCGAAATCGTAGCCGATGTTATGCAATTGCTGGGGCCTCGTCCCGACAACCAGCAAAGCGACAACAACTCACGTTACGGGGAGAAACAATCAGAGTCAAGCGGGTTTGGCGCGGCCAACGAACCTGAAGCTGAAGAGGCTGGTGGCGACGACGATTTACCCTTCTGAACTGCATCTCAGTTTTCAAAATTTAAACACCAGGTGAACTGGGGTCACCTGGTCAAAAAAAGCTGCGTTTGCCGGTTGAATACTGTTCATTTGGCAAGTGTAGTTTTTATGGTTTTTATTTACTGAACCGGTGACAGAACCAATAAACCCCTTATTTTTGCGTTGTAAACAGCAACTGATACAATATGAAATACAAATTACTGATACTCATTTTATCCGTTTTTATACTGGGCTGTAAAGAAAAAAACACACCAAAGCCCCGCGGTTTTTTCCGTATCAGTTTCCCTGAAAAAGAATATCAATCGCTTACGGACCAGTTTCCTTATCAATTTCAAATTCCGGAATATGCAAATGTTACACCCGACAACCAAAACCCCGACCAACCGTGGTGGATAAACCTCGAAGTGCCGGCAAACAAAGCCGAAGTGCATATTTCCTACTACAGCTTGTTTAACCAGGCAAAACCCACCCGTGAGCTGCTGGCTGAGTTTATGGAAGAAACCCGCGAACTGGCCTATAAACACTCCATAAAAGCCAATGCCATACAAGAACGTGTTTTTATAAATCCCGACGATGATGTTTTCGGCATTGTTTACCACATCGAAGGGAATGCCGCTTCACCTGTTCAGTTTTTTCTCACCGACAGTACCCGGCATTTCCTGCGGGGCGCTCTTTACATCAGGGCTACACCCGATATTGATTCACTTAAACCGGTCATTGATTTTCTCGAGCGGGATGTTGTCCATCTCATTGAAACCTTTAAGTGGAAATAATGCCGGTCGCTAAAATTATAGAAATACCGTATGGAAAGCTGGGAGTTTGGAATCTCACAGAGTCTGCAGAAAAACTGGCTGGAATTTTTCAATTTTCAACAAAGGAAGAAACTGACTTTCACAATATAAAAAATGAAACCAGGAAGCGGGAATTTCTTGCAGTCAGATTACTGTTGGAAAAACTGCTGGGCCAAAAATCAGAAATTTCATACAATGAGCACCGAAAGCCTCAAATTAAAAACAAAAATCTATATATCAGCATTTCTCACTGCTCCGGCCTGGTTGTTGTCCTTATTTCAAATTACAAAGTCGGAATAGATGTGGAAAATATTTATCGGAATACCGAAAAAATTGCACCACGTTTTCTATCCGAACAGGAAAAGCATGAAATCGAAAACACACCGGAGCTTTCGCTAACGCGCATCATTTACTGGTGCGCCAAAGAAACAGCTTTTAAAATTGCGGAACATCCTGAAATTGAATTTAAAACGCATATTCAAATTTCTCCGTTTAAAGTCAATCCCGCAGGAGGAAGCTTCCGTGGAAAGCTTTGTAAAAATGAACCGGCCAGTCAACTGGCTTTTCAATACTTTTTTTTCGGAAACAATGTGGTGGTTTATTGTGTTGAACAAGTAAATTTGGAAAAATGAAGAAACCTGAAAACCATATTCTGGTTATTTTTGGAGCATCGGGCGATTTAACCAAACGAAAACTCATTCCGGCTCTTTACGACCTGTACCGGCAGAATTTACTGCCCGAAAGGTTCGCTGTTCTGGGAGCTTCAAGAACTGAACTTTCCGATGCAGATTTCAGAAAAAAGACAGATGAATTCCTGCCGGAAGAAAAGAAAACTGCCGATTTTAAAAAATTGCTTTTTTACGAACCGGTTTCACCAACCAAACCGGCTGATTTCAAAAAACTAAAATCGCGGCTGGAAAAACTGGGAAAGGACAACAATATTGACCCGAACTATATTTTCTACCTCTCCACTCCCCCATCGGTTTACGAAAATATTGCCCAAAACCTGGCTGAACAGAAACTGAGTAAATCGAACAAATATTTCCGGAGGCTAATTGTGGAAAAACCTTTTGGAACTGACTTTGAATCGGCCCGCAAGCTGAACAGGGATTTGCTGCATTATTTCGATGAAAACCAGGTTTACCGCATCGACCATTATCTGGGGAAGGAAAGTGTGCAGAACATGCTGGTAACCCGGTTTGCCAACGGCATTTTTGAACCATTGTGGAACCGCAATTTTGTGGAAAGGGTTGAGGTCACTTCGGCAGAAAGCCTGGGCGTAGAAGGCCGTGGCGGCTACTATGAACATTCGGGCGCTTTACGAGATATGTTGCAAAATCATTTGCTTCAGTTGGTAGGCTTTGTGGCCATGGAACCCCCGGTAGTGATTGAAGCCAACGCCATCCGAAACGAAATTGTGAAAGTATTTCAGTCGTTACGCCCCATTACCGAAGAGCAGGTGGCAGAGTTTGTGGTGAGAGGGCAGTACACGGAATCTACCATCAGAGGCGATCAGGTGAAAGGATACCGCGAAGAATCGGGGGTTGATCCCGATTCACGAACCGAAACCTTTGTAGCCATGAAGTTTTTCATCGATAACTGGCGTTGGGGCGGTGTTCCTTTTTACATTCGCACCGGCAAAAAACTACCGGCCAGGGTTACCGAAATTGTCATCCACTTCAAACAGGTCCCGCATCATTTGTTCAACAACAAAGGAATGCCCGGCCCAATTGACAACCAGCTGGTTATTCGCATTCAGCCCGATGAAGGAATTTTGCTGAAATTCAGAATGAAAACACCAGGAGCTGGTTTTCAGGCACAAACTGTGAATATGGATTTTCATTATTCTGAGCTGGCTGAAGTTCGCCTTCCGTCGGCTTATGAGCGGCTTTTGCTGGATTGTATGCAGGGCGATGCCACTCTCTACTCGCGGGGCGATGCAGTGGAAGAAGCCTGGAAATTTGTACAACCCATCCTGAATGCATGGAACACGAATACGGAAATTCCCCTTTTTGGTTATCCGGCAGGAACCTGGGGCCCCGAAGATTCGGACAAACTGATAAAAGAAGGGCAGTGGCGGTTTCCCTGTAAAAATTTATCGAACGACGGCGCCTACTGTGAACTCTGAAAAATATTTTTTTATATTTAGTCCTTAAAATCTGAAAATATGACAACTTCAACAGAGGTAAAAATTTATCCGAAACCCAAAAAGGTATGTAAGGCTGTGGCCCGCGAAATACGAAGAATAACAGAGGGTTCGCCACGACCACGATTCGATATTGCTCTTTCGGGAGGAAATACGCCTAAAAAACTGTTTAAAATTCTGGCTAAAAAACACAGAGAGACCATTCCGTGGGAACGCATTCATTTCTGGTGGGGCGACGAACGGTGTGTTTCGCCCACCAGCGACGAAAGCAATTTTAAAATGGCCAATGATTTTTTGTTTTCCCGTGTGAGGGTTCCTACCAAAAATATTCACCGGATAAAAGGTGAAAATCCACCTGATGAAGAAGCGAAACGCTATGCTGCCGAAATTGGCAAAAACCTGATAAACAGAGGTGAAGTTCCTGTTTTTGATTTAATCCTTCTTGGACTGGGCGACGACGGGCACACGGCATCCATTTTCCCGGACCAACTGGAAATTTTTGAAGAAAAAAGAAACTGTGTGGCCACTAAACATCCGCTAACGGGGCAGAACCGCATTACACTTACCGGGCGGGTGCTGAACAATGCCAGCAGGGTGTTTTTTCTGGTAACGGGTGAAAACAAATCGATGCGGGTTTCGGAAATTATGAACAACGATGAAGCTGCCAAACTGCTGCCAGCCTATTATATTGAGCCCAAAAACGGTTCACTCATCTGGTTTATCGACGAACCGGCAGCCTCGAAGATTACCTGACGGGGTTTAAGTTCAAAACTTCTTCCCCGAATTTTATCGTTTCGCTGATTACTTCGTCAACCGAACCGGAAGTCAGTTCGCAGGCAATCACATGATCTCCGGCATCGGGGAAAGCTACTTTTACCCTGCGGTCATCATAAGTACCCAACTGGTCGAACATTTTCAGCATGGCGTCCACTTTCACGGTTTCGTCCTGGTTGTTTTCATCTTTGTAATAATAGCCCAGAAAAACCGGTACAGTCACCCGGCTGAATGTCTCTTTTTTCATGGTAGCCTCAACCAGTTGCTGAAGGAAAACCACGGCTTCCATCCGGTATTTGCAATACCAGTACTGACAATCTTTCGAGTCAAAATCTTCATTTGTAATCCGGTATTTTCCACCGGTAACTTTTCTCCCTATTTGCAATCCCCAGGGTTTTGAAAGCAAAAATGCTGCCCCGTTGTTTATTCTGATGTTGGGCGAATATAAAATCAATCCATCCACATATTCCGGGAAATCGGCAGAGAGTTGCAAGCCTAAAGTTCCGCCGGTTGAGGTACTCATGATAATGACTTTTTTTCCTAAAATACGCGCTACCATTAAAGCTTCTTTGGCCGATTCCCACAAATTGTCGGGAGTCATGTCAATAAGTGCATCTTCTGTTTCCAGTCCGTGTGAAGCAAGCCGGGGCAGGTATGCGTTCATACCGAAATGTTTTGCAAACTCTACATTTGCAGGGTAGCCTTCGTACCACGAAGCTGAAAAACCGTGCAGGTACAGCAAACAGTAATCCGTTCGTTGCATTAGTGAATCGTTTGCCCAAACTATCCGCGATTCGTTATCGGGCCGGATGCTATGATTTTCCTCTTTTTCATCTACATAAGTATCCATTTTCCGGATGCTGGCCGGTAGTGAAGGAAGATTTTTGTTCAGTTCCGGTTTTGGTGGCTTTGGTCCCAGCAGGTATCCCGCTACCAAAATGAGCAGGAGAATCAGCAGGAATCTTTTTAGTTTTTTCATTGTTACACATTTTTCAATTCTACTTTCTCATCGAGAGGTAAACTGTATATTTTATTTACAATATCATCAAACCGAATTGCAAGTGTTTTCATATCATTTTTTTGCAAATATAGTGTTTTTTGAAAAGCTTGTTAAAGCATTTTAATCCCGTTTGATTGTTTGATACTGGGCCGCGAAAAGGAAAATAAGGGATACAAGGAGGCCTGAAACCGGAATTTCGGGTGCCATGGGTGGAGCGACCCTATAGCTATCCAGGGCGAACCGCGCATTCTGGGTGGAGCGATCTTCCGCAAAGCGATGCCTAAGGCAAGATCCGCTCATTTCGGGTGGAGCGGATTCCGATCCGCTCATTTTCTTAATCAGCGGTTTGGAAACCGCTGCACCCGTTTCACCCGCTGCACCCAACGGCTTCGCAGTACCAGATTCCCGGCCAGTCTTCCCGGTTTTTCACCAGGCCTGCTGCTACCGGATTATTTAAGGTATATTCGATGGCGTAATGCAAATGCTTTTCATCGCGAATGGTGGTATCGAAACTCTCGGTTTGCCAAACCGCTCCTTTTCGGTTTTCCACTTTATTTATCTGATTGGCAGAAAACCGTTTTACCGAATTCATAATGTCCTGCAAATAAACCGGTTTTCCTTTTTCATCTTTTTCAAACACATGAAATACCCAGTGTACATGATTTGGCATAATGCAAAAAGCATAGTTTTCCAGTTTTTTGCCATTCCAGAACAACAGAGTTTCTTTTACTGGTTGCAAATTATCGGGTTTTGAAAGGTTAATTTTTGGGGTTCTTTCGCTGTCCAGTAATTCGTCATACGCTTTTATATATTTTTTCCGAAGTGAATAATATTGCTTTTTCAGCTTTTCCAATTCGGGTGGCGTGATTTCCGAATCGCGCATTTTGGGTGGAGCGGTCTCCGAACCGCTCATTTCGGGTGGAGCGGATTCCGATCCGCTCATTTTCTTAATCAGCGGATCGGAATCCGCTGGACCCGATACAACCATCTAAAACTCGATTGTAAGTTGCACAGGTTCCTTTCTCTCCTCATGCTGAAAATTGGAAAGGGTTAATCCCAGCAGACGAATTCCTTTGGTGAATTTTTCAGATTGAAGCAATCCTTTTGCTTCTGCTTCCAGTTCATTTTTGGTGGAAAACCAGCCGGGAATGGTTTTGCTGCGGGTGTGCTGTTCAAAATCGGCGTATTTGTATTTCAATGTAAGGGTTTTAGCTTTTGCATTCGATCGTTCGTAACGTTCCCAAAGTATTTCTGTAATCTGGAGCAGTTCGGTTGCCAACTCCTTTTCACTGAACAGGTCGGTTGAAAACGTTTGTTCGGCGCCAACCGATTTTCGTTTGCGGGATGGCTCCACCGGTCGATGGTCAATACCGCGGCAGATTTCGTAATAGTAATTCCCCGATTTCCCAAAAAGCCGAACCATTTCAAAACGGTCGATTTGTTTTAAATCGCGGCCAAACCAGATTCCCGTTTTATTTAGTTTTTCGGCAGTCACTTTTCCAATTCCAAAAAATTTGCGGACTTCCAGGTTGTCGATAAACTCCTGTGCTTTATCGGGCGTGATGACAAAAATTCCGTTGGGTTTGTTCACGTCGGAAGCCACTTTAGCCAGAAATTTGTTATAGGAAACACCGGCAGAAGCGGTGAGTTTCGTTTCCTCAAAAATCCGTTTTCTGATTTCCTGTGCAATTAACGTAGCCGAAGGTTTTCCTTTTTTGGCGTATGTTACATCCATGTAAGCCTCGTCAAGTGAAAGCGGTTCCACCAAATCGGTATATTCAAAAAAAATTTCCCTTATTTGGTTTGAAATTACCTTGTAGCGGGTAAAGCGGGGTTTGACAAAAATCAAACCGGGGCATTTGCGTTTGGCTACTTTCGATGATAAGGCCGAGCGCACCCCGAATTTACGGGCTTCGTAACTGGCTGCTGCCACCACTCCCCTTTCACGCGAACCGCCAACCGCAACCGGTTTGCCTCTCAACTCCGGGTTGTCGAGCTGCTCCACCGATGCGTAAAAGGCATCCATGTCGATGTGGATGATTTTTCGGATGTTCTCCAAATTCTAAATTTACAGGTTACATGCTCCAAAAGTACGTTTAATGTATTAATTTTGGGAAATAAAAGAGAATTGAGATGAAAGCAATCATTTTGGAAAGTAAAAATTCTTCCGACATCAGGCTGCTGGTTGAATTGGCAAAAAAATTAAATATCCGGGCAAAAATCCTTTCTTCCGAAGAAAAAGAAGACGTTGCTCTGGCAAATGCAATACTGCAGGAAGAATCAGGAGAATATCTAACTGAGGAAGAATTAATTAACAAACTTGCAGAGTGATAATTATTGCAGACAAGTCATTTGCAAATTCGTATCTTGCACAGAAAGAACATTTACAAATACTTCCCTCTTTTCCTTTAAATAATATCAAATCCATTTCTACAATCCGAACATCTGTACCTGGTATTTTTTAAAACCTTATCCAACGGGAGGTTCCCCATAAAAAGGGCCGCAGAAATCGCTGCAAAAAACACCTGAATTCTTTTTCTCAAACTCAGTTTCAGTTTTATTTTTTCGGAACCACAAGCGGGGCAAACAAGTTTGGTTTTTGAATCTGAAAGCTCACCGGTTTCAACTAAAATTTCCCGAACCCGTTCCAGTTCCGATTCCGGCACCTGCAATTCAACTGTAAATGCCGGGATGTGATTCAAAACCTGGGTTGTCAGTTCATTTTTCAGACGGCATGTGATACCCTCCGATTCCAGCCGGCTTTTCAATACAGTTAAATCGGCCAGATAATGTGATTCTTTGATTGTTACGAATTTCATTTTTTATTTAAAAACCAGTTTCGGATGAACTTTGAGGGTACGGTAACCGTAAATGGCAATTATCACAAAACAGATGAACGGCAAAACAAATGAAAAATTCACTGCCGGCATTGGACCAACTGTGCCCAGATCGATAATGGCACCCTGAAGGGGTGGCATTAAAGCGCCGCCTACAATAGCCATTACAAGCCCGGCAGCGCCAATGGTAGCATCGTCGCCCAAACCTTCGAGGGCAATGCCGTAAATGGTTGGAAACATCAGCGACATGAACGCTGAAGTAGCCACAAGGCAATATAAACCAGCCATTCCCTGAATGAAAATAACACCTGAAATGGTAATCATTCCGCCAATGGCAAAAACAGTTAACAACAGCCGCGAATTCAGGTATCTCATCAAAAAAGTACTGGTAAAGCGACTCGTGATGAAGATAGCCATTGCAATAATGTTGTACTTCTGAGCCTGTGCTTTTGGAATTCCCAGGTTATCGGCATAATGAATGATAAACGTCCAGCACATGATTTGCACACCCACATAAAAAACCTGTGCAATCACTCCCTCCATGTATTTTCTGTTCTTAAACAACCGTTTGAAAGAATCAGCATTTTTGATGGTATGCTCAGCACCTTCCCTTTTGGGCATTTTCGATACGGCAATGATGATAAACATGACAATAACCACAAATCCCAGAACAATGTAGGGGTCACGAATAACGGCCAGGTCGTGGGTGCGGATGGCAGCCTTCTCAGCTTCACCAAGCGTTGTGAAAATCAATTCTCCGGCGGCATCCCGTTTATCCGATTCCAGAGCCGCCAAAATAAAATTGGAGGCCACAAACATTCCCAAAATAGAACCCAACGGATTGAATGACTGGGCCAGGTTTAACCGCCGGGTGGCCGTCTCCGGATCGCCCATCGAAAGAATATACGGGTTGGCTGTGGTTTCCAGAAACGCCAGCCCAAAAGTTAAAATGTAAAGCGAACCAAGAAAAAAACCGAAAAACTCGAACTGAGCTGCCGGAAAAAACAACAACGCACCCACCGCATAAAGCGCCAGCCCCATTAAAATTCCTTTTTTGTAGCTGAATCTTTTCACAAACAATGCAGCAGGAATGGCCATGGTGGCATATCCGCCGTAAAATGCAAACTGAACCATGGCGGCTTTTACATTGGAAATTTCCATTACGGTTTGAAAAGCGGCCACCAGGGGATTGGTAATATCGTTGGCAAATCCCCACAACGAAAACAAACTGGTAATTAAAATAAAAGGCAGCAGTACCTTCTTTGAAACAACAGGTTTTTTCGGTTTTTTCATACGATTTCTGATAAACAAAGTTTAATTCATGCGTCAAAGATGTAAAAATTTTCACATCGGGCTTTACTTTTAAAGTACCCGAAATGCATATTTTCCACTTTTTACTTCAAAAATACGGTATCCCTCTTCATCCCCGAGCAAACGGACATACTCGGATTTTTCAATTTCTTTTTCGCTATCCAGAATTCTTTGACCAGGTTTTGCAGGTACATAAACTGTAGCTCGGCATCCCACCGGAACGGTAATATCCATTGAAAATTCATCTCCCTCTTTTTCCCAGTGAATTCCGGCGTTGCCGTACGATGTATTGTTGAAATATTTTGTAAACGTAATGCCGTCAACCGGCTGCGGACGGAAAATAATGTGGCGGTAACCGGGTTCAGCAGGATCAGTATTCATTCCGGCCAGCTTGCGGTAATACCAAACCAGACCGCCGCCAAACATCGGGTGGTTGTGCGAACCACCGGTATTCCAATGCTCCCACGTGGTGGTTGCACCCAGGGTAAGCCATCGCCCGTAGCCGGGTTCTTCCTTTTTATTCATGGCTTCGTAGGCCAAATCGTGCATCCCGTTTTCCGATAAAACCTCGAAGAAAAACTGGGTGCCGAAAATGCCGGTGTCCAGATGTCCGTTATTGTTTTTAATGTCTGATTTAAGTGCTTTTATCACTTTATCATACTGATTGTCAGGAATTCCCATTCTCAAAGCAAAAATATTGGCGCCTGCCGGTCCGTACGTTCCTTTTTCAGCATTGTAAAACCGTTTGTAAAATGCCTGCCGGGTTGCTTCTGCCAATGCTGCGTATTTTTTTGACTCCGCAATTTCTCCCAAAACTTCAGCAGTTTTTGCAGTTATTTCGGCACACCGCCAGAAATAAAAAGTGTGCACCAAATCATCGGGTGGCAAGTCGCCGGGAGTTACCCATTCACCCAGGTTGAACCACCGCAACACATTTCCGTCGCGCCCTACACGTTGCGAAAACATGATGCCATCGTCATCCAGCCAGGTTTGCATGTACCTGATATACTCCTTCATAGCCGGATAGGAATCTTCCAGAATATCTGTGGAACCGTAATGAAGGTAAAACTCCCACGGCATGATGCTGATGGCTGCTCCCCAGGCTACCCCCCCGCCGCAACCCGGCTGCCAGGGTGCTCCGTTGGGCACGTATCCGGTTTCAACAATTTGAGCGCCAATGATGTCCTGAATCCATTTGTGGTAAAAATTCTTTGCATTGTAATTGTGCATAACGGTCACGCAGGCCACCTGGCCGTCGCCGGTATAAGCCGAGCGCTCACGGTGTGGACAATCGCTGGCAATGCCGCCGTGCATGTTGTCGGTCTGACTTCTTCTCCATATTTTATTGATTTGGTTGAACATCTGATTCGATGTTTCAAAAACAGCCGATTCTTCCACCTGGGTATAAACCACTTCGGCAGTGATGTTTTCAGGAGCCAAAACTCCCGGCCAGTTCAACACTTCAACTTCCCTGAAAATAAACCAGTTAAACCGCGCTGCATAGTTTTCCTTACCTTTTCCGCTGAAAATGTAGGAGTTATCACCCGAGTAGGAATTGCTCAGGTATTTGATTTCAATTTTATGGCCCTCCGGTCCTTCCACATCGCTCAGCCTGACCCAGCCGGAAACCTCTTCGCCAAAATCGACTTTGTAATTTCCGTTGTACATTCTTTCAATGCGGACAGGTTTCAGCTTTTCCATTACTTTATCGGGATGAGCTGTATGTGCAACCAGTTTTCCTTCAGGTGCTTTTCTTACTGCCGCTGTTTCCCATTCCGAATCATCAAATCCGGCAGTGCACCAGCCGGGCTGCTCCAAACGTGCATCGTAATGTTCGCCGTAAAAAACCATATCCATGAGTATCGGACTTTTAGAAGCTTTCCAGGTTTGGTCGCTTACAATCACCTCTTCCGACCCGTCGGTGTAGGTGATGTACATCTGAAGCAAAAACCGCGGTGTTCCGTATCCTTCGGCCCAGTATTTTGCCGGATTGTAAAACCCGTTTCCAAGAATGCCACCAACTGCATTGGAACCCTTTTTTAGCTGGTTTTTCACATCGTAGGCAAGATACATCACTTTGTATTCCCTGAAATCGTCGGGAAGCGGAATATTTTGTTCCATCAGATTGTCGCGTTTCCCATAATTGGTTTGATTAGGCACCAACACATCGTCGCCTACTTTTTCGCCGTTGAGGTACATTTCAAAATAACCAAGGCCGGTAACAAAGGCCACTGCTTCTTCTATTTCCTTTTCAATTCTGAAATCTTTTCGCAAAAGCGGTGCAGGCGGAGGAAGCTCTTGCGGCAGCGGCTCATTCGGGTTCATCGGTTTCGGAAGTGCATTTTCACCCTCCCACGGTGCGCCAATCCAGGTGGCTTTCCATTCGGAAGCATTCAATAAACCCATCCTCCAGAATGCCGGTTCGCTCCATTCGGAAACCTCACCGTTTTTATCCCAAACCCGAACCTGCCACCAGCACTCCTGTCGCGATTTCAATATTTTTCCATTGTATTCAACCCGGATTGATTGATTGCTATCCACCTTTTTGCTGTCCCACAAATCCGGCGATTCCAGTTTATCTTTCGAACTGGCAACCCGAACCTGGTAAGCCGACTGAAACTGGCCTCTTTCGCCATCATCAGCACTATTTATCCAGGCCAGGCGGGGTTTTTCCACATCCACAACGGCTGGATTTTCAAGATATTCGCACGTAAGTTTTGTAGGGTTTATTTTTGCCGAAGAGAAGGAAAAAATAAAAAACCCAAAAAGTGAAAGCAAAAAATAATGTTTCATAACAAAAAGTTTTAGCCGGAAACCGGTTTGCATATTTTGATAAAAATAGAAAAAAGCGATTTCAAATGAAGAAATTTGCGCCTAAAAAACTATCCTGTTGTTACCGGTTTTGCCGCTGTTAGTTTTTTTTTGCACTTTTCTTTGCCAAAGCGGGAAAGCACAGTGCTTCTTTTTCCTATTTTTGTGAAAAACTACAGAAAATATGTTGCCGGATATTAAAAAACTGAAATACACCCAAACGGAAAACCTGTTTCTGATTGCAGGGCCTTGTGCCATTGAGGGAGAAAAACTGGCTTTGGAAATTGCGGAAAAAATTGTTAAAATCACCGACAGGCTGAAAATCCCAACCATTTTTAAAGGTTCTTACCGGAAAGCCAACCGGTCGCGGCTGGATTCGTTTACCGGGATTGGAGATGAAAAAGCACTGAAAATTCTACAGAAAGTCGGAGAAACATTCCAGATTCCCACCGTTACCGATATTCATTCGGCGGAAGAAGCAGCGCTGGCAGCTAGATTTGTGGACGTCCTTCAAATTCCGGCTTTTCTATGTCGCCAAACCGATATTCTGGTGGCAGCGGCTCAAACCGGGAAAGTGGTGAACATCAAAAAAGGTCAGTTTTTATCGGCCTCTGCCATGCAGTTTGCCGTGAACAAAGTGAGAGAAAGCGGCAATCAAAACATCATTTTAACCGAAAGGGGAACGACCTTTGGTTACCAGGATTTGATTGTTGATTACCGGGGAATTCCCGAAATGCAAAAAATGGAAGTACCGGTTGTGCTCGACATTACCCACTCGCTGCAGCAACCCAACCAGGCAAGTGGCGTAACCGGCGGCCAACCCGAACTTATTGAAACCATTGCCCGGGCAGGAATTGCAGTAGGAGTTGACGGTATTTTTATTGAAACGCATCCAAATCCGGCAGAGGCAAAATCCGACGGTGCCAATATGCTGAAACTCGACCTGCTGGAACCGCTGTTGGTGAAACTGTCGGAATTGTATAAATTTGTGCAAAAGCTATAACAATGAAAACAATAGAATTAAGAGTAAAAGATAAAATTGCAGAAAAATTTTCCAGGATGGATTCTGCTGAACGTAATCAATTATCTAAAAAGGTTGAAGAATTCTTAACTAGAGAGTCCAGGTTCATGCAAACCGTCAGAGCAATGCAGCAAGAAGCGAAAAAAAATGGCCTGACACAGGAAATTCTGGATGAAATCCTAAATGAAAAATAATTGAAAGTTGTTTTCGACACAAATGTGCTCATAAGTTCAATACTCATTGAAGGAAGTATTGCAGATATGGCATTAACCAAAGCCGAAAAATTGTGTGAGATTTTAAGTTCCGACAAAATTTATGATGAACTTATCAAAATATTGATGCTCCCAAAATTCGACAAGTATGTTAGCCTTTACCAACGTAAAAAATTTTTGGAATCATTTGAAAACAGGGCTACTTTTATTCAGGTTGACGAGGTTATAAATGCTTGCCGCGATCCCAAGGATGATAAGTTTCTTGAGTTGGCCGTTTCAGGCAATGCCAAAATCATTATTTCAGGCGATAAGGATTTGTTAGTGCTAAGTCCATTCCGGGATATCCGGATTATTTCACCCAAAGAATTTATTGAACAAATATAGAACATGATGAAAAATAGAAGAAGATTATTCCTAAAAAAATTAGCCGCCGGAGCTGCAGTTGCCGGATTATTGCCACTTTCAAAAAGTGCTAATGCAGGCGAAGTAAAACTCAAAGGCGCTTTAATTCACCATGTTTTTTTCTGGCTGAAAGAGCCCAAAAATGAAGCCCACAAAAAGCAGCTGGTAAAAGCGCTGAACGACCTTTTAAAAGTGGAAACCATCAAACTGAGTCATATCGGTTTTCCGGCAGGAACTGAAAGCCGCGATGTGGTGGACCACTCCTACTCGGTTTCGTATATGGTGATGTTTGACGACCAGGCCGGACAGGATACCTACCAGTTGCATCCGTTGCATGTAAAGTTTGTGGAAGAAAACTCCCATTTGTGGGAGAAAGTGGTAGTGTACGATTCGGTGGATTAGTGAAAAAACAAATAAGCCATTAAAATAGCGGCAATAATTCCGGTGAAGTCGGCAATTAAGCCGCAAACCACGGCATAGCGTGTGTTTTTTATACCAACGGAACCAAAATAAACGGCAATAATATAAAAAGTTGTATCGGTAGCGCCCTGAACTGTACTGGCTACGCGTCCTACAAATGAATCGGCGCCGTAGGTAGTCATGGCGTCCACCATCATACCGCGGGCGCCACCGCCACTGAGTGGTTTCATCAAAGCAGTGGGCAATGCCGGCGTAAAATCGGTATTTATTCCAATATGTTCAAAAACCCAGGTGAAACCCGCAATTAGCCACTCCATGGCGCCTGAAGCCCTGAAAACGCCGATGGCAACCAGAATGGCCACCAGATAGGGAATAATTTTCACTGCTGTTTTAAACCCGTCTTTGGCGCCATCGATAAACGCCTCATACACATTCACTTTTTTCATAAGGGCCATCACAATAAAAACGATAATCACCGTGAACAGAATAAAGTTACTTGCCAGGTTGGAAACCTGTGTGACTGCTTCTTTATCCAGGGTTGAAAAATACCAGATAATGCCCATAATAACCAGCGTGAGCCCGCCAAGATAGGAAAGCACCACTTTATCGAGCAAATTGATTTTCTGGTAAATTGCAACAGAAATTAATCCTGCCAGCGTGGAAAAATAGGTAGCCAGCAAAATGGGAATAAAAATATCCGACGGATTTACGGCTCCCAGTTGCGCCCGGTAAACCATAATGCTGATGGGCAAAAGCGTTAATCCGGAGGTGTTCAGTACCAGAAACATAATTTGCGCATTGGAAGCTGTTTTTTTGTCGGGATTGGTTTCCTGCATCTCTTTCATGGCTTGCAAACCGGTTGGCGTGGCTGCATTGTCGAGGTTGAGCATGTTGGCGGCAATGTTCATCATAATGGAACCGTAAGCCGGATGCGATCTGCCCAGTTCGGGGAAAAGCTTGTTGAAAAACGGCCCGATTACCCGCGAGAAAACATTTACAATTCCGCCCTTCTCTCCTATTTTCATAATGCCCATCCAAAGTGTCAAAACCCCGGTTAATCCCAGAGAAATTTCGAAACCGGTTTTGGCCATGTCGAAGGTTTCGTTGACCATGTTGGGAAAAACTTCCACATCGCCGAAGAACAGCAACCTGACCAGGCCTATCACAAAGGCGACCAGAAAAAAGAATATCCAGATGTAGTTTAGTGCCATTATCCAATAAAAAGGCAAAAGTAAAAAGGTAAAACCAATTACAGTTTATTTTGGAAACTTTTTGCCAGGTTTTCTATTTCTTCAACCGGCGGGTCGCCTGAAAAAATGGCCAGCCTGAACCGGAAAGTGGCAGTATGTTCGTTTTCGATAACAAAACTCATCTCCTCAGCACCGTTTGAAAAAACTTTCTGCCCCAGCGGATTGGCTGCAAACAATCCGTAGCCTCGTGCATGCCAGTATGTGGGGAAACCGGCATTTCCGGGATGGTCTAAGATGACAACAGCCACCTGTTCTCCGTTAATCACTCCATGCAATTTCACCCATTTTGCACGGGTACCCCAAACGGCTTCGCCGGTTATTCCTTCGCTACTTAAATAATTTCCGGAGGCCGGGTTACCTGCCGATGCATCTGCTTCCACCACATTTCCCTGCGCATCGGTCACTCTGATTTTTCCCGATGCCGGCAATTCCAGTTCGCGTGCAACCCGAATGGCAAACATGCCCTCTTTATTGTCGGTCATTTTCACAGCTCCGTTTACTGCCCTGAGCGTGGAAGTCCGGTCGATTATGCGGGCATTTTTTTGAACGGAAAATGTATATTCAGTCGTTTCTTCAAGCAAAATCTTTCCCTGGTGATCCTTCCATAAAGCCGTAGTATTCAACCGCCCGGCACCTCTTCCGTTCTCAGTTAAATCAACCGACTTATGGTAAATTGTTCCGTAATTTCCGGCGCGGTCGGCAGAAACTGTTTCCGAATTGTTCCAGAAATCGAGGCCGTTCACATCGCCGTAATTGAACCAGATGCCAACATGGTGCGGGTGGTCGGCCCGTTCGCCTCCTTTGTTTTTCAGTGGAAAACTGCGGGTAATTTCGTTCCCACCTGCCGTAACAACCGGCCACAACACCGGTTTTTTCAGGTTTTCAGCATAAACGTAAGAGGTGAATGGTTTTCCATCCAGCAGCACATCGGCTTTTTGCCTGTTGGCATCGTGCACGATGGTTATGCGGGGCTGGGCAAAAACGGCCGATAAGCCTGAAAAAACAAGAAAAAATACAAAAAATAAACGTTTCATATTCAGCTACATTTTGGTGGCTCCAAGATAACAAAAAAAGAGGGACCCGGAAGCCCCTCTTTATCTCTGTTAAACCATATTATTAATATCCGGGACGTTGCTTCAATACGCCAGGTTGCAGGTCGAGCTGTCCCTGAGGAATGGGCATAAATTTATCACCTTCGGAAAAAACAGCCGGGCCCGGAGAAACCATAAACTGACGAATTCTTGCGTCGGCATCACGGAAAGCATGCAATGTAGCGGCCATATCAACCCGCATGCCACCGGGCAGTTCATCCCAGCGGCGAAGGTCGAAGAAACGACGGCCTTCAGTGGCAAATTCAAGCCGTTGCTCCCACTGTGCGGCGCGCATGGCTTCTTCTTTGCTTGCAAAAGCATCATACAAGCCAATATTATAATTGGCAGCAGGCTGATCCCAGTCAACATCGCCTTCTTCTCCCCAGGGATATACTTCAGGAGGAAGTTCATATATAAGCACTTTACCCATAACTACGTCATTTCCTGCACGATCACGAATCATATTAATGTAAGTGCGGGCCAGTTCCAACTCACCATCAAATGCAGCAATTTCGGCCCTCCACAAAAGCACGTGGCTGTAGCGCAGGTAACGGTAGTTGTTCGCATTTATACCGGTTTGCCATCCCGTGGTAGTGGAAAGGCTGTACCGCTCCGATTTTTTGAAAAACGGTTTTGCAGCAGGCATATACGGCCCGCCTTCAGGCTGGTTACGAATCCAGTCGCGACCGCGGTTAATGCCCCAGTCTTTGTAAGGAATTCCACGACGGCTAACCGTCCAGTCCAAACGCGGGTCAACCGGATGTTCATCGGGAACGAATGTTTCAGTGGAAGCTATTCCCTGGTCGTTTTTCAGGTCCACGTTGTTATATGTATCAAACATCGGCAGGCCGTTTTCGTCAACTTTATATGCATTCACCAGGGTTTGCGAGGGCTGGTGAAATCCGCAACACATACCGATATCCGATCCGTGCGGCCAGTTCAAACCAATGCCCATTTCAGCATTCAACGATTGGTCGATGTCGTTCACATTGGCCTGAATTTCAAAAATGGATTCCTTATTGTTGTTGGTTGCGATATTGAAGTTATCGATAAAATTATCCATCAGCGAATATTTTCCGCTGTTAATAATATTATCGAGCAGTGGTTTTGCCTTGGCATAATCCAGTTCCTGCAGATAAGCTCTGGCTGCCAGCGCCATGGCAGCATATTTGGTTGCACGCCCTGGCTGTGCCTGCGTTTCAGGCAGATTTTCCCAGGCAAACTGAAGGTCGCTGATGATGTGATTTAAAACAGCTCCCTCCGGGTTTTCATTGGAAACCTGGGTCGGATCTTCGATTTCTTCCGTAAGAATCGGAATATAGTTTCCAAATACCAGCCACGATTCAAAATTGAACAACCCCCTGAGGAAACGGACCTCGGCCCTGAATTTATTGGCAGTGGCTGCATCAATTGTGCCCTGCTCCTCGGTGGTATTAATTATTCTCAGGGTTTTATTGGCGCGGTCGATACCCATACCAATATTCAACCTCCATTTATCTGCCGGATAGTTGTTGTTTGTCATAACCTCCCAGCGTTCAATTTCATTTACAGTTGGCTGGTCAGTAATCTCCGATCCCTTGTAGGCATCGTCCGATGCTACTGAACCATACGTCCAGTTTTGAATGGATGCTCCCCAGGAAACTTGCCAAAGCGAACTGCCGGTTACCATAGCATAAGTGCCCACCAGCAGTGCATCGATTCCTTTTTGATCGTAGAAGACGTTTTCTGAAGTGGACCCCATGGGGGTTTTTGTCAGAAAATCTTCCGAACATGAATTAATTATGGCTACTATTAAGGTCAAAGCCATTATCATCGATAGTTTTTTCATATCTTATTGTTATTTAAATTATTAACATGAATTATTACAATCCCAGGTTTACACCAAACATTACCTGACGGGGAGTCGGCCATGCGCCCCTGTCGAGCCCCATGGAAACACCCGATGAATTCAGCTCAGGATCGAGACCATCATATTTGGTAAGTGTAAATACATTGGTAACCTGCACATACAATCCCAGACTTTTAATCTGAGCCCTGTTCAGAAAGCTTTGCGGAACCGTATATCCCAAACGCAGCGTTTTCAGCCTGAGGAATGAACCGTCTTCCACAAATGCGCTGGACGGTTCCTGTGAGATATCGTTGTAATCGAGCATAGGAAGTTTGGCATCTTCGTTACTGCTGAGATGCGGGCTTCCCCAGCTTTTGTAGAGAGCGTCCTTGCTTAAACCACCGTTAAACTGACCGTAGTCGATCCAGCGGGTTACATAATTGATTATGTCATTACCGTAACTACCGTAGAAGAACATATTCAAATCGAAATTGCCATATCCCAGGTCGATGTTCAACCCACCGGTAAAATCGGGGTGCGGACTGCCAATGAAAGTTCTGTCAGCAGAATTAATTACTTGTACTTCTGTATCACCCACGCCATCATCATTAGTATCAATAAGTTCTGGCGTTGTATCAACATTGCTGAATTTAAAGTGACCGGGTTGGTTGTATGTTCCATCGGCACCCATTGCAGCTGGCCACGCAGCAGCTTCTGCCTCAGTTTGGAAAATTCCCTCAACCTTATACCCAAAAAATTCGGGGAAAGCATGACCCACGGCCACACGGGTATATTCCTTCTGGCGCTCGAACTGACCGGTGAAATAGTCGTCTGCTTCGCCACCCAGCTTGGTAACCTCGTTTTTGTAACGGGAAACAGTTGCTTTCACACTGTACCTGAAATCTCCATCCCTTGCAGTGTTGGCATAACCCAGCTCAAAATCGAACCCTTTGTTTTCCATTTCGGCAATGTTTACAAACGGAGGAGTGGCATCGCCCATTACCTGAGGCAGAGGAAGGCGGTAAAGCATATCGGAGGTGTTGCGCTGCCAAACATCGATTGAAGCGCTTAGGCTGTTATCCAGAAATGTTCCATCCAACCCCACATTGAAGGTTTCAGTTGTTTCCCAGGTTACGTCTTCGTTACCCAGTGTGGATGGCATAAATCCCGAGATGGCACTGGTATTGGAACCATCCAGTGCATAGGAAGAACGGTAGGCATCGGAACGGAAGGTTGAGTATGAGTTATAGTTCCCAATTCTGTCGTTTCCTGACATCCCCCAGCCTAATCTCAATTTTAACATATCGAGCCAATTGCCGGTTCCAGCCATAAAATCTTCTTCTGAAATGGCCCATGCAGCAGAAGCAGCAGGGAATATACCATACCGGTTGTCAGCGCTGAAACGTGACGAACCGTCGCGCCGGGCTGTAACTTCAAAAAAGTATTTTCCCATCAGGTCGTAGTTTACACGGCCAAATACAGAGAACAAAGACCATTCGGAACCGTTTCCGCTGTTATCCCTGTTCGATTCTCCCGAATCCAACTGCATGTAGAGCGGGTCTTCCGAAAAGTAATTCCTGCGGCTTGCATTCAGTGACTGGTATGTGTTTTCAATGGCTTCAGTACCCAAAACTACATTTAATCTGTGGATTCTGTCAAAAACGGCATTGTAATTTAAGGTATTGGACCAGTTCCACTGCAGCGAATAGTTTGAATCTGCCCACATACCATTTACCAATTGGGGTTCAGAGAATTCCGGATTAGGGATATTATACCCTTTAAAATTCCATTGTCCCCAGTTGTAACCGAATAAACTCCTTAAAGTAAGCCCCTCCATAAAGGTAATTTCAGCAAATGCATTACCCAGAATCCGAACATATTTTCCATTGTTGTTCCTTGCCCTGTAAGCAACAGATACTGGATTTGCAGCATTTCCCATAGTAGGCGCTCTTGAACCGGCAAAATTACCGGCAATATCATAAACCGGAATAATGGGTTGTGCACGGTAGGCTTGAGAAATAACAGTACCTTCGCTGTTATCGCCCAGGGTACCATATTCATCGATGTAAACCACCTGAAGCGATTCACCGGCTTTAAACCAGTCGTTGAATTTGGCTTCGGAGTTCATTCTGAACGAGTACCTTTTAAAATTGGTGTGGATAATAAACCCATCTTCATCCAGATAGTTCCCGGAGAAGGAATAAGTTGAATTTTGACCACCACCTCTAACTGAAAGATCGTACTCCTGGATTATTCCATTTCGGTAAATTTCATCGTACCAGTCGGTACCTTCCTTGTTGGCCCTGAAAATCAGGTTGTCGTAAAAACTGTAGTTGTTTTCATCAACTTCGCCCATTTTGGCTCCGGCAGGTAAAATATAATCGGGTATCACCGGATTCGGTCCAGTTCCATACTGTGCATGAGACAGTTCCATATTTCTGTTTTTCAGAGATAACCAAACGGCGTCGGCATATTCTTTTGTATTCAACATGTCGTACTGGTTGGATGCCTGTGTAACCCCTGTTTTAACAGAAAAATTAATGGAAGGTGCCTGGTTTGCACGTCCTCGTTTCGTAGTGATAATAACCACACCGTTTGCACCCCTGGTACCATAAATGGCAGCAGAAGAAGCATCCTTCAAAATAGAGATGGATTCAATGTCGTTCGGGTTAATGTTGTTACCCGGCCCGGCCGGTACCCCGTCGATAATGTATAACGGGTTCGGGTCGTTGATGGTTCCAATACCGCGAATACGGATAGTGGCGTCACCACCCGGACGGTTGGCAGATGTAATGGTTACACCTGAAACCTGGCCCTGAAGGCGGCTCATTACACTCGGGGCATTCGAAACCTGCAATGCTTCTTCAGAAACAGAAGAAACAGCCCCGGTTAGTTCCTCTTTCAAGCGGGTACCGTAACCTACCACAACCACTTCATCGACTCCGATTACGTCTGGCCGCATGGTGACATTGATAGTCGTTTGGCTGCCAATTTCAACCACTTGCCTCAGCATACCAATGTATGAGAAAACAAGTACATTGGCACTTTCCGGTACTTCTACCTGGAAAACGCCATCGACATTGGTTACGGTTCCTGTGGTGGTTCCCTGAACAACAACCGTAACTCCGGGTAGCGGAGAGCCGGTGTCATCAGTCACCGTTCCGCTAATCGTTTTTTGCTGTGCCCAGGCCCCTGTTGAAAAAGCCATAATGACAGCAAACACAAAATAGGGTAAAAACCCCCTTACTAATTTGTTTTCCATAGATTAAAATTTTTCGTTAATAAATAAATTGGATCAAATACAGAATTTTCTGTGATTTCGTTTTTTAGAGGAAGAAATACTTTCCATAGCTTATAAAATTTTATTGAATTAATTAGCTTAACAAACAACTTCAATAGTTTTTCAGTTTCAGCCCAAATTTAAAACATTTTTTTTGGATTAAAAAATTCTTAAAAAGCATTAAAAAATGTTATTTAACTCCTTCCCCATTTTCCGGAACTGCAATTAACTGTCCAATAATACGATAAGCTAAATATAAAAACACAGTTATTCACAAAAAAAAGTAAAAAAATATTTGTAAAATTGACAGTATGGCTTTCTTTTCTGTTTTTTTAAGGATTCCTTCGGTTTTTATTTAAAAGAAATTATACTTGCAATAAAATTCAAAAAATGAAAAAAGTACTTTTCTGGACTCTTGCCATTTTAATAACTTTTGGTGCGATTATTTATCAGCGTGCCACCGGTCCAACTTATGATAAAAAAGTAACTGTTTCCATCGACGGCGAAGAATACCGCCTGAAACTGGTACGAAGTCACGGGGGCGAAACGGATTGCACGGTGGTTTTACACATTCCCGACCAGGAAGTTTCGGGCAAAATACTTTACCGGATGTACCCCACAAACAACCCCTGGGAGGTGACCGAAATGGAACGGCTCGACGATGTTTTGTCGGGAACATTGCCCAACCTTCCGCCAGCCGGAAAATACGAATACAAAGTGGTACTGGAAAAGGAAGGCCGCACCTTCCCGTTAAATGACGGACAGCCGGTTATCATCCGTTTTAAGGGAGATGTGCCGGCCAGCATACTTGTTCCGCATATTGTGCTCATGTTTTTTGCCATGTTTCTTTCCAATCTGGCAGGAATAATGGCCGTTTTCAAACATTCCCGTTTCAGGTTTTACACACGGGTAACACTGCTGTTTTTATTTGTGGGCGGTCTTGCATTTGGCCCGTGGGTGCAGTGGTATGCCTTTGGCGAAGCCTGGGCCGGTATTCCGTTTGCCTGGGATTTAACCGATAATAAAACTCTTTTTATGTTCCTTTTCTGGCTGCTTGCTTTTTTCATGAACCGGAAAAAGGAACGTCCTGTTTATACCATCGTTGCATCGGTTGTTACCCTTTTCATGTATGCCATTCCCCACAGCATGTATGGTTCGCAACTCGATCCGGAAACCGGGGAAATTATTCAGGGGTGGATCATGTTATTTTGGTGAAATTTTAAGAGACTGTTTTGAAATAATATTTTTACAATTTAATATTGTATTTCAATGTTATTTTTTTGTTTTTTTAATTAGACGCTTTCAGGTTATAAAAACGCTGAAAGGTCTGTTATCGGGAACCTGACAGCGTCTTTAAGACCTGTCAGCGTTTAAATGGTTTTAATACTTAAAAAGCTAAAATATAAAAATCAAAACAGTCTCTAACTGCCGGTTGAAAATAATCCGGCAGCCCGTTTCTTTTTATTCGTATTCAAACTCGATAAACTTACCGAATTTCTTATACTTTTCGTATAAAACTTTGTATTTCTCCACATTTTCCGGAATGGGACGATATTCGGTTTCGATGCCGCTGCCCATTTTCTTTTGGGCTTCAAATGTGTTTGCATACACACCGGCAGCCACAGCAGCGGCCATGGCAGAACCCAGAGCACAGGCCTGTTCCGAGCGGGCTACCTTGATGGGCATATTCAGCACATCGGCCACTACCTGCATTACAAACGGCGATTTTTTCGCCACGCCACCCAACGCAATTACGCCATCAATCCTGACGCCTTCTTCCATAAACCGGTCGTTAATGGCTTTCGATCCAAAAGCAGTGGCTTCCACCAGGGCACGGAAAATCCGAGGGGCATCCGATCCCAGATTCAACCCGGCAATGGCGCCTTTCAGATTTTGATTGGCATCCGGAGTTCTCCGCCCGTTCATCCAGTCGAGCGCTACAATTCCGCTTTCTTCCAGCGGAACTTTAGCCGCTTCTTCACTTAGCTTTGCAATTATTTTATCCGAAGTTTCCTCCATCAGTTTTTCACGGGTCTGCTCATCCACCAGTTCGGTTTCAGCCAGAATATTTTTAAGTGGCCATTCCAGCACCTGTTTAAACCAGGCATAAATATCGCCAAAAGCTGACTGCCCCGCTTCGAGTCCCAACATTCCCGGAACAATGGAACCATCCACCTGGCCGCAAATACCGTTTACCAGTTTATCACCGGCTTCTTCCATGGGCGCAATCAACATATCGCAGGTTGAAGTTCCCATCACTTTTGAAAGGTAATAAGGCTCAATTTCAGCGCCCACAGCTCCCAAATGCGCGTCAAACGCACCAACACCAACCACCACGTTTTCAGACAATCCAAGCTTTTTTGCCCACTCTTCGGAAATAGTTCCGGCAGCTACGTCACAGGTAAACGTTTCTTTGTACAACCGTTCACGCAACCCAGCCAGCAATGGATCGAGGGCTGTTAAAAATTCTTCGGATGGCAATCCGTCAAATGCCTCGTGCCACATGGCTTTATGGCCGGCCGCGCAACGACTGCGTTTCAGTGTTTTCGGGTTGGTATTACCGGTTAACAAAGCCGGTATCCAGTCGCAATGCTCCACCCACGAAAAAGCTGCACGGTAAACACCGGCATCTTCGCGAATAACATGTAACAGCTTGGCCCAAAACCATTCCGACGAATAAATACCGCCTTCGTATTTGGTAAAATCGATTTCCCATTTGCGGGCCAGTTCGTTAATTTCTTCTGCTTCTTTTACTGCTGTGTGGTCTTTCCAGAGCACAAACATGGCATTTGGATTCTCTTCAAAACCAGAAGTTAATGAAAGAGGAACTCCTTTTTCATCAACAGCTACCGGAGTTGAACCTGTGGTATCCACCGAAATACCAACTACCTTTTCAGCCACTCCTGCCGGCAACTGTTTCAGGGCTTCTTTGATGGTGTATTCCAGGCCTTCGAGATAATCTTTCGGATGCTGCCGGAACTGGTTTGCCGGAGCATCACAGTATTTTCCATCTTTCCAACGCGGATAGTTAAAAACTGCACTGGCAACCTCTTCGCCGGTTTCCACATTTACAATTAACGACCGAACCGAATCGGTGCCATAGTCTAATCCAATGGTATATTTTTCACTCATTTTTATTGATTTTTATTTCGATTTTATAATTCATTACTGGTTGCTGGTTACTGGTTACTTGTTGCTGGTTACTGGTTGCTGGTTGCTGGTTACTGGTTGCTGGTTACTGGTTACTGGTTGCTGGTTACTGGTTACTGGTTGCTGGTTACTTGTTGCTGGTTTGTCCTTTAAACTTTAAACTCTAAACTCTGAACTTTAAACTCTGAACTCTGAACTTTAAACTCTGAACTCTGAACTTTAAACTTTGAACTCTGAACTTTAAACTTTGAACTCTGAACTCACTTCTGTCCATAATAGGAATCTTTTCCGTGTTTTCTTAAAAAATGCTTGTCAAGAAGAGTTTGGGACATCATGGCATCAGGATTAATGACAAGCGTTCTGAATGCCATTTTAGCCACTTCTTCCAAAACAACCGCATTATGAACGGCATTGTGGGGATCAGTTCCCCAGGAAAAGGGACCATGGTTATTCACCAAAACCCCGGGAACTTGATCAGGATTCAGATTTTTAAACCGTTCCACAATCACCCGTCCGGTTTCTTTTTCGTATTCAACTTCAATTTCGGCACGGGTCATTGCCCGGGTACAGGGAATTTCGCCATAAAAATAATCAGCATGTGTGGTTCCCAGTGCCGGTATGCTTCTCCCAGCCTGAGCCCAGCTCGTGGCCCATTCGGAATGGGTGTGCACAATACCACCGATATTTGTAAACTGCCGGTATAACACCAGGTGAGTTGCTGAATCACTCGAAGGGTTTAAATTCCCTTCCACCACCTGTCCGTAAAGGTTCAGAACCACCATGTCTTTTGGCTTCATACTGCTGTATGAAACACCGCTGGGTTTAATTACTACATGACCTGTCTCACGGTCGATGCCGCTTACATTTCCCCAGGTGAAAATCACCAGACCGTGCTTTACCAAATCGAGGTTGGCCTGGAAAACCTGTTCTTTTAATTTCTCGAGCATTTTATTTGTCCTTAGTTACTGGTTACTTGGTTGCTGGATTCAGTCATTAACCATTTGTTGTCAGACATCAATCCTATGAAAGAATGCAGCCTATTAAAAAAGTAAAAATAACACTTAATTTTCAGAATTAAAACCAGGATAAAAGACTTTTTTGAATATTGCCGAAAAAAAAGCCCGGCATTGCTGCCAGGCCTTTCTACCTATCCTTCTTTTATTTGCTAAAAACAATTACCCTATTTTAATTTCTACAGGTGGTTTCACCTGTGCTTCTTCTTTTTTCGGCAAGGTCAGTTCCAAAATTCCGTTCTCGAAACGGGCGTTGATTTTCTCGGCATCAACGGTTTTGGGAACTTTGAATTTCCGCTCGAAGT
>Ga0334893_1001216_pt1 | contig 26014 bp, 22 predicted proteins | sample GraSluR3_MG_5_FD_207218 | JGI IMG/M metagenome (GOLD analysis project Ga0334893, IMG submission 207218) | Sludge microbial communities from methane-producing bioreactor in Wageningen University, Netherlands - Granular Sludge_09_05-R3 | ecosystem: Engineered > Bioreactor > Anaerobic >...
GAGGTGCGAGAAGCAGTTTTGGGCGACTGAAGGGGGGTGCCGGGTCCCGAAGCGAGGGTGGGGCGCGCGGTTGCGGTGTCGCCCGGGGCAGCAGGGCACGCACGCGCGGACCGGCTGCGTGCGAATCCTGTCGGCAGGTGCGCACGTTCCTCGCGCCCGCGCGCTGGGTCAAGAACGGCATCAGGGCGGGGCGGGCAATGGCGTTCGGTCCCGCGCACAAATCGGGGTTTGACTTTCTCCGGCCGATCGGGCATGATGGATGGACAAATGAACACTATACCCAGCCGAGGCAGTTGGGCGGCACGGGCGGCCCAGCCAGCCCTATCCGGTGTCGGTCTGCGCGCGCTGGGGGCGCGCGGTAGTCGGCGCGATGCGGGCGAGGTAACTCGACTGGGGGGAGATGTGGAGCATGGGATGTCCGTTGACCAACGACTCGATCACCGCCGGGCCCGTGCCGCGCCACGAATCGGCACGCACGCGCCCGGGCCGGACGGGGCCGGGCCGGGGCGCGACGCGGCCTTCGTCACCCACACAGTCCCCGCCGTCGGACGCGACAAGGCCGCGCCCGGGCGGTTTGGCGCCCACAACACCGCTGCCGAGGGCGCGCGCGGATCCGAGTTTCTCGCCGTTTGGCGCGCACAAAACCCCTCGGGTCGTGCCACGAATCCGAGTTTTCAGCCACCTGGCGCCCACAAATCGCCTCGGGTGGCGGCACAAATCGAGGTTTCTCGCCGTTTGGCGCCCACAAATCCCCTCGGCTGGGGACGCGAATGCCAGTGCGCGGCCACCTGGCGCCCACAAGACCCCTCGGGTGGCGGAACGAATCGTGGTTTCGCGGCGTTTGGCGCCCACAAGTCCCCTCCGGCGGGGACGCGAGTGCCAGTGCGCGGCCGCCTGGCGCCCACAAACCCCCTCGGATGGCGGAACGAATCGGAGTTTCGCGTCGTTTGGTACCCACAAATCCCCTCCGGTGGGGACGCGAATGCCAGTGCGCGGCCACCTGGCGCCCACAAAACCCCTCGGGTGGCGGCAAGAATCGGAGTTTCGCGTCGTTTGGCGCCCACAAATCCCCTCGCATGGCGGCAAGAATCGGAGTTTCGCGTCGTCTGGCGCCCACACGCGATCCCCGCCTCCGGGGACGAAAATGTGGGAATCGGGCGGATTGGCGCCCACAAGACGCTTCCGGCGGGGCAACGGCCTCGGCCGCTTCGAGCCCGGCGATCCGTACGCCGTGCGCGAAGGCCGTTGCGATCGGGCCCTTCCCGCCGCCTAACCGGGCAAACGCACCGCCATGAACCGAGACCGTTTTCCGCTTCCCTCCCTCATGCCCGCGAAGAACGCCCGCCGGGCGACACGACCGGTACGCAACCGGTGCGCGCCCCCCTGCCCTGCCGCCCCGGGCGACACGTCCACCGCGCACCTCGGCCTCTCTACGCGAGCCCGGCCCCCCTTTCGTCGCCCATAACTGCTTCGCGTACCTCGGCTCGTCCGGTAGACTTTTTCAATAGCAGGGCGAACCAGACGATGCAGCGAACGGGAGCCGGCCGATTCGCTCAGAGACGAATTCAACGTCATCGGCGGCTGGCTCCCGTCGGTGACCTTTCCGTTGGGCGAGGAGTGTCATGCTCCCTTCATCTCGCCCTCGAGAAGGCGAGCCGTTGCGATGCCCGATGTGTGGTGCGTCGCGCAGCGTGGAAGGATCGCGACCGCCCGGCGATTCCGAGTGTCCGTCCTGCGGGTCACGCGCGTGGTTCCCCCAACGCGTCGACGGCATTGAGGCCACGAAAGCTCAAATTCGAGCGTACGTCGAGGGGCTTTCCGCCCTTTGCCGAAAAGACCTGCCCGTCCATCAGAGCGGCGAATTCCTGGTGGTTGTCGTCGTGACTCCCCCGCGTGCCAAGGTGATCCGTGGACGATGGAACGGAGTCGCCCCTCGCTGCGTGGCCTGACAATCCGTTCCGCTCCAACCGAGCGCCGGGCACGTCGTTCGACTTTTTCCCGCAACTTTTCGGGCCCGACTACGATAACGAACGTGGGACTTCGCCCGTCGTGAGGAGCCTCGCAGCCATGACGCTTTTTGCCTACGGTCCGAGCAATCTCCAGGATCGGTTCATCGAGCTCATCCGCCAGCAGTTGGGGGAGCGTCTCGGCCCGCTCATCGAGCGCGAGGGACCCGAGATCCGGCTGGCCGGCCCCGTCTCGGGCGTCGGTTTGAGCCGGGACGCGCCGGGTCGGTTCCTGCGGTTTCTCGAGAGGATCATCCGCGACGAGCGCAACCGGGTCGAGCTGGAATTGACGTCGTACGACCGGACGGTTCATTTCGGCGACTGGTACGGGCCGCGCCAGGTGGTCGACGTGCGCGACATCGAGGCGATCCGCGAGAGCAGCGAGGCCCTTACCCGCGCGGGTGTCATTACCCACGAGATTGCCGAACGCTGGCACATGGTCAGCCACGGGTTCGAGTTCGCTCCGGCGGTGCGGGTCGTGCAAGGCCGGGCCGTGCGCGACGACACGCTCCGCCTGCTCGACGAGGCGACCTTTTACCTGCCGGCCCACGAATACGCGATCGAGCAGGAATCGCGGGTGACGGGCTGGCGCCGGGTTGGATATCATCGACGGGAGCTCCTCCCGCAACGGGCTCGCGAGAACCCGCGCGTCGCGAGGGCCATGCGCCTGGCCGGCACCATCCCGCTTCAAGACGAGTTCGTGTTCGAAGAGCGGCCCGACGGCGCCGGGCGACGGGGCGACGGGTGGATCTGCCACGACCGGGGGTCGGGCCACCGCCGCGTGACGGCGCTGCTGAACGCCTGGCCCTGGATGTCGGTGAACGAGGAGGTGGCCGAAGGGGCTCCGGCCAGTTCCCGCGACGCCCGCTCGCACGGGATGGGCCGCTAGTGCCGTTTCCGCGCGATGGTCTGCGCGTTGCGCGCACCCCGGGCTTTCAGGGCTCCTTTTTCAACGGTGCGGTGTAGAGGTAGACGTAATGGACCGTGTTGTCTTCCAGTGACGTCATGGTCACGGACTTGTCGGCCTCGATCCCTTCGATGTCGTAGTCGTGGATCACGATGCGGGAGCCGGGCGCAAGCTCCTCGAGCTGGGGGACCAGCTTGAGGTTCATGTCGGGCAGCAGGTAGAGCATGACCACGCTGGCCGGGCGCAGATCGACGGTGAAGATGTCTTCCTGCTCGACGGTGACCAGCCGGCCCACCCCGTGGGTGCGGATGTTTTCGAGCGCCTCCTCGATTCGCAGCGGGTTGATGTCGTATCCGACGCTCCGGCATCCCGCGCGCCGGGCCGCGGCGACCATGATCCGCCCGTCGCCGCAACCCAGGTCGTAGACGACGTCGTCTTTTTTGAGGTCGGCCAGCTCGAGCATCTTGTCGATGACGTCGTGGGGCGTGCCCACGTAGACGCAGTCGGGCGTCCGCGCGGGTTTGGCGGGCTTCGTCGCCTTGACCTGGGCGGACGCGGGCGACGCCACGGGGAGGGCAAGGCTCAGAAGGGTTGCGAAGACAATGCGATGCATGGAACGATCTCCCGACGGGACGTGGTAAACGCGCAATAGAACGGGGGAACGACCGCCCCCTCGGCCGCAAGCGGGCGAGGGGCGTTTCAGCGGAATACGGCAAGCCCCGGGACCTGCTTCTTGAACCTCTTGACGTTTTCTTTGGTCAGATCGCATTCCTTCGCGTGCACGATCCGCAGGTCTTGAAGGCCGTACAGGTGCGGAAGCCCCTCGTCGGTCACTTGGCATTGGTTCAGGTTGAGCACGCGGAGCATCGAGAGCGGCTTGAGGTGCGCGAGCCCTTGGTCGGTGACCTTCGTCTTCTGCAGGGCGAGCGTTTCGAGCTTGGCGAACCCCGCCAGGTGGACCAGGTCGTCGTCACCGATGTCGCAGTGGCTGAGGTTCAACACGCGCAGGTTACGGAGCCGTTGGAGATGGGCCAGGCCCCGGCCGGTGATCTGCGTCTTGGCGACGGCCAGCACTTCGAGGTCGGTGAGCTTTCCGAGATGGGTCAGCCCCGCGTCGGTAACGTCGGCCTGGTGGAGGTACAGTCGCCGCAGTGCGGTCAAACCCGCCAATTCGGCCAGCCCCGCGTCGGTGACCGGGCACCGATCGATCTTGAGCACCTCGAGGCGGGGCAGGCCTTTCAGGTGCGCCAGGGCCTTGTCGGTAAAGTCGGGGCCGGTCATGGCCGCGTTCTCGACCATGCCGGCATGGTTTCGGAACATGCGGACGTCGAGGTCTTCGAGGGCGGCCACGGCCTTGGGGTCGTCGGCCCGGACCGCGGTCCGCCCAAGGGCTGGGGCCGCAACCTGTCCGGCGACCGGCGCCAGGCCGGCCAGCCCCAGAACGGCCACGATCAGGATCGCACGGGACGTGGGCATCGGGGTAGTCTCCGCGGGGGTACGATTGTCTGTGTGGAAAGTGCCCGAGGCGAGTCTCAGAATGCGCGTGGGCAAGAACGGCTCTTGCGGGGCTTTCCGCTCAACGTGCATTGAAACCGAAATCCCGCCCGGATTCAAGTTTCGGGCAGAAGGCGGAGGCTGTCGGGGTCGTCGGCCCGCCGGATGGCGAGCTTGCCGCCCGGCTCGGCTCGCAAAAAGATGCCCGCGTGGGGGCTCCCCAGCCAGCCCTCCCCGTCGGGCGGGGCCTCGTCGTAGCGGTTCTCGCCGAGCGTGTAGATTTCGGGCCGCTTGGCGTCGCGATCGATGATCCACATCTCGGGCACCCCCAACTCGGCATAGAAGGGCGCCTTTTCGCGGGCCTCATCGCCGGGGCTGTGGATCTCGACCACGACCAGGGGCGGGCCCTCGAAATACTCGTTGCGGTCGATGTGGAACCGGTCGGGCGTGAGCAGCACGAGGTCGGGGATGCGGTAATCGCTGGGCCAGCCGCCGACCGAGGCGACGTTGATCTGATGGTAGACCCGGGCGCCCCGCGGCTCGGCCCAGTACGTCCAAAGCCAGCGCTCCAAGGCCCCTTCGAGGGCCTGGTGGTCGCGGTTCGGTGCCGGCGGCATGTGCAGCACTCCTTCCCACATCTCGTCCCACTGATCGGCCCCGCACCGCTTGCGCCAATTGAGGATCTGCTGCGGGACCTCGGGCATGACGGCTTTCACGGCATCGACTCCTGAATCGTGAGACACTCCCAACCCGCCTCCATTCTACCCGCCCGGCGCATCCAAACCAACGACGGGCGCAGGCGGTCGTCGCGGGGGTTTGCTCGCGCCCGAGGAATCGGCCATGATGAGGGCATGCCCCAACCGCCTGAATCGTCGGAGCGCCGCCCGCAGGCCGCGATCGCGCTGATCGTGCTCGCGTACGCGACGATCGACTTCATGGCCCCGGCCGTCTTCGAGAGCGCCCGCGCCTGGGTCCTGCCCATGCTGCTGACCGGGGCGTTCTGCGGCCAGGTCGGCTTCCTGGCCGTGTGGGCCGCCCTGGGGCCGTTCGACCTGCGCATTCGCTGGCCGCTGGTCTTGGCGACGGGCTTCGGGCTGTACTTTCTGTTCTGCCTCGGGTCGGTGGTTTTCGTGGAGTACCTCGACTTTGAGAACGTGTTTCCCGAGGCGGCGGCCATGTCGCTGCCGCTCCCGCTCGTGTTCCTTTGCGTCCAGGTCCCTCTGTGGATACGCAAGACGCTGGGCGGCTGGCAGATCGTGCCGGCCGCCGAAGCCGAACGGCACTCGGCCGCCGAGGCCCGGCAGTTCGGCCTGGTTCACATGCTCGGCCTGACCACGTCGCTGGCCGTCGCCCTGGCGCTGGCCAAGGCGCCCATGGACGGGCTGGCGCCGGGCCGCCCGCCGAGCGCTCAAGACATGGCCCAGTTCTGGCTCGGCGTGGGGATCCTGTGCGGCGTCGCCTGCCTGTACAGCGCGGTCTGGACGCTCCCAGCGGTTTGGGCCTCGTTCACGGCTTCCGATAAGGGCACGGGCGTCCTGGTCATGCTCGGGGTCTGGGCGGGCGGGTCGGTGTTGCTGATCGTGCTGCTGGTCATCCTGGCGTCGCTGTTCGGCCCGGGCCGGGTGGACGGTGACACCGCGGCCGCCATCTTTGTCCACTTCGCCGGCACGACCATCGTCTTGCTGGCGAGCTTGCACCTCTTGCGATTGGGCGGGTGCGTCATGATTCGAGCCGACGCCCGGAACAAAACAGCGACTCCCGACTCGAGGGACGAATCGGGCCCTGAAGAGCGCCCGGGCGAACCGCAAATCGTCGCGGAGCCGGACCCTCGGACCGATTAGCAGATGCGAAGGAACGACGGTCGGCTCCTGAAGTGGGGCGTCACGCGGCGACGCGAGAGTTCGTAGTCTCTGCTCGTTCCCACGCTTCGGCGCGGGAACGCGCCTGTCGGCCGCTTCGCGGCTCTTGGAGGGGACGCGAAGCGTCCAAGGCCTGGGCTCCCACGCGGAAGCGTGGGAACCAGCGGGGGTCGGCCGCTTCGCGGCTCTTGGAGGGGACGCGAAGCGTCCAAGGCCTGGGTTCCCACGCGGAAGCGTGGGAACCAGTGGGGGAACCAGTGGGGGAACCAGTGGGGGAACCAGTGGGGGAACCAGTGGGGTGGGCCGACCTCGAAACGACCGAAAGCGCGCAACGCACTTCCCTCACGCCGACCACACGCCGGCAATCGTGCTGCCGCACGACGCGCATCGTCCGTTTTCGAGGTGGACGGGGCTCACCCGGTACATGGCCCGCTCGACGAGCCGCGCGCCGCAGTGGGGGCAGAAGGTCGTCTCGACGTCGTCGACGCCCCGGACGTTGCCCACGTACACGTGGTGCAAGCCGCACTGCCTGGCGATCGACCGGGCCTCGAGCAGCACGTCGACGGGCGTCGGCGGCAGGTGGGTCAGCTTGTGCTGGGGATGGAAGCGGGAGAAGTGCAGGGGATAGCCGGGCCCCAGGTTCTCGACGAGCCAATCGCACATCCGGCGGATGTCGTCGGGCTTGTCGGTATAGGTCGGCACGACGAGATTGGTCACCTCGAGCCAGACGTTCTCGCGGTGGAGCGTCTTGAGCGTGTTGAGGATCGGCTCGAGCTTGCCCGAGTTGAGCTTTCCGTAGACCGCCGGATCGAAGCCCTTGAGGTCGACGTTGGCCGCGTCGAGCACCGCCGCCAGTTCGGCAAGGGGCTCCTCCTGGATATACCCGCACGTGACCCAGACGTTCTTGATCCCTTTTGCCCGGGCCGATCTCGCCGTGGCGATCATGTACTCGAACCACGAGGTCGGCTCGGAGTAGGTGTAGGCGATCGAAGGGCTTTCGAGATACTCGGCCAGCGCGACCGCGTCGTCGGGGAACATGCTCATCCGGTTCAGGTCGGTGAGACTGAGCGAATCGAGTCGCTCGGGCGTGAGCCGGAGCGGGTCCCCGTGCGGGTCTTTGACGTCCTCGGGCCGCTGCTGCGAGATCTCCCAGTTCTGGCAGTTCAGGCAGCGGAACCCGCACCCCGAGGCCGCGAACGAGAAGACGCTCGTGCCCGGCAGGAAGTGCAGCAGGGGCTTCTTCTCGATCGGGTCGAGGTTCAGCGAGCAGGGGTTGCCGTAGGCCAAGGTGTAGAGGGTGCCCTCCTTGTTGACCTTGTTGCGGCAGCGCCCGCGGTCGTCGGGTTCGAGCAGGCACTCGTTGGGGCAGAGCTTGCAGCGGACGCTGGCTCCGAGCTTCAGATAGTGCCGGGCCTCGCGCACCCAGCCCCGCTTCCGCCACAACTCCCACAACGGTCCGCGGGGGGCGTCGTTCTTGAAGACGTCGGTCGAGCGAACCGCGTCGGCGACGGTCGCGGCGACCGACCCGGCCCATTTCGCGACGCCGTAGGCGCCGGCCCCCCCTGCCCCCACGACCGCCAGTCCTCCCAGCCCGTACTTGAGGAACCGGCGGCGCGACGTGGTCGCGCCCTCGCCCGGCTGTTTGGCGCCGTCCGCCTCGAGGGCGTTCAGTGCTTGGTTCGTCTGGCGATCCATCCCCACCTCCGCAAGGCGAAATAGATGGTCGCAACCGAATGGGTTGCGAACGCGATCAGCAGCGGCCACTCGAACAGCTTGTGCAGGATCAAGGCCGTCTGCACGTCGATCAGCCGATGGAAGCCGTGCCGCTGGCACAGCACGAAGCCCGTCACAATGTATAGTAGCACCAGGCCGAAAAGCAGCCAACCGCTGACGCGAGCAGTCTTGATCAAATAGTAGTGGACGTTCTTGCCGGTCATGATTCTTCCGTTGCGTGGCCGTTCGGTCACCTCTTTGGCGAACTCACCCAAAGCACGCCTCCGCTTGCCAGATTCAGCCCGGCGGCCAGCAGGCAGACCGACGTCACCCCCAGCACGGGGATGAGCAGCGTGCTGACCAGGAGGGCCCCCAGCGCCGACCCCAGGTAGTCGGCCGTGTAGAGCCGGGCGGCGGTCGACGAGACCGTCTCGAAATCGACCTTGCCGGCCAGGGGAAACTCGAGCCCCACCAGCGAGCCCAAGACCAGGGTGAGCAGGGGAATCGCCGTCTGGGCGGCCACGGCGCCGGCCGTGGGATGGTCGATCCGCCCGAGCCCCATGAGCACGAAGGGCAGGCACACCGCGTACAGGGCGATGCCCAGCTCGAGCCCGATGAGGCCCCGGCGGCTTCGGCGCGGCAAGACGCGGTTCATCGTCCACGAGCCGATCCCCAGCCCCAGCATGAACATGGTCACGATCAGTCCGGCCTGGCGGTAGAGGCATCCGTAAAGGATTTGCATGGCCACGAGAAGCACGACTTCGAGCGCCGAAGCGGCCAGTCCCGTGGTAAAGATGGCGAACGACACGGGCCGGGCCCGCCAAAGGCAGATCCCCAGCATAAGCCACAACACGAACTGCAGGAAGCCGAAGCGCACCTTGAACTGGCTCATCCAGTAGCGCAGGTGGTCGTAGTAGAGAATGGGACTGAAATCGGCGTTCACCGGCGCGTCGGGCGACACGGCCCGGCCCACGCCCTGCATGCGGAAAGGGCTCAACACGTCGCTCAGATAGGAACGCTCGACCAGATGGGTGGCGATGCCCCGCGACTCGAGCCGGTCGGCGATGTCGGCCGTCAGGGGGCCGTTCGAGGCGAGAAAGTAGATCCGGCCGCCGGGAATCATCAACACGTGCTCGAACCGCTCGGAGAGCGTCTTGTGGGCCACGGCAATCAGCCTGGCCAGCTCGGCGCTCAAGTAGTTCTCGTAATGGCCCAGGGAGATCGACAGCACGCCGCCTGGCTCGAGGCGGCACGCCACCTCGGCGAAGAACTCCCGCGTGTAGAAGCGGTTGATTCGCGAGGTCGAGGGGTCGGGCACGTCGACCAGCACCACATCGTACCGGCGGCTCGTCCGGCGCACGTGCTGTCGCCCGTCGGTCTCGATCACCTCGATGCGCGGGTCGGCGAGGCTTTCGGGAAAGTACCGCCGGGCCACGTCGACGATCATCGGATCGAGCTCGACGTAATCGACCGACTCGACCCCGTACTTGAGGATCTCGCGGGCCGTGCCCGAGACGCCCCCCGAAATCAACAGCACGCGCCCGGCGTCGGGGCGCTGCGCCATGGCGTAGTGGACCGTCTCCTCGACGGCCTCGACGTCGCGGGTCGAAAACAGGGGGACGCCGTTCTCGATGAAGTTGTACTGCCCGGCCGACTCGGTCACCACGAGGCTTCCGTAGGGCGAATTGCCCTGGTAGACGATGTGCTGCCCCGCGTACTGGATGGCCGCCGAGACGCGGTCGAGATCGTATCGCCCGATCAGCCCGGCCAGCGTCGCCGTCGCCGCGACCGCCGCCGCCAGCAACAGCCGGCGCCGGAACCGGGCCGCGACGACGCCGGCCATCAGCAGGTTCAGAAAGGCGGGGACGTAAAGGATCTCGAAATGGTCGAACACCAGAACGAGCACGAAGGTGAACAGCAGCCCGCCCGCGACGTCGCCCACGTTGTCGAGAAAGTAGACCTGCCCGATGCTCGACGGACCCTCCTCCGAGGCCAGCACCAGCGAGGCCAGGGTGAGCAGAAATCCGGCGATCAGGCAATAGGGCGCCAGCAGCACGAAGCAACTGCCGACCGTCTCGATCACGCCGACCTCGGCCCCGCGAATGAACACCACGTTGCGCAGCGCGCGCAGCGCGAACACGTCGGCGATCGGCAGCAACGCCACGAGCACCTGGGCCCCGACGAGCACGTCGAGGGGCCGCTTGAGGCGCGGGGCGACGCGGCCCAGGTACGAGCCCATGCCGGTCAGCAGGAGCCAGTTGCCCAGCACGATCCCGAAGACCAGCTCGTTGCCCGAGAACACGCTGAGCAGTTCGCGCATCAGCGTCAATTGGGTCACGAACGCCGACACGCCCAAGGCGGAGACGGCCAGGAAGAGCGTCCGTCGCTTCGGTCGCGTGAGATCGAGGCGGGCCATCGCCGGTCGCTCCAAGTTCGCTGGTCGTGACCCGAGAGCCGCGCGCCACGATCGCACCGCACCCGCCCAATCGGCCCTAGCGAGGTTCGTCGCCGGGCACCTGGTACCAATAGGGAGCCACGCGATATCGCTGCCGGAAACGCGGCGATCGGCGACGGCGGAGCAGGCCGGTCCACTCCTGCTCGGGCTCCAGACCGAAGTCTACCAGCTCCAGGGAGCTGCGGCTGGTCAGCCGGCCCTCGCTGTCGTACTCCTCCGAGTCCTGGCGGATGACTCCGCCCGGCACGCGGGGCGAAATGACCGACAGGGTGGTCGACCTGCCGCGCGCATGGGTCGAGACCCGCTTCACGTGATAGGTGTTCCAGATCCGGGCCAAGAGCCGGCAGGGCACGTCGACCTCCACCACTTCGACGGTCGTCTGCCCGATCTGCGTCTTGCCCTCGGGGTCGGTCCGCGTGGTTTCGCGCCGCAGCAGATACGGCGGGAACGAATCGGAGTAGAAGATCCGCGTCGTCGTTTTGCCCGTCGGCGTCACGCGCTCGAGCTGCTCGATCTTGCAGGGGATTCTCCGCCCCTGGAGGGTGACCTCGCCGGGCGCGAGCTGCGTGATCTTGACGTTTTCGTTCGCCAGCTCGCCCTGCCATCCCTGCTTGACCGTTTGAGGCTCCCGTCGGACCTCGCGGCCTCCCACTTCGACCGCGGTCTCGATCTGCAAGGTAACGCCGTCGTCTTCGCTCTTGACCAGGGAGGTCTTCGTCTGAAAAACGCTCGTGATCGTGCGTTCGGCGTCGAAGGTCTCGCTGACTACCCGTACCCGAGCCCACGCCCCGACCTCGAAGCACCCCCACGGGTGATGCCTGCGACTAATCCCGCCCTGCGGGGCGGCGGGGGACGATGCGCCGACGCACGCCCAAAGCGCTAGCAGGCCGGTCAGCATGAAGGATCGTAGGGTCACGGTCGATGGGGGGAGAAGAGGCGACGGCTTCACGCCCGGATTCGCGAGAGTAAACCACGACAGTATACCTTACCTGCCGCCGAGGCCTTCCTTGCCACCAACCAAGTATATCGCCTCCGAGCCGGCATTTCACCCCCGAACGCGACCGGTGATGCGACCGGAAAACGCTCTGCAGGGTTATTTAGTACCCCGGGGTGATGGGGTGCCGGCGCGGCAGAGACCAGCGACCGGCGTAGAGAATCTCGACGATGGTGTTCCGGCCGCGCCGTGGTTAGAATGCCGGCTGGGCATTGCTCGAACTTTCCTGAATGGCGTCCCCGAGGTGCTGCCATGAGAACGATCGTCGTGACGTTTGCCGTCGTCGCGGTTTCGCTGGGGTTTTTTTCCTCGACCGGCGGCGTGGCCGCGTCGAAGCCCAACGTGCTGTTCATCGCCATCGACGACCTGAACGACTGGGTGGGCCACCTGGGCGGCCATCCCGACGTCAAGACGCCGAACCTCGATCGTCTTGCCCGGCGCGGCGTGAGCTTCGCCAACGCCCACTGCGCGGCCCCGGCGTGCAATCCGTCGCGGGCGGCCTTGATGTCGGGGCTCCGCCCCTCGACCAGCGGCATCTATCAAAACCAGCACAACTGGGTCGACACCCTGGCCGACACGCTGACCCTGGGCGAGCACTTCCGCGTGTCGGGCTACCGGGTGGTCGGTGGGGGAAAGATCTTCCACGGCAACCTCAACACCGACAAATACTGGGACGAATACTACGACCGCAAGGAGCTGCCCTCCCCAAAAACACCCTACAACGGGCTCGACAAGGCGCATTTCGACTGGAAGGCCCTCGACGTCCCCGAGGAGGAGATGCCCGACTACAAGCTGGTCACCTGGGCCGCCGGCAAGCTCCATGAGAAACACCAGCGGCCGCTCTTTCTGGCCGTGGGCATCGTCAAGCCCCACCTGCCCTGGTACGCGCCGCAGAAGTACTTCGACATGTACCCCAAAGACGAGATCGCCCTGCCCGACGTGCCCGACGACGACCTCGACGACGTTCCCCCGATCGGCCTCCGCATGGCCCGGCCCGAGGGCGACCACAAGGCCGTGGTCGAGGCGGGCCAGTGGCGTGACGCGGTGCAAGCCTATCTCGCCACGATCACCTTCGTCGACGATCAGGTGGGACGGCTGATCGATGCCCTCGACCGGAGTCCCCTGGCCGAGAACACCCTGATCGTGCTCTGGGGCGACCACGGCTGGCACCTGGGCGAAAAACATCACTGGCGCAAGTTCACGCTTTGGGAAGAAGCCACGCGCGCTCCGCTGATCGTCGTGGCGCCGGGCGTCGCCCGGGCGGGCGCGCTTTGCCCCCGACCCGTCGACTTCATGGCGATCTACCCGACCCTATGCGACCTGTGCGCCCTGCCGATCCCCGGGCACGTGCAGGGGGTGAGCCTTCGCCCGCTGCTGGCCGATCCCCACGCCGCGTGGGAGCGCATGGCCTTGACCACCCACGGGCGCGGCGAGCACGCCGTGCGGAGCGATCGCTGGCGGTACATCCGCTACCACGACGGCACCGAGGAGCTTTACGACCACGACACCGATCCCATGGAATGGAAGAACCTCGCGGGCCGGCCGGGCCGCGACGACCTGAAGTCGCAAATGCAGCAGTGGATGCCCGCCGACGAGAGCCCCGGAGCCCCCGTGGCCCCACGATATCGGAAGCCGGAGAAGCGGGCCAAGGTCAAAGCCAAGGCGAGCCGATAGGCCCGGCCCGCTACGACGAAAACGCCGCGCGCACGACCGCTCGCGTCTTCTCGAGCCCGGTCGTGGCCACCGCGAGCGGATCCTGCTCCCAGTAGCCGCGGTTGAAGACCTCGAGCGACAGCATCCCGCGAAAGCCGGTCGCGTACAGCGTGCGCAGCACCGCGCCCAGGGGGCACACGCCGTCGCCGGGATACACCCGGTCGGCGTCGCTGATCGTCTCCCGCGGCGGATCGGCCGGGTAGTCGTTGATGTGGAAGGCGTGCATCTGGGCCCCGTTCAGCAGACGCAGGCATTCGAACCCGCTGTTGCCCTTGTACATATGATAGGCGTCGAGCAACAGGCAGGCATCGGGATGGTCGGCCTGGCAGGCGACCAGGGCCGCTTCGCCCACCGTGCCCAGCGTCTGCGCCGCCCCCCAGATCTCGAGTTGCGGGGTCACGCCCGCCTGCCGGCCCAAATCGAGCAGCGCGCGGTAGCGCCGGGCGACCGCAAACAAGTCGACCCCCGGCGTGCGGTGGATCCCGGCGGGCGGCGCCGCAATGAGCGTGCCCCCGAGTTCGGCGATGAGGTCCATCTCCCGCTTGAACTGATCGAGCGCCTTGGCCCGCTCGGCGTCGTCGTCGACGGCCCAGGGGGTGAACCCGATCGCCCCGACCACCTGGAGCCCCAGATCGTCGATTCGCTTTCGGGCGTCGGATAGGACTCCCCCGTCGTTCAGGTAGCGCTGGATGTTGCGGATCCACGGCTCGATGGCCTGCCAGCCCGCCTTGGCCGCCAGCTCGATCTCTTCGACCAGCGACAGCTTGTGTCCCATGACCGTGGCCGTGTTCAGGCAGTAGCCAAAAGGCTCGGACGGCGGATCGCCGGCGCCGTCGTCGGCAGCGAGACCGCGGGACGCCACGGCCGCCGAGGCAGCCAGGCAAGCGCCCGTCGAGGCAAGCATTTCCCGTCGAGAGAGTGGTGTGCGCATCAGGGTTTCGCGGCTCCATTAAGAGGCGGACCTACATCGGGAGCCCCATTCTTATCGCCGCCCGGGCGGTTTTCAATATCCCCGACCGCCCGACCTCCGGGTGGGCTATGCTTGCAGCGGAGACTTTCGCCGGAAAGGGGAGCCGCCATGCCATCGGGGGAGATTCGCGTTCTCGTCGTCGACGATTCGGCGGTCATCCGCTCGATCATCGCCGACAGCATCGCCGACGCGCCCGGCATGCGCGTGGTCGGCACGGCCGCCGACGGGGTCGAGGCGCTCGAGGCCCTCGACAAGACCTGGCCCGACGTGATCACCCTCGACGTTCAAATGCCCAAGATGGACGGGCTGGCCACGCTCGACGCGATCCTGGCTCGGCGCGCCGTGCCCGTGATCATGGTCAGCTCGATGACCCGATTGGGGGCCGAGATCACCCTCGATGCGCTGGACCGCGGGGCCCTCGACTACCTGTCGAAGCCCGACTACGGGGCGAAGACCAAGGCGGCCCTGCGCGAGGAATTGCCGCGGAAGATCCGCACGGCCGCGGGGGCCGACGTGCGGCGGATTCTCGAGATCCGCCGCCAGCGGAAACAGCGTCGAGCCCACCGCGTCGAGCCGAAACCCGCCGGCCGTCCCGCGCCGGATTTCACCGTGCGCCGGCTGGCCGACAAGTGCATCGCCGTGGGCATTTCGACGGGCGGTCCGCCCGCCCTGTCGACCCTGCTCGAGTCGCTTCGCCCGCCCATGCCCCCGATCGTGATCGTCCAGCACATGCCGCCGAGTTTCACCAAGCCGCTGGCCTGGCGCCTCGACTCGCTGGCCGAGCTCTCGGTGAGCGAGGCGGCCCAGGGCGACCTGCTCGAACCCAACCGCGTGCTGATCGCCCCCGGCGGCAAGCATCTCGAGGTGCGCCGGTCGGGCGCGTCGGTCAAGGCGGTCATCCGCGACGGGCCGCCGGTCAGCGGGCACAAGCCCTCGGTCGACGTAATGATGGCCTCGGTGGTCGATGCCTTTGGGGGCGATTGCCTCGGCGTAATCATGACGGGCATGGGACGCGACGGGGCCGCCGGCTGCGCGGCCATCCGCGCCGCGGGCGGCCTGGTGCTCGGGCAAGACGAAGCCAGCTCGGCGGTCTACGGGATGAACAAGGTGGCCTACGTCGAGGGCAACGTCGATCGCCAGTTCGCCCTCGACGAGGCGGCCGCCGAGGTCACGCGCCAGGTGCGACGGCGCTGGTTGCCCGATTGAGCCGTTCCCGCCCGAGCCGGCCGCTTTTCTTCCCCGCCGCGTCCGCTTGGGAGAATCTTGTCTTTGCGGCAAGAATTGCGTGCTATGGTATCGTAACGAGTTCCCGCGGGCCGTCGACCCGCGAGGAACGGGCTCACCGGCGCGGTGAGCCGCCTTGGTGGCGGGAGCAGGGCCCGCCGGTGGAAGGCACGATCGGAGTTGCACTCTTCCAGGGCGAAGGGTCGATTCGGGTTGTACCTTCTTATTTTTTGGCAAGGTTGGATCGGGCAAATGGCCTTCACGTTCTTTTTCCGCGACCGGCACACCCTGGACGCGCTCCTCGACCACGCCCTGCCCGTCGTGCAAGGACAGGCGTTCATCCGCATTTGGGACGCGGGTTGCGCCCACGGGCCGGAACCCTACACGCTGGCCATTTTGCTGCGGGAGCGCACGTCGGATTTCGTGTTTCGCAACGTCCACATCCACGCCACCGACGTCGATCGCCAATTCGGCGCGACGATTGCCGCGGGGATCTACGCCGAGCAGGAAGTGAAGCGCATTCCGCCCGACATCCGAGCGCGCCATTTCCGCCCGGCCGAGGAGCCGGGGCGCGTCCAGGTGGCCGACGAGCTTCGCCGCAAGGTCACGTTCGCCGAGCACGACCTGCTCGCGCTGCGGCCGATTCGCGAGGATTTCAGCCTGATCGTCTGCAAGAACGTCTTGCTGCACTTCAGCGAGAGCCAGCGAATCGAGGTATTGCGAATGTTCCACCGGGCGTTGCGCCCCGGCGGCCTCCTGGCCACCGAGCCCACCCAGAAAATGCCCGACCGTCTCGCGCCGTGGTTCGAGGCCGTATCGTCCTCGACGCAGATCCACCGGCGACTCGAGGGGCCGCACTTCGATCGCGAAGCTGCGGGGGGAACCGACTCGCGGCTTCCATGCAAAACCGTCGACGGGAGTGAGAGAACGTCCAAGCCGCGCTGGCGATGGACCCATGCACTGTGCGGCCGGTGACCCCGACGGACGCCTCGACGCGCCCGGCGCGGCGCCGGCCCTTGGTATCCCAATCGTCTCGAACCTGTAGGTGTGTGAAATGAGGTTTCTCTCGAACCTGAGCACGAAGTGGAAGCTGATTGCCGGCTTCCTGGTCATCGCCGCGATTACCGCCATCGTCGGCGGCATCGGCTTCTGGGGCGCCTATCGGCTCAACCGCGACGTCGACGAGATCGGCCTCGTGCGTCTGCCGAGCGTCGAGAGCCTGCTGGTCATCAAGGGGCGGGCCGAGAATATCGGCGGCACGCTCCGGACCCTGGCCATACCGGGCATTTCGGCCGAGATGCGACAGCGCCAGCGGGATAACCTGGCCGCAGCGCGCGAAGTCTACGAAGCGGCGTGGGCCGTGTACGAGCCGCTCCCTCAAACGCCCGAGGAGGCCAGGCTTTGGGAAGAATTCGTGCCCGCCTGGCAGGCATGGCGCGACGAAAACGACAAGGCGATGAAGATGTTCGCCGAGTTCGACAGCCTGGGCATTCCCGAACCCCTGGAACTGGCGCGCCGGCTCGAGAGCGGCACAAAGGACCATCGCACGCTTGCGGAGAAGGTGCTCCTGTTGATCCAGGCCAAGAAGACCTTCGAGGGCGGCGAAGACCACACGACCTGCAACTTCGGCCGGTGGCTTGCAGCGTTTACCTCCGAGAACGAGTCGCTGAAGAAGACGGTCGACGCGATGCGCGCGCCGCACCAGCGATTCCACGAGGCAATTCGGCAGATCAAGCAACTCGTGGCCGACGGCAAGGCCGACGAGGCGCTGGCGGCGTACGAGCGCGAAATGGCGCCCGCCGCTGAGGAGACGCTCGGCCACATCGGCGATCTGCTGGCCGTTGGCGACCAGGCGCTTGACATGCAATGCCAGGCCGTCGAACAGCTTATGGGACCCGTGACCGAGCGCCAGCGGGCCGCGAACGACCTGCTCGACCAGATCGTGAAGATCAACCAGGACGTGGCGGCCGAGGAAGTCGAGAACGCTCGCGCCATGGCCACCCTGGCCGAGTACCTGTCGCTCGGGGGCGTGGTCGCGGGCGTGGTGCTCGCCTTGGCGTTCGGCCTGTTCCTCGCCTCGTCGATTTCAAAGGTGCTCACGGCACTCATCGGTGAGGCGAAGCGACTGACCGAGGCGGCCGTGGGAGGCAAGCTCGAGGCCCGCGGCAACCCCGACCTGGTCACGGCCGAGTTCCGCCCGATCGTCGAGGGCGTCAACGCGACGCTCGACGCGGTAATCGGCCCGCTCAACGTGGCGGCCGAGTACGTCGACCGCATCTCGAAGGGAGACATTCCTCCGAAGATCACCGACACGTACCGAGGCGACTTCAACGAGATCAAGAACAACCTGAACCAGTGCATCGACGCGGTGAACGCATTGGTTGCCGACGCCAACATGCTGGCCAAGGCTGGCGTGGAAGGCAAACTGCAGACCCGAGCCGAAGTGTCGAGGCACCAGGGCGACTTCCGCGCGATCGTCGAGGGGGTCAACCGCACCCTCGACGCGGTCGTCGATCCGCTGAACGCCGCGGCCGCCGTGATGGCACGCATGGCCGATCAGGACTTCACGACCCAGATGGAGGGCGATTTCGCGGGCGAGTTCAAGACGTTGAAGGAGAACGTCAACGCGGTCGTGAGGAACGTGCACGCCGCCCTCGCCCAGTTTGCCGAGAGCGCCGCCCAGTTCAACGAGGGCTCGCGCGTCATCGCCGAAAGCTCGCAGACCCTTGCCTCGGGCGCTCAGGAGCAAAGCTCCAGCGTTCAGCAGATCACCGCGTCGGTCGAGGAGCTCAGCCGTTCGGTCGAAAGCGTCAAGGAAAACGCCCACGAGGCCGACAAAGCCTCGAAGGAGACCAGCGCGCTGGCCGACCAGGGCGGTCAGGCCGTGCGCAAGTCGGCCGAGGCGATGGACCAGATCAAGGCCAGCTCGGAGCAGATCGCCGAGATCATCCAGGTCATCTCGGAGATCGCGAGCCAGACGAACTTGCTGGCCCTGAACGCGGCGATCGAGGCCGCCCGGGCCGGCGAGCACGGCATGGGATTCGCCGTCGTGGCCGACGAGGTCCGAAAGCTGGCCGAACGCTCGAACCAGGCGGCCGGCGAAATCACCACGCTCATCAAGGAGTCCAGCAGCCGGGTCCAGGAGGGGGCCCAACTGAGCAGCGAGACCGAAGAGGCGCTGAAACGGATTGTCGAAGGCGTGGAGGCCACCGCGGCCAAGATTGCCGAGATCGCCACCGCCACGGTGCAGCAGGCATCGAACGCCGAGGAGGTGTCCAAGGCCATCCAGGCCGTCTCCGAGGTGACCGAGCAGGCCGCGGCGGGCAGCGAAGAGTTGGCCTCCAGCAGCGAAGAGCTGGGCGCCCAGGCCGCCGCGCTGAAGGAGTTGGTCGGCCGATTCAAGATGGACAATCGAGCCGGACGCGCGGGCTGGGAGTCGTCGGCGAGAGGCGACGCGACGGCCCCCGGCGCGCCGGGCGAGGGCGACCGCGCCCCCGTGCCCGCCGGCTGGCTGACCACGAACGCGAGGGAAACGGAGGCCGTCGGCGCGTAATCTCCGCAAATCGGAGGGGGGCCCCGGACCCGCCGGGCCCCCCCTCCCGCCGCGGCGCGGCTCCCTTGTCGGTGGCTTGCGCCGAGCGGCAGGCGCGCCGCCTTCCACTTCCACCCACAGACATTCGATCGGAGAAACCCCATGTCCGTTACTGCCACCGAAACACCGGCACACCAGAACGCCGCGTCAGTCGCCGCGCAAACCGGCCTCGCCGCTACCGCGGACTCGATGCAGTTGGTCAGCTTCAAGTTGGGCGACGAGACCTACGGGATCGAGATCACCAAGATCCGCGAGATCATTCTCGTTGGTGCGATCACGCAAATTCCCGAAACGCCGCATTACATCAAGGGGCTCATCAACCTGCGGAGCACGGTCATTCCCGTGATCGATCTTCGCGCCCGATTCGGAGTGGCCGACGGCGCCCTGGGCGCCGAAAGCCGCATCATGGTCCTCAATGTGGGCGACCGCACGATTGGCATCGTCGTCGACGCCGTCAAAGAGGTTCTGCGCGTGTCCGGCGAGCAAATCTCGCCCGCGCCCCCCACGGTAGCCAGCCTGGGCAACCAGTACATGACCGGGCTGGTCCGCCTCGACGACCAGTTGCTGATCCTGCTCGACGTCGATGAGCTTTTCGGCCAAGACGAGACCGCGGCCGTGGACGGGGTTCTGGGCGGGACCTAGTCGGCGCCGAGCACCGATTGAAAACTCCCGGGCGGCCGGCCGGGAAATCGCCGGCCGCCCTTTCCCCCTTCGATTTCTTCGGCGAGAAGAGTCATGCCGCGATGCAGAACGCCTGACGTTCGGGAAACCCTGGAGCAGAGGCTCGATAGGCTCCGAGCGAGGATCGACCAGCTTTCCCCCGACCAGCGACCCCACCTGTACGCCCTGGCCGATGCTATCCGACAGCAGCAAGCAAAGCGCCGCACCGACAAGCATGAACACCGCAGCGACCCGACCCCTTGAGATGCCCCAGCCCGTTCTGCCCCCGGCGCCGCTGGAGCAGGTGACCGACGCCGAGCTGGCCCGTTACGCCGAGCTGATCTACCAGCGCACGGGCATCCGCGTGCCGCCCCAGAAGAAGACGCTGCTGTCGAACCGGCTGCGCCGTCGGTTGCGGGAGACGGGAATCGTGGGGTTCGCCGCGTACTACGACCACCTGACGCGATTGAAACCCAGCGATCCCGAATGGGACGCCTTCCTGCAAGAGATCACCACGCACGAGACCTACCTCTTCCGCGACGAGGCGCAATGGAAGTGGTTCGGTGCGGTCTATCTGCCTCGGCTGGCCGAGGAGGCGCGGCACGGACGGCGGCGCTCGCTGCGCATCTGGTCGGCCGCGTGCAGCACGGGCGACGAGGCCTACACGGCGGCGTGCTGCATCGCCGCCTCGCTGCCGAACTACGCGCAATGGCAGATCCGCATCCTCGGCACCGACATCGGGGCGGGCGCGGTCGAGACGGCCAGGGCGGGGCGGTTTGGGGCGAGGGCCATGCGATTGGTCCCCGAATCGTACCGGAAACGCTACTTCGTCAAAACCGCCGACGCCGAAATATGGGAGGCCCGGCCGGTTCTGACCGGGATGGTCGAATTCCGGCAGCACAACCTGATGCATCCGTTGCGGGAGCGCCCCTTCGACCTGGTCTTTCTCAAGAACGTGCTCATTTATTTTGCCGCGGCATCGAAACGGCAGGTCGTCAATCACGTGCGTTCGCTGATTTGCCCCGGAGGACTGCTCGTCGCGGGGCCGACCGAAGGCATCGGCGATCTGCTGAAGGATTACGTGCGTCTCCAACCGTGGCTGCACCAGCGCCCGCACTCCTAAATGGACTCTGCCATGAGCGACCATGAACCGGACACGCGGAATGAGATCCTCGACGATCTGCTGGGCGACTTTCTCGACGAATCAGACCAGTTGCTCACCCAGCTCAACGAGAACCTGCTGCGGCTCGACGAATGGGCCCAGTCGCTCGACGACGACCACCAGGAGCGGTGCGACGAGGGGCTGCTCAACGAGATGTTCCGAGCGGCCCACAGCATCAAGGGCCTCTCGGCCATGCTGGGCCTGGGCGATATCAACCACCTGACCCACAAGATCGAAAACGTCTTCGACGCGGCGCGCCGCGACGAGCTGACCATCAACGCCGACGTGGTCGAGCTGATGTTCGCGGGGCTCGATCAGTTGGTCGCCCTGGTCGCGCTGCTCAAGGAGCCCGGCGGCCAGCCCGTCGATTGCGACGCGGTGCTCGACGCCATCCACCGCTTGCTCCAGTCGGCGGGTGCCGAACGCAAACAGGCCTGCCAGGCCGACGCCGAGCGGGTGCTCGGTTCGGACCTCGCCGATTGCCCGCCAACGCCGCCGGAGCAGCCGATCGAGCCCGCCGGCGAAGCGCGGGCCGATCCGTTCGCCGACGTGGAGGACGAAGAAGAGATACCGCCAAAGTATCTCTCGCTGTTCATCGACGAATCGGAACTCTGCCTGGAGAAGCTCACCGCCGACCTCCTCGCTCTGGAAGGGGGCGGATCGGGCGACAAGCTGAGAAGCCTCCTCGGTTCGGCGCACAAGATCAAAGGCTCGGCCGCGTCGATCGGGCTCAACCGCGTCGCCAAACTGGCCCACTTGATGGAAGATTTCCTCCAGAGCCTGCTCGATTCGGGGCGCCCCCTCTCGGCCGGTATGGTCGATGTCCTGCTCCAAGCCAGCGACGCGCTGCAGCAGCACGTCGTGAATCTGAAGCACGGAACGGGCGAGGCCGACGGCTTCGCCGAGCTGGCCCGCCGGCTCCTTGAGGCCGAAACCGGCCCGGCCGCGCTCGATGCGCCCGGCGAAGGCCTCGCGGGCGGCGCCCCGGAAGAACCCGCCGAACCGGCACGGCTCGCCGGCGCGCTGCTGAACGCGGGAAGGGTGTATTCGGGGCAGGTCGAGTTTCAGAGCGGCTTCCCCGCGTCGGCGCTCAAGGCCCTGTTGATCTACGAAAAGCTGCAGAAGCTCGGCGACGTTTCCCATTGCGACCCGCCGGTCGAACGGCTCGACGAGATCGACCAGTTGGAGTGTTTCCGTTTTCGCGTGATTTCGGACGAGCCGCTGGAGAAGCTCGTCGAGCAGGTTCGGGTGGCGGGCGTGCGCGAGGCGAGAATCGAGCCGGTCGACGGCGGGCCGTCGAAGGGCGAAGCGCCGGGCGTGCCCGTCGATCGGGAGGCCGCCAGGTCGCCCGATCGGCCGCAAGCGCCGAAGGCGGCCCGAAACGGCAACGAGCGCGCCGGCGAGGGCGGCGCCCGCGCCGTGGAGACCGTTCGAGTCGACATCGACCGCCTCGACCACCTCATGGACCTTGCCGGGCAGTTGGTCATCAACAAGGCGCGGTTCTCCCAGATCGCCGAGAGCCTCAAGACGCTGCTCGGCTGCAAGGAGTCGGCGCACGCGATGGGGCGCGTGTCGGCCGAGCTCGCCAAGCTCGGCGGCGACGCCGGGGTCCGCTTCGACGGCGAACACCGGCCCGCGGGGCTTGACCTGCTCCGCAGCCAGGTGCGGCGCATGGAAAAGAACCTCGAGCCCATTCGACGCGAGATCCGAATGTTCGGGCAGGCGCGCGACTCGGTGCGCGACCTGTTCGAGGCGATCCATCAACTCGACCGGATCAGCGACGGGATCCAGCAGAGCGTCATGGACACCCGGATGGTTCCCATCGGGCCGCTGTTCCATCGCTTCAAGCGCGTCGTGCGCGACATCACGCGGGGCAACGGCAAGAGCGTCCGCCTGGTAATCAACGGCGAAAAGACCGAACTCGACAAACGGATGATCGACGAGCTGGGCGACCCGCTCGTGCACATCGTGCGAAACGCCGCCGACCACGGCATCGAGCCTCCGGCCGACCGCGAGGCCGCCGGAAAGCCTCGCGAGGGCACGGTGACCCTGGATGCCTTCCACCGCGGCAACAGCATCGTGATCGAGGTCCGCGACGACGGCAAAGGGCTCGATCGCGACCGCATCCTGCGCAAATGTCTCGAAAAAGGCATCCTGACCGCCGCCGACGCCGAGGGCATGACCTCCCAGCAGATCTACCAGATGATCTGGGAGCCCGGGCTGAGCACCGCCGAAAAGGTGACCGAGGTTTCGGGGCGGGGCATGGGCATGGACATCGTCAAGTCGAAGATCGAGGAGCTCAACGGCTCGGTCGACGTCGCCAGCGAGCCCGGCCGCGGCACCACGATCAGCATCAAGCTGCCGCTCACGCTGGCGATCCTTCCCTCGCTCATGGTCGAGATCGGCGACGACGTATTCGCCATGCCCATGGAAGCCGTGGCCGAAATCGTCAGCGCCGATCGGGAGCAGCTCAGCACGGTGCACGGGCGGCGCGTGGCGCGCGTGCGAGGACGAGTCGTCTCGCTGGTGCGGCTCGACGACCTGCTCCGCTTTCACGGCCGCGGCCGATCCGCCGGATCGGAGCCCGACCCGTCGACCACGCTGGTGATCGTCCGCGAGACGGGAAGGGAACTCGCCGTGCCGGTCGATCGCGTCCTGGGCGAGGAGGACGTGGTCATCAAGTCGATCGCCGAGAACTACAAGAACGTGCCGGGCATCGCCGGCGCCAGCATTCTCGGCGATGGAAGGGTTTCGCTGATCCTCGACGTCGCCGCCCTGGTCGAAATGGCCGCCAAGAGAACGGCAACCATTACCGCATAGGAGACGAAATGAGCTCGAACCCGCACGAGAACGCCCCGTCGCTTGCCGTGCTCCACGAGCTGTTCGCGTCGGCCACGCACGACGCCTCGGCCGCCATGTGTCGATGGACCGACGGGCTGATCACGGTGACCCTCGACGAAGTGCGCCAGCTTCCGCTCGAGGAGGCGATCGACGCATTGGACGTCGGCGACGATCTGGTCACGATGGTGGTTCTCACGCTCGAAGGAGAGGTCGGCGGCAACCTGATTCTCGTCTTCGACGAAGCCAACGGAAGGCGGCTCGCCGCATCGCTGCTCGGGCGCGACGCCGACCTGGAATCGGAATGGAGCGAGATCGAGAAGTCGGCGCTCACCGAAACGGGGAACATCCTGGGCTGCGCCTACGTGAACGCGTTGACGCGCCTGGTCGCCCCCCAACTGATCCCGTCGTCGCCCTACTTCCTCCAGGATTACGGCGCCAGCGTGCTCGAGCAGGCGCTCATGGCCCAGGCCGTGGCTTGCGACGACTTGCTGGTGTGCCGCATCGCGTTTTGCCGCAAGGGGCAGGAGCTCGATTGGCGCGTGATCTTCATCCCGAATCAAGGAATGCGCATGGCACTGGAGCAAGCGGTTCACTCCGCGCCCTGACTTGCCCCACGGAACTCGCAGCGGTTAGGAATCGGCAACATGCACACCACTCTGTCCGCCACCGGCGCAAGAGAGATCGTCGTCAACATGGGCCACATCGCGCTGGGACGCGGCGACGATCGCTTGAAGGCGGTCCTCGGATCGTGCGTCGGATTGGCCGTGTATCATCCCCGGCTCAAGGTGGGCGCCCTGGCCCACGTGGTCTTGGCCGAATCGGCCGGGCGCGACGGCGCGCCCGGCAAGTACGCCGACACGGCCGTCCCGCACCTGCTCAAGCTGCTGGCCGAATGGAACGTTCCCGCCCACGGGCTGACGGCGAAGATCGCCGGGGGCGCCAACATGTTCGGCACCTCGGGACCTTTGCAGATCGGCGACGCGAACGTGCACGCCGTCACGCGGGCGCTTCGGGCGGCGGGAATTCGGATCGCGGGAAAGCACGTCGGCGGCCCGTCGGGCCGACGCATCGTCTACGAGTGCGCCAGCGGCCGGATGATCGTCCAACAGGCGGGAAAACCGGAGCAGGCCATCTGACCCTTTCGCGGCAACGAACGCGGTCCGCCCTTTGCGTACCAGGAGCCAATCATGCCAAGAACGCTGCTCGTCGCCGATGATGCCCTCATCATCCGCGAAATCATCAAGGATCTGGCCGTCGGCGCCGGATGGGAGGTCGTGGGCGAAGCCAGCAACGGGCAGGAAGCCATCGACCGCTACCGGCAGTTGCATCCCGACGCCGTCACCCTCGACCTGGTCATGCCCGGGCACGACGGCTTGCACGCCCTGCACGGCATCATGGAGTTCGATCCCGGGGCGAAGGTGCTCGTGGTCAGCGCCTTGGAGCAACGGGGCGTGCTCAAAGACGCCTTCAAGGCGGGCGCCGCCGACTTCGTGTCGAAACCCTTCGACAAACAAAGCCTCCAGGTCAGCCTGGAACGCCTTTTTCCGGGTGCCGCCGCCCCGCAGTAGAACCCGATCGGAAGGCCCCGCCGCCGGCGCGGCGACGGCCGCCGTCCCACGAGCGACCCGCAGCAACGGATCGAGCCGCCATGAACGCCGAGCTGATCAACCCGTTTCTCGCGTCGGCGATCTCCGCGTTCGAGACCATGCTCGGCTGGCCGCTTACGCGGGGCGCCCTGTACATCAAGACCGGCTCCCAGCCGGAGCACGAGGTGAGCGGCGTGATCGGGCTGTCGGGAAAAGCCCAGGGGACCGTCGTGCTCAGCCTCACCGAGCAGGCGGCGCTGCGCGCGACCGCCAAGCTCCTCGAGGAAGAGCCGGCCGAGATCGACGGCAACGTCACCGACGCGGTCGGCGAGCTGACGAACATCATCGCGGGCGGAGCCAAGGCGCAGCTCGAACATCTCGAGCTGAGGGTCAGCCTGCCCACGGTCATCACCGGCAACAACCACCGAGTCGAGTTTCCCAGCCGTGTCACGCCCATCTGCATTCCCTTGGAATCGGAGTACGGCGTGGTGACGGTCGAGGTCGGTCTGGTCGTGAAATCCGGGGACGGGGCGCCGCAACGACCCCGAGAATGAACCCGTAGAAGAAGTGCGCGGTCCATGCCCGGTTAGCGCGCGGGTTTCGCTTTCAACCATCGATCGATCGCCGCCGCCGCCCGGCGGCCGTGGTCGATGGCGTGCACGACCAGCGAGGCGCCGCGGACCGTGTCGCCGGCGGCGAAGATGCCTTTCTTGCTCGTCATGCCGCGGCGGACGGCCACGTTGCCGCGGCGGTCGAGTTCGACGCCGAGCTGCTTGACGAGGCCGTCGTGAACGACGTGCACGAAGCCCATGGCCAGCAGCACCAGGTCGGCTCTGAG
>Ga0334893_1001217_pt1 | contig 26008 bp, 13 predicted proteins | sample GraSluR3_MG_5_FD_207218 | JGI IMG/M metagenome (GOLD analysis project Ga0334893, IMG submission 207218) | Sludge microbial communities from methane-producing bioreactor in Wageningen University, Netherlands - Granular Sludge_09_05-R3 | ecosystem: Engineered > Bioreactor > Anaerobic >...
GCACCGGCCGGGAGCGGGCGGTCGTGACGGCGGCCGGCATGCCCGGCGGAAAAGGTTTCATCGGCAAGATCAGCCTGTCGTTCGACGCCCGCCAAGTCGTGTTCGACTTTCGCGAGAGCCCCGACCGCGGTTTTCGCGTCTGGGAAGTGGGGATCGACGGCGCCGGTCTGCGCCAGGTTTCGTTTCCGCCCGACGATGAAGCCCGGAAGGCGGCGCGCTGGGGCCGGCCGTGGCACACCGACGACGTGCATCCCTGCTATTTGCCCGACGGCCGGATCATCTTCTCGTCGACGCGGTGCGAGCACACGGTGCTCTGCGGCGGCTCGGCGCACCTGGTGGCCCCGGTGCTGCATTGCATGGCGCCCGACGGAACGCAAATCGAGCAGCTCTCGAAGAGCCCCGTGAGCGAGTTCTGCCCCGTGGTTCTCGACGACGGGCGCGTGATGTACCACCGCTGGGAGTACATCGACAAGGGCGCCCGCGTGGCCAAGACGATCTGGACCATGAATCCCGACGGCTCTCGGCCTCAAGAGATCTACGGGCTGGCCGACGACACGACGACCGTCTACATGTATCCCCAGCCGATGCCCGGCAACGATCACCGGGTGGTCTGCGTGGGCACGTGCCACTATCCGCAGGGCGGCTGCGTCGGAGCCATCATGCTCATCGACGCCAAGACGGGCAATCGGGCGCGGGGACCCGACCCCGACGAGGAAGGCTACGTCGCGTTCGACGGCCGCTATGCCGTCACGAACGTCACGCCGCAGGTATTCATCGAACGCCGCACCGAGCCCGGCTGGCATTTCCTTGCCGACGACGGCCGCTACGTCCACGATCGGAACGGCCAGAGCGGCCATCTCTACACCCACCCCTATCCGGTAAGCGACCGCGAGTTTCTCGTTTCCTACAAGGTCTCTCCCACGGATCACTACAAGGACGTCGCCAACGCGTACGCGATCTGGCTGATCGACACGGACGGCAACCACCGTTTCGTCCACCGCGATGCCCGGCTCTCGTGCTGGCACCCGACGCCGCTGAGGGCGCGAAGGGTTCCGCCCTCGATTCAGCCCGTCCGCGACGCGGAGTATGCCGCGCGCGATCGAGCCCTGTGCGTCGTGACCAACGTCGAACACGGCATGCAGGGCATCGAGCGGGGCGAAGTCAAATGGCTGCGAATCAACGAGGCCCTGCCGCGCTACTGGGACACCGGCCGGCGGTGGGAGCCGTCGCTGAGCAGCTCGGCCTGGAAGGCCGCTTTGTGGCCCAGGGTGCAGTGGGGCGTCGTGCCGGTGGAAGAAGACGGCTCGGCGTACTTCGAGGTGCCGGCCGACCGCAGCGTCTTCTTCCAGGCTTTGGACGAGAACTTCCGGGAGCTTCAGCGCGAGCGGACCTACGTGAACTACCGGCCCGGCGAGGTTCGCTCGTGCAACGGCTGCCACGGCGAGTCGGGCCACGTGGTTCCCCCGGTCGGCTCCGAAGCGCCCCTCGCCTTGCGCCGGGCGCCGAGCATTCCCCAGCCGCAGCCGTGCGACCTCGCCGAGAACGGGGGCGACGGCCGCGCCGGGCAGGTCATCCACTATCCGACCGACGTCCAGCCGATCTTCGACGCGAAATGCGTCTCCTGCCACGGCGCGACCGACCCGGCCGATGGGCTCCGCCTGACCGGAGAGCCGACGCTCTACTACAGCACGTCCTATGAGGAGCTTGCCCGCAAGCAGTTGGCCGGGCCGATCATCCCCGAGTTCACGTCGTTTCTTTGGGGCGACCGGGGCAACTACAACGGCGCCTACCTGCCGCCGAAGAGCCTGGGATGCCCCACGAGCGTCCTCATCGCCGTGTTGACCGATCCGGCCCATCCGAAGAACGCCGAAGACGACCATTCGGCGATGCTCGACCCTTGGGAGTTGATGATCGTGAGTCGCTGGGTCGACACGAACTACCAGTTCTACGGCAGCTACTACGGCCGGCACCATTGGCACTGGGTGAACCCCGACCCGAAGGTCCCCGCGTACGACCCCGCCGACTTCCGTCGCAAGGCCACGTTCGACGAAGCCGTCGGCATGTTCGCGCCGCCGTGGCACCGGTAGCCTGCCCGGCTGCCGCCGCTCGATTCGCTCGTACGGGCAAGGAACGCGCGCTCGGACCCAACCGGCTCCCGAGAGACCTCGATGGCGTCGTGGCGCTGGAGGGCGGAGATGGAAGTCTTCGCCCGCTTATCCCCACGGATCCTCTTTCTCATGCCGCCGCCCGCGCCGCATCCTTTTGCTGGCGGCCGTGGGATCGAACGTTTCGGGATCGAACGGCCCTCGCCACTCCAGGAAGGCGTCGTGCTCGTCGTCCTCGGGATCGCCGATCGCTTCGAGGTACCGCTGGTAGCCGTCGATTCCGCCCACGTCCTCCGGCGGGCACGCGCGCTCGCCCTCGACGCAAAGGGGATAGCGGCCGCCCTTCTGAGCCAAAAGGCAGCCCTCGAAGAGGACCTCATGTTGCCAGCCGTCGCCGAAGTCGTACTCGTACTCGAATCGGAACCTCCGCCCGTCCTCGGGAACGACCTCGCTGAGCCGGGTTTCGAGCGAACTGATGATTTCGGGGTCGTCTTCATCCCCTTCCAGCAGCAGATGGGGGTCGCCGTAGAGGTCGCCGCCGATATTGAATTCATGGAGATGGGAGTTGGTCCATCCCATCGAGGTCTGGATGTGCTCGTGGAATCGGTCCAGTGTGCAGTCCTTGACCTGGATCCGCCGCCAGATGGGCGGCTCGATGCCCTTCAAGGTGATCTTGAACTGGTAGATGCGTTGCGCAGCCGGGAGGCGGTGGATCTTGCCCGCGCCATACTTCTTCGTGGCCCGTCGGGTCGCATCGACCACGTGGCGGAGCGAATTACGCTCCATGCCCGTGTGCGCTTTCGGCATGGCAGCCCGAGCGGCCCGGGCGATGGTCTCGATCTCGTCCAGGGTGAACCGGCGGGTCCGCTCGTTGGGCAAATCGAGGTCCAGGCGGGCCGCCAGGTCGGGGAGGATGCGGGCAACCGCCTTGCGCTGGGCCGCCGTCAGACGCAGCGGAAACGTGGCCGCACCCTTCGCGCCCGCGCCGCTCGTCCCGGGCGCCCGGCCCGGGCGAGCAGGTTCGGCCTCGGGCGATTTCGACTTTTTCTCGGGCGCGGGTTCCTCGGCGTCGAACGGCAGCGAGGTAATGATCCCGAATCGGTTCTTGGCCTCGCGGTAGCTTTCGTTCAGGCTCCTCTTGACTCCCCCGCCGAAGGTGATGTTGTATCCCGAGAGCAGGCCGTCGTAGACGATCTTGCCTCGAAAGGGCAGCAGCACGGTCTCGACGAGTCGCGGCAGGTAGGGGCCGATGAGATCCTCGATCGGATGGACGAGGGCGAGCACCCCGTAAGCACGGGGTACGTTCTCGCTGCCGAGGAAGACCGTGTAGTGGGTCAGGTAGCGAAAGATGTAGAAACCGCCGACCACGGCGTGCTTCCAGCTCTCGATCACCTCGAGCTCTTCCCGCGACAAGTCGCAAGGGTTTGCCCGCACGAACGCGTCGATCAGCCCGGGCTGCGCGTGCAAGGCGTCGCGGACCTTGACTCGCTTTTCGGGCGGGAGCGAGGCGAATCGTTCGGGCGTCGACACCTTGTCGGGCAGCACCCCGAGCTGCTCGTTGGCGTACCACATTAGCGCCGGGTGGAGTGCGTAGAACAGGCGGCAGTCGGGTTCCGCAAGCTGCATGGCGTTGCCGTTCCTTCCGTGGGCGTCGTGCCCCAGGGTTCCGACTTAGAAAAACGTCGCGATCTGGTCGAGCGCCTTCTTACCCAGCCGGGGCACCGTCGCGTCGTCGGCAGGGTAGCCGGTGACCACGATCATCAGCGGCCTCTCATTCTTGGGGCGGTGGAGGATCTCGTTCAGAAAGCCCATGCGGTAGGGCGTGTACGTGAGGGCCACCAGTCCGGCGCGGTGCAGCCCCGTGAGCAGGATGCCCGTGGCGATGCTGGCCGAGGTTCCCGGGTAGTAGCGCTTGGTGCGGGTTCCGTCGGGCTCGAGGCCGAACTGCTCGACGAAGACGGCGATCAGGTAGGGGGCGATCTCGAGGAAGGGCTTGCTGGGGCCCGTTCCCAGGGGGGCGAGCACGTCGAGCCACAACTGCCGAACGCGGTGGTCGTAGAACTCGCGTTCCTCCCGCTGCGCCGCCTCGCGAATCCGCCGTTTGACCCGCCGATCGCCGACCACCACGAAATGCCAGGGCTGCTGGTTCGCCCCGCTCGGGGCGGTCCCGGCGGCCAGCAGGCAGTTCTCGATCACTTCCCTGGGCACGGGCCGGTCGGAGAAATGGCGCACCGATCGGCGGCCCCGCACCTCGGCGTAAAAGGCCTCGGCGCGCCGCCGCATCTCGGCTGCGTCGACAGGGGTATGCTCCAGCGGGACAAAAACCGTGCTGCTCATGGGAATGTTTCGGCTCTCGGTGACGGCGAAGCAGGCCACGGTGGCTCCCCGGCTCCCCTCGGCGTGGGCGTTCGCGCCCCCACATGATAATCGCCGGCCCCGATCCGATCAACGAGCGGCGCACGCGATGGGTCGGTCGAGGATTCGATCGCACGCCTCGCACACGCTCGCCACGTCGATCGCCTCGATGAACTCGGTCGACGCGTTTCGGCGCCGTCGGGTCGACCCCGGGCACACCCTCTTCTGGATCGCCACGTGCTGGCGACCGTAAGGGCCGTGGCGATCGGCGGGCCAGGGGCCGAAGAGGCCGACGCACCGCGTCCCCACGGCGGCGGCCAGGTGGAGCGGACCCGTGTCGGAACTGACGAACAGCCGGGCCCGGCGACAGACCGAGGCCAGGGTGCGAAGGGGCACCGAAGGGGCCAGGAGGGCATGGCCCCCGGCGGCCTCGCACACCGCCTGCGCCGCGGGCCGCTCGTCGTCCGCGCAAATCACCAGGGAAGGCAGCCCCCATGCCGCACCCAAGTGTCGGGCCACCGCGGCGAATCGGGCCGGAGGCCAGCGTTTCGACGGCCAACCCGCCCCGGGATTGACCACCGCGAACCCGTCCCCGCAGCCGGCTCGCTCGACGATCTCATCGGCGGCCGCCCGGTCGGCCTCGCTCTCGGGAACGTCGAATCGCACCCGGGGCGACTCGATTCCCAAAGGGCGGAGCAACTCGAGATAAGCGTCGACCACGTGGCGCGACGTCGCCCAGACAAGCCGGTTGTTCAGCCAGGGGCTGAGTTCGCGACCGCGCTCGCCGCCGAATCCGATCCGCCGCTTCGCGCCCGACAGCCAGGCGGCCACGGCACTCTTGGTGAGCCCCTGGAGATCGATTGCCACGTCGGGCCCGAACGCCCGCAAGTGGCGGCGAATCTGCCAGACCGTTCGCGGCGACGTGAGCCATCCCCGGGGCGCCGTAATAAGACGGTCGAGCGACGCGTGGCCGCGCAGCACGTCGGCGGCGCGCTGTTCGACCATCCATGCGATCCGGGCCAGGGGGAACCGATCCCGTACCGCATTGAGCACCGGGAGCCCCTGGATCGTGTCGCCGATCGCGCTGAGACGCACGATCAGAATGCGGTTGGGGCGGCACTGCCGGCAAGGCGGCGCGGTCATGGGCAGTTCCCTCGGTCCGTCGCGGTGCGGCCGCATTATAGGGTCCCGCCCGAGAATCACCCAATAGACCTTCGATCGGGGGCCGGTAGAATTGAGCATTCCTCCCGCGACCATGCCTCGACGGCATCCATGGCCAATACCCATTCCGCCCATTTTGCCCAATCATCCTCTCTGCCACTGCCCATGTCGCCCGGAGAGGTCGCGGCCCGTGGCTGGGACGCCGTCGACGTGGTCTTCGTGACGGGCGATGCCTACGTCGACCATCCGAGCTTTGCGATGGCCCTGTTGGGCCGGCTGCTGGAGAGCGAGGGCTATCGGGTGGCCATTCTCAGCCAGCCCGACTGGCGGTCGTGCGAGCCGTGGCGGACCTTCGGGCGTCCGAGAATCTGTTTTGCCGTCAGCGCCGGCAACATGGACTCGATGGTCAACCACTACACGGCCAACCGCAAGGTCCGCAACGACGACGCCTACACCCCCGGCGGGGTGATCGGACGGCGGCCCGACCGCGCGACCCTGGCGTACTGCCAACAGGCCCGTGCCGCCTATCGGGGGGTACCCGTCATCACGGGGGGGGTCGAAGCCAGCATGCGGCGGTTGGCGCACTACGATTACTGGAGCGACAAGGTTCGGCGCTCGATCCTGCTCGACGCGAAGGCCGACCTGCTCGTGTACGGAATGGGAGAGCGGGCGATCGTCGACATCGTCCGACGCTTGCAGTCGAGCGAACCGGTCAGCCGCCTGCGCGACCTGCGCGGCGTGGCCTATCGGCTCGGGGCGAGCGAGTCGCCGCCGGATGGGGGCGCCGTCACCCTGCCGAGCTACGAAGAGGTTGCCGCCGACCGGGGGGCGTTCGTCGAGATGACCCGCATCGCCCACCGCGAAACGAATCCCGACAACGCGCGTGCGCTTGTCCAGTACCACGCGCGCGAGGCGGTCGTGGTCAATCCGCCCGCCCTGCCCTTGGAAGAGGGCGAGATGGACCGCGTTTATGGCCTGCCGTACACGCGGCGTCCGCATCCGGGCTACGGCGACGAGAAAATCCCGGCCTTCGAGGTCGTGAAAAGCTCGGTGTCGATCATGCGAGGCTGCTTCGGCGGATGCGCGTTCTGCTCGATCACCGCCCACGAGGGCCGCGTCATCCAAAGCCGCAGCGAGAAGTCGGTTCTCGCCGAGATCACGCAGATGGCGGCCGATCCCGAGTTCTCGGGCACGGTCAGCGACATCGGCGGGCCCACCGCGAACATGTACCGGATGAATTGCAGCCGGCCCCAGGTCCGCGCGAAATGCCGCCGGCTCAGTTGCCTTTATCCGACCCTCTGCAAGCTGCTCAACACGGATCACGGCCCGCTCATCCGGCTCATGAAACGGGCCCGAAAGCAGCCGGGGGTGAAAAAGGTCTACGTGGCATCGGGCATCCGGACGGATCTGGCACAGCGCAGCGCGGCCTACCTCAATCACCTGGTGCGCCATCACGTGGGGGGCCACCTCAAGGTCGCGCCCGAGCACTGCGACCCCGAGGTGCTGCGCCGGATGAAGAAGCCCTCGATCGACGACTACGACCGCTTCGCCCAGCGGTTCCAAAGTGCCTCGGTCAAGGCGGGCAAGGAACAGTACCTCGTGCCGTACTTCATCGCCGGGCACCCGGGATGCGACCTGGCGGCCATGGTCGATCTGGCGATCTATCTGAAAACAAAGGGCTATCGGCCCCGGCAGGTTCAGGACTTCATCCCCGCTCCCTTCGACATGGCCACCTGCATGTACCACACGGGCCTCGATCCGATGACCGGCGAAGCGGTGTACGTCGCCCGTGGCGCCCGCGAGCGGCGGCTTCAACGGGCCCTGCTCCAGTTCTGGAAGCCGGAGAATTATCGTGACGTGCGTGAAGCCCTCGAGCGGGTTGGGCGAACCGACCTGATCGGCGGCGGCCCCGAGTGCCTGATCGCCGCCAGGCCGCCGAAGGGGGCCGGCAAGCGGCCTTCGCGTCGACGAAAGCCGCGGGGCTCCGGCAACCCCTCCGGCGGGGGCGGCTATCGGCCCCATCGCAAGACCGCGCGGCGCCGTTCGTGAGGCAAGCGGCGCCCGTCGGATGCCCTACCTGCTGCGCCCGCCACGGTCACCTCGCCTCGGCTGCAAAATCGCGGGAGTCGCATACACGATGCGCGGGGGGCTGAGGCCGGTCGATCCGCTCGGACCCAAGAGCCACCGTAGGGAGCGTCTCTCAACGCCTACCCCCTCTCCCGCATCGCCTTAGCGACGAGTTCGGGAATCTCGGGTGCCGCGTCATGGTCGCCTCGACGTCGCCGGCTCCTGCGGCGACGTTCTCGGCGCCGCGGGTTGAGGCTCGGCGACTTCGATCTTCGCCTTGGGTTTCACGTGTGCGACGATGTCGTTCCACAGTTTGGAGGAATAGAGTTGGAGCAACTGCGGTTGGACTTGTTCGAAGCTCGCTTCCCCGAATCGCTGGCGCTCGTCCTCATAGAGCTTTTTCAGGTTTTGGGGCGACATTTCCTGCCGCTGGAACTTTTCCCACGCGAGCGCCCCTTCGATTCGTTTTTGAAACTCTTCGGCCGTCTGCTCGCGCGAAGCCAGATACTGATCGAGCGTCTTCCCTTCGGCTTGGAGGTTCTTCCGGACGGCTTCGATGACTCTGTCGACTTCGGCGGTTGCGACGTCCGGGCCTTGGTCGCGCATGTGCTGCTCGATGAGGCGGGCCTCAATCAGGTTCGCGAGAACTTGCCGGCGGAGGCGCTGCAACTCTTGTGGCGTGGACTGAGCCTGCCCGCCCGGCTGCTGTCGGCGTGCTTGCATCGCCGTTCCGACCTGTTCCTCCAGTTCGCTTCGCGTGATGCCCTCGCCGTTGACTGCGGCAACGAATTGTCGGTGCTCAGCGGAAGGGGATTGGGGCGGGGCGGGTTGCGCAGCTTGGGGCCGCTCTTGCGGCAAGGGCTGGGGTTGGGCGGGCCGCGGAGCTTGCTGTGGCGGGGCATGGAACTGGCCGACCGCCTCCAAGGCCAAGACAAGACTCAATGCCGTAGCGCCAAATGCCGCTTGCATTCCGTTGCGCATGGGGAAGACCTCCGTTAGGTAGAAAGGAAACTCGAGTGAAACAACAGAAAACGCCGGAAAAAACTCGTGCCCCCGGGGGGCCTAGGCCCTGGGCATGCACCCGGCCACAGCGAAGGAGTCCTCTCGCGAGCCTCATTCCGTGGAAGGGGCACCGCGGGGCTCATCCGAACCGGGCAGATTGGGCACCGCCGGCGACGGAGTACCCGGCAGAGGCGCGGGTTCTGCGGCCCCGCCGGGCGGCTGATCGCCCTGGGGCACGTCTCGCTGCAGCGAGCCCTCGGGCATGCTCGGCGGCGGAGCCTGCACGTTCGGGTCGGGCTGGTAAGGAGCGCCGCCTTGCGGTTGTCCCGAGTACGGGTCTGGCTCGGGGCTCATGTCGCGCGGGCTGCATCCGGGGGCAATCGCCATGCCCAGCACAAGGACGCCTGAGAATAAGCTTCTCATCGTGTTGTCGTCTCCTTGAGAGAGATTCGCGTCGTGGCCCGTTCTTTCGTCGACGGGGTGCAAATGACGGGCCAACCCGAAACGGCCGCCGGCCTCAGAGCGGCTTCTCTCGTGGCCGAGGAAACCCCAACGGCACGCTCCCCGAGCCATCGGGCCATCCGGATTCTTCGGTTCGGTCCAGGAATCGCTGCGTCTGCTCGGCGGTTATGTCGAGCGCGTCGCCCATTTGTTAGACTGGGCAATGGTCGGCCGTTTTGCCCCTCCTCGTTGTGTAAGGTTTCTGGACATTGGTGACCAAAGAATGCACAACAAAGCGGTCCGGTAGCGGGGTTCGGCGCCGTCTGTTTGTGCAGGTCACGTTGCCCCTTGCCGCCGTGGGCGCCCTGCTGCTGGCGATCGGCTTCTATGGAGCCTGGCGCGTCCACCGGTTGCACAAACGCGGTGCCGACATCGTTGCAGAGAACGTCGCGGGGATCCGCACGGCCGAGCAACTGCGCACCACGATTCACGAGTTTCACTATCGGCTCAAGCGATTCTCCAACACCGGCGACCCGAGGCACCTGCAGGAAATCGCGCGGTCCCTGCCCGATGTCCAACGGCAGCGACGACGCATGGACCCTCGCGGTCAGGGTGGCGAGGTCACCCCGCTGGTCGGCCAAATCGGGGCGGGCGTGGACGAATTCGCGACGGCCTTCGCGCGAATACGCGCCGCGGCCGGTTCGCGCGTGCAGCGTGAGAAGGCCGTCGAACTGGCCGACAGCGCCCTGCTGGATAACATCTTGGCCGCCGTGGAGCATTACGTCGCCTTGAACGACCGGCAGGTCGACCGCAGCAGCCAGCGTAACCAGGCGACGGCCAACCGGCTCATGTTGGGCCTGTTGCTGTTGGGAACCTGCGGAGGGGTGGCCGGGCTGTTCCTGGGCTATGCGATTGCGCGCCGCGTCGGCCGCACCATTGTCGAAGTCGCCGTTTCTTTGCGCGACGTGGCGGGTCAACTCGACCAGGTGGCCGGGCCGGTGGCCGTGACCGCCAATCCCAACATGCTGGACCTGGAAATGGTCTTTCAGACGATTTCTCAGCGCGTGTCGATGGTTGTCGAACGCCTCCACGCGAGCGAACGGGAAACGCTTCGTGCCGAGCAATTGGCGGCGATGGGGCAGTTGGCGGCGGGGTTGGCGCACGAAGTGCGCAACCCGTTGACCTCGATGAAGACGATTGTCCAACTGGCGGAGAAGCCGAGCGACCTCACCCCCCGGGATCTCCGGATCCTCGACGAGGAAATCGCGCGCCTCGAGCACTCCGTGCAGACGTTCCTCGACTATGCGCGGCCGGCCCAAGCCGAGAAGCGGGAACATCCGCTCCGCGAGATCCTCGAACCACCCGTCGCCTTAGTCGCGCGCCGCGCGGATCGACAGCGCATCCGCTTCGTCTTCGATCCGCCCGATCCTGTGCTATGCGTCGTCGTCGACGCGGTCCAGATTCGCCAAGTGGTTTTGAACCTTCTGTTGAACGCCTTCGAAGCGACGCCGCCGGGGGGCGTGGTGCGTCTGGAAGCCGGGACGCAACTGCCACACCATTACCGCGATTCGGAGGTCGCGCGGGGTCCACGCGACGTCGTGTCCGGGCGTACGGATTCGGCATGGATCCGTGTCGTCGACAACGGCAGCGGCCTTCCTGAACACTTGGGCGACCGCATCTTCGATCCCTTCGTCAGCACCAAGGAGACGGGGACCGGCCTGGGGTTGTCGATCTGCCGGCGGATTGTGGAAGATCACGAGGGGCAGATCACGGCGGAAAATTATCCGCAAGGCGGCGCCGTGGTCTCCGTCCGATTGCCCCTTGCGCGGCACGGCGTGGACGGCGCCGTCGGGACGTGTGCCGAAGCAGCGGTCGCTTGGCCGGCGCAAGGCGGCGATCCGCCCGTCGACCGGGCAACCCGGTGAGGTTTCAACATGCAGAGAGTCTTGATCGTCGACGACGAGCCGAACGTGCTCTACTCTTTCGGCAGAGCGCTGCGAAACGCGGCCGTGGAAGTGCTGACCGCCGAGACGGCGGCCGACGGCCTCCGCCTCGTTCGGCAGGTCCGCCCCGATACGGTGATCCTCGACGTCCGACTGCCCGACCTGTCGGGCTTGGCGGCGATCGACCAGATTCGCGCCATCGATCCCCGCCTGCCGGTGATCGTCGTGACGGCCCATTCGTCCTCGGAAACGGCGATCGACGCGATGAGGCGAGGCGCATTGGAGCATCTGCCCAAACCCGTCGATTTGCGCCAGTTGCGGGACGTCGTCGCCAAGGCCCTGGAGCTCAGCCGATTTCAGCACGTGCCCGCCGTCTTCGGCGACGACGACGACGGGCCGGGCGATCGGATCGTCGGCCGATCGGAGGCCATGCAAGAGGTCTACAAGGCGGTCGGGCGCGTCGCGGCGGAGGACGTCACCGTGCTCATCCTGGGCGAAAGCGGTACCGGCAAGGAACTCGTCGCCCGCGCCATCTACCACTACAGCCAGCGCGCCGACAAGCCGTTTCTGGCCATCAATTGCGCGGCCTTGCCCGACGCCCTTCTGGAGAGCGAACTCTTCGGGCACGAGCGGGGCGCCTTCACCGGCGCCGACCAGCGGCGGATCGGCAAGTTCGAGCAAGCCCATGGCGGAACCATCTTCCTCGACGAGGTCGGCGACATGAGCGCGGCGACGCAAGCCAAAGTGCTGCGCGTGCTGCAAGACGGGCGCTTCGAACGCATCGGCGGAAGCGAAACCATCCAGACCGACGTGCGCGTGTTGGCCGCGACGAACCAAGACCTCGATGTGAAGATCGACTCGGGCGACTTTCGCCAGGATCTCCTCTACCGCCTGAACGGTTTCACCGTCCGCCTCCCGCCACTGCGCGATCGCCTTGAAGACCTTCCGGCCTTGGTCCACCACTTCCTCCGACTCGCCAACCACGAGGTCACCAAACCGGCAACCTCGATCGCCCCGAGCACCATGGCGCTGTTGAAAAACTACGAATGGCCCGGCAACGTTCGGGAGCTGCAGAGCGTCGTCAAATTCGCGGTGGTCCATGCCGTGGGCGACGCCATTACACCGGACTGCCTGCCGGAGACATGTCGGCGCAAGGCCTCCCCAAGAAGCGACCCAGCGGCCCAAAACGGACTGGAGAGCATCGGCGACTACGTGAAGCAACAACTGGAGGCCGGCGAGTCGAACATCTATCGACGCCTCCTGGCCGACGTGGATCGCGTGGCCTTGGCCGAGGTGCTCCGCCACGTCCGAGGGAATCAGGTGCACGCCAGCGAGCGACTGGGCATGTCCCGAACCACCCTGCGGAACAAATTGCACGCGCTGGGGATGCTCAACGACGACTTCGCCTCGAATTCGCGACACACGACATCATGAGAGCGCGGTCGGGCCGCTTCATCACACGCGCGGTCGCCCGCGGAATGGATCGAAGCAAGTCGCCCATTCCACCCATTTCTGCCGGTCCGCGTCCAAGCAGCATCCGGCGATCGACCCGAAAACATCAGACTATGGCTCGGGCCAGCGGGCGCCCTGTCCCACGCGGAAGCGGGCGCGGGCCCAGCGCCGGTACGTGTCGAGGCGGGCCTGGCGGAAGTAGTCGTCGGCGATTCCCTCCGCGGCCGCGCGCCCGATCAGTCCGAGCGCCTCGCGGTAGCGCCCCGACCGGCAGAGGTTTTCGATCCACTGGCCGTGCACGTGGACGTAGTTGACCCGAAACGTCTCGTACTGCGGATCGATCTCGATCCCGCGGCGCAGCAGCCGGGCCGCCTCGGCGTGCCGTCCTCGGCTGTCGAGGTGGATCGCCCAGTTGTTGAGCGTCGCCAGAAGGTTCCCGTAAGCCGTGGCGCTGGCCGGATCGAGCCGCAGGGCCTTGACATTGGCCGCGGCCGCCTCGGCGAACCGATTCTCGGCCAAGAGATCGACGCCGCGGTTGTAGTAGATCATGGCCACCTGCTCGACCTCGTTGACCACGCGCGCCTCGCCCGGCGCGTCGCTTCGATCGGCGGAAACGCCGAGGACCCGCTCAAGCAATTCGGCCCGTTTTTTCGGGTCGCCGCTGACGCGGAACCACGCCGGGCAGGTCGTCTCGACCTCGAGCGCGCCGTCGGGCAAGTCGAGGCGACTGAGGGCGTGGCCCGGCACCTCGAGGGCGCAAGCGGCCAGCCCGAATCGGGCGGCCAGGCAATTGAACAACACCGAGGCGCTGACGCAATTGAATCGTCCGTCGTCGAGCGTGCTGGCCAGGCTGGTGCATTCGAGGCGGTATCCTCCTTGCAGCAGGTGCCGGTGCATGAGTTCGAAGAGGGCTTGGGCCCGTTGGCGCGGCGATCCGCCGATCTGGCCCGACCGCTCCCACCGGTCGACGAGTGCCGCGACCCGGGCCTCGTACTGTCGCACCACCTCGGGGTCGCGCACCCCGCCGGCGATCAGGGCGGCGCCCAGAAGGGAATGCTCGTCCCATCGCCCGTCGGCCCCGTCGGCGAACAGGGCGATCTCCAGGGTGGTAAGTTCCCCTTCCAGCTCGCGGTACCGAGAGTCGCCGCCCGCGTCGCGGGGCTCCCGAATCCGCAGCACGACCGCCGGCTCCCGGGCGTCGGGAGCGGTGTCGACCCGGCCCCAGGCCGCGGTCGCCGTCGCGATCCAGGCGGCCCCGAGAGCCAGCAACGTAACCGAGCGAGCCAATCGAGCCTTCCCCATCCGCTTGTGGCAATCGTGGTGGTTGTGCGTCCTGCGGGTTGCTTAACGGCCGCAGAATGGTGAACGATTGCATCAACCCTACGTTGCAGAAAAGAAACGCGCCTGGGGAAAGCCGGGAAAGAGATGCGGTTTTTTGCGATGCCGGCCGTTTAGCGCGGATGGAAGGGCCGGGCAAGCTTTGCGGAGCTCGAGTGAAACCCGAATCGCGGACCGGCCGCGTTACTCCGTCTCTCTCCCGAGCGTGAAGCCCTTGAAGAACCAGCCGTCGTCTTCGGTCGTGCCGAACAGGCCGGCGGGGCCGAGGCTGCGGCGGACCACCTCGAAGTCGGGGAGCTTGCTGCCGTCGATCTTCTGCTCGCGGAGCGTGTCGGCCTGGGCGGCGGCGAGAATCGTGTTGAGCACGCGGCCCAAGAGCATCTGGCTCTCGGGCATCTTGCCTTGCCGAATCAGCTCATAGGTGGGGCGGTAGGCCTCGTCGGTGCGGGTAAACGACCGCACGCACTGGAGCCCGCCCCCCGCCTCCTTGATCGCGGCGTCGACGACCAGGTAGTCGATCGTCCGGCCGAGGGTCTCGCGCTCGTCTTCGATCGGCTGAAGGATCTTGGCCAGGAAATCGTAGTGCGAGGCGACCAGCAGGTAACCGTGGCCGACGGTGACGGCCGCGCTGGGCAGAAGGCGCCCGCCCCGATCCTCCTCCTCTTCGTCCTCGTCCCTCTGATCGTGTGCACCCAGGCCGATCGGCGGAACGTCGATCGTAATCCTCTGCACCGCGGGCACCTCTTTGGGCACGACCTCCCAGACGACGTGTCCGGCGAGCTCGCGCCGCTGCATCTCCTCGTCGTCCTGGAAGTTCTTTTCGATGGCGAGGGCCACGGCCTTGGGGTCGTTGGTCTCGATGGCGATCAGGAGCCGCTCGCTGGTCGTCGAAATCGGTTTCACGTAGTCGGTAATCACGATCACCTGGCTTCCCAACTCGGCGAACAGCTCGTCGCGGAGGTTGATCTGGGGGCCGTTCGGATCGTTCTCGAGCGTGTCGAGGACGTCGTCCCAAAGGCCTTCCTCCTCGCCCTCGCCGATGACCTGGTCGAACAGCGGCCCGAAGTGGTCGAACGCCTCGAGCAGGTCGCAGGAGACCGTGGTGTAGCTGGCCAGATCGCGGGGGATCCAGCGGGGCGGCGCCGCGAGTTCGGCGTTGGGGAAGTCGAGCATCTTCATCGACTTCTCATGAGGACGGGGGGCGTAGACCATCGTGCGGTGGAGAACCTCGCAACGGCCGACGGCCAGGTCGACGAATCCGCCCGCCGCCTGGACGGCCGTGAAACCCACCTGCGCCAGATGGTCGATCATCCGGGTCCCCCGAGGCCGATCCTTTTCGGGTACGGCGGCGCGGACCGCCCTGACGTAGCCGAAGGGCTCGATGAACCAGCGGATCTGCGGCGCCGCGTCGCCCGCGTCCTCGGCGCAGCGGTCCATGACGGCCCGGTACGCCGGCAGTTCGGCCAGGGTGCCCTTGGCCGTACCGCCGAGTCGGGCGAGCACTTCGGCGATCGCTTCGACCTTGTCCGAGGCGCCCAACAGCCCGTCCTTGAGGAAGTACGCGGCCTTGCGCGGCGGCGCGTCGGGGTCTTCGTCCTTCTGGGGAGGCAGGTCGAAGACGACGACGGCAGTGCCCGACACGCGGGTTTCGCTTCGCTTTCCGCCTCGGCCGACGATGTTGTCGGCGACCTTCTTCAGCAGTGCCTCGGCCTTGGCCTCGTGGCCGGCGACTTCGACCAGCAAGACCACGGCGATCTGATCGGGAGCCGGTTCGAGCACGGCCATGCTGATCTCGCCGCTGGGAACCCCCTTCAAATCGTCGAAAGTCAGCCCCAGCCTGCTCTGGAGGCGGGAGAGCCGCTCCTCGAACTGGCGCTTCAGGTCGGTGGCAAACGGCTCCATCACCGGGTCTTTGGCCAACTGCCCCAGTTGCGTCTTGTTCCAATGCTCGGCCAGTTGCTCGGTGTCGGCAATCGAGAAATATCCCTTGGTGGTTGTCGGCAGCAGGGTATCGCTGCGACCGGCCGACTTCGCCGAAGGTGCCGGGGCCGCAATCGTCACCAGGGCGAGAAACAACACTCCAGGGCAAATTCGCGGCACGACTTACCTCCTCATGCGACTGAACGACCGACCGAGGGCTCTGCGCCCGAGATGTACCGTCACCCCAAGAGTCTAGCCGGATTACCGAATTCTCGCTAGGTCGGTCATCGTAACCTTAAGCCCAAACGTCCTGGGTCGCCTCATTTGCCGGTTCGGCCAAGATGATCGAAATCACGCTGGTTGCAGGCACGGTTCATGGCGGGGGGCCGGGCGCGCGTCGACGAACGGCGTCGATCCGCAGCCGATGGACGCCCGGGCGGCCAGGGCGCATAATCTGCGGTATGCGGGACCTCAAGTACAAGAGCCTCAGCCTGGACCCGATCCACGGCTACATTCCTTTCACCTCCTCGGAGGGCCTTCCCGAGGGGGAGGTCTCGGAGCGTCAGGTCGTCGACCACCCCTGGGTGCAGCGCCTGCGTCAGATTCACCAGTTGCAGACGGCCTGGTGGGTGTTTCCCGCCGCCGAGCATACGCGGTTCCAGCACGTGCTCGGCGCGATGCACCTTTCGAGCCGGGTGGTCGACCGCCTGTTTCCCAGCCTCCAAGAGGTATGTCCCGACGTACCCAGTCGTGGGTACGTCGAGACCCTCATGCGCATGGCGGCCCTTTTGCACGACGTGGGACACGGCCCGTTCGGGCACTTCTTCGACCAGTTCTACCTGGCCGACCACGGCCTGACCCACGAGACCCTCGGGGCGGAGATCATTCGACGCGAGCTGGGCGACCTGCTGCGGCACGTCCGGCGCAATCCCAACGGCGCCTTGGAGGGGCACGAAACGCTCGATCCCGAGCAAATCACCCTGCTCATCTCGCGGCCCCGCAGCGACGGGCCCAATATCCCCCAGTGGCTCAGGTTCCTGCGGAGCCTGTTCAGCGGGCTGTACACGGTCGACAACATGGATTTCGTGTTGCGCGACGCGTACATGTCGGGTTACAGCACGCGGGCCTTCGATCTCGATCGCCTGTTGTACTACAGTTGGTTTTCGCCGCGGGGGCTGACCATCCACGACCGCGGGCTGGCCGCGCTGGTGCGGTTCATTGCCGTGCGGGCCGAGCTGTTTCGGGCGATCTACTTCCATCGGACGGTGCGGTCGATCGACCTGCTGCTCGAGGATTTGTTCGCCGAGGGCAAGCAGTTCCTGTTTCCCGGCAATCCGCTCGAACACCTCCGCGAGTACCAGCGTCTGACCGAGTGGTCGCTGTTGGAGAAGGTGACCGGATGGGCCGAGAGCGACGACGCGCGTCTACGGAGTCTCGGCGAGCCGTGGCAGCGTTTTCTGCGTCGGGAGGTGCGGTGGAAGATGGCCTGCGAGCGCGAGACCTTCTTTCTGCCCGGCGAGGCCGAAGAGACCAGCATCTTCAGCGACGAGGAGTTGTTCGAGAAGGCCGTGCGCCGGCTTCTGCCGCCCGAGTTGCGCGGGTTGCCGTTGCGGTTCGACCTGCGCCGCCACGTGCATCGCCCGGGGGCCCGGGCCCCGGCGTCGGGGCAGAACTTCCTCTACGATTCGGCGACCGGGCGCATCCGCAGTCTCGACGACCGCGAGCTGTTCCGGCAGATTCCTCTGAGTTACCGCATCTGTCGCATCTACGCCGAAAGCGACGAGCACAACGCCGAGTTGGCCGCCGCCATGGACCAACTCACCGGCGGGGGCACCGCCGACGACTTGACGAACATGTAGGCTGATTGGGGAGCGACCATGCCCACCGAGGCTGCGAAAGACTGGCACCACCTGCGCGTCGAGGAGGCCCTCGATCGGCTCGGCAGCCATGCCGAGCGCGGGCTCGACCCCGACGAAGCCCGCGACCGCTTGGCCCGCTTCGGCCCCAACGCGATGCCGGAGCCGAGGGGGCCGGGCGCGCTGGTCCAGTTTCTGCTTCAGTTCCACCAGCCGCTGGTCTACATCCTGATCGCCTGCGGGGTCGTCTCGGCCCTGTTCCACGATTGGATCGAGGCGGTGGTCATCCTGGGAGTCGTGCTCGTCAACGCGGTGGTGGGATTCGTGCAGGAGTCGAAGGCGACCAAGGCCCTGGCCGCCCTGGCCAAGTCGATGACCACCGACGCCGTGGTCGTGCGCGGCGGGGACCTCGAGAAGGTCGATTCCGAGAATCTCGTGCCCGGCGACGTGGTCGTGCTGCAATCGGGCGACAAGGTCCCGGCCGATCTCCGCCTGCTTCAGCTTCGCGATCTCCAGGTGAACGAGTCGGCGCTCACCGGCGAATCGACCCCGGTCGAAAAGCGGCTCGACGTGCAGGCGCACGACGTGCCGCTGTCGGACCGGGCGAACATGGCCTACTCGTCGTCGCTGGTCACGTATGGGTCGGGTCGCGGTCTGGTGGTCGCGACCGGCGAAGCGACCGAGATGGGCCGGATCTCGCAGATGATCGCCTCGGCCGAGGCGATCTCGACGCCGTTGACGCGGACCATCAACCGGTTCAGCGGCGTGCTGTTTTACGGGATCCTGGGCCTGGCGGCCTTGACGTTTGCGGTGGGGCTGTGGCGAGCCGACGACTGGCGCGATCCCGAGACCTGGATCGCCATGTTTCAGGCGGCGGTGGCGTTGGCCGTGGGCGCCGTTCCCGAGGCCCTTCCGGCCGCGGTGACGGCCACGCTGGCCGTCGGCGTCGCCCGCATGGCGCGGCGCCACGCGATCATCCGCAAGCTTCCCGCCGTCGAGGCCCTGGGAAGCACGACGGTCATCTGCTCCGACAAGACGGGCACGTTGACCGAGAATCAAATCACCGTGCGCGAGATCTGGGCGGGCGAGCATCGGTACGAGGTGTCGGGCATCGGATTCGCGCCGACCGGCGAGTTGGTGCCGATCGACGGATCGCCGTCGCTCGACGACAACGCGGCCTTGCGCGAATGCCTCATCGCCGGCACCCTCTCGAACGAGGCGGGGCTCGACGAGGTCGACGGCCGGTGGCAGGTCCGCGGCGATCCGACCGAGGGGGCGATGCTCTGCGTCGCCCGAAAGGGCGGGCTGGCGCAGAAGGATCTCCAGCAGCGTTTTCCCCGGCGCGATTCGATCCCCTTCGAGTCGCAGAACCAGTATTCGGCCACGCTGCACGATTCGCCCGAGGGGGGGCGATTCGCGTTTCTCAAGGGCGCGGCCGAGGTGGTCGTTGCGCGGTGCTCGCGCATGCTCGTTCCCTCCGGCGAGTTGGCTCCCGTCGACCGCGACGCGATCGCTCGACGGATCGAGGAGATGGCCGGCCGGGGCATGCGCGTCCTGGCCGTCGCGCGGCGCGACTTCGAGGCCAAGGACGAATTCACGCACGCCGACCTCGACGGCGGCTTGACCCTGCTCGGACTGCAAGCGATGATCGATCCGCCGCGCGACGAGGCGATGCGCGCCGTGGCGGCGTGCCAGTCGGCGGGCATCCGCGTGAAGATGATCACGGGCGACCACGCCCTGACCGCCTCGGCCATCGCCGAGCAGGTCGGCATCGGCTCCCTCGGAGAAAACGGCAACGGCCGCCCCCGCGCGGTCACGGGCCGGCAGCTTGCCGAAACGCCGGACGACGAACTCATCGAACTCTGCGAGAAGACCGACGTGTTTGCGCGCGTCTCGCCCGAGCAGAAGCTGCGCCTGGTCCGGGCGCTGCAGGCCCGCGGCCACGTCGTGGCCATGACCGGCGACGGCGTGAACGATGCCCCGGCCCTGAAGCAGGCCGACATCGGCGTGGCCATGGGCCGGATGGGCACCGAAGTGGCCAAGGAGGCGGCCGACATGGTGCTGACCGACGACAACTTCGCCACGATCGAAGCGGCCGTCGAAGAAGGCCGGGGCGTGTTCGACAACATCACGAAGTTCATCGTCTGGACGCTTCCGACGAACCTCGGCGACGGCTTGGTGATCATGGCGGCGATTTTCGCGGGCGTGGCCTTGCCGATCCTCCCGCTCCAGATCCTCTGGATCAACATGAACGCCGCCGTGTTGCTGGGGCTCGTGCTCGCCTTCGAGACCAAGGAGCCCGACATCATGGTCCGCATGCCGCGCGACCCCAAGCAGCCCATCCTCACGCGATCGCTCATCGAGCGGATCATCCTCGTCGGGGCGGTGCTGCTGGTCGGGGCCTTCGGGCTGTTCTGGCGGTTCCAGCACCAGGGGCTCGACCTGGCCCGCACCCTGGCCGTCAACTTCTTCGTCTTCGTCCAGATTTTCTACGCCTTCAACTGCCGGTCGCTGACGCGATCGATGCTCCGCGTCGGGCTGTTCTCGAACCCGTGGTTCTGGCTCGGCGTGGGGGCCATGGTGCTCCTGCAAATCGCCTACACGCACACGGCGCTGCTGAACCGGCTGTTCCAAAGCGTGCCCATGACGCTCGAACAGTGGGCGCTGGTCGTGGGGCTGGCGTTTCTGGTGTATCCGATCGTCGGGTTCGAGAAGTGGTTGCGAGCCCGTATGGCGCGATGAACCACCGCGCACGCCGCCACGGCAACGCTCAGGGCTCTCGATCGTTCAGCGCGCGCGTGAGCCGCCACGTCTCGGCGCCCAGCGCGACGGTCACGTCGGCCCGAGCGGCCCCGACTTCGTAATCGCCGGCAAGCGCGGCCTTGACCTCGGGCCGCTCGGCGCCTCGATAGGGCACCACCACGGTCAGAAACGCCGCGGGCGCGGGCTGGGCGTGGCGGTAGCAGAACGCCTTGCGCGGCTCGCGATGGCCGTACCGGCACGCATACCAGCCTTCCTCCTCGTGCATCGACAGGGGCGCCTCGCGCGGCGCCCACACGAGCACGTTCGCGTCGTCGAACGCGGTCGCGGCCCAACGCTCCGCGGCGTGGATCTCGGCCTCGCCCGGGGCGAGCTGGAAGTGCAGCTCCAGCGTCCCCTGGGCCTCGCCGATCGCCTCGTCGAGCAGGACGAAAAACCGCCGGTCGACGAACCACACGGTGCGCCGGTGCGCGAGGCCGGGGTACGAGCCGTTCTCGACCGTGGCGACGAGGTGCTCGGGCGACGCGCTCCAGCCCAGGTGCCGCCCGGCGATTCGCGTATCCTTGCCGTCGAGCGTCAACGTCTGGTGCACTCGGGTCTGCCGGTGCCAGCGACGCCCCGCGGGATCGTGCCCATAGGTGTAGAAACCCGAGTCGGGCATGAGCCATCGCCCGAAGGCGCAGAGTTCGAAGGTGCCGTTGTCGGGTTGGTCGTGCCCGCTGATGCCCCGCGGCGAGCAGTGCAGCGCGAAATAGATCTGCTCGGGGCCCCAGCGGTCGCGCATCACGTACATGCCCGCCTCGGCAAAGGCGTAGCTGGTTTGCTCGGGCAGGGCCGCCGGGTCGAGCTTTGCCCGGGCGGCGTACTTCGGATCGCCGAACAGCTCGGTCGCCTCGACCAGGTAGGAATAGAGCGGCCAGCGCGTGCGGCTCGTCGACGGGTCGACCGACCGCGAGGCGTCGCCGAACATGGGGCCGGCCAGCTCGGGCGTGCCGATGGCCAGCAGGTAGTCGTACATCTTGCGGATCCGATCGCGGTAGTCGTCGGGAGCGGCGATCCCCGCCGATTCCACCCGCTTCATGATGTCGACCGCGTCGCGCAGCACGCCCAGGTTGTAGCCGAACGACCATTCGCGCTGCACGCCGTCGGCCGTGGTCTGGGCCAGAAAGTTCTCGCGGCTGCGCTTTAGGGCGAGCTCCATCCAGCGGCGCGAGTCGCGGAACTCGGGAAAGGTGTGCGCCACGTGGACGAATCCCCGCTGCTCGAAGATCGCCTTGTTGTGCACCACGCCCATGGGGATCTTCTCGGTCTTCACCTGGTGGTCGTAGAGCGAAGCCAGCAGCCGGGCCAGAAAGTCGGGGGTGAACGCCTCGGCGTGAACGAAGACGGGAAACACGCGGCACAGGTTGTCGGCCCGGATGCCCGTCTGGATGTCGAGCCACGCGAATCCGCGCCAGCTCGTGTAAACCGGATGGACCCGGCGGCGATTTTCGAGGGGATGCTTGGCGATCCAGTCGGAGGTCATCTCGACGAAGGCCCGCGCGTACTTCGCGTCGCGCGTCGCGCGGTACGCCTCGCCGAGGGGCGCGGCCCAGTAGAACCGGTAGACGGCCGCCACCCATTCGATGTCGCCGCGGGGGTCCCACTCCCAGTCGATTTCGGGCCCGTAGTCGGCCGGCTCGTAGGGGCCCCATTGCAGCACGTGGTCGACGATCCGGTCGGCCGTGGTGAAGTCGCCCGTCGCCGGGGACGGCTCGGGCAGGGGATACTTGTCTCGATAGTAGGCCAACAAAGCTTCGAGCGCCTCGTGCCGCCGGCCCGCTTCGGCCCCGGCCTTGACGGCCTCCAAGCCGGGCCGGGTCAAGTCGAGCTTCGACAGGATCTGCTCGGGATCGAGCGACTCCAGATCGACGCCCGAGTCGGCCGCCGAAACGGCGTCGAAGCCGCTCGCGGCAACGGCGGTTGCCAGAACGACGAGGATCCGCAAGAACTGTCGTGCCATGATCGAACGCTCCTTGGCCGAGGTCGTGGCGAGAGGTTTCCGCCCGGCGCCGGGCTTCCAGCAACAGACGATAGGCCGAGCCGGGCCCGAACGCAAGGGGCCGGGCAATTGGGCCGCCCCGGGCCCTTTGCGATCGGCCCTTTCGATTGCGCCCGATCCGTGCTAGGATCGGTGAACGATCTCCAGTCGCGAAAACCGCAACGGGCACACGGCCGGCTTGTGATTCCTTGTTGGAGTTCAGCCTTCAGGCTGCTCGAAGGCGAGCGGAAGCTCGAACTCCAACGGGCTCGCTTCGCCCGACCGCGGCCACCCGTCCGTCGCTCGACCAGAAAGGGGAACCCATGGCAACGGCGACTCGCTCGATCGTTCTCGCTGCGATTCTTTCCACCTTGGCTCGATCTGGGGATGCAGCCGAGGTGGAGACGCCGAACCTGGCCCCGAATCCGGGCCTCGAGATGGCCGATGGCGATCGGCCGGCCTTCTGGGAGCAGCGCACCCCCAGCGACGAGCAACGCACGCTCTCGTGGGACGACGCGATCTGCCGGTCGGGAACGCGAAGCGCGAAGATCGAAAGCCGGGCCGACGTCATCAGCCGTTGGCGCACCGGCCATCTGCGCGACCTGGCCCTCGAACCCGGCAGCAAGGGCGTCCTCCGCGTTGCGATCAAGACCGACCGCGTCGAAGGCGGCGCTTACGGCAAGCTCTACTTCATGTCGGCCGACGCCGAAATCGTCGAGCAGCCGCATTCGACCGGCGTGTCGGGAACCGCCGATTGGACGGAGATCCGCCTGCCCTTCGTCGTGCCCGACGAGACGGCCTACGTGATGATCTACCTCGAGCTGAACGGCACCGGCACGGCCTGGTACGACGACGTCGCGCTCGAGGGTACGCCGAGCAAGAACCCCGTGCGGATCGACGTGCCCACGGTGACCTGCGGCCCCGAGGACTTCGAAAGCCTCGACGGGTTCCGTCCGCGCACGAGCGGCCGGCGCACGGTGCTCGACGTCGAGCCGGGAGCCGCCGACGCGCGTGCCGAAGTCGTCTTTTGGGGCGATACGGCCCGCTACGACGTCGCCGTGAGCACCTTGAGCCGGTCGTCGCCCGGCGCGTCGCTGCGCCTGGTCGTCAACGGCGTGCCGGTCGGGACCTGGCGGCTCGACGACCCGTCGCAATCGACGCCCGCACAGGACGGCCTGCGCGACGGGGTGTTCCGCAACGTCGATCTCCAGCGGCTCAGCCGCGTCGCCTTTGAGGCCGAGTCGAGCGGAAAGTCGTGCCCCATCGCCGAGGTCGCCTTCACGCCCGTGGGCCGGTTCCAGGGCGAGCTCCTGCCCGCCGATCGGCTGCAATTGCCGGCGTCGCTGCGCGTCGATCGCCAGCCCGAGGCAAGGCGCCGCGCCCGGGGCATGCTTCCCAGCGATGTCGGCCGGAAGCTGTCGGCCGTCTCGGCCGAGCGCGACGCCGAGCTCGAAGCCCTCGAATCGCCCGACGCATGGCGGGCGAGGCAGCGGCAGACCCGCGCGCGATTGACCGAGTTTCTCGGCGATTTCGGGCCGAAGTGCCCCCTGAACGCCCGGATCGTCGGCGCCCTGGATCGGCCCGACTACACGATCGAAAAGCTGATCTTCGAGAGCCAGCCGGGCTATCACTGCACGGCCAACGTCTACCTGCCCAAGCGGCGGAGCTTTCCCCTGCCGGGCGTGCTGTTCACGTGCGGTCACGCCGCCGACGGCAAGGCCGCCCGCCTGTACCACGAATGCTGTCTCGGGCTGGTGCTCAAGGGGTACGTGGTGCTCGCCCTGGATCCGACGGGGCAGGGCGAACGGGCCGAATACTTCGATCCGGCGACGGGCGAGGCCGTGGTTCCCCTGTGCGTAGCGCACCATCACTACCTGGGCCGACCCTCGTGGCTCGTGGGCCGAACCCTGGCCGGCTACCGCACCTGGGACTGCGTCCGCGCCCTCGATTACCTCGTCACGCGGCCCGAGGTCGAACGCGAACGCATCGCCGTCGTGGGCAACTCGGGCGGCGGCATCATGGCCCTGCTCATCGCGGCGGTCGACGAGCGGATCCGGGTGTGCGCGGCGGCCCATCCGGGCGGAAGCATGGAGCAGACCTTTCTCACCGGCCGGCGCCTTACCGAGGCCGATATTCTCAGCCTCATCGCCCCGCGCCCTTGCCTGTTCATCGTGGGCGACGAGTCGGGCGAGGAGTCGGGCCACCGGCAGAAGATGGACGACATGCTGCGGTTCTACCGGGGGCTCGGCGCCGACCCCGACCGCTGCCAGATGGAACTAGTCGACGGCGTCCACAACATGGAGCAGCCCAAGCGCGTGGCCGCCTACGCCTGGCTCAATCGCTGGTTCGACAAGGAGGAGGAAGGCGCGACCGAGCCGCCGCTCGAACCCGAGGAACCCGAAACCCTGCGGTGCACCGAGACGGGCTTCACCGTGCGCGACCTCGGCGGCGAGACCGGGCAGACGCTCAACGCGAAGCGCGCCGAGGCGCTCCGCCCGCCCCGTCCCGCGCCGGGCTCTCGCCAGGAAGCCGAGGCGGCCAGGGCCGAGGTGAAGTCCGCGATTGCCCGCCGCCTCGGCCTGGCTCTCGGCGGCGAGCGGCCGGCGCCGCCCTGCGCGCCGGCCGGCGAATTCGAGGCGGACGCGTTCGTCGCCCACAAGCTCCGCATCGAGAGCGAGCCGGGCATCGAGCTTCCCGCCCTGCTGTTCGTGCCGAAACAGGGCCCCGGCCGGGGGCCCGTCGTGCTTCACGCGGCCGAGTTGGGCAAGCCCGCCGACCTCGAGCAGCCTTCACTCGCCCTCGCCTTGGCGCGCCGGGGGCGCGTGGTGCTGTCGGTCGACGTGCGCGGCGCGGGCGAGACCGACCCCCGATGGCGCCCCGCCCTATCGTCGCTCAAACGCTACGACGCCGCGCAGTTCCGCTTCGACTCGTGCGCCGTCGACGCCGCGCGCTTCGGAACCACCATGCTCGCCATGCGCGCCGGCGACCTGGTTCGAGCCGTCGACTACCTGAAGGGCCGGCCCGACTTGGCCGATCGCCCCGTGGTCGTCGTGGGCGAGGGATTGGGCGGCGCGTGGGCGCTCGCGGCCGGCGCGTTCGATCCGCGAATCGACGCGGTCGTGTGCTCCGACACGATCCCCTCGTACAAGTTGATCGTCGGTTCCCAGTATTACGAGTGCCGCGACTACTACTGGGTGCCCGGCGCGCTGGCCGATTTCGATCTGCCCGACCTCATGGCGCTGGTCGCGCCCCGCCCGACCGTGCTCGTCGACGCCCGCGACGCCCTGCTCGAACCCCTGCCCGCGCCGCGATGCCGCGACTTGTGCGCGTGGCCCACGAGCGTGTACGAATCACTCGGGCGCGCCGACGGCCTGCGCATCGTCGCCACCGACGGCGACGAGGAAAAGCGCGTGCGCGAGGTCACCGCCGTGCTCGACGCGACGCGCGAGGCCGGAAAGAAAACGGAAAGAAAACGGGGACAGGTCCGATATTGGCAAGATAGGAAAGCATGCATCACGCCCGATCATTCTGAAACCGGATCGGGGCCTCGCGCGATCCGGGGACGTCCGGGCCGGCGGTAGGCGGATT
>Ga0334893_1001222_pt1 | contig 25913 bp, 16 predicted proteins | sample GraSluR3_MG_5_FD_207218 | JGI IMG/M metagenome (GOLD analysis project Ga0334893, IMG submission 207218) | Sludge microbial communities from methane-producing bioreactor in Wageningen University, Netherlands - Granular Sludge_09_05-R3 | ecosystem: Engineered > Bioreactor > Anaerobic >...
GCTGGGGGCGTCGGTGGCGCAGAAAATGGCCTCGAGCGAATCGTCCTTGACCATCTCCTCCAGCGAAGGATAGGTCTTCTCGCAGCGACATGCCTTGGCCAGCGCGGCGCAGCGGTCGGGAAACAGATCGCTCACGGCCGCCACCTCGACGTTGGGATGGTCCTGAAAGCTGAAGGCCGCCCCGAATCGGCACACGCCGTACCCGACGATGCCCACGCGGATTCGCCGGTCGGAGACGGGCTTCCACTCTTTCGAGGCGTTCGGGTCGCCGGGGGCCTCCTCGAAGCCCTGGATCGGCTGTTCGCCGGCCGAGGCCGACCCGGCCAGCCCCAAGGCCGCCGTGCCCAGGCCGACGGCCTGCAAAAACGAACGTCGCGACGTGGACGGTTTCATGACGGGGGCTCCTGGGAGATGGAGAATTGAGGATTGAAGATTGAGGATCGGTCAGGTCAACTGTTTTTCGGCCGCGGCCACGGCTTCTTCGATGAGTTCCAGGCCCTTGGCCGCCGTGTCGAAGTCCATCACGATGGGCGGGCTCATGCGGAGGATGTGCCCGGCCGGAATCCAGGCCAGCCCGTTGCGGAAGGCGTGCCGGTAGACGAACTCGCCGGCCTCGACAAAGGGCTCCTTGGTCAGCCGGTCCTTGACGAGCTCGATGCCCATCAAGGCCCCTTTGCAGCGCACGTCGCCGATGATGGGATGGCGGTCCTTCATCCCGAGCATGATGCGCATGCAGTGCTCGCCCAGGGCGGCGCAGTGATCGAGCAGGTTCTCTTCCTCGATCACCTCGGTGCTGGCCAGCGCCGCGGCGCAGGCCATGGGGTTCCCGCCGTAGCTGCTCGAGGCCGAGATCTTCTCGAAGCTCTCCTTGTGCGGCTCGCGCACGGCGACGCACGTGACGGGAAACCCGTTGCCGAAGCCCTTGCCGATCGAGACCACGTCGGGCACGACGCCCCAGTGCTCGAGACAGAGCCACTTGCCGGTGCGCCCCCAGCCGGTGAGCACCTCGTCGGCCATCAGGAGGATGCCCTTCTCGTCGCAGTACGCACGCAGCTTGGGGAAGAAATCGTCGGGCGGCATGATCGAACCGCCCCATCCCTGAATCGGCTCGAGCACGAACCCGGCCACGTCGTTGACCGTGGCCTTGTCGATGTACTCGTCGTAGAAGGCGATGTACCGGTCGGTGTCGATGGTGCCGTCGTCCTTGGTCCAGATCGGCCGGTACGTGTCGGGCCGAGGCACCATGTGGGAGCCGGGCACGCGCACCCGTCCGTAAACCGGCGAGCGGATGTGGGCCAGCGACACGGCCCCGGCGGTCTTCCCGTGAAAGTCGTAATAGCAACTGACCATCTCATTGCGCCCGGTCGCCGCGCGCAGCACGCGCATGCCCGCCTCGACGGCCGCCGTGCCCGCGTCGTAGAACTGGAACCCGTTCAAATCGCCGGGCAGCACCTCGGCCAGCTTCTCGACGAGCCGGGTCTTGATCGGCGTGGTGAAGTCGTGGGCGTTCATCAGCGTCGAGGCGTACTTCGCGATCGCCTCGCTCACCTTAGGATGGCAATGGCCCAGTGTCGTCACGTAGATTCCCGACGAGAAGTCGATGTAGCGGTTGCCGTCGACGTCGGCCAGGATGCAGCCCTCGCCCGACTCGAACACCACGGGAAAGAGCTTCACCTGGCCGCTGAGCCCCTTGAAGTACCGGGTGCAGCGCCGGTGGTACGCGTTCGACCCGGGACCGGGCGGAGGGACGACGATCTGCGGATGGCGGCCCAAGTCGACTCGAGCCCACTCGAGCGTGCCGCGAGCAACGGTGGTCATGACGTTCAAGCCTTTCTGCGATGCTTAGAAAAGAGGCTGGAGACCGTAGGCTGGAGGCATCATCGCTTTCAAACTCCAATCTCCAATCTTCATTCTGCAATCTTCATTCTTCCATCTCCAATCCTCACGGCGTGCTGCCCGCCGGGATGATGAAGCCCGAAAAGACGATCAACAGGGCGACGATCGTGAGAACGAACAGCGCCCACCAGGTAACGACGCTCGTGTACCAGTGTTGGCCCAGGTTGCCGAAGATGTTCAGCTTCTTCCAGTTGAAGGTGAGCTGATCGGTGATCTGGTCGGGCCGGGGCGGGGCCGTCATGAGGCTGACCACCGTGCAGAGGACCATGCAGAACATCCAGCTCACGATGCCCTGGTTGGAATACGGCTCGAGCCACGCCGGGTGCAGCGGCAGGGCCGGGAAGACCTGCTGGATGGCCGCGTCGAACTGCACGTAGACCTTGATTGCGATTCCCCACGCGAACCCCACGAACACGGTCGTGACGGCCGCGGCCGCGCTGGTTCGCCTCCAGAGGATCCCCAGCAGGAAGACCGCCGAGAACGGGGGGGCGAAGAACGCGTAGAGCGTCTGGATGTAGACGAACAGATTGCCGCCGATCCGGCCGATAAACCCGCCCAGCACGATCGCGATCAGCAGCACGGCGGCCGACGACGCCACGCCGACCTTGACCAGGTGCTTGTCGCCGGCCGCGCGGTAGATCCACCGCTTGTACACGTCGAGCGTGAAGATCGTGGCCGTCGAGTTGAGCACCGAGTTGACCGTCGATTGAATGGCCCCGAACAGCGCGGCCAGGAACAGCCCGCGCAGTCCGGCGGGCACGAGCGTCTGGATCAGGTGGACGTACGCCTGATCGGCGGCCGGCTTCACGTGGGCCCAGGGCTCGATCATCAGGATCTCGGGGTGCATGGCGAACACGATCAGCCCGGGAATCACGACGATGGCCGGGAGCAGCACCTTCATGAAGCCGGCGAAGACGATGCCCATGCGCGCGTGGTAGGCGTCGCGGGCGCCGAGCACGCGCTGGATCATGAACTGGTTGAGCACGTTGTACCAGATGCTGACCGAGAACACGCCGAAAAGCAGGCTCGGCCAGGGGTGGGTCGGGTGGCTGGCCGGCTGGATGACCGAGAGGCGGTTGTACCTATCGGTGCCGGCGAGCTGCTCGACGTTGCTCTCGACCGCTTCGCGCCACGGGCCTTGGGCGGCCCGATTGCGCTCGATCATGAGGGCCGCGCCGTCGGCGAGCGAGCCGTCGTCGCCCGCCAGCACGCCCAGTCCGAGCAGGGTCACGGTGATTCCCCCGACGACCATGACGAACACCGTGAACAGGTCGGTCCAGGCCACCGACGACAGACCCCCGTAAATGGCCCAAAAACCGGCCACGATGCCCAGGACGACGATCGAGATCCAGAGCTGAAGCCGGCTGGGGTCGCCTTCGATGGGCAGCAGATCGGTCAGCCGGGTCAACTCGGTCTCGAAGAGCTTCTGGATCGCCAGGGCTCCCCCGTAGAGCACGGCGGCCAGGAAGGCCACGACGTTGCTGATGATCGTCACCAGGGCGAAGAACTGCCGCACCACGGGGCTGAAACGCTTTTCGAGGAACTCGGGCGTGGTGAACACCTGCGAGGCCAGCAGGAAGGGGATGAAGAACCAGATCAAGAGCGTGAACGACAGCACGTTGCCCCACTCCGACATGGCCACGCAGATGCCGTAGACGACGGCCACCCCGATCATGCCGATGAAGTGCTCGGTGCTGATGTTCGAGGCGATGAACGATCCGCCCACCACGTACCAGGGGAGGCGCTTGCCCGCCAGAAAATACTCCGTCGCTCCGGCCCGCTCCTTGCGCCCCGCCCAATAGCCGACGGCCGAGAGCCCGACGAAGAATCCGAGGAACGCCATGTAGTCGAGAAAACCAAGCGTGAACGAATCGGCACCCGGCATCGTGTTCTCCCTTGGCCGTCACTCCTCCGGCGCGATGGTGACGTGAATGCCCAGCTCCCTCAAACCCTCGACGTATTCCATGTCGCACTCGGCGTCGGTGATCAGCCCAGCCCACTGGCGAAGCCGGCCGAAACGCCGAAGCGCCGTCTTGCCCAGCTTCGAGTGATCGGCGACGATGAACACGCGGTCGGCCGACGCCGCCATGCGCAACAGCACGGACGAGTTGTCGGGCGGATTCGTGTAGACGTTCCCCTTGCCGTCGATCGCGTCGGCCCCGAGAAAGGCCAGGTCCGCGTGCAGCAGCTCGAGGTTCGCCTCGGTCATCGAGCCGGTCAGGTCGGGCGAGGCGGGGCGGACGTATCCGCCCGGCAGCAGCACGTCGATGTTCGGCTCGTGCTGCAACTCGGCGGCGGCGGGCAGCGAGGTCGTCACCACGGTCAGGCCCGACATGCCCCGCAGGCGCCGGGCGACCGCCAGGGTCGACGTGCTCCCGTCGAGCATCACGGTCCGGCAACCGCGGACCAGCTCGGCGGCGGCCGCGGCGATCGCCCCCTTGGCCTCGCGGTTGCGATTGATGCGCTCGAGGAACGCGAACTCGAAGGTCGCGCGCTCTCCCAGGGTCGCCCCCCCGTGCGTGCGAATCACCAGCCCGTTTTCGGCAAGCGCGTGCAGATCGCGGCGGATCGTCATCCCGCTGACGCCCAACTTCTGCGCCAGCTCCTCAACCGAACACTCGCCGTTACGAGCCACGAGCTCGCGAATCCGCGCCTGCCGCGACCTCTGATTCATGGGACGTACCACGCAAACGAGACGGGACTCCCGCAGCGTGCCTTGTGATAGTCTGATCGTTTGCGTTGATTATGAACAAACGGGACCCGGTAGTCAAACGGCAATTCCATCGGCCCACCCACGGCGACCCGGGGCAGGACCACGGGCGGGCCAACCCGCAAGAAAAGCCAAGGCCCGGTCGCCTTGCGGTGACCGGGCCCTGTAACTCGTTGTCCGGATCAGTGGTGATCCGCACGAGGGGTGGCTGCCGACGGACAGCCCGCCGACTGTCGTCAAGCGAAACCACCTCGGCTAGTACAGCAATATTCCAACGGACCACCTCCTTTCTGCCAGAACCTCCCGCTTCGGTCGAATAGCCAGAGCCGACCACCTCGCGGGTCTCTAGTCCCTCGTGCCGCGTCAGCACGACCTCTCTGCCTTCATATTTGCCAGAACCGCCCGCGAAAGCAAGCCCAATTCTTCGCGTTCCTACGCCAACCGGCCCATCGGCCGCCAACGCGGCTCAATTGAGCCAAATCGGGCTCGAGATTGCCTCTTCGTTGTCCTTCTGAATAACCCGAACGTAGTAGTAGTGGGTCCCGTCGGCTCGGAAGTCGGCATCCCTCCAGCGCAGGGATACGCCGGCCGAGCCGGGCTCGATCTGGTGAACAGTCCGGCCGTCGCGCTGGATTTCGAGCCGGGCAATGGGGGCGGTCCCCACGGCCTCGACCTCGATCGTCGGGGGCGCATCGGTGCGGTACTCCGAGCCCATCGCATGGCCGTCGCAACGGAAGTCGAGCACGATCCGCTCGCCGCTGGTGGCATACACGCGGCGGTCGTACAGCGCCCGAAAGATCGCCTCGCGGGTGCGTTCGGGGGCGTAGACCGCCACGGCGGCCATGCCGATCTCCTGGGTGTCCCAGTCGAACGTGGGACGCAGGTATCCGTGGCCGGGGTTGCCGTAATGGCCGTCGGTCGATGCCATGATGCCCAGGCGATACCCGCGGTCGAGGAACGTGTTCACCCATGGCTCGCTGCGGCGGTGTTCGCTGAAGATCTCGATCAGCCGCTCCGCCTCGGGATGATGCCACTCGGGATTGCCCGGGCGCCCGCCCCAGTGGGGCACGCAAAACGCCCTCTTGGCCTTGGCCAGGTCTTCGATCGCGGCGAACACGTCGGTAATGTGGGCGAGCTTCGGCTCCGGACCGTGATCCATCTGAAGGTTCGCCGCGTCGTAGTACGAGGTCGAGCGGAACAGCGGCGGATCGTCGTCGAGAAAGTAGACGTTGTGGTCGCCGCCCACGTCGCTCGTGCCGCTCCACTCGAAGGCGTTGAAGGTGACGAATCGGCCGGGCTGGTTGAACCGGTTCGTGATCCTCTTGGAGTCTTCCCACATCGCGTCGACCAGTTGGAAGGCGTGGTCGCTGACGGCCGCGAAGTCGAGCCCCGAAAACCGCTGGGCAAAGTCGTAGTATTCTTCGACGGTGCCTCGCCCGTCGGAGTGGAGCGTGTGGCCGTGCAGATCGCCCCACAAGAGGAGCCGGTCGGGCCGCCCGGCGGCCACGCGCACCGGATTGCCCGTCGCCTCGAATCTCCCGTCGGCGACCGCGATCGTCTGGGCGCCCGGCGATCGAAACGTCACGTTCTCGAAGCGGCGGACGCCTCGATCCGCTTCGACGAACCCGTAATCGCCGGGCAGCCCGGCCGAGGGGTCGCTCGATCGCCAGGCGATCGTTCCCCGATAGCGCGTGGCGGGGTTTCCGTACCGGTCTTCGGCGCGAACGAGGCACCAGGTCGGCTCTCCGGCCACGGCGTCGGAGGGCATGACCACGGCCAGGCGATCGGGCTCGGCGGCCACGATCTCGACCGCCGGGCAGTCGCCCATCGGCAGGTAGTCGCCCTCGCCCGGCGCGTCGACGTACACCTTGAACACAAACGCCGACTCGTCGAAGGGCTGCACGCGCATGCCGGGCGAGCCGCCGCCTCGGTCGCCGAAGGTCACGCGGATCGTCTCTCCGGGCGAGAGTCCCTTCTCGGGCAGCGTCACTTCGACCATGTTCTGCCAGGCGAAGTAGGGCTTGAAGAAGCGGGCGCGGAAGTTGCCGAACTCGATGTAGGTTTCGACGGGAACGCCGCGCGGCGCCCGGACCGTGAGGTAGCCGGGCTCCTTCGAGTCGTCGGTCTGCGGCGGGCTCCACTGGGGCAGGTGCCGCATGCCGATGCGGATGCCGCCGCCCGGCGCGATCCCCGCCCGACCCGCCCTGTAGACGAGCGTCCAAGTCTGGTGCGACATGACTTCCGCCGACTCGGGGCCCTCCAGGGCTGCGGTGCCGATGCCCAGCTTGCGACCCGCGGCAATGGCGGCCTCTTCGTACTCGTTTCGCACGAGGGGCTCGACCGCGTGAAGCATGCCCGGAAGACACAGCAGCGCCGCGACCGCCTGGAGCCGTCGACGCGAAGCAACGTGCGGGATCATGGGAGGGTCTCCGAGTTCTCAGGGCACGCATCGCGCTCCGCGCGATGATGCGCCGTCGCGTGGAGCGCGGCGAGCACGATGGTGCTTAGCGCAATGGTATTCCCCGCAGGACGAGCGGGTCGAACCGATAGGGCGATCCGCCCGCCGCCCAGGCCATGCCTCGCAACAGGAGGATGCGGAAGTACGGGTCGTCGAAGGTGAACGTGAAGTGCCCCGGCACGCAGGCGAAGATCCGCCCGCGGCCGTGCCGGGCCGTCCAGAACATCGGCTGGGGGCTGACCTGGCCCGATCCCGGCGGAATGCTCTCGTCGGAGGTGGCCAACACCGTCACCTTGCTCAAGTCGCCCACCGGCGGCCAATAGGGCTCGTCGATCAAGTCGAACGCCGCGGGCAGGCCGAGGCAGATCGGGTGCTCGGGCGCGGCGATGCGGAGCGTCATGGGTCCGTGGCGCACGAGGATCGACTGGTCGAAGGCCAGCCCGGTCAAGGCCGCGATGCGGTCGCCTCCCGGCTGCGAAAGATCGCGGAGCGTGTAGGTGGCCGGGTGGATGGCCACGAAACCGCCGCCCCGCGCCAGGAACGCTTCGAGCTGTTCGATGCGCTCCGGGCTCCAGGTCCGCCGCGTTCCGCCCGCCCGATAACACTGCATGACGACCAGGTCGGCCGCGTCGAGTTGCTCGGGGCTGGGCCACTGCCAAGCCGTGCTGAGCTGGACGTTCGGCGCGCCGGCCGCGAATTCGCTCGGGTCGCCCTGGGGCGGCCCGTAGAGATTCACTTGCTCGACCGACTCGCCGGCCGCCTGCTTTCCTCCCAGCAACAGGGCCCAACGCTTCTGCCACAGCGGATAGTCGTGCTCCCCCGGCCCGTGGTCCTTGACGTCGGCCAGCAGCACGACGTCGAGCATGGGGAGTTGGTCGCCGGCCGGCGGCGCGGGAGCCTTGGCGAGCACCGCCTCGACTTCGGCGCGCGGGCGCGGAGCCGGAGCGGCCGTTTCGGCGCCGCGTGCGCCGCGCGTCGCCGGCGCGATGAGCAACGTGCCCAGGATGACGGCGGCCGCGTACGGGTGCATTCTCATGATTGCCTCCTGGTAGACCTTCGAATTACCGAAAGGCCATCATACGCCCCCGCGAAGGCCTTGAACACTGCCGGGCGCGAACGCCCGCGCGGGACCCCTCCGGGCGCGACGCGCTGCGCACCGCCGGCGCCCCGATTGAACTGGCTCGCCGCGGCGACTATCCTGACGCCGTGGGATATGCGGCTCGCCGCCGGGCCGTGAATGCACGAATCCTCGGGAGGACAGACCGTGGTCAATTCGAATGCTCCCCATGCCGAGAAGGGCCTGCTGCCGATCGTCCTCGTGGTCGTGCTCGTGCAAGGCACGGGCGATCCGGCTCGGGCGGGAGCGAAGGATCCCTATCCTCCGGCCAGCCCTCCCTTGATGACCCTCGTCGAAGCGGGCCAAGCCCGGGCCGTCGTCGTGGCGCCGCCGACGCCCTCGGCGATCGAAGCCCGTGCGATCGAGGAACTTGTCGAGTACGTGCGCAAGATGGCGGGCGCCGAGCTGGAGGTCGCCGCCGACGCCCGGGCCGGGCGCCTGCCGATCTACCTGGGGTCGGCCGCGAAGAGCCGCCTCGGCTCGGTCGACTGGAGCGGGCTGGGCGACGACGGGTTCGTTCTGCGAAGCGGCCCGGACGGCGTCTACGTTGCCGGGGCCCGCGACCTGGGAACGCTTTACGGCGTCTATCACCTGCTCGAGAAGCACCTGGGCGTGCGCTGGTTCATGCCGGGCGAGTTGGGCGAGGTCGTGCCCGAGCGCGAGACGCTGGCGATCGGGACGTTCGACGAGACCGAAGCGCCCTGCTTCCGCGTCCGCTGGATCGAAGACGGCGACTGGGCGCTGCGTCAGAAGATGAACGTGGCCGTCGCCGTGGGCGATCGGCCAGTGGGGATTCGGTGGCAGTGGAGTTTCCACACCCATTTCCGGCTGATTCCGCCCGAGCGGTACTACGACGAGCATCCCGAGTGGTTCGCGTTGTTGGGGGGCAAGCGGCGCCGACCCGTGCCGGGAAGGCAGGGCCAGCAGCTTTGCACGTCGAACCCCGAGCTGATCGAAGAGATGGCGCGGCGCGTGATCGCGGCGTTCGACGCCGACCCGGCGCTCGACGTGCTGGCGCTGGCCCCGCAGGACGGCGGCGGTTTTTGCCAGTGCGACGCCTGCACCGCACTCGACGAGACGCGCCCAGCCGACGAGGCGTGGCACGCGCGCTACTCGCGGCGTTTGGCCGCGTTCAACAACGCGATCGCCCGGCGCGTGGCCCGCCGGCACCCCGACAAGCTCATCAAGGTCGGGGCCTACGCCATGTATCTCCGGGTGCCGCTCGATCCCGGCTACCGTCCCGAGCCGAACCTGGCGGTTCAAGTCTGCCACACCTACTCGTGCAACAGCCACCCGATCGCCTCGGAGGACTGCCCCGGCAATACGAAGTACTTCCGCCGCGAGCTCGAGCACTGGGCCGACATCGCCGACCACCTGTTCATCTACGAGTATTACAACAAGGGGGCCTGGGGCGGATTACCTTATCACCAAGTCCACCTGATCCGCGACGACGTGCCCTACTACCACGCGCTGGGCGCCGAGGGATTCTACACCCAGCCCGCCGGCCGGCGGTGGGCCGCCTGCGGCCTGAACCACTACGTGGCCGCCAAGCTCGTCTGGGACGTCGAACTCGACGTCGACCGGCTCCTCGACGATTTCTACGGCAAGTTTTACGCCGAGGCCGCCGGCCCCATGCGCGACTATTGGCGGACCCTCGAAGCGGCCTTTGCCGGCTGCGAAGAGTGCCTCTCGCCCTTCGGGCGCAAGTGGACCACGCTCATCGCGCCGGAAATCTTTACCCCAGAGACCGTCGCCGCGCTGGACGGCGCCGTGCGCCGGGCCGAAGAGGCGGCTCGATCCGGCGCCGTCCGAGAACGCGTCGCGATGATCCGCGCCCGGGTCGATCTTACGAAGCGGGCGATGGACTATCTTGCGGCGATTCGGGCGCCCTTCGACGGCATCGACGTGAACGACGCCCAGGCCGTGGCCCGCGCCCACCGGAAAGCCGTCGAGCTGGGCAAGCCCCTGTCGGCCGAACTGAAGAGGTTCTGCCGCGAGCGCGGCCTCGAAGCCTATCCCCGCCTGGTCGACGTGCACGATCAACTGCCGCTCGTCGTCGAGCTTTCCGGGCGCGAGCCGATTTTGCAGTAGTCGGAATCGGTTCACCCGTGGCCCGATCTCACGCCGGGACGCCGACGTCGGCCGAGCCGTTGCCGACGGCGCCCCGTGCGGGCTTTCCCGCCCGCGGAGCGTCGTCTATCATGACAGCCCCTGACGTTGGCGTCCTACGTGGCCGGCATGCTTCCCGAGGCCTACCTGGAACACCTCGCCCTGAATTCTTCCCTGGCCGAAATGCCTCTGTTCCTCAGCCCCGACCGCTATGTGAACGTCCCGTTCGAGGCGACCTACCTGGCCTCGTATCGGGGCACGTCGGCCTTCTGGCGTGAGGTGCTCGAGGGCGGGCAGGCACCGCCCGGTTGAACCGGCGCGCCGAGCCGCTCCTGAAGAGGCGTTCGGTTCGGCGCGGCGGAATCCCTTGAGGCGACTGGTCGCTCGAGAGAGATGTGGTCGCGGGCCACGTAGCCCCTCGCTTTCAACCGCTCCGGGTGTTTCTGCGCGGTGGCATACTGCCCAGGCGTGCCCTCGGCATAGAGGATGTCGGTGACCCGGCGAATCGTCGCCGTGCCCTGATCCCCAAGGACGTTCAGAACGCCCTGTTCGCCGTCGATCACCTCGGGACAAACGCGCCCCGAGACCGCTTTTCAGAGAATCCCCGGTCGCCGGGGTGCGGGTCCGGTCCGAGGGTACCGAAGACTCCGTGTGGGTAAGGGCTGACGGTTATTCCTAATTTTCCGGCCCCATGTTGCCGATCCTAGCCAGGTGGGATCCATGCCGAATCTGTAAGCTCCGAAGGCAGAACCTTAATCGGGCGGCTTATCGAAACACCATGCGGGGGGGTAGACTGTGTTCTCGAATCGGCTTTGGCGAGTCGGACTGGTGGCGCTCCTGCTGACGTCCTGCTGTGTCGGGTGCGGACGATTGGTTCGGCACGGTTGGATCCTTCGAGGCGACTGGTCGCTCGAAATGAATCGCGTGCCGTGGTTGACAGGCCGGTCGGAATCCCACCAGGAGGTCTCCGAAGAGGGCGCCTGTTTCTCGACCGGGTGTGTCGACGTGGAGGCCGGGCCCGCGATGACGCCCACCGAAGCACCACCGTTCGAGGGTGCTTCGTGTTCGCGGTGCGGCGCCCGGGGGCTATGCTCCCATCGCGGGGCTTCCGACGCGGGCAAGAGCGCCTCCGTTGAGGGGAGTGATGGGCTTTCGCGATTCCATCCCGTGCCGACGCGCCCCGTATTCGAGCCGCGATGGGATCCCCTCACGATTCCGGCCGACTCGAGTTGGACGGAGCCCCCGCAAATCGAACCGGAGCCGACGCAACGGGCCCCGCTGCCTCGCCCGGTCGAGGTCGTCCCCGTCCCCCAGCCCGAAGATCGGGCCGCGTCGAGGACGAAAAACACGCAACCCGGCAGAACGAGCTGGGTCTTTTGCCGGCCCGTCGCGCCCGATCCGACGCAGACCGCTCTGGTCCAGCGTCGCGCGGGGGCGTACGCCTCGACGACCAGGTGACGCACCGACCGCAAATCGGCGCCGAAGGGGAAATCCTCAACGTTCAAATCGTCCAAGTTGCTGGAGACCTATGGGAGTCTAGGTAGTCTGTTCCGCGTATGACGCCGTCAGTCAAGGGCATGGGAAAGGAAGGCCGATCTACCATGGGTGTCAACCAACCGCCGTGGATACGAGCCGCTCGGCCCGCCAACCGGCTTGCACGGTAGCTGCCCTCGATCAAGTAACTCGACGGATGATTCATGGCCGACCGACCTGCTCTCCCACTGCCGTCGTTGCGTTCGATTGTCCGGACGGGTCTCTCTGCCCTGGTCGGCGTCCTATGCATCGCTGCCGTCTCCAGCGCGTCGGAACTCCGCTGGACCCCGATCGTGAAAGCGGTGCAAGCGGCCGCCCCCTCGGTGGTGAACATCCGTGGCGAGAAGACCGTCGCCTCGGCGACCCTTGCGGCCTCCCAGAGCGAGGTCGGCAAGCGAGTCAACGGGATGGGCACGGGCGTGGTGATCGACGCCGACGGCTACATCATCACGAACCATCACGTTGTCGAGGGCGTGCGTGAGATCAGCGTCTTCCTCGCCGACGGCGCGCAGTACTCGGCCCGGCTGATCGAACGCGACCCCGAGACCGACCTGGCGATCATCAAGATCGACCACCCCGATCCGTTGCCCGTGATCACGATCGGCAGTTCGCACGACCTGATGCCCGGCGAGTCGGTCGTGGCCGTGGGCAACGCCTTCGGCTACGAGCACACCGCGACCCGGGGCATCATTAGTGCCCTGCACCGCGCCGTTCAAGTGAGCGACGCCCAGTACTACGACGACCTGATCCAGACCGACGCGAGCATCAATCCGGGCAACTCGGGCGGGCCCCTTCTGAATATCGACGGCCAGATGATCGGCATCAACGTCGCGGTCCGCGCCGGCGCCCAGGGCATCGGGTTCGCCATTCCCGTCGACAAGGCCATGGACGTGGCGGCCCGCCTGATGCGGTCGCACTGCGCCAAACGGGGATGGCACGGCGTCGAGGTCGAGTCGAAGGGCGCGGCCGGCGACCCCGGCCAGGCGGAACTCGTGGTCCGCTCGGTCGCCGAGAATAGCCCCGGCGAAGAGGCGGGGCTGCAACCCGGCGACGTGATCCGCCGGGCGGGCCCGATCGACGTGGCCCGGGCCCTCGACTTCCATCGCGGCATGCTCAGGGCGAAGCTCGGCGAGCCCCTCGACCTGGAGATCCGCCGCGGCGACGACACGCTCGATCTCTCGCTGTTGCTCGTCAAAGCCCCAAGCGGCATGCCGTCGACAAACGGGCCCTACTGGGAGCTTCTGGGAATACAGTTGAAACCCGTTCCCACCGAGGACTTCCGCAAAAGCTACCAAACCCGATACCGGGGCGGACTGGCGGTCGTCGCCGTCCGGCCGGGCAGCCCCGCCGCGCAGCAGGGAATTCGCCCCGGCGACGTGCTCGTGGGCATGCACATCTGGGAGACCTTGGCGATCGACAACGTCGAATACGTCTGCACTCGCCCCGACCTCTCGTCGTGGAACCCGGTCAAGTTCTACATCCTCCGGGGCAACGAGACCCTCTACGGCTTCATGCCGATCCCCGTGGCCATGCGGGCGACGCATCAGCGCTAGAGGCGCGGCCGCGAACGGACGGATCGATCGGCGGTTGGGGGGCAGGCGTCTCGCCCGCATTCCTGGGGCCGCCGGGAGGCCTGTACCATAAGGCTTGGTCCAACTCGCTTGTCTGTGAACCAAGGCTCGCCCGCACATCCGCTGCGGCGCATCAAGGCGCGGCTGCGCGACGAGGCCGTCCCGAACAGGCCCTCGGCCGGAACGGCCCGCGTTGCACTTCCACCCCGAACCGCCACAATACGCGGGATACCGACCTCTTGGTTCCACCGTGAGACCGTCGCGACATGGACGAAATCTTCGACTCGGGCGACCCGTCGCTCTACGAAGTCAAAACGCACGGCCCCGGGCCGCGGGGCCGGCTGCCGCTGACGGCGGAGATGCTGCTGCACCGGCCCAGCGGCGACGCCTTCGGCATGACCGAAGACGCGGGCATGGGCTGGGAGCCCTCGGCCCTGGCCGGGCCCCAGTTCGTGCTGCTGAGCAACCTGGGCGGGCTCCGGGGCGACGACGGACGCCCGATCGCCCTGGGTTACCACACGGGCCACTTCGAACTCGGGGTGGCCCTGAAGGCCGCCGCCGACGCGATCCGGCAGGCCGGCGGCGTGCCCTACGCGGCCCATTGCACCGATCCCTGCGACGGACGCACCCAAGGCACGCCCGGCATGTTCGACAGTCTCGCCTACCGCAACGACGTGGCCTCGATCTTCCGGCGGCTGGTCCGCTCGATCCCCACGGCCCGAGGCGTTTTGGGCGTGGCCACCTGCGACAAGGGCCTGCCGGGCACGATGATGGCCCTGGCCAGCTTCGGCGACCTGCCCTGCGTGCTCATCCCCGGCGGCGTCACCCTGCCGCCCACCGAGGGCGAAGATACCGGCAAGATCCAGTCGATTGGCGCCCGTTTCGCCCGGGGCGAGCTGTCGTTGGACGATGCCTGCCGTCTCGGATGCAGCGTGTGCGCCTCGCCGGGGGGAGGATGCCACTTTCTGGGTACGGCCGCTACCTCGCAGGTCGTTGGCGAGGCGCTCGGACTGACGCTTCCCCATTCGGCATTGGCCCCGTCGGGCCAGCCGATCTGGCTCGATGTGGCCCGGCGAAGCGCCAAGGCCGTCATGGCCCTGGCCCGGCGGGGCATCACGACCCGCCACGTGCTCACCGCCGAGGCGATCCATAACGCCATGGTCGTGTTCGCGGCCTTCGGAGGGTCGACGAACTTGATCCTGCACCTGCCGGCCATTGCCTACGCGGCTGGGCTGGAGCGTCCGACGGTCGACGATTGGACCGCGATCAACCGCCGGGTTCCCCGGCTCGTCGACGTGTTGCCCAACGGCCCGGTGAACCATCCCACCCTTCGGGTTTTCCTGGCCGGTGGCGTGCCCGAGGTCATGCTGCGCCTTCGGGAGATGGAGCTTCTGAAGCTCGACGCGACCACGGTGACCGGCCGGACCCTGGGCGAGGTGCTCGACTGGTGGGAGCAGTCCGCCCGCCGCACGGCTCTCCGGCAGCGGCTGCGCGACGCCGACGGGGTGGAGCCCGACGACGTGATCATGACTCCCCGCCGGGCCGCCGAGTTGGGCGTCACGAGCACCATGTGTTTTCCCCGCGGTAACCTCGCGCCCGAGGGCTCGGTCATCAAGAGCACGGCCATCGACGCGCGGGTGCTCGACGCCGATGGCGTGTACCGCCGCACCGGTCCCGCGCGGGTGTTCGTGCGCGAGACCGAGGCCATCGCGGCGATCAAGGGACTCGGCGACAACCCGATCCGCCCCGGCGACGTGCTGGTGCTGATGGGGCGGGGACCGTTGGGCTCGGGCATGGAAGAGGTCTATCAGATCACCGCGGCGCTGAAGCACCTTTCGTGGGGCCACGAGGTCGCCGTGGTCACCGATGCCCGGTTTTCGGGCGTCAGCACGGGGGCCTGCGTGGGTTTGGTCGGGCCCGAGGCATTGGCCGGGGGGCCTCTGGGGAAGGTTCGCGACGGCGACCGCGTTCGCATCGCGGTCGACCGCCACCGGCTCGAGGGAAGCGTCGACCTGGTCGGCGACGCCGATGGGGAAGTCGGCCCGGAAGAGGGCGCTCGTCTTCTGGCCACGCGATCGCCCCACCCTCGGCTTTCGCCCGATCCGCAGCTTCCCGACGAAACGCGGCTCTGGGCCGCCCTGCAGCGGGTGGGTGGGGGCACCTGGGGCGGCTGCGTGTTCGACGTCGACGCGATCGTCCGCCGGCTCGATGCGCCCCGCGGCGGCTCAGGGCAACCGTAGGCGCGGTGGGTGATCGAAATGCGATCGGCGACCGTGCACCGATCGGCCAGGTTTCGTTCCAGCCCCGAACCCGGGGGAAAGGCTGCGGGTCATTCCCAGATGCCGCCGTCGCTCTGTAGGGGGAGGTTGACCGGTCTCTCGCCCAGACGGGCCGATTTGTACATGGCCAGGGCGATTTCGAGCGTGGGCCGCACGCTGTGGCAGGGGATGACGACTTCGCGGTCTTCGCGGATCGCGTCGACACAATCGTCGATGACCGCCTGATGCTCGGCGCTGGGTAGCGCGGTGGGGTCGCTGGCCGCGGTCGCCTGCTGGGCATCGCCCGACCGCCGGATCGCCTCGTCGCCCGGCTCTTCGTCGTGGAACTGCCAGAGCGAGAGGGCCGCGCCCTTCATGATGGCCGCCCCCTTCTCGCCGTACACTTCGACCCGCACGTCGAGCCCCGGCCAGAGCGCGGTGCTGGCCGTTACGGTGCCGAGGACGTCGTTGCGAAAGTGGATCAGGGCGTCGAGCGTGTCTTCCAGGTCGAGTCCGGGATGGGCCAGGTTGGCCATCCGGGCCTGAACGGCCCGGGCGGGCCCCATCAGGTACGCCAGCAGGTCGATGTAGTGAAAGGCGTGCTGGATCGTCACGCCCGCCCCGCTTCGCCGATCCGATCGCCAAGGGTCGGTCTGGTAGTAGTCGGTGCTGCGATACCACTTCATCACGGCATCGGCGTGCAGCAGCCGGCCGAATCGCCCGGCTTCCAGGGCGCGCTTGATGTGGCGGATCGGCTCCCGTACCCGGCATTGCACGAAGATGCCGAACTTGCGTCCCGCCTTGCGGCAGGCTTCGATCATTCGATCCGTGTCGGCCAGCGACATGGCGGGCGGCTTTTCGCACAGCACGTGCTTGCCCGCCGCCGCCGCCGCCAGCACGGCCTCGGTGTGCAGGTGGTTCGGGGTCACCACGTCGACCACCTCGACCCTCGGGTCGGCGAGCATGTCGTCGAGCCGGGCGTAGACCTTGGCGCCGGGCGCGTAGTCGGCGGCCAGCTTCTCGGCCCGCTCGGTGGCCAGATCGCACACGGCCACCAGATCGGCCTTCTGCGAATTTCTCAACGCGTCGGCGTGCAAGCCCGAGATCATGCCGGCGCCCAGGATGCCGAAACCGGTGGCCATCGTCGTCTCCTCGTACTGACGTCTATCCGATTCGAGAGGTGCTTCGGGGGCGGTTGGAACGGGTTTACGACGCGGCCGCGCTGGCACGGCCCCGGTCCCGACGCGGATCAGCACATCCGCATTGTAGCCCGCCAATCGGTGGGCAGCCAGCCTGGTATCGGAACATCGTGCTCGTCGTCCAAGAAAGCCTGATATGGTTGGACCAGTCAGGAGTTGAGATTCGATTCCTTTCTACAGAAAAGTGTGTTGCCTCAGTTGAAACTGGAAATTCCTGGCCTGTGGATTAGCATGGAGACCCAGAGGAGGATTTTCCATGAGTCGAACGCGAAAGAACGACACTCCCGAGGAGAAGGTGGCCATCCTCAAGCGGCGTTTGGTGGAGAAGGTGCCGGTCTCCGATCTGTGTGACGAGTTGGGCCTGCATCCGACCGTCTTCTACGGCTGGCAGAAGCTGTTCTTCGAGAACGGGACGACGGCCTTCGCCCTCCAACGAGCGAAAGGGAAAGGGCGTTCATCAACCCAGCCGTCCGCATCGCCACGGGCACATCGATTTCAGCCACCTGAACATCGGCGGCACGTTCTATCACCTTTGCAGCATCCTCGACGGCTACAGCCGCTATGTGGTGCATTGGGAGATCCGCGAAACGATGTTGGAAAGCGACGCGGAAATCGTGGTCGAGCGGGCACGCGAGAAGTTTCCCGGCGAGAATCCGCGGATCATTTCCGACAACGGGCCGCAGTTCATCGCCAAGGACTTCAAGCAGTTCATCCGGCTGTGCGGCATGACGCACGTCACCACGTCGCCCTACTATCCGCAGAGCAACGGGAAGAAGGAGCGCTGGTTCGGCACCTTGAAGCGTGAGTGTATTCGCCCTGGTACGCCGCTGTCGCTGGAGGAGGCCCGCCGGCTCGTGGCCCGCTTCATCGAGCATTACAATACAGTGCGTTGACACTCAGCCATCGGCTACGTCACGCCGGCCGACAAGCTCCTGGGCCTGGAGCCGGTGATCCACGGCGAGCGCGACCGCAAGCGGGAAGAGGCCCGCCAGCGGCGGCAACAAATGCGCGCGGCCGCCCGATCATGGAATCGAAGATCCCGCGCAGCCGGGACAAGTGCGGCTCGCGCCCCAGCGCGTCGAGGAACCGCGAGAGATTCCACTTCCGCGGCACGTGCTCTTCGGAAGGGATGTCCAGCCGCCGCAGCGACTCCTTCCGTCGCAGTTCGGCCAAGCAGGACTCGATGTTCGGATGCCGCAAGGCGATGCTCAAAACGAGAATCCCCCAGAGGCTGCGCAGGGAATAATCGTTCCGTCCCTTGCCTCGTGCCGCCTGGAGACTCGCCAGCAAGGTCTCGTCGGGGATCACCTCCAGAAGCTGCTTGAGGGTCTTGAGGGTCGGACTGTCTTCCAGGCAGTCCCACGCGAACAGGGGCTTGGTCACCCGAATCTGTATGAGCCGGACCTCCCCGGGTTTGAGGCGAGCGCGCTGAGGTGCCGGCATTTTGCTGCGCAACCGATCCCCGCCCAAGGGGGTTATTGGTCGAAAAAACGTGAAAAGAAACTCCCCGACGGCCCGCCGAGACGTATTCCCCGGGAAACGAACAACCCGTTGCGGGGAATCGCTTTGGAAGCCGATCGCAACCTCCTGACGCCACCGAGGTTTGCGAACAGCGCAACCGGCTCGAGACATCTCGTGCGCGCTTGTTTTTTTGCGACGAAACTGCCAGAATGCGTCGGGGTGTTGGGGCGCTCGTGAGCGCGCCGATCGAGGTCGCCCTGCAACCCAGCAAGCCGCGGATGAAGATCGAGGCCCCGTACCCGACCGTCGAAAGGTGGGCCCTGAGCATTCCATGCCGAACCCTGGACCCGCGTTCCTACCCGCCTTCGAAATCAGGAGAATCCCATGTATATCGGACAGACGACGCGACGCGCGTTTCTGAGAGGGGTGGCTGCGGCGGGCGGGGTGGTGGCATCGCCTTGGATGATCCCGGCGTCGGCGCTCGGCCGCGACGGCGCGGTCGCGCCGAGCAGCCGCATCGCCCTGGGTTTCATCGGCGTGGGCGTGATGGGCCAGGGCCACCTCTGGTGTTACCTGGGCTATCCCGACGATCAGGTCGTGGCCGTGTGCGACGTCGACCAGTGGCGCCGCGAGGACGCCAAGAAGACGGTCGAACGAACCTATGCGGCCAAGCGGCCCGGGGGCACGTACCGCGGGTGCGAAACGTACAACGATCTGCGCGATCTGCTCGCCCGCGACGACGTCGACGCCGTGGTGGTGGCCACGGGCGACAACTGGCATGGGCTGGCCACGGTGATGGCGGCCAAGGCGGGCAAGGACGTCTATTGCGAAAAGCCCGCCTCGAAGACGATCGCCGAGGCCCGGGCCACGGTCGACGCCTGCCGGCGCTACGGCCGGGTCGGCCAGATCGGCCTCCAGCAGCGCTCGACCCACGAGTTCCGCAAGGCGTGCCGGCTGGTTCGGGAAGGCCGCATCGGCAAGGTAAAGATCGTCTACGTGGGTTTTCCCGGCACGAGCAGCCACGTGAACCTGCCCGCCGAGCCCGTGCCCGAGGGGCTCGATTGGGACCTTTGGCTGGGTCCCGCGCCGTGGCGCCCGTTCAACGGGCGGTTTCATATCTACGGCAAGCCGGCCCACCTGGTGCCCTGGCACTTCTGCCGCGACTTCGGGGGCGGAAACCTGACCAGCAACGCGGTGCACGCCTTCGACGTGGTCCAATGGGGCCTGGGAATGGACGAAAGCGGGCCGGTCGAGGTGATCCCGCCCGAGACGGGCGAGCATCCGTCGCTCACCTACAAGTACGCCGACGGCGTGCTGCTGCAGGTCGAGTGGAAGCTCGACCCCGAAAAGCACTTCGTGCCCCGAGGCTGGGACCCGGACACGCGCATCGAAAACTTCGGCGCCCTGTTCGTGGGCGAAGAGGGCTGGATTCACGTGGGCCGGCAGGGCTTTCTGAAGTCGTTTCCCGAGGCGATCGTCGAGCAGTCCGACGCGGGGGCCAATGCCCACGAGCCGGTCAGGAACCATCACCAGAACTGGCTCGATTGCATCCGCACACGCAAGGAGCCGGCCTGCGACGTGGACGTGGGCTGCCGTTCGACGATCGTTTCCCATCTCGGCTGCATCGCCCACTGGACGGGCCGGGCGCTGAAGTGGGATCCGGCCAAGGAGGAATTCCTCGGCGACGACGAAGCCAACCGTCTGCGCTGGCGCCCCATGCGCGACCCGTGGAGGACGTGAGGGTGACCCGACGCGGCCGAGGCCGGTCGACCATGGCGTTCCATCCGTCCCCCCCGTCGGAGACGATTGCGATGAATACGGGAAGTCGGGACGCCGCCCCACCGGTCCGACCAAGGCTCGGCCGGTGTTTATGACTGCATCGGATTCGAGCCCTCGCTCGAACGGGCGTCGTCGACCTCGCGGCGGTGCGATCGGCGACGGCACGGACTGGGACAAGCGTCCTGCGTGCGAGCAAGTACATTACTAACATAACATACAAAGTATTCATTCGTGCCGTTCTCGTGAGGCGATCTGGCGTATTCTCCCGTCACGGCTTGTTGATAAAATGGGTTCTATTGTGCGTGGGCGCGGGCTGATGGCAGGCCGACCATCTGCGATTGAGCGTGCGAGGTCTTCCCGATCGATCGGGCAGAACAACGTGACCCGGGTAGGGAGCCGCGAAGGCATGAGAAGTACAGCATGGGCGGTGGCGGTTGTCGTGGCCGTCGCGGGCAGTGCCGCGACGGGCGACGAGGGGACGAGCCTTTATGAGAGTCCGGTCGCCCCGGCTCCCGCGGGCGAACTCGACGAGATCGTGTTCGCCAGGTTGGCGTCGTTGAAGATCGAGCCCGTCCTTTGCTCCGACGCCGTGTTCGTGCGGCGCGCCTACCTCGACGTGATCGGCACGTTGCCCACCGCGGACGAGGCCCGGGCGTTCATCGACGACCCCGACGGCAAGAACAAGCGGGTCGCCCTGATCGATCGTTTGCTCCAGCGGAGGGAGTTTGCCGACTACTGGTCGATGAAGTGGGGCGACATCCTGCGGATCAAGGCGGAGTTTCCCGTCAATCTCTGGCCCAACGCGGCACAGGCGTACCACCGCTGGATTTGGGCGTCTCTTGCCGCGAACAAGCCGTATGACCAGTTTGCCCGGGAACTGCTCACCTCCAGCGGCAGCAATTTCCGCGTCGGGCCGGTCAACTTCTACCGCGCCGTGCAGAGCAAGACTCCGGAGAGCATCGCCTCCGCGGTGGCCTTGACGTTCATGGGATCGCGCACCGATTCCTGGCCCGCCGACCGATTGGCGGGCACGGCGGTCTTCTTCTCGCAGATCGGATACAAGCCCACCAGCGAGTGGAAGGAAGAGAACGTTTTCTGGGATCCTCTGCGCGCCACCAAGACCCCCGGCAACGTGGCGCCGGGGCGCGACGCCGTCGGCACCTCGCCCGTGGCCGCCGGCGAGGCGCCGGCCGCGCCGCCGACCGAGCCCGGGCCGCTCGTGGCGGTCTTGCCCGACGGAACGGAGATCGAATTGCCCGCCGACCGCGACCCGCGGGAGGTCTTCGCCGATTGGCTGATCGCGCCGGAGAATCCCTGGTTCACGCGGAACATCGCCAACCGCGTCTGGGCGTGGCTCATGGGGCGGGGCATCATCCACGAACCCGACGACATTCGCGACGACAACCCGCCGAGCAATCCCGAGTTGCTGGCGTATCTCGAGAAGGAGTTGATCGCCAGCGGCTACGATCTGAAGCACCTGTACCGGTTGATTCTGACCTCGAGCACGTACCAGTTCTCGTCGGTGCCTCGGTTCGAGGGCGCGGAGGCCCGGCGGAATTTCGCCGGCTATCCGCTGCGCCGGCTCGAGGCGGAGGTGTTGATCGACGCGATCAACGCGATGACCGGCACGTCGGATCTCTACACGAGCCCGATTCCCGAGCCGTTTACCTACATCCCGCGCGACATGCCCGCGATTGCCCTGGCCGACGGCAGCATCACCAGCCCCTTTTTGACTTTGTTCGGGCGTTCGGCGCGGGCCACGGGCATGGAGAACGAGCGCGACAACAACCCGGTGCCCGCCCAGTGGCTCCACATGCTCAACTCGAGCCACATCGCGCAGAAGCTTCAGGGCGGGCCGAAGCTTCGTGCAATTCTCGGGTCGGGCCGCCAGCCGGAAGCGATCGTCGAGGAGCTTTACCTGACCATCCTCTCGCGCCGGCCGACGCCGAACGAGCTGAAGACGGTGGCCGAGCACGTCCAGTCGGCCCGCTCGCGGGCCGAGGCCTCGGTCGACATTGTCTGGGCCTTGATCAACAACACCGAGTTTCTTTATCGGCACTGATTCGGGAAAGGGGACCGGCCCCGTCGCAAATGAGCATTCCACCCCGCGTGACGGCTTGGGGCCACGGTGCCCGTCCCCTTTCCCGGGCTTGAGTGATGAAGAAAGGAAACGAAAATGAGCGCGAATCGTGATCTCGTCGGCGGGGCGGGAATCTCTCGACGCGAGGCGATGCGTCAGGGAATCTGCGGGGCGGCGGGATGGGTGCTGGCCGACCGCCTGGGGGCGCACGCCTTGGCGGCCGAGGCGAAGCCCGAGCAACCCCCCGTCAACGCGAAGGCGAAGTCGGTCATTCAGATCTTTCTCTGGGGCGGCATGTCGCACAACGACACGTGGGATCCCAAGCCCGACTCGGGCCAGGAATACACGGGCGAGTTCGGGGCGGTGATTCCCACGAACGTCGACGGAATCCGGCTCAGCGCCCTGTTTCCCGAACTGGCCAAGCAGGCCGACAAATACTCTCTCATCCGCAGCATGACGCACGGCAACAACGGCCACGAGACGGCGGCCTACCTGATGCAGACCGGGCACGCGCCGGGCGGGCGCCTGGCCTATCCGAGCGTGGGAGCCGTCGTCGCACTGTTCCGAGGCCCCGAGTACACGGGGATGATTCCGCCCTACGTCGTGCTGACCAAGCCGGCGGGCCGGTTTTCGGAAGAGGGCTTTCTGGGGCCGAAGTTCAAGCCTTTCGGCACGGGCGGCGACCCGAACGCGGCCCGGTTCGAGGTCGAGGGCGTCGTGGCCCGGGGAATCACCGACGCGCGGCAAATGGCCCGGCGCGACCTGCGCGACAAGATGGACGTCATGAGCGCCGCCATGGCCGCCAGTCCCGAGCTGGCGGCCGCCAAGGAGGCCAAGGAGGCCGCCTACGAGTTGATCCTGGGCGCGGGCAAGGAAGTGTTCGATCTCTCGAACGAGAAGCCCGAGTTGCGGGACCGGTACGGGCGCCATACGTTCGGGCAGGAATGCCTCGTGGCGCGGCGGCTCGTCGAGGTCGGCGTCCCCTACATCACGATCAACTATCCCGGAGGCTGGGACACCCACAAGGACCACTTCCAGACCATGCGCCGGCAGGTGCCGCAACTCGACCAGGGGCTGGCCATGCTGCTCGAGGATCTGCACGACCACGGTTTGCTCGAAAGCACCCTCGTGTGGTGCTGCGGCGAGTTCGGCCGGGGACCCAAGGTCGACTGGCAACCGCCCTGGAACGGCGGGCGCAACCATTACGGCAAGGTGTTCACCGTGCTGGTCGCCGGCGGGGGATTCCAAGGGGGCTGCGTGGTCGGCTCCTCGGACGACAAGGCCGAAGAGGTGAAAGACCGGCCCGTTTACCCCGTCGATCTCCTCGGCAGCATCTACCACCTGGCCGGCATCGACCCCGGCGCGAAGCTGCCCCATCCCGAAGGGCTCGATGCCCCCGTGTTGCCCGATCCGTCGGAGGGGGTGAAGTCGGCCGGCCTGTTGACGGAGATCATGTGAGAGACGCCGGCGAGCGGGTGGATCGCGTCGTGGGGCAATCCGCGTCGCGTGTCGGCAACGTGCGCGGATCCTTTTGCGTGTCGAGACAACGGAGCGGGTCATGAGCAGAGTTCTGTGGCGTCCGATTCTGGGGCTTGGCGCCGTGCTGGCAATGGCGCCCGCCGCGTGGGGGCAGGCCATGCCCTATATCGGCTTCGTGTATCCGGCCGGCGGCCGGCAGGGCACGACGGTCCAGGTCAGGCTGGGCGGGCAGCGCATCGACGGCGTCGACGGCGCAATCGTCAGCGGCGAGGGCGTTTCGGCCAGGCTCGTCGAGTACTACCCGAAACTCGGCCCCCAGGAGATGACCCTGCTGCGCGAGCAGCTCCGGGAGTTGAGGCCGAGGCAGGCCGCGAGGGCCAAACAGGCCAAGTGGGCCAAGCGGCCCAAGCTCGATCGGGCGACCGCCGAGCTCATCGCGCGGATCGAGAACCGAATGGCCCAATACGTTCAGAGGCCGGCCTGCGCTTCCCTGGCCAGCATCGCCATCGTCGAGGTGACGATCGCTCCCGACGCGGAGCCCGGCGCCCGGGAGCTGCGCCTGGTCACGCCGCGTGGCGTGTCGAACCCGATGGCCTTTCACGTCGGCCAACTGCCCGAAGTCGCCCGCAAACCCATGGTCACCTCGAGCTTCCAGGTGCTCGGCAAGGAAGAACTCGCCCAGCGCAAGCGCCCGGAAGAAGAGGTCGAGGCGCGCATCACCGTCCCGTGCACGATGAACGGCCAGATCGCCTCGGGCGAGGTGAACCGATATCGCTTCGAGGCCGAGCAAGGGCAACGGCTGGTCGTCTCCGTCAGCGCGCGGGAATTGGTCCCGTACATCGCCGATGCCGTGCCCGGCTGGTTCCAGCCCGTGCTCACGCTCTGCGACGCCGAGGGCAGGGAAGTGGCGTTCAACGACGACTTCCGCTTCCGTCCCGATCCGGTCCTCTGCTTCGAAGTGCCCGAGGACGGCGAGTACGTGCTCACGATCACCGACGCGCTGTACCGCGGTCGCGAGGATTTCGTCTACCGCATTACCGTCGGCGAAATGCCCTTCGTCACGAGCATCTTCCCCCTGGGAGGCCGGGTGGGGGAGCCCGCGTCGATCGAGCTGGACGGTTGGAATCTCCTGAACGCGGAGCCGGTCCTCCCGCCGAACGGCGCGGGGCCCGGAGTGTATCGGGTCGCCGCGAACCGGGCCGGATTCATCTCGAACACCGTGCCCTTCGCGCTGGGCACCCTTCCCGAGTGCTTCGAGCAGGAATCGAACAACGACCCGGCGCAGGCGCAGAAGGTGCGACTTCCCGTGGTCGTCAACGGGCGCGTCGATCGGCCCGACGACTGGGACGTGTTCGAGTTCGAAGGCAAGGCCGGCGAGACGATCGTTGCGGAAGTCCACGCGAGACGGCTCGATTCGCCGCTCGACTCAATGCTGAAGCTGACCAACGCCGAGGGCAAGCTGCTGGCGTTCAACGACGACTTCGAGGACGTCGAGTCGGGGTTGAACACCCACCACGCCGATTCCTACCTCATGGTCGAGTTGCCGGTCGACGGAACCTACCGCGTCCACCTGGGCGATACCGCGCGGAGCGGCGGGAAGGAGTACGCGTACCGCCTGCGGATCAGCGCGCCCCAACCCGACTTCGCGCTGCGCGTCGTGCCCTCCAGCGCCGCGTTTCGCAGTCGGGGATCGACCGCCGTGAGCGTCTACGCCGTTCGCAAGGACGGATTCGAGGGCGACATCCGGCTCGGCCTGAAGACTGCCCCGAGGGGGATCACTGCCTCAACCATCTCGCTGCCGCGCGACAAGGAAATGGTGCGGCTGGGGATGAAAACGAACCTGGCCCAGACCGGCGAGCCCGTCCCCCTGACGATCGAAGGCCGCGCGAAGATCGGCGACGACGAGATCGCCCGCGAGGCCGTGGCCGCCGAAGACCGGATGCAGGCGTTCCTGTGGCGGCACCTGGTACCCGCCCAGGCGTTGATGGGTCTGGTCTACAACCCCTCGAACGAGCCTCCGCCAAAGCGTGCGGCCCCGCCGGTGACCGACGAAGACAAAGCCGAGGCCGCCTCGAAGGAGCCGGCGCCGAAAGCGAAGTTCACCAAGCGCCAGGTGGCTGGACGTCTGCGTCAGCTCAAGCGTCTTTACGAAGAATGGCTGCTGACCGACGAATTCTACCGCGCGAAAGTCGCGGAATGCGAGGCCTCGCTTTAGGAGTCTTACGCTGAAACCTCTTCGGGCCGTGCGTGCATGTCGTGGGGG
>Ga0334893_1001232_pt1 | contig 25798 bp, 19 predicted proteins | sample GraSluR3_MG_5_FD_207218 | JGI IMG/M metagenome (GOLD analysis project Ga0334893, IMG submission 207218) | Sludge microbial communities from methane-producing bioreactor in Wageningen University, Netherlands - Granular Sludge_09_05-R3 | ecosystem: Engineered > Bioreactor > Anaerobic >...
AAAGCCACTATAGGCAATCCCGTACCACATTGCGTCCTGGATGTAGCGCATGGGCAGCCATATGGTATTGACCATCCCCGTGGCAGTACCCTCTCTAACCGAAGCGGCCATTGCGTCGGTGTTCATCAGCCCCGGCCGTGACGGAAGTACGCGCAGCAAATAACATGAGATGGAAGGTGCCATTATGATTGCCGGAAATTCCATTTCCAAAAATCTTTCAAGATTCTTGGGCTTATAGTCCGGAATATAGTTCCATTCCATTAACAGAACATCTTTTCGCAAAGATTCTGCGATCGCCATGTTCTTTTGAAGATGATCATTCCAGATAATGGGTGTTTTTCCGTGATCAACAGCAATTCCGATCATGGTATTTACATAATCAGACCACACCTGGGCCTCTTTTTCTTTCGAAAGCCCCAAAGCCGAAAGATTTACCTCATCACAACCAAGATGGAAATACTGCGAGGGGAACATATCCGCCACCGCCGCGATCATCGACTCCATCACCGTAATACTTTCCGGGTTTAAGGGATCCAGGGCATTAAATGAAATATTTCCCGTACGGTCACCCAGGAACAAATGATGATAATCCGGATGATCCGTAATATAACGCGTATGGCCAAAGACCTCAAGTTCGGGTATGATCTCTATGCCTTTTGTCTCTCCATAAGAAATAAGTTTCTGAATTTCTTCCGGCGTGAACGCCCGGGGATGGGCCAGTTGTTCAAAACCGGGAATAACGACAGAAAGACCGTGATCATCCGAAAAATGCAGCAACAGCGTGTTCATATCCCAATCCGACATAAAGTCGATCAGTCTGTAATAGTATTCATGCTGCTCAAGCAAGCGTGAACAGTCGATCATTATACCGTTTATGATCTTTTCACGCCCTTTGTCGGTACCGCAGGAAAACAAAGCAATAACGGCAAGGAAAAGGAGACATTTTTTCATGTGGACTCTCCATGATATTTAGAGTAATACTCAGTTTTTCTTTAACATTAATGTTTTAAAAATAATTTCCACATCCAGAACAAAAGAAAAATTGCTCATATAGTAATGAATAAAGCGTTCATGTTCGTCCGGAGATGGCAAGGCGGGTTTTTCACTGCGCATGATGCTCGTCATGCCCGGTTTATAGTAACGCTTACTGCCTTCCGGGATGTTCTTTAGATCGCCGACCAGGGTCATTTCTCCGCGCAACAGGGAGCACAGCATGGGATACCAATATAGCCACGGTTCGGAGCCGTCCTTTCTTCGCCAGATCCTGCCATGTTCAATATCTTCCGAGAATGGCACGGGACCCGCTCCGGAAGAAAGTCGGACAAAGAGTGCAAGGGGCCCCAAAAGCACCAGCATCGAAAAGGCAAAAATAACATCCATGATCCGCTTAACAATTCGCCATTCGGGTTTTAAAATAGTGTATTCCATTTCAACAACAGGGATATCGTCCAGATTTTCTATTACGGCCTTTCCAAAAAGCATATTTTCTTTTTCCGGAATGATCTTAATGCTTACCGGGAAATGAGCCATTTCGGCGATCATTGCAATGATCTCCCCCAGAGAGAATACGTCCGAGCTAAAGATCACATTATCAATGCTTCGGGTTTTGACCAGGAGAGAAAGATCCCCGGTGCTGCCGATCGTTTTTGGATGGCTCAGGTCTTTGTCGGCGAACCCCACAAAAAGATACCCAAGTTCGGGATGCAGCCCCAGGGTTGCCGCAATTCGTTGTCCTTCTTTACCGGATCCCACAACGAGCGTTCGGCGTGCAATCTCTGCGTTGTGCCGGAAATGTCGGGAACGCATGCGTGAAGCGATGATGCGCCAGGACGGCAACAGCAGGAGCATAAGAGCAAATGAAATAATAAATACAAATCGAGAAAGTGCCTGCGGCATAAAGAAGAAAGTGAAAAAACCGTTAAGGATAAATCCCGGAAAGAGATTGACCGCTGCGCGCACGAAATCATATTGTTTGGCGAGCCGATATGAACCGCCAAGGACCTGGAAGAGAAGATAAACACACATATATCCTGTCATAACCGGTAAAAACTGTTGAAAAGCCGGATATATCTCCGCAGGATCAAAGCGCAGAAACATCGCCGTCGTAAATGAAAAGGCGATCAAAAGAATATCTACAAAAGGTAAACGTATGGCAAAACAGGCCTTTCCCAAAAAACGCGCAACAAGATGAAAAAAGATCCCCATGCGAAAAAAGAGAGTCGTAATAAAAGAATAAAACGGTGAAAAGTGTTTATGGAGAAAAATATCCATCGCTTTATAAAAGGCCATCAGACTGTCAAAGGGGGCTGATTTTGCACTTTCACCCTTATAGTGCAGAATAGTGGTATCCGGGAGGTAGAACACTTGTTTTCCCGCTAATTGTACGCGGCGGCAAAGATCCAGATCTTCTCCATACATAAAAAACGCTTCATCAAAACCACCGAGTTCACGGATCAAATCACCCCTGCAAAACATAAAGGAGCCGCTGACCGCATCTACGGGGTAGCTTTTGTCAGGGTCTTTGTAGGTCAGGTTATATTTTGCAAAGGTCCGGCTTTTTGGGAAAAGCCGGCTTAGGCCAAGCAGTTTTGGCAGGGCCACGGAGGGAGAGGGGAAACTCCTCCGGCAAGCCAATTGAAGGGATCCGTCCGAATTAAGGATTTTTGGTCCACAAATGCCGACATGCGCATGTTCGTTCATAAAATCATAACAAATGTCAAGGGTGTTCTCTTCAATCAGTGTGTCGGGGTTCAGAAATAGAACATATTTACCCGTGGCTTCCCGCAAAGCCTGATTATTCGCTCGCCCGAAACCAAGATTCTTATCGTTCCCGATAAAGCGGACATCGGGAAATTCGCGCTGTACCATACCCGGTGTTCCATCAATGGAATGATTGTCCACGACAAAAATTTCAATATTCCGGTTCCCGGCTGATTTTTGCACGGAATGTATACAATGCTGTAAAAAAGTTTTTACGTTGTAGCTGACAATGATAACGGAAATATCAGGATTTATTATCATTATTTGGAAGTGGTTTAATTTTTCCCATCAGGTTCATAAAGACAAGCCGCCAGACCATCCAGACGGCTTCGTACACGATATTTTTGGACATTTTTGATTGACCGACGGTACGGTCGATAAATACGATCGAATGTTCATGACAGTGAAACCCCGCTTTCCAGGCGCGGTAATTCATTTCGATCTGAAAGGAATATCCGTGCGACTTGACGGCATCCAGATCGATCGTGGACAGCACACGACGATTCCAGCATTTAAAACCCGCGGTGCCGTCCTTGATCGGCAAGCCGGTAACAAGATGTGTATATACATTGGCACCCTTACTGAGAATAAGGCGGCGCAGAGGCCAGTTAACAACATTTATACCGGTTACATATCTGGAACCGACAACCCAGTCGTGCTCGTCTGCAAGTTCAAAAAGCGGTATCAGGTCTTTGGGATTATGAGAAAAATCCGCATCCATTTGCGCGATCTGCTCATAACCGTTCTCCAGTCCGTATTTGAACCCCAAAATATATGCCGTACCCAGACCCAGCTTGCCTTCGCGTTCGATCAGCTTCAGGTTTGGCATTTCGGGCTGAAAAGATTTCAGAACTTCACCGGTCCCATCCGGCGAATTGTCATCGATGAACAGGATATCCAGGTCCGGAATATTCAGCGACTGGATCTTGCTGACCAGCTTGCTGATATTTGCAATTTCATTGTAGGTTGGAATAATAACAAGTTTTTTCATATAGGGAACCTTTATTTTTTGTCTACGCCGAAAGGATAGATCACGGTACGGATCGTTTGACCCATACGCAATGTATTAATAGCGTCATTGATTTGTTCCAGGCTAAAACGTTTAGTTATCATTCCTTCAATGGTAATTTTACCGTCATCCAGCAGATGTACGATCTCGGGTATTTTCCTCCTTGGCGCACCTGCCGCCCCGATCAGTGAGATCTCGTTCTCAATGATCCTGCCGGCAAGAAAAGGAAGTGCATTGTCCGTAAAACCGCTAAGGACCAATCTCCCTCCTTTTTTAAGAACATTCATTGATTGCATGAGTGTCCGTGGCGCACCGATCGTTTCGATCACGATATCCGGCCGCCCACCCACCATATCGATCACACCCTCTTCGCAAATGTTCGCCTTATTGGAATTCAGGATGCCATCAGCACCAAAGATTTTGGCTTTTTCGAGCTTCCAGTCGAAAATATCGACCATATAAACGGTGGCACCGCGCAGTTTTGCCATCTGAAGAATGCTCAAACCAAAACCGCCACAACCAAAGATCACGACCTTTTCGCCTTCACGGATATTGATACGGTCAAATGCAAGATGATACGCGCCCACCAACAGATTGGATATCAGACTTCCCGCCTCGAAACTATATTCATAGGGAAGCTGGTAGGGATGAAAATCGGGGACAACGATATATTCCGCAAAGCCGCCCTGGCGATCTATACCAATATGTGTGACCGATTCGCAATAGGTTTCATTCCATGATCTGCAGGCCGGACATTCATTACAGGTAATACTAGCCGGGAGGATCACGCGATTGCCCACTTTAAATTTTTTGACCTCTTTCCCTATGCTTTCTACCGTGCCGGCAATTTCATGACCAAGCACGACAGGAGGCTTCATGTTCGGCGCCATTCCCTGGTCGATGAACTGCATATCCGTATGGCAGATAGAGCAGGTTTGTATGGCTATGCGAACATCATGATCACCGAGATCCGGCTTGGGTATGTTCTCAATAGTCAGCGGGTCATAAGAATGATGAAAAACAGCAGCGCGCATGGTTTCCTTTCAAGGGTTACAACGTTAAATATAATTGATTTTTTGCTCGATAACAAAGAGAATGCCCGATTAAAGACAATGATCCACCTGCAAACGAAGCAGTGATAAAAGCTTTCATACTGCAAAAATATTCCCTATTTTTATAAAAGATCGCAAATCGACCCGGAACACAACGTAAAGGGAAAATGGAATGGAAAACAAACTTATTCTTATTGTCGAGGATGATAGAATAAGTTTACAGTATATGTTGGAAATTTTACGCGAAGAAAGAGCCGGGATCTTGTCTGCGCACACCGGAAAAGAAGCGCTTGAACAGTGCCGCAAACATCCTGAGATCGACCTTGTTCTGATGGATGTCAGGATGCCCGAAATGAGCGGTATGGAAGCAACACGTGCCATCAAGGCGATCCGCCCCGACCTTCCAATTATTGCACAGACCGCATATGCTTTCAACGAGGAGCGCATTTCGATCCTACAGGCCGGGTTTGATGATTATATTTCAAAACCATTGCGCAAAGAAGATCTGATTGCCCTGATCAAGAAGTACATTTGACCTCCGGAACGCCGATATATAAATAATTTGAAGGGATCTCCATTTGCCCCCGGGAACAAAAACGGGAAATATGTGTTCTGTGAGAATAAAGAAAAGAGTTGCCCATGACGTCATATATGATACGATCGAAGCGGCTTAAAGGTTTTCTTGCAATACTTTTATTAAGCGCTTCTCTCATTTTTGGAGAAAGCATGAAAGAGAAAAATGATATCAATCCCCTGACACCGCAGGAAAAGTACATTATCGAAGACAAGGGAACGGAAGCGCCGTTCAGCGGCGCGCTGTTGAACGAGAAGCGCCCGGGGACCTATGTGTGCCGGCGCTGTGGAGAACCCCTTTGCCGCTCAGTGGATAAATTCGATTCCGGTTGTGGATGGCCAAGTTTCGATGACGAGATCCCGGGTAAGGTACGCCGTGTCCCCGATGCGGATGGGCGGCGTACGGAGATCGTTTGTTCCAATTGCAATGCGCATCTTGGACATGTATTCAAAAATGAAGGTTTCACATCAAAGAATACCAGACATTGTGTGAACTCCGTGTCTATGCAATTTATACCGAATTCAGAACGAACATCCGCTGAAGCGATTTTTGCCGGTGGTTGTTTCTGGGGCGTGGAATATTTCATGCAACAGATCCATGGAGTAAGCTCTGTGATTTCGGGTTATACCGGCGGCCGAACGAAGAATCCGACCTATCCGGAAGTAAGCAGGGGGAATACCGGTCATTATGAAGCTGTACGGATCAGCTATGATCCGCGAGTTGTAGATTATGAAACACTTGCCAGGACATTTTTTGAGATCCATGATCCGACGCAGAAAAACGGACAAGGGCCCGATATCGGAAAACAATATTGTTCCGCCGTTTTTTATATGGATGAAGAACAACAGGCAAGCATCGAAAAACTAATATCACAATTAAAAACAAAGGGTTATAAAGTTGCCACCCGTCTTTTACCCGCTGCGGAATTTTTTCCTGCGGAAGATTATCACCAGGATTACTATGCACGGAAAGGAACGCCACCCTACTGTCATTCGAGAGTCACACGTTTTTAAGGAATCTTCCCTTCGCACATCCGCTTTATCGTTTTGTTTCCGGTGATTTATTCTTACATTTCGAGGTAAAAAGTCAATGAGGTCAAGGTGAAAAACAAATTTTCCATTTTTATGATATCTTTCTTTCTCTTTCCCATATCCTTCCTTTGGGCGCAGGTTCCGGATGTGCGGGTGCTGATCATGTATACACAGGAAAAGATCGAACTGGCGAGCGACTCCAGAATATCCATTGTTAACCAGGAAAATAAACGCGAACAAATGCGCGGGAAAAACACCTTTATCATCGAAAGAACGGGTGAAATACTGATCTTGAAAAATGAAAGCAATAAGGAATTGCTGCGAGGCAGCAGTCTGTCGATCACGAATAACGAAAAGAACAAACCCATCGAGATCAGTCAGGTCCCTTACGGCATAGGATGGTGGTGGGAGGGAACAGAAGACCGCGCCTACCTTGGTGACCTTGTTTTCCACATCAATACTGCCGGTTTCATTGACGTTATAAACCGGCTTGATCTGGAGACCTACCTTTATGGGGTTGTTCCATCAGAAATAGGTGTCACTTCGCCCCTGGAGGCGCTGAAAGCACAGGCGGTCTGCGCAAGATCGGAAGCAATGATAGGCCTGGAGACCGGAAAATATGCCGGACCGCACTACGATTTAACGTCCGATGTAATGTGCCAGGTTTACAGCGGTATACGGAATGCCAATGATGCGGTAAGAAGTGCAGTTGATGGAACGAGAGGCGAAGTGCTTACATGCGGTGATACGATCATCAGCGCATATTATGCATCCAATTGCGGGGGGCACACGGAAAGCATCGAATACGTCTGGCCCGACAGATCAGAACCTAAGACGTACTGGAGCGGAAAACGGGATATGGATATGTCCTGTACGATGGATCTTACACAGGCAGACGATATCCGCACATGGGTAGAAGATGCCCCCGACGCTTGGTGTAAGCCAAGTAGCAGCACCCCGGAATGGAGCAGAGAAAATTACCGCTGGAAACGCAGCTTCTCACCTGATGTTTTGACAATCGCTTTGGCCAAGGAGCACAAGGACCTGGGACGCGTCTATGATATTATTCCATTGGAACGTGGCGTTTCCGGTAGAATTTATGATATCCTTTTCGTTGGCGATAAGGGATATTGCCGTGTTCAGGGAGAACTGAATATTCGCCGACTGTGGGATCCACCCTTAAAAAGCTCCTGCTTTGTTGTTGATAAGATCGGCCCCGTATCAGAACCGGTAAGCTTTATCCTAAGCGGTGCGGGATGGGGCCATGGCGTCGGTATGTGCCAGACGGGCGCGATCGCAATGGCCGGTGCCGGTCGTAAATATTCGGACATCTTATCCCATTATTTTAAGGATACGCACATTCAACGCAAATACAGATAAATATTTACCGTGATATTTCTACAACCATTGTTGCTATTGCTGGGTGTACTTATAAGCGTTCCGTTTATAATTCATCTTATCGGGGAAAGAAAATACCGCCCTTTTGCATTCAGTTCCCTGAAATTTCTTCGCGAGATCGAGCGCGATTCGCTTCAGAAACTCAAACTCCGCCAATGGCTGATTTTACTTTCGCGTGCGTTATGGATCGCAATGCTGGTCTTTGCTTTGGCAGCACCCTTTTTTACGTCCGAGAGCGCATCCCCCGAACCCGGGATCGTGTTGATCGACGAGAGCTACAGCACACGCAATCATGAACTGTTCCTGACCGCAAAAAACGATATAGCGAGCGAATTCAATTACTGGGAGTATGTTTTCTTTAACGAGAATACAAACATGGACACACTTCGCCGGGCGATTCGGGAAGCGATCGCACTGAAGCGAATGCGTTTGCCCGCCATCATCTTGTTAAGCGACTATCAGGACAATACCATGACCCGGGACATTCTGAAAATAACAGAAGAATTTGCGGCACATATTATTCATATACCGGTTCTCAGGGAGCATGACAATACTGCCGTTCGGCAGGTGCGTATCTTAGACGACCCGCAAACCAGTGACGACTTTTTAACGCTTTCGATTTCTGTATCAACAAATGAAAAAAACAAAGAACCCGATATTGCTCAGATTTATGTGAACGGGCGATCTGCGGGCAGGGTTGCGCTTTCATCCGATGGATACGGCACCTTCAGATTCGGTCCCGGCGATACGGAATATACCCGTGTTGTTGTCCGCACTCCGGAGGATGATTATCCCGATGATAATGTGCGTTACCTGACCACAAAGACGCCTCAGAACATTGATCTGCTTTGCATTTGTGAAGATCCGCTGTCGGGATACCACCTGAACGCGTTTAGGGCAATTGAACATATAACACTGCACACGACCACCCCTGACGCACTACCCGCGCTGTATTTGCAGAATTATGATTTGATATGGATTTCCGGACTTTATGATATCCCCTTACAGCAACGGGAATCCCTGTTGCGATTTGCCGAGAACCGACCGCTTGTCATTACTGCCGGCACCGACGCCCAAAATACCGGTCAATGGGAAGATCTGATCGGAAACATCCAGCATGTTGATCTGCGTCCGGGATTTCAGACCGTTTCCGGAATGGATGGCTCCGTTGCTTTCACCGGCTTCAATCCTAATGCCTTCCGGATCACACAATATTACACGGGTACTTTAAAGGAACTGAGACCTCTTTGGGAAATGAAAAACGGAGACATCCTGCTGGGAAAGGGAAAAGAAAATGTGTATATACTTCTGTCGCCATTTTTATTTGACTGGAATGAAATGGGGCTTAGTGCGTTGTTTACGCGCGCACTGAACCGCCTTGTTTCTTCTGCGGTCCATAGCGGGCGTACGCAATATTATACCGGTGAGGCTATTTCTCTGCCAAGACCACAATATACCGTCACAACTCCCGGTGGTGAGCGGCATCACGTGCGGGGTGATTTTACGGATACGCAGACCCCCGGATTCTATGTTATGGAGTCCGATGATATGTATCATGAACTGGCAATAAATATTCCCGGAGAAGAAATGGTACAAACCTCCCTTATTCCGGATAGCGGCGCCGTGTTTATTTGGAATGAATCTCACATAGAAGATATCCGGCGAGCCGCAAAAGGCCGGAACGCCCAAAACCTCTTTTTGATGTTAGCAGCCGCATTTCTCATGTTGGAAATGATTCTTTTACGGAAAGGAGAGCAAACAAACTGATACATGAACAAATAAAAAAGGGACCCGAACGTGCGATCCTTTGCGCGGTATCGCCGCCCGGACAAGCGGAAGAAACAGAATACTCTGTCCAGGAACTGGGACGGCTTGCCGATACGGCCGGGGCGGAGGTTGTGGATACGCTGATCCAACAGCGTGAAGCGATCCATCCGGTACACTACCTTGGGAAGGGGAAACTTGAAACATTAAAGCTGCTTGCGGACGAAACGGAAGTGGATGTGATCATTTTTGATGACGAACTTACGCCCTCTCAACAAAAGAATATCGAACGCTTATTTCCCGAACAAAAGATCATTGACCGGTCAGCTCTTATTCTTGACATTTTCACACTGCATGCCAAAACGCGAGAGGCAAAAACACAGGTCATGTTGGCGGAAGCTGAATATCACTTACCACGCCTTACCCGACAATGGACGCATCTTAGCCGTCAGACAGGCGGTATCGGGGCACGCAGGGGGCCGGGAGAAACTCAGATCGAGATCGACAGGCGATTGTTGCGGGAACAGATCAAGCGGCTGAAACAAGACCTGGAAAAAATATCCGTCCAGCTGGACACAAAACGCAAGTCGCGCTCAAAGCGGTTCAATGTGGCTTTGGTCGGCTATACCAATGCCGGCAAATCTACCTTGATGAACCATCTTGCCGGTTCACATGTTGAAGTGGAAGACCAGCTGTTCAAAACATTGGACACTACGGTCCGGCGCGTGCAGCTGGATAAGAGCCACACAATCTATTTGAGCGACACGGTTGGTTTTATCAGAAAGCTCCCGCATCAACTCGTGGCCTCATTCCGGAGCACATTGCGTGAAGCGGAAAGCGCGGATCTCTTACTAAAAGTGATCGATATTTCCGATGAGAATTTTCGCGAACATATTAAAACCATTGATGCGGTTCTGGAAGAATTCAATATTCCCGGGGAACGTTTTATTTCGGTTTTCAATAAGACCGACGTATTGGAAAGTGCCGAACATGTGCGTGTTGTAAAGCAGCATTATCCGGGAGCAATCTGTATTTCCGCAGCACGTGGCATCGGTATAAAAAATTTGCTGGATGCCATCCGCGAGCGTATCGATGATAGCACCTACGTACATCATTTCTATGTTGAACCGCAGGAAGGCAAACTCATTGCCGATCTCCATCGCTTCGGTGAAATACTGGAAAGCCGTTTTATTGAGGACAAAATACTTTTCAAAGTGTTCCTTGATACTTCCGTATATGAAAGTCTCAAGAAAAAGTATCATTTATAAAAAATGTTGGTTTATTTGAAAAAAGGAGATAAGCCATGAAAACGCTCATTTTTATTTTACTGGCATGCACACAGCTCTTTGGTGCAAGCGGCAGTCCTTCCGCAACATTATTGGTACGCTGCGACGATATCGGCATGTGTCACGCCGTAAATGAAGCTGCCCTGGAGCTTGCCGAAACGGGAATCCCGCTGAATTATTCGATCATGTTCGTATGTCCCTGGTATCAGGAAGCGGTTGAGATGCTCAAAGATTATGAGAACATCTGTTTCGGCATTCACCTGACCATCAACAGTGAGTGGAAAAATTTCCGCTGGGGTCCATGTTCCGTAAACGATGATGTTTCCACTCTGGTGGATGAAAACGGTTACTTCTTTCCGCGAATGGACCTTTTTTATGCCGCGAATCCTTCACTGGAACAAATAGAGTCCGAACTGCGGGCGCAGATCGGACGTGCATTACGCAGCGGACTGGATGTGCGTTACGTTGATACGCACATGTCAAGCCTCGATCAGCGAAAAGATATCCGCGATATTGTTATTCGCCTGGCCGCAGAATACGGTCTTATTTATGCTTATGATATACCGGACCATATAATGACAGGCATCTATTCGCAGCCGCCCGAAGAGAAACAGCAACATCTTTTAAAACAATTGAAGAATATCAATCGGCAGGGGATCAATCTGATCATATCGCATTTGGGTAAGACCGGGCCGGAAATGGATGCGCTGATCGATATGAATCCAAGCGGGCCGGCGAATATGAGCCGTCACCGCGAAGCCGAACTGCACGCACTCCGCTCGGAAGAATTTCGAAATAGTGTAGCGAAGAACAAGATCACTCTTAGCACCTACGCCCGCGAATATGAGAAAAAGAAGGATATGAAATGAACCAATCAATACTCGAAATATTCGGTTATGTGGCTTCGGCGATCGTCGCGTTATCGCTGATGATGAAAAATATTCGTCGCCTCCGGTGGTGGAATCTCTTCGGTGCTTCCGCCTTTTCTCTTTACGGAGCACTGATAGGCGCTTGGCCCGTGTTTGCAATGAACGCATTTATCGCCATTGCGGATATTTATTATTTGATCCAGATGAGCCGGGAAAAAGAATACTTCGACGTGATGGAAGTGAATGTACATCATTCGGATTTCATTAAACGCTTCTTAGCATATTATATGGATGATATTAAAAAATTCTTTCCCGATTTTCATCTTGATCCGGCAGTCGAATACCGCGCGTGTCTGGGATTGCGCGATGCCCGCCCGGTGAGCCTGATCGTTTTCCGGTCTTTGTCGGAAAAAGAAATGCTGGTTGAACTGGATTATGCAATACCTCAATACCGGGATCAAAAAACAGGAAAATTTATCTATCGCGAAGGTATAAAACGCCTGGGTCTCAACAAGGTCAGCTTCATCAGCAGAACCGCAAATGAAGCGCATATGCGTTATCTTCTTGCGCTGGGATTTATCAAGAGCGATGAACGGGATGGCATTGTTCTATTCAGAAAAGAAGGGTAGGACAATAATAATAGCGGAATATGTTTATTTCCCGCGGAAATTTCGGATGATATCCAAATATTTGGGTACCACAAAGGTATCCACAATATCTTCCCATGAGCGGAAAATGGTTTTTTGTGCCATGTCTCCCGCCTGACGAAGCAGATCCCGGTCTTTTGCAACGTGAAGCATGACGGAAGCAAGGTCTTCAGATGTGTTTTCACAGAGGAAGCCGTTCTTGCCGTCGATGATGCCTTCAGCTGCATTACTGCCTCTTACGATCACAGAGGGTGTTCCCAGAGCAGCCGCCTCTCGCGTTACAACAGGTGCATTGTCATAAACGGATGGAAAAATGAAGAGGTCTGCCCGTGCATAGAGACCCTTCAATTCATTCCGGTCGAGGACCATCCCGGTAAAACGTACGCGGTCTTCCATATGAAAGGAAGCGACCAAATCCATAAACTCATCTTTTGATTTTCCTTCTCCGACCAAGATCATTTTAAAATCAAGTTTTGCTTCCTTTAATGCCTTGAGTGCATGAATGATCATTGCAATGTTCTTTTGGCGGATCATCTGACCAACGAAGAGAAAGACAAGATCATCGGGACGAAGATCATACTTTACCTCAGAGTGTGCAAGCAATTCGTTGAGGTTTTCGGGAATACTGAAATCGGCACCATTGGGGACAACATCGACAGAACCTTTATAGCCATATGAAAGCAACGTTTCTTTTGTGCTTTCGTTTACCGCCCACACTGCGTCGGCATAATTAAAAAAGTCAACGACCAAATGGGTCATGATCCAGGAAATAACATCTGAACGGGTTAGTTCTTTAAAATCGTCGTAAAATTTTGAATGAAATGTCGCTACCAAAGGAACGTTCTTGTTGCGGGCGTACTGAAGAGCGATATTGCCGGCACTGAAAGGACTTTGGGCATGCGCAAGATCAACGTTCAGGCTGTAGAGCTTTTTCCAGAGCTTGGGATTATGCGGACTCACGCCCATGCGATACGGTTTACGCAGTACGAGGGGAATGGAGGGATATCGCAGAACAGGAAATATTTCATCATCAACATGACCCGGGAACTCCGGTGTTACCACATAGGCCTTTCCGTATTTTTTTTTGATCCAGTAGGCGTAATTTTTGGTTACGCTGGCAACTCCGTCCATGACCGGATAGAATGATTCATTGAATTGAATAACACTCAGATTATCCATTCCGATTCCTTTTTACTTTTACACGTTTTCATAAATTTCTTCATGATCTGATTTGTTCCCGACTGCGCTCGAAGCATATTTTAAATATGGGATAAGAATGTCGTTTTTCGGTGTTTCCGTGCCATCATAGGTGATGGTAAGAACAGGTATCCCGGTTATCTCTTCAATATCTTTGCACATTGCCTCAGTGATCAGAGAAGGACAACAGAACGCAGGATTGGCTTGGATGAAAAGGGAAATATCCGGATGCTCTTTGACGATCCGGAAGATCTTCAGGATATTTTCATAACTTTCCCCCTCCTGTTCCACGCGGATATTAAATTGCCCCAACTCCTTTACCGCATCGGGATTCCGCGCGGACAGCGGGGTCCCCACGTACTTACTGAAATAACTTTGATAGCGACTTTCCATAAGCTGCATGGCTGCAAGCAGGGACCTGTAAATGACAAGTCCGGACAAATACAACTCTCGTATCCATTTTTTGAAGTGTGCGCCAACAATGATCTTTGCATAATCGTTATAGGGTGTTACGACCACCTCACCCCCCGCATCCTCAATAACATGAATGAGATCCTGGTTCATGACCTCGTTGTCGCGCACGTAAAGATCACCGAATATGGCGACCTTGGGACGCTTGGTTTTATTAATTCTAATGGCATCAAGTTTTTCAATGCTTATTTTAACCGCATCCATATAACGCATATTGCCCAGGAAGGCGGATTCCAGAACATCCCGGCATTCTTTCAGGACGCGGTCGGTCTCCCCCTTGTTTATTTCATACGGGCGGATCATACAACCGATCTTTTTCAAATTGCCGCCGAACATATAGGCAAAATATGTTTTAACGGAAACGATCGGGCTAAAATCCACCATGGCAATATTGCCGTTATAGACACCGGCGTGCTCCATTCCCGGTGTTTCATTGATCAGCGTTTTAATATAGGAAGAATACATGGGGATATTACATGCCCATCCTCCCCGCACCATCCAAAGTCGTGTTTTGGCGGGATTGAGATCGTATTTTTTAATGTATTCGATAAATTCGTGGGCAATGGCGTTAACCGGAATACACTGGCCGGTATTCATTTTCATGCTTTCTGCGATCAGACGGGGGGTTTCTTCAAGGACCCGCGCATCCACGCCGGCGGCACGAAGATTGGCCGCTACCAGCGGGATGACCAAGGGGTCCCAGTTGGGAAGCAGTAACGTTTTTCCTTTGATATCATTCTCAAAAGACGGCGCAACAGGAAGGGTCCTGCACGATATTTTCCCGTTGCTCTTCAGGTGATTTCTGAAAGCCCTTACCCCCGCTTCGATACGCGTTTCATAGCCAACGTTGGAATCATGCTCGTCAAGCTGCAGTATCAGATACGGTTTTCCGGCAGTATCCATCAGGCGTTTGAAATATTCAAGCGCAAAGGAATCCGGAGCACACTTAAAGGACGTAATAAAAACCGGATAAAGCCCCGGCGTTCGTATGCAAAGATTTGCAGCCTCCATGATAGCGGCAGGATAGGCCCAATGGATCAGATCCAGAAGGTTTTCCATGTCCGTGTCTTTCTCCGCAACCGGAAGGGAATCCATGAAGTAACACGGCACACCCAGCTGCGCGAAATAAGAAGGTATGCCATTATTCATATTGTCGGGAAGCACGGTATAGGGTCTGCCGAGAAGCGCCACTGCAATCTCATCGTCCCCGGGTGGTGTATATATTTCTTTCATCCCGCTTTTGATGTTCCGGTAATACGATTGTGCTTCATCATAGGCACGATTGACGGACACGGGGGTGACGGTGTCCGGGAAGGCTTTTTGTATGGCATTGAATAGTTCGGCCTTTGTATAAAGGGGATTATGACGATGATTAATAAGCGGGCGTAAGCTTTTTATTTGCCTTCCATCCGGTTTCATCAGGGATGTGATTACCGTACTGAATTGCGTATAATAACAATATTTACGCAAACGTTTCGGGTTGTCGGGGTCTTTTTCGCCCTCAAGGTGAATAGGTAAAAAAAGCACATCGCAATTTTCGGCCAGCGACCGCACGTGGCCGTGAAAAGCGGTCATGGGCGCACAGAATTCGGCCCCCGTGCAGGATTTACCGATCCGAAGAATATCTTTTTCATTTTCGGATGTGATGACCCTAAACCCAAGGGAATGAAAGAACGTCCTCCAAAAAGGCATTTCCTCAAGTATTTGAAGTCCCGCCGGAATGCCGATACAGGCAAGGGGTTTTGCGATTGCCGGTTTGGGTGTTTTACTAAAAACGGACTGCCGCATTTGCTTCAACGGGGGAACGATCTCTTTCCGGACAAAATGTTTGGTTTCGTAATCCCTCCCACAGAGGAAACCATACGCGACGTCCTCGTTTTGTACATGTGCTATGCGTATCCTGCAATGATTAAGACACAGCTCACATGTTTCGGTCCGAACCGGGATGTGTTCATTATAAATATTTATTCCCCTGAAACTGCTTTTACCTTTATGTTCTTCCAGGGCCGTGATCGCCGCACCCAGGGCTCCTGTAAGATGGCAGTATTTTGAAACATACACGGGCTGTTGCAGTTTTTGCTCGAAAGCAGCAACAAGTGCCTTGTTCTTTGCCGTGGCACCCTGAAAGCAGATCCGATTGCCAATGCTGCCACCGGAAGCGACTTTTTGCAGATAATTTTCACGTACCGAAAAGAGAACGGCAGCAAGGATCTCGTTGACCGAATAGTTCTTATTCAGATAATGATTGATATCGCGTTCCATGAAAACCGTACAGCGATCGCTTGCGAGCGGCGCGCGGGCGCCGGTGGCATATTCCGCAAATTTGCCTAAAGGCACATCCAGTTTTTGTGCCTGTTCCTCAATGAAACTTCCCGTACCGGCCGCACACACGGTATTCATTTTTGAAAATGTGACAACACCCTTTCGTAAGGTTGTGAATTTGGCATCCTGCCCCCCGATCTCGATAATGGTATCGATCTCAGGATCCAGCTCTATGGCTGCCCGTGCATGGGCGGATATCTCATCCAGAATACAATCCGCAGCTATGATCTTACCGATGAACTTGCGGCCGGAGCCAGTTGTTGCGACCGCCTTAAAAAATAATTTATTTCCGTTTTGTTGTAAAAATCTGACTGCAGCTTCAAAAATTCCCTGAACCGCAATGATCGGCCTCCCGGCGGTACGCGTGTAAAATCCGGCGATCGGGCGTTTTTCTTTATCAATGATGATCGCCTTACTTGAAGTGGAGCCGATATCAATGCCCATATATATATCCTTCAGGTCGGCGGTTTCGGATTTCCGATAAAGATCGCATTCGATGATGCCCGCACCGCCGGAAACTTTCATATCCCGGTGTACAATCCCATTGAAATCCGGATAATTGCTTAGGGTTACCACGAGGGGTGGATAGAAATATTCTTTTTCTGTAAAGCCGGGTCGCTGCAGGAATAGATCTTGCGCAGGTATATTTTCTTCTATCAGGAGTTGAACCACACCGATCGCAGCAAGAATATGTGAATTATCAGGTACCTGTATTTCCTGTCCGCTTATCCGTCGAAGATGTTTCAGCACAGCCCCGTTCAGCGAGACCCCGCCGCTGAAGACCACAGGAGAAAGACCTTTATCCTTAAGATCGAGGGTATCTGCAATATTATTGGCAAGCCCAAGGCAGAGACCGTCACAAATTTCTTCCAGCGAATACCCTTCCTGCTGGCGGTGAATAATATCGGTTTTAGCAAAGACCGAACAGCGGGATGCGATCCCGGGTGTTTCGCCCCTATTTGAAAGAGCAAGCCTGCTTAGTTCAGCGCTGTCTTTCAGGCTCATTCGTTTTGCCTGCTGGTCAAGAAATCCACCCGTCCCCGCCGCACAGGAGGTATTTGTACGCAAACCTCGATAATTTCCGTTTTTATCGAAACGTATTAAAACGAATTTTTCTCCGCCCACATGCAGAATAGAAGCCAGATAGGGAAAGCGCGATTTACATCCGGCAATAATGGCAACGTGCGAGTCATATTCACGCGCACCCGAGAGGACCTTCGGCGTTCCGCTTGTTCTTGCCGCCGCCGCAATACGGCTAAGATCAAAAGAAGACAGGATGTTATAAAGGCATTCAGCCGGCTTACCAAGATGCGGACGATAAATATGCTCGACCAGTTCGCCCGTTCTGTCGATACATACCACCGAGACAGCGACCGCTCCGGCATCCATGCCGAGAAACAGCGACCGATCTCCATGCGTTTTGTTATTCGATGTTTTTTTAAAAGACGTCAAGCACTTATCTCCGTTTTTTTACTCATGGTGCCCGGAACATTCCTCATGTCCCGGGATCGCCAATATCCGGTACAAGATATTTTTAAGAATATCCATGCTTGTTTTGGCGTATTCTTTATTAACGGACATGAATATATTTTCAAGATCGGTGGACTTCCGGGGTGCAGCAGCTTTATTAGCGGAAGTTTTCTTAAGGCGGGAGAGCATCTGCCAGGCTGTGTTCTTGTTTACTTTTATTTCTACCGCAAGCTGGCGCGCGGAGAGCCTGTTGTTATTCTCAAAGAGCAAAATCAGTGCGCGGAACCATTTTTGTAAGGGAATGCGGGTATTGTGAAAGGGCGTATTGACCGTGGCCGAAAAGGAAATATTGCAGGCATTACAGTGATGGCGCAATTCCCGTTTTAAACGGGAAACACGCCGTGACCCGCAATGCGGACAAACAGGGGTTTTCCCCCAGCGCAATGTTTCAAGGAAGCGCAGGGAGGCCTCGTTTCCCGAAAATATTTTTTTGATCTCTCCCGGATCGAACTGTTTTCCCATAGCGCTAATATACGTCATCCCGATACGGGATTCAACGGAATTCTACCAAATAATGGGACAATATCCCAAAGCGTGCGATTAAGCGATAAGCGGATATTACTTTATAAATCCTTCTTGAGGAGGGGCTAGAAAATGATCTCCAAAGCAAGTTCGGCAATGGTATGTTCGGAAAAACCGGGAGAGAACCATTCGGAGATCCATTGTTTTTCAATATCGAGGATCAAACGGTTCTTTTGGTAAAAATTCCATGCTATCCCCCCAATAACAGCCTGGGTTTTCGTCTGTGATTCGATGTAAGGCCCGTATGTGGGGGTAGCTCTTACCATTTTATTGTTAAAATGATCGTATCTTCCAAATACGGTCAAGGGAATACAGGGCAGGGCAAGTTCGGCAAAAAACGAATATCCGTCATTAGGCCCCAAATACCATCCACCGTGAAGCCCTTGTCCCGTGTAACATTGCGCGGAAACGGTTGAGAAAGCGGTTTCATGCGAAACATAAAAAAGGTGCATTCTAAAGATCGTATTGAGGGTATCGTTCCCCTTGCCGTCGGCGAATGCGTATGAGAACTGCAGTCCCGGCACCCGTTCCGGCAGCGGCCGCAGCGTCAGGCGCCCCTCGATGGTCTTGTTGTTATTCATTTCAAGCGCGCTGTATCCGCCGCCGTTATAAATACCAAAACTGATCGACCCGTATTTTCCCGGCATTGCGCTGTCGACCTTCTTTTGAGTTTCTTTATCCAGCTCGCCACCAAGCAGCACATCAATACTGACCCCAAAATCCGCAGAAGAGGCAACACCGAACTTATTCAGAAACATTTCTCCCTGAACGCGGTAGGTGTTGATCTTTTGTTCGTATTCGACCCAGGGTTGAGGGACCAATCCCACCGCAAGCGAGGGTTTTGAAAAGATGAAAAATTCAGGAAGAGCCATCCTAAGATAGCAATATTTGAAACGCAGTTCAACATTTCCGGCGTCCTCGCCCTCCCTGTCAATAGTGATATCCTGTGTATAACGGACGGAAAAGACCTCATTGAGATTTTTCTTAACGGTCAGATATCCGCGCTTGAGTCCAAAAGCATTATCACCACGGCCGGGAATATATCCGCGATAAGCAAAAAACCATTGCCCGCTGATATGGACCGCGGTATCGCGGGGTTTTTCCTCGAGTGAAACATTTTCCGTTCCGGCATTTAAAATGCCGAAGCTTAATAGCAAAACAGTAACCTTCAAAGCGATATTTAAATAGTTCACCCCAGATCCTTATTTAATTAAAGCATATGGCCAATAAAAGTTGATAAAATATAGGTAGAATATAAATAAAACACAAGATGATATGCCTGCAGGAAGATGGTTCTTGCTGTGGAAAGTTCCGAAAGACCAAGATGAGAAAAGGGCGGGTGGTATTCCCGTCTCTTAGTCTTCCAAATTCAATACCTTGCCCATAAAAAAGATCGTGCCGCTTTCCTTTTCGCGGATGGCGAAAAGGAATGGACGGTTCGCAATGAACCTTGGATAATTCGGAGTGGAAGTTCTATCCATCTCCACCGCTGTTACTGCCGCGGCTTCGGTACCTTCCTCGTTGACCTCAATAAAGGTCTTGTGAAGCACCTTGCTGATATAAAGACCGCCCCGGGAATTGATGCCGGTAAAATCCGCATTGTACGCAAAAGCGGGACCCATGCCGAGCGCGATCAGAACGTCATTCAGTGTTTCTTCATATTCAAACGTGAAACGCGGCAAGCGGACTTCGACAGGCGTTTTTTCCGCACTAAGAGAATCCATCCAGGATCCCCATTTGCTTTGGGTGATAGCGGCAATAAAGTCATTGATATCCGTCCCCGAAGCCGGCAGGATCAGCGTCATGCTGTATTTTTCATCGCCGTAGGGCAGATCCACGATCTGCAGTTCATGGTTTTGGTAGTAATAAAATTCCGCTATCTGCCACATCATATGGGCCGTTTCCGTGCCGCCGTCGTAGCGGTAAAACGGCCATTCGGTGGTCATGTCCGGGTCGAATTCCCAGGTCCATGCCGCCTTGAAATACAGCGCGTTGATCAGGTACATGACCGCATCGGGAGGGATATCCTCGATAATGCTCTCGATCTTTTCATGAGTCTTGTCGCTGACCCAGCGATTGATCGTCGTGACGCTTGCGGGATCCCCGAAATCCAGGGTGTTGCTTTCCGCATTATAATAGTCCCGGTTGACGGCGGTAAAGGCGGAGTCCACACAGAAGTTTTCATCCGCCCAGATGGAATTCGCAATGGCCAGGGTCACCTTATTATCAGCCCCGATCAGATAGTCCGTCAAGTTTTTATAGGCCCGGTTGACGGCGTCCACGGACATGTCCGAAAAATCCAGGACCTCCGCCATGGCACTTTGCGTTTCGCCGCGGGCGCCGTTATAGGTCATGCTCAGCGCAGTGGAAATACTGAAGGGTGAGATCAGGATATTCTCGTTTTCCTGCAACGCATTCAGGGCCGGAAATATTTCCAACGCAAAGGTATTTCCGCGAGCAGTAACGGATTTTTCCAGGTCCGTTATTTCTATGCCCTCTTCCGGACCGCTGCAGGCCCAGAAGCTTGCCAGTAACAGGAAAATGCATGAAAAAAATGCCGTGTGTTTCATGGCGGCCTCCAATGTTTATGCTTACTGAAAATCAAATGTTATTATTTTATAAAATGTTTCAGAATTTCTAATATAATATTTTTAGAAGCCGGAAACCGGAAGCCGGAAGATAGAAATCAGAAGCGATATGTATCTGCAGTATCCCGTTTTCGGTCTACAGATCTGTTGCATCCGCCGGTCTTTTTCGCTAAATTTCATGATGTTACATGTGACCCCAATACGGAGACAGAATGAAAGAACTTCCCAAGACCTACGATCCGAAAATAGTAGAAGATAAATGGTTTTCGCACTGGCAGGATAAACGCTATTCTCATTCCGAACCGGATCCCGGGAAGCCACCTTATTGTATTATGATACCCCCGCCCAATGTAACTGGCATGCTGACGATGGGTCACATTCTGAACAACACCCTGCAGGATATCCTGGTCCGCCGCGCACGTATGCAAGGTCACGAGACCATGTGGCTGCCGGGAACGGATCATGCGGGTATTGCGACGCAGGCGCGCGTGGAAAAATTCATTCGCGAGAACGAAGGGAAGACCCGCCATGATTACGGCAGAGATGCCTTTGTTGAACGTATATGGGAATGGAAAGAAGAATACGGCGGAATGATCATTCGTCAGCTTCGAAAACTGGGGGTTTCCTGCGACTGGGAGCGCGAGCGTTTTACGCTGGATGAAGGGTTGTCCAAAGCGGTACGGGAAGTATTTGTCAGTCTTTATGAAAAAGGACTGATCTACAAGGGTAAGCGTATCATCAACTGGTGTCCCGTTTCACATACGGCACTTTCGGACGAAGAGGTGATCTACAAAGAAAGCAAGGGCCATTTATGGTATTTTCGATATCCTGTGTGTGATGAAAAAGGGCGTTATATCGTCATTGCAACAACACGCCCGGAAACCATGTTGGGCGATACGGCCGTGGCAGTCAATCCCAAAGATAAACGCTTCCGCGACCTGATCGGTAAAAAGATCCTGTTGCCCCTGGCAAACCGCAAGATCCCGGTCATTGCGGACGAGTATGTCGATATGGAATTCGGTACCGGTGCGGTAAAGATCACACCGGCGCACGACCCGAACGATTACGGGATCGGCTTGCGTCACGAACTGGAATTCATCAATATCATGCATAATGATGCCAGTATGAACGAAAACGTACCCGAGCGCTTTCGCGGCATGGATCGCTATGCCTGCAGGAAAGCGATAGTAAAAGAACTTGAAGAACTTGCCTTGCTGGAAAAGATAGAAAATTATACCCATAGTGTCGGCTACAGCGAACGCGCCCACGTTCCCATCGAGCCCCGTTTGTCCGAACAATGGTTCGTGAAAATGAAGCCCCTTGCGGAACCGGCATTGGAAGCGGTCAACAGCGGTCGCATCAAATTCAATCCTTCACGCTGGGTGAAAACCTATAACCATTGGCTGGAGAACATAAAGGACTGGTGTATCAGTCGCCAGCTGTGGTGGGGACACCGCATTCCGGTTTTCAGTTGTGATGACTGTGGCTGGGAATCCGCTTTGCGCGAAGATACGGATGTCTGTCCGGTCTGCGGAAGCAGGAATGTCAAACAGGATGAGGATGTATTGGACACCTGGTTCTCTTCCTGGCTCTGGCCGTTCTCCACACTGGGTTGGCCAGAGGAAAATCCCGATCTTGAGTATTATTATCCCACCGATGATCTGGTCACGGCACCCGACATTATCTTTTTCTGGGTGGCGCGCATGATCATGGCCGGACTTGAATTCATGGGCGATATTCCTTTTAAAAATGTTTATTTCACCGGTTTGATCCGGGACATGCAGGGCCGCAAGATGAGCAAGTCGCTGGGTAATTCCCCGGACCCGCTGGATATCATCGATCAGTACGGGGCCGACGCACTGCGTTTCGGCATGATGCTGATCGCGCCCAAGGGACATGATATTCTCTTTGATGTCAATCAGATCGAAGTCGGGCGTAATTTTATGAACAAGCTCTGGAACGCCAGCCGCTTTGTACTTATGAATATGGAGGATGGAAATACCGGCAGCGTCAAAGATCTTCATGAGCGCAACCTCGAATCAGCAGACCGTTGGATCCTGACCCGTCTTAAAGACACCATGCGTTCCGTTGATAAGAATCTTTCCCGATACCGGTTCAACGATGCCGCAAAAGATATCTATGATTTCACATGGAGCAGCTTTTGTGACTGGTATATCGAACTGATCAAACCGCGTCTTTACGGAAGCGACAAGGAAAAGAAAGAAACGGCAATAACGACAGCGGTGTATGTCTTAAGGAACATACTGAAGCTCTTGCATCCCTATGCGCCCTTCATCACTGAAGAGATATGGCAATCCCTGAAAAGCACGGATGAACCCGATATAATGGTAGCGCCATGGCCGGAAGCGAAGGATATTGCCCCGGATGCCGGAGCCGCGAAAGAGATGGACCTCCTGATGCAAACCATTACGGCGATCAGGACCATCCGTTCGGAAATGAAAGTCCCGCCGGCACAAAAAGCGAACGTTCTCATTGGTGGCGGTACGAAAGCACAGCGAGCCATCCTGATGGACCATAGTGACGACCTACAGCATCTTGCGAAAATTCGTGATCTGGATATAAGCGAAACGGTCGAACAGCCTGCTCTGTCGTCCTCTGCGGTCGTGCGCGGCATTGAGATATATGTTTCTCTGGAAGGTCTGATCGACATTAAAAAAGAGCGGGAACGTCTGGAAAAGGATATCGCCGCATACGAAGGACGGATCCGGGCGGCATTGGCCAAACTGGAAAATCCCGGTTTCATGGCACGCGCGCCGGAACAGGTTGTCGAACATGAACAAAAAAAACTTAAAGGTTACCAAGAAACGCTTTCCGTGCTGAAAGAAAACCATTCAAAATTACTGCAACATAAATAATTGTCCGGTCAACATAACATCGTCCGTATTCTACGGGTCATTTTTAAAAATGGCACAGTGAATGATTTGGACCGTTTTAATATTCGATAGAGCGAAAGGGCAGAATGACAAAAACACGACGTGAGATCATAATGAAGGGGTTTGATCCTATCGAACTTCTTGGCATCCGGGACGAAAACCTCAAGATACTGCAGGAGCATTTTAATGCCACCATCACCGCGCGCGGTGAAAGACTGATCATTGACGGATCGTTTGAGGAGGTTGAGCAGATCAATCATGTGCTGAACGAGCTGATCCATCTGATACAGAAGCGCAAGCAACTGGACCCCACGGATATCCGTACCGTGATCAATATGGAGACCGACCGGAACGAGAAGGTCTATTCCGGACCCGATGATGCCATTATTCTCTTCACACACAAGGGTATCATTAAGCCCCGTACCGCGGGACAGGAGACTTATTACCGCGCATCCCTTGAAAATGACATCACTTTTGTTACCGGACCCGCGGGAACGGGCAAGACCTATCAGGCAGTGGCTGTTGCTGTTGCGGCATTGAAGAACCATGAGATCTCACGGATCGTACTGACCCGTCCGGCCGTGGAGGCGGGCGAGCGTCTGGGTTTTCTGCCGGGAGATATGAAAGAGAAGATCGACCCCTATCTTGCACCGCTTTATGACGCCATGCGCAGTATGGTCGCACCCGAAAAGTTCAAAGCCTATATAGAACAGCATGTGATCGAGATCGTTCCGCTTGCCTATATGCGCGGACGTACGCTTGACAATGCCTATCTTATTCTGGACGAGGCGCAGAACACCACCGATCTGCAGATGAAAATGTTCCTGACCCGGATCGGTGTAAATTCCAAAGCTATCGTTACCGGAGATATTACCCAGATCGACCTTCCGAACAATCAGCGATCGGGACTCTGTACCGCGATCGAAATTTTACGCGATATCGATGGTATTGCTATCTGCCAACTGAACACCGCAGATGTTGTGCGGCATCCTCTGGTGAAGAAGATCATTGATGCGTACAGTAGGTAGTAGCCAGTAGCCAGTAGTCAGTAGTCAGTAGTCAGTAGCCAGAAGGCGGGAGACAGACGTAGTGAGATGATAAAAAATAGAGGGGGATGATATGAAAGCAAAAAGATATGAAGATCTTATTGTCTGGCAAAAATCGTTCGCATTAGTAAAAAACATTTATTCACTAACGGAAAAATTTCCAAACGAAGAAAAATATTCCATGACCAATCAGGTAAGGCGATCCTGTGTTTCGATTCCTGCAAATATTGCCGAAGGATTCGGAAGATATCACCCGAAAGAGAAAATCCGGTTTTATAATATTTCAATCGCCTCCCTGAATGAAACGGAAAATTATCTAAAATTGGCACAAGATTTAAAAATTTCAGACACAAACGCACTTCAAAAAGAATGTGTCGAAATAAGAAAAATGCTTTGTTCATATATCAAGGCAATTAGAAGTAATACGAATTAATAGATTCCGCCTTTTTTCTTCTGGCTTCCGGCTCCCGGCTTCTTGCTTCTGTTTGATTTTCTTTGAAACCACCCAAATAATCCTTATAATTGACTCTTGAAAAAAACAAAAAAAAGAAAGGAACATACATGTTAGATAAAGCAAAAGTCCAGGAAGTACTGAATAAGGTTCGTCCCTCGCTGCAGATGGATGGTGGGGATGTTGAATTGATTGCCGTACGTGAAGACAATGTCGTGGAGGTCAAACTGACCGGTGCCTGTCATGGTTGTCCCATGGCGAATATGACATTGAAAGCAGGTATAGAGCGTGTATTGAAACGCGAACTTCCGGAGGTTGCCGAAGTCGTCTCCGTTTAAATATGTCAGATTTTTATAATTCATTTGATACCGAAACGCTTGGCAAGCG
>Ga0334893_1001237_pt1 | contig 25721 bp, 23 predicted proteins | sample GraSluR3_MG_5_FD_207218 | JGI IMG/M metagenome (GOLD analysis project Ga0334893, IMG submission 207218) | Sludge microbial communities from methane-producing bioreactor in Wageningen University, Netherlands - Granular Sludge_09_05-R3 | ecosystem: Engineered > Bioreactor > Anaerobic >...
TGGGGGAAATGAGTTGCGGTTGTTGAGAGTAGCTGATGGATAATCACGTGTATGGCCATTGTATGGTCAGTGTCGTGCCCGCCTCTTCGGTGCTCGTTATACCAAGCGTTCCGCCGTGGAGTCGGGCGATCCTCTCGACTATGGTGAGTCCCAGACCGCTTCCTGCGGTTGCCCGCGCAAACTCACCCCGATACATCCGTTCGGTGATTCTGGGAAGCTCCTCGGATGATATGGGAGGGCCCAGATTGTGGACTGAAATGCGCATAGAACCATCAGATTTCTCAACCGATACGCGTATCGGCGTACCCTCGTCTCCGTAACGCATGGCATTATGTAACAGATTCGAGAGAGCCCGAAACAGAAGCTGTTCGTCACCTTCAATGAGGAAAACTTCGCTCGATGTCTCCAAGGTCTGTCTTCTCGATCGCAGAATCGGCTCCACCTGCTCATGCAACTCCTTGAGAAACCGCTCTGCATCGAATGTATCTGAGGAGATTCTGGTCTCTGGAGACTCCAGCCTCATGAGGAGCTCCAGATCGTGGATAAGCGTCTCCATTCGTGCTAATTCCCGAAGAGTCCGTTCGAATCGCGATGGATCGGAATTGAGTACACCGTCTCTCATACCCTCAAGTTGGGCTTTCACCGATGCCACAGGGGTACGAAGATCGTGTGCGATGTCCTGTGACCATTGCGACCTGACCGTCTGCTCGTGGAGCAGGTTCTTTCGCAGTGATTCGACCGAGTTCGCAATCTCGATCAATTCATCGGACCCCTCCGGTCTCACCTCCTCCGAAAGATCTCCCTCCTGCATACGTTGAAGCGCACCCGCCACATGGTCGGCAGGACGCGAGACCGTTCTCGAGAAATAGTATGCTGCTGCATAGGCTATGCAAAACGAGATCACCAGCGATCCGGCGAGGACAATCATCATAGTGTGTATAAGGGTCCTGTTCGCAGTATCGGCACCGAACGAGACATCACCAGTCGCATAATACCCAACGAGTCTTCCATCGGCATGAACCGGTTTCATCTGTGCCATCATGGATCTTCCCATGGTTCCATGAAGACCCATGCCCCGACCGGACTGCACCAATTGTCTGTTCGTATCGTAGATCGCTATTGGTCCTGTATAGGGATCTGCCTCACCGACCTCACTTCCCACGAGAAGCTCTCTTGCCGTCTCATAGGCTTGCGTATCACGAACCCGACGCCATTGATTTTCGGATTGTCTGTACCCAAAGCCAACGAGGATAGCCACCACCGTCAGCTGGATCAAAAACACAGAGAGGAATACGAGAAAGGTCTTCTTTACCAACGTCATCTCTCTCTCTTCCCAATAAAACGGTATCCGAATCCCCGCACCGTCTCGATCCATCCTTCCACCGAGAGCTTTGCTCGGATATTCTTCATATGCGTGTTGATCGCACGCTCGGACCCCTCTGCAAGGTAATCTAGGCATTGACCGAGGATCTGTTCCCTGCTCACCACCATCCCCTCGCGTTCAGCAAGAAAAGCCAGTATCTTCCACTCTGTAGCAGTGAGTCGTATGTCGACTCCATCGTGTGTACAGATATGCCGCTGTGAATCGAGCGAGAGTGTATGAGACACACCCCCTTTGGAAGATTCGAAAAGGGTCCACTCTGTCGAAGATGAGGATGCAAGGGTGCTTTGTTGCATGGTTCTCGTGAGTATTGAACGGACTCGCAAAACCAGTTCGCGCATGGAGAATGGCTTAACGACATAGTCGTCCGCTCCTATTTCGAAACCGGTGATCCGATCCGACTCCGAATTACGTGCGGTGAGAAAGAGAATCGGCGTGTCGTGCTCTTTTCTGATTCTTCGTGCAAGGTGAAAACCATCGCCATCTGGGAGCATGACATCGAGCACGATCAGATCCGGATTTCCCATTCGAGCCGCATCATACACACCTGAGATTCGATCGAAGGGCACAACCGTGTGTCCCTCCACCTCAAGATAGGAGACGATGGCCTCGAGCATTCCGCTGTTGTCTTCCACCACAAAGATCTTCGCCATGGTGTGTCCACCTCCGATACAACTCTATCGTATACTGCTATAGTCTCAAGCGGAAGAGGAATTCAAGCGAACAGTCGGTGAAGATTCGGTAAAGATACCACTCTAGCCCTTCACATCGGCAAGTTTTGGTAATCTCAGGAACAATCCTACGACGAAAGTGATACTCGACACGACAAGCAAACCGATACCCAAGCCCCAGAGGGTGCTGAAGAATCCAAGCAGCAGCGCAATGAAGACCGCAAAGAGGGTCTCTGCCTGAGACTCGACTGAAAGGGCGGAAGCGAGAGACGCCTCATCCATCCGCTCGGTCACATAGGCTATTCCCATGGGCTTTCGAAGATTCTCTATCAAGTAGATACCCAAGTAGAGGAAAATGGCGAGCAGTGGCACACCGAGCCAGTAGGCTAAGCCACTGACCACTCCGAAAGCAACCCCTATAAAGAGCATGGAGTTCAAGGGAACGGCGAGTGTGTCGAATCGTTCAGACATCTTTCCCGATGAACGAGATGCGTAGGCAGTGAGCAGGTAGAGAATCGAGTAGACGAATCCGGTTATCAAGGCAGTTCGCTGGTTATCCTGCAACGCGAGCAGAATGGGGAGAGCGATAGCGAAGTTTTTCAGAATAGGTTGCAGGTAATCCTTAAAAGCCTTGTAATACCCACTGTAGAGCGACTGATTCGCAATCGCTCTGAGTAGATCCTTGTTTCTCAGGCTTTTTGCCAGAGACCGAATAACATCGGTAAATTCCGAGCGGACACTCTTCTTACTCGTATGTCGTGGCCCATCGAGATTCGCTGGGTAACTGAGGATCAGAAACAGATCCATGATGTAGGGGATTATTGTGAACAGGAATACCGGAGCGTATGAACCTTGCCAGAACACCAAGAATCCAGCTATGAGTGCTGAAAGGGCCGCCCCTGCCTGACTCCACGCTCGTGTGTGTCCGTAGTAGTGTGTCTTCAGGTGGCCCCAGTTATGCATGTTCAGATAGTCGAAAATCATAGCCTTGTGCGTTCCGGTCCTGAAAGCCTCTCCTCCTGCATACACAATCATGGCGAGAAAGAGAACCCAGTAGGAATCAGCAGCGAAGAATACGAGAAATGAGAGAATATAGGAGATGAATGAGACCGCCATCGATCGTTTTCTACCCAGACTATCGGCAATGACACCGCTGGGAATCTCCACGATGTTCACGCACACCTCACGTGCTGCATAGAGCGTACCGATCTGGAGGAAACTCAGCCCCTTCTCCAAGAAGAAAAGCATGAGAAAAGGCTCATAGAATCTCAGATTCTTGAGAAATCCATAGGCGCAGAATTTATAGAACTGGGTATTCCGCACGAAGTCCTTAGGGCGATCATTCTCTGGTCTCATGGCGCCATTATAGAGGGAATACAGGAATATGAGAATACTTCTCTTGACAAAGATACAATGTTAGTGTACTAGTTTTGTAGTACACTGACACGCGCACCCAGAAGGAGCCTTTTTTATGATACGCATGCAGAACATCAGGTTTCAATACGAGAAGAGACCGCTGTTTTCACACCTCAACCTAGATATCCCAAAGGGGAACATCTATGGAATGCTCGGTGTGAACGGAGCAGGGAAAACGACACTGCTCAAGATTATCTCGGGACAACTGTTTCCAAATGAGGGAACGATTTCGGTTCTCGGCTTCAATCCAGCAGATCGGAAACCGAACATGCTCGAAGATCTGTTTCATCTACCGGAAGAGTTTCTCCTTCCCAGAGTACGGGTGAACGAATACCTTGACTCCTATGCACCGTTCTACCCACGCTTCGACACCGATGCATTCCACCGGTATTGCAGCGAGTTCGGTGTGGATGAGTCCCAACACTTGAACACCCTCTCCTACGGTCAAAAGAAGAAGTTCCTCCTCTCCTTCGGACTGGCATCCAATACCGCTCTACTGATTCTCGACGAACCTACGAATGGACTGGATATCCCCTCCAAGAGTCAGTTCAGGAGAACAGTGGCCTCGGCCATGACAGATGATCGGACATTCATCATAAGCACGCACCAAGTCCGGGACATGGAGAACCTTATCGATCCGATTATCATTATCGATTCGGGAAGGGTCGTATTCAACAGTGCTCTCGATACCGTGAGCGAACAGTTCACCATGCAGCTGGAGCGGGTCGAACCGGACAGAGACTCAGCCATCTTCGTAGACAAGGTCCCCGGGGGCTGGATGACCATACGAACGAGAGAACCCGAAGCAGAGGAGACGACGGTGGACCTCGAAACACTCTTCAATGCTGTGGTTTCACATCCAGAACAGTTTATCGCATTCACAGGTGGAAAAGGGGGTGTCGTATGAGACTGATTCGTGTCATGCGCAAGGAGCTAGTCGAACACAGGCGCAATCTACTTATCTACACACTTACCGTCGCGCTGCTCCTGCTCGTTCAGGAACTGGCAGATGCATTCATCGTGAAGGCGGTCTCAGGCATCGGAAGTGGAGGGACCACCTATCTGACAAATTTCATTGCATTCCTGTTTCTGGGAGGTTTCATCATCACCAGCAGTGCATTCTCACAGGACATGTTTGGCAGGACCGGACAGCACAACTGGCTCATGCTCCCTGCATCGCAATGGGAAAAATTCTTTGCCAAAGCACTACTGTCTGCCATAGCTTATCCCATTGCACTCACACTGCTCTTCTCTGTAGCATCGGTGCTGATCGAACTGCTTGCCCTCGTACTCTTCGGGAGTCCTTTCACCCCATTCAATCCCATCTCCCCATATATCAGAAAGCTCATACTCCATTTCGTGGCAACCCAGTCACTATTTCTCCTCGGCGCCACCTACTTCAGGAAGGCTCATTTCTTCAAGACCCTGCTCGCAATCGGCGTGATTGGAATCGGATTCGCCATGCTGACCACCCTATTTGCAAGAATCGCCTTCGCCCCCTACAGCTCAGGAGTCTTCGGATTCCACTTCAGAATAGACTCGTACACCCTCTGGGCTCAGAATCCTGCACTGCATACCATCAAATGGATATACACACTCCTCTACTGGGTCGTCATGCCACTATTTTGCTGGTTCGTCGCGTATCTTAGAGTGAAGGAGGTAGAGGCAACCGATGCAATTCAATAAACACTCATCCATCTATCTACAGATTGCCGAGTACCTCTATGACCGTATACTCAGTAGAGATTGGCAAGACGGAGAACGAATTCCTTCTATACGAGACATGGCGGTGCAACTCGAAGTGAATCCGAACACGGTAACCCGTACCTATTCGCTCCTGTTAGAGGAGGGGACGCTGGAAAACCAACGGGGAATCGGATACTTCACGACCCAGAATGCACGGGAACGGGTGCTGAACAGGAAGCGGGATGACTTCATCAGACATGACATTCCGGCACTGTTGGAGACCATGCAGCAACTTGGAATCTCCGAAGAGGACCTGTTGTACCATTTGAGAAGTTACCACAAGGAGACCCGACATGAAGAGGAGTAATACCTATATCATTGGAGCTGGGGTGGCGATTGCCATTCTCATTCTTGCAACGGTCATAACCGCTCGGGTGGTATTCGACCGATCTGTGGTTGTGCAACCACCAGGAGGGAGGATAATCACTGTCGAAACAAGATTTTAATTGATCTATGGAGTATTTCGTGCTCGCAGCAGAGAACGTCAGATACCGTGATCCTCCATGACCTGCTCAGGCGGTTGTTCCAGTAGTTCGGGGTGTTTCAGGTATCTGAGCAACTCCTTCCATGCAGAGGCCATACCGAATCCATCGCAGATCCGTTCATCACCTACTATCTTGAAATCTATGAACTTTCTCTCAACCACCGAGCCATCTTTTGCTATGACACGCTCGGCATATTTCGGACCATAAGCGATGAACCCACTACAGGTGCCGAAATTGTAGATATGGTGATAGATCGGGGGAAAGTTGATCGAGCCCATAGCAGTCACGAAAATGCTGCAATGGAATGGACTGAGCTTCTGAATCGATCGAGGCATCCAACCGTGAAAGTCGAGCCATTTGATGGTACCGATGACCAACCGAATGAGGGATGAGGGGAGATGATTCACGAACTTGGCGAACGAGTCTGTCGAGTTGTCGTTCATCACATCCTTGTTCTGCTCGATCTCCTGCTGGAGGCGCAAAGCGACATCGAAAATGGTGTCACGCGGATCGTAGACCATCTTCACCACCGTCTGTGTTCCCTCTACCGAGAGATTCTTCTTGATTGCGAGCGAGATACTCATCTCATCCCGAGCGTAGACCTTGTGCCCTGCGATAAATCGGTTGACGTAGGGCTTCTGACTCATCATCCGCACGATTGCAGCCATGACCACATCGATAAAAGTGATCTCCTGACCAATCGGACTCCCCTCTGCCCTAAGCTTCCTCAGGTACCGTTCGACCGGCGTGACGTCGATCTTGAACGAGGCTCCGACCTCAGAGTCGTTTCTCGTACTCATGATATAGGGGATGAGGGTGAAAAACGTATCCACATGCATAAGGCGTCGCCCATCATAGCGATCACGAAACCGTTTTTTGATCTTTGGCCGAACTACCGGTTTTCCGTACTGAGTATCACTGTTCACAGGTCTCTCCTACTCCCACTCGATTGTTCCCGGTGGCTTGCTGGTGATATCATAGAGCACCCGATTCACCCGCGGCACCTCATTGCAGATACGTGATGATGCTCGCTGGAGCACCTCCGGAGGGAATCTGAACCAATCGGCTGTCATGGCATCTTCACTGGTCACAGCACGAAGAGAGCACACCTCTTCATAGGTTCGCTCATCGCCTTGAACCCCGACGCTCTTGACTGGAAGAAGGCAGGCAAGGGCTTGCCAGATATCGCTGTAGAGATTGGCTTTCCGAATCTCCTCGATGAATATGGCATCCACCTCACGGAGGGTATCTAATCTCTCTGCTGTCACTTCACCGATGCACCGAACACCAAGTCCCGGTCCAGGAAAGGGGTGACGAAAGACGATCTCATCGGGTAGACCGAGCTCCTTTCCGAGCAGCCTCACTTCATCCTTGAACAATTCACGAAGCGGTTCGAGCAACTCGAATTTGAGATCTTCCGGGAGCCCCCCGACATTGTGGTGGCTCTTGATCGTAACCGAGGGTCCTCCCGATGGACTGATACTCTCGATCACATCGGGATAGAGCGTCCCCTGTGCGAGAAAGTCGATCTTACCCGCCGACCTCGCCTCCTGCTCGAATACATCTATGAAGACTCGACCTATGATCTTTCTTTTAGTCTCAGGGTCGGAGACTCCTTTGAGTGCAGTGAGAAACTGCTCCTGAGCATCGGCATACTTCAGTCGAATGTTGAAGTGATCGCGGAACACGGTAAGCACCAGGTCGGCCTCACCTTTTCGTAACAAGCCATTGTTTACAAAGACACAGATCAGCTGATCGCCGATCGCCTTGTGAATCAGCGCAGCAGCGACAGACGAATCGACGCCTCCCGAGAGGCCACAGAGGACTTGACGTTTGCCGACCACACGTCGAATCTCGGCAACCTGGGAGTCGATGAACGACTCCATGCTCCAATCGGGTGTGGCTTTACAGATATCGAGAACAAAGTTCGCCAGAAGCCGACCACCCTGTGTGGTATGCATCACTTCTGGATGAAACTGCACTCCATACCACTGCTTCTCCGGATTCTCAACCACGGCATAGGTACAGTTCTCGGTTGCAGCTGAACGGAAAAATGGTTCTGAAAGTGAAGCCACAGAGTCTCCATGACTCATCCATACCTGACTTCCCTGATCGATTCCGCTCAACAACGGCGTTCCTTCTTCGATTATATTCAGATGGGCAAAGCCATACTCTCTCTGCTGTGGTCTCTCGACGGATCCTCCGTTCATGATCGCCATGACTTGCAATCCGTAGCAAATTCCGAGTATGGGGATACCGAGATCGAACAGCTGCGTATCGGGTCTCGGTGAATCGGCGCCACGAACGCTCGAAGGACCACCCGAGAAGACAATGCCTTTCGGACCGATCTTCGCCACCTCTTCTGCAGAGATGGTATAGGGAACTATCTGGCTGTAGACCTGTTGTTCTCGAATTCTTCGTGCTATGAGCTGGCTGTACTGTGCTCCGAAATCGAGTACCAAAATGGTATCGTGTGCATGTTTTTCCATGAATTCTCCTTCAATGAATAGCAAGTGCCCGAACTGGGGGATATGCCTTCAACACGGCCTTGGCGACCGCGATGCCCAGTACCAGCCCGACCCCACTCTGCATGAGGTTCAATGGAATCTCAACCAATGCAGCTTCAAATCCATACAGAACTCCCCCTGCCAGATAGTAGCCACCGGTCATGACGATCATTCCGACCACTCCCCCAGCGATCATTGCGGGAAGTTTAGCGTCGCCAGGGACTCCCTGCTTCACTCCGACGCGGGCAATGAGTGCAATGAGCATACCCTGCACACCGTGAATCACGAAGGAGAGTGGAGCCCATTGTGCATAGCCGCCAATCAGATCGGCAATACCGGTTCCCAGTCCACCGGCAATTGCGGCAACCCAGGGACCGAACAGAAAGGCTGCAAAGGTGATCACCACGTCGCAGAGACTGATATACCCCTTGATGGGAGTGGGAACCCGTACAATCAGGGTAAAGACCACCACCACTGCAGTAAGCACTGCCATGAGTGCTATTCTGAGCGCAGTCATTTTTTCAGGTACCGGTGATTTCATACTGTATCTCCTTTATAGGGTAGTAAACAAAAACCAGAAAACTGTCGGAATCATAACGGAAACCAGCAGTTGGGTAAAGAGCCCACCCCTAGCTTTCAATTGCCGGAAACTGCTTCTCTTCTCTCTCCTTCCGAGACCTCGATGCTCCAAGCTCATTGCCGTATAGGGAATCGACTTCAGTGCGAACACCAAAGCCGCAGTGACCGTCGGAATTATATCGGCCAATCGCTGGCGCCGACTCCTTCGCCCTTCAAATTCAACACTGGTACGCAGAGCATGTGAGTCTTGAATCATCCGGAACGAGTCTGCAATGAATGGGATGAATCGAAAGGCGAGTGTCAGTACGAGAGCGGCATGGTATCCGAGTCCATACCACCGGAAGGCAAGATTCACATCTGCCATGGGAGTCGTCCATACATAGAGTGTACAGAGATACGTGATACTCAAGAATCGAGCCACCAGCACACTCAGATTGGTTACCGCTTCGCTGGTGAGAATCAAGCGCTCACCTATGAAGAGCAGTCCAGTCCCATCTCGATCGGTCAGAGGAGAGAACAGGGTCATGACCACAAGTATGAATGCAATCGACCGAATCGGCTGGATCGCCTGCTTGAAACCTGTGGCATGCCAAGCAAGCAAAAACACACCACCGAACAAAACCCACAGACCGATCTGGCTGATGGGGAGAAACACCTCGATACAGAGCAGGAGAACGAGCAGCAACTTGCTTCGAGCATCGAGCAGATACACGATACCACGTCCGGCGACGAACGTACTGGTAGTCATACGTTAAGCCTCCGTTCCTTCACGACTCCATTGTCGATTGTATAGGTCCGTTCCGCAATATTCCGTGCAAATGCGCTATCGTGTGTGATAAGGACGATTCCTGCACCGCGACTTCTCAGCAGGGAGACGATCTCAAAAGCGGCAGCATAGGTGACTCCACTGTCAAGCTCGTCTACAATATAGAACGGTCTGTTCAGTATGTAGTACACAGCAGCTTGCAACTGCTTTCTCGCACCGTAACTCATGGTTGTGGGATTGTCTTCACACGAGAGGTGAAACAGTCGGGCGGTTTTCTCGATGAGCTGCTCTCTCTGCTCTTCGGCCAGAGCGGGCACATGGCGAAGCGACCAACCGAGTTCTTCACGAACTGTGGGAAGAAAGATTCCGAAGTCGGGATTTTGGAAAAGATACCCAACCCTAGATCGGAGCATCCGTCTATCACACGGAGCAGTATCGAATGAGATGCTCCCAGTGGCAGATGGATCCAGGCCGCACAATACCCTGCTGAGGGTACTTTTTCCCGATCCGTTCGGGCCGACCAAGGCAACGACTTCGCCGGAGGCAATCCGGAAATCGGGGGTACGCAGGGTGAATGGCTCGGTCGAGGAGACCGATCGCCTCGGGTGAACGATTGATAGGTTCTGTGCTACCAGGGTATGGCTGTCATGCTCGGGAACATGCTCAAGAGTCGACTTGACGGAGAATTGAACATCGCTGACTCTATCGAAAGCTAAAACGATCGCCTCTTCATCGCCTGCAGTCAACACTCCCTGATCGAGCAGATAGTAGGCATCGAAACTCCCTCTGAATTCCTCGAGATAGCGCGATGCGAAAACGATGACAGTTCCCTCTTTCTTCTCAATCTCTGAAAGGAGATGCGCTCGCCAAAACTCGTCCAGATCGTCGAACGGCTCATCCATGACCCACACCGGGGCACCGATAGCGTCGGTAACGGCGAGCAGCAATCGCTTCCTCTCTCCACCGCTGAGCTCCTGCGGATTCACTTCCATCATCCGATCAAGTTCCCACCGATGCAGTGCGCTGTGCACGGAGCTGACCAGACGCTCTCTGCGAACGCCGAGCGATTCGAGAGGGAAGGCGACCTCATCGGCACAGGTGGTCATGAGCAGTTGCTCCTGCGGATTCTGTGCAACCAATGTACACCGGTCGGTGAGCTCCCAAGGTCCTCGAGAGTCGATACGCTCTCCTTGAAATGTAATGCTTCCCTCCAGATCCCCTTCCACGAAACGGGGAACCAACGCACACATGATTCGTGCGAGTGTAGACTTCCCGCTATCCGGTGCTCCTAAGATGAGAATCGATTGGCCTTCATGAACGGTGAGATCAAGATTGCAGAGTACCGGGGCATGTTCCGCTGCCGTCCCGTATGCACGGTAGGTGAATGAGAGACCGGAAATCTCGAACATGCTGATCACACTGCCTTTTCGACTATGGACTTGAATTGCTGGCTTATCGCACCGTACACCGTGTCGGGAAGATGCTTCAACTCCTCTTCGGAGAGCTGCCCTGTTGCAATCGGATCTGCTACCGATAATATGACAGTGACTCTCCTTACTCCCTCTTTCTTTTCAAGAGCATGCCGAGTTCCATCAATGGTGATCGGAACTACCACAGCCTTTGCCCGAGTTGCCAGTTTCAAAGATCCACTCTTGAATTGACCGAGTTCACCGGTCCTACTTCTGGTGCCTTCGGGAAACACGAACATGGGAATGCCCTTCCTGATATTGTCCACCCCTTTGAGAATAGCCTCGATCGAGGACCTGGGGCTCTTCCGATCGATGTAGACACTATTCATGGCTCCGATCCAGAAGTTCAGAATGGGTACCTTCTTCAGCTCTGCTTTAGCAATGAATCCTGCCCAGATACCAAGTCCTGCAATCACTGCAGGGATATCGAGCATGCTTTGGTGATTCGAAACAAAACAGACAGGAGTGCCATCCTGTGGTATCCGGTCACTTCCGTGTATCTCCATGCGGATATTGAGCGACCAGAGAATGATTCGCGAAATATTCGTCCCGTTGAGACGCAACCATCGTTCTGCAGCATCGCGTGCCCCGAACAGTCGCATAATTCCAGCGGGAAGCATGCCTACGAGTACCGAAAGAAGAAACGTGGGAACCACCACAACAACAGCCAAAGCCAAATGGATATACTTCACTCAATACCTCCTCGTTAACGGAGTTCCTGGTTCCGATAGAGTCTTGCATAATTGCCTCCGAGCGAGAGCAGTTCATCGTGGTTGCCCACTTCTGCCACCTGACCATCGGCAAGTACATAGATAATGTCTGCATCGCGGACTGTCGTCAACCGGTGAGCGATGACCAGAGCGGTGCGTCCCTCTGCCAATCGACCGAACGCCTCCTGTATTTGTTGTTCCGAATCGGTGTCGAGCGATGAAGTCGCTTCATCGAAAATGAGGATAGGAGGGTTCTTCAGAAACACACGTGCGATGGAGAGTCGTTGCTTCTGCCCCCCGGAAAGTCTCGTGCCATGCTCACCAACTTCGGTATCGAGACCTTCGGGAAGCGACCGGATAAATTCACCGAGATTCGCTTGATCCAGAGCATACCACATCTCCTCTTCTGACGCATCGTTCTTTCCATATTTGAGATTCTCTCTGATCGAACCATCGAACAGAAAGACATTCTGCTGGACGAACCCGATCTGCCTTCGCAGAGAACTCTTCTTTACATGCGCGATATCCTGACCGTCTATGCTGATCTTACCGGATGTCGGCTCGTAGAAGCGGGGGATGAGCGAGACCAACGTACTCTTTCCCACTCCCGATTCTCCCACGATTGCCACAGTACTGCCGCCGGGAACAGTGAAATCGATTCCTCCAAGCACATCGTCTCCTTCAGACTCGTACCGGAACCTGACTGTATCGAACCGGATGTCACCGGAAGAGACCTGCAGCTCGGTGGCATCGGGCAGATCTTCGATATCGCTCTGGATATCCATGACCTCGACGAACCGTTCGAAGGCAGCCATACCTTGTTGGAGTTGTTCTGTGAATCGGATAAGACGGTCGATCGGAGGCAGGACGATCCCTACGTAGAGAATGAAAGCCACTAAATCGTATACGGGAACCTTTCCCAGATAGATGAGCACGGCGCCTCCAGCGACGGTGGTGAAGTAGTAGAGTTCTCTGAAGAATATCATCGTCGACTCGTACCGAGCCATGACTCGATACTGGTTGCTTCTAGCATTCTGGAAGATCGTGTTCACCTGCTTGAACTTCTGTTTCTCGTACCCTTCGCTGGTGAACGATTGAACTTCTCGCACCCCCTGGATCGAGTTCTCTACGACCGAATTGACATCTGCGACTGTTGTACGGACAGCTCTGAATCCTGCCTTCAATTTCCGTCCGTAGTGGATTCCAAAGAAGAGCATGATCGGCAATGGAATTATGGAGATGATTGCCAACGGGGCACTATTCATGAACATGACCGTGTAGGCTCCAATGATCACCACAACGGAAATGAGCAGATCCTCGGGACCGTGATGAGCAGTTTCGGTTATCATGAACAGGTCGTTGGTTATGCGGGACATGAGGTGTCCGGTCTTGGTCCTGTCGAAGTAGCCGAATGAGAGCCTCTGCAGATGACTGAAGATGTCCTGTCTCATATCGCTCTCCATGTACACGCCCAGCTGATGACCCCAACGAACACGAATATAGGTACTGATCGTCTGCACGACATAGATACCGAGCATGGCTCCAAAGACGACGAGCATCATGGACCAGTCCCGATTGGGAATATACGTACGAAGCAGCTCACGAGTGAGCTGCGGAAAGAGAATAGAGAGCAGGGACCCTAGAGTCGCCGCTCCCATATCTAGTGCAAAGAGTTTGCCATACGGTCTGTAATAACTGATGAACCGTTTAAGCATTCCCTTTGTTCCTCTTGAATAACCGGGCCAGGAGGCCCTGCTTTTTCTGAGGTGCCGACTGCACGTCGGGTGAACTTTTCGGTTTCTGTTGAGACGGTTTCACCCGATTGCTCTGGTGTTCCCTGGATTTCCGTACCGTAGTATCCTGTTGCTTGGCAGTCTTCTGCTTGGTTTGGGTCTGCTTTACATCCTGTTTTCCGGAATCGGGAGATTTCGACCGAGGCTGTCGCGGTTTTTGCGACTTCTGTGGCTGTCGGTTACCCTTTCGCTGTCCGGTGTGTTCACTTTTAGCAGGAGCATTCGAACGACTCTCACGGGTAGATTGAGCTTCATCTCCAGCATAGACCTGCTTGTAGTAGGCGATTCGCTCTTCGAAATCCATCTTCTGGATCTCCTGGTAGCTCTTTCCTTTTCTTGCGGGGGGCCTATTCCTGTTCGACCTCTGCTGTGCCGGTTTCTGTGGACCACCCTTCTGTGGTGCACTCTTCTGGGTTGCAGACTTTGGTGGTTCGGGTGATGGCTTCACCGACTTGGCGGCGACTGGTGGCTTTCCTCCACGCTTTCTGGGCGGTCGGGAACTCTCCTTCCCTGCACTAGGGCCCCCACGCTTGGCTCTCCCTGGGCCCTTCGACGGACGTCCCCCTGGAGAGCGCCTGCCATCTCCTCTCGATGCATACTCGGCTTCGGACACGAGATCGCGGAACCGCATATGTGCACTCTTGTCCTCCACAGGAGGGACACTCTCTTCATCTGCCCATACAACGGGAACCTTCATCTGGATATAGTTTTCAATGGCTTCCAATCCATAGACGAACTGTTCGCATGCGAGTGTGATCGCCTTCCCAGACTTTCCTGCACGTGCTGTACGACCGATTCGGTGCACATAGCTTTCATAGTCCTCGGGGATGTCGTAGTTGACCACCAGTTCAAGATCATCGATTTGGAGTCCTCTCGCGGCTACATCGGTTGCTATGAGGAAACGGAGTTCACCGTTCTTCATACGGTTTATCACCTGGAGTCTCTTGCTCTGTGGCAAGTCTCCCATGAGATACTGCGTCTTGTACCCATTCACGTTCAGTCGCTTGCTGATCTCAACAGCCTTCGCCTTCGTATTGGTGAAGATGAGTGCATTCTGGGGATTCTCCTTTGCCATGAGGCGGAGAAAGAGACTGAACTTCTCATCCTTGGAGACATGGTACAACTCCTGAGTGATTGCCTTTACGGTGATCTCCTCCGGCTGAACCTCGAATTCGAGTGGAGAGTTCATATAGTCCCAGGCAAGATTCCTCACACGGGTACTGAGTGTGGCGCTGAAGAGCATGGTCTGGCGCTTTTCGTTCTTCACCATGTACTTGAACATTTTCTGGATATCCGGATAGAAACCCATATCGAAGAGGCGGTCCGCTTCATCGATCACAAAGGTGTCGAAAAGCTTGAAGTCGATCTTTCCCATCTTCTGGTAATCGAGTATGCGTCCTGGCGTACCGATAATGAGATCGAGTCCATCCGATATGTGCTTATCCTGCTTTGCATACCCCACGCCGCCATAGAAGCACCCGATTCTAAAGTCGGGAATGCCCGAAGAGAGCATCTTTGCATCCTCTTCAATCTGAACAGCGAGTTCTCGTGTCGGTGCGATTATCAATGCGACAGGAGCCTTCACACTGAAGGCCTCCTCTGCGGAGAGGTGTTTCACCTGCTCACGTGTATCGACAAATTTCTGCAGTACGGCCAAGATAAACACAGCGGTCTTTCCCGACCCTGTCTTCGACTGCACCATGACATCCTTGCCTTGCAAGGCTCCGGGGAGGACTTTCTCCTGCACGGGCATGCAGTCAGTAAAGCCGGCAGCCTCAATCCCCTGTATGACATCTTCATGTAGTGGTAATTCTTTGAATTTCATGCTCCAACTATACTCGGTTTTGGAACATTAGTGTAGTGTATCGACCTCCCACCGACGAATGAGCTCATGAATCGGCTGAGCTCGTTTCCGAGTTTCGCTAAATGTGAATCCATCGAAGCTTGCTACAGGCATAGCACCCATGCTCGTAGATGATATGAACATCTCGTCGTACCGACCATCGAGTACATCCTGCTTGCTTGGAGCCTCGAAGATGACCGAGAAACCGAGTTCTCCGATCGCCTTGATGATCTTGTCTCTCGTGACTCCTTCAAGGACCTTTTCCGATGGCGCGGTGAATATGGACTCTCCCTCACATGCGAAAACGTTGCTTCTCGTACCTTCGAGAATAAGATTCCGTCGATCGATCAACAGGGCCTCGAACGCACCTACAGTTCCAGCCTCTCGCAGTGCAAGATAGTTCATGAGGAGTGAACAGGTTTTATACCGTGGTAGCAGCCGTTCTCCAGCATAGCTTATCGTTCTGATTCCCTCGGAGTAGAAGCTATCGGGATACACTATCAGAGGGGAAGTCGTAATGAAAAGTCTTGCCTCCATGCCTCCCATGAGGAGAATTCTCACCGTAGCGTCACTGAGATTGTCCGCTTCGATGAGGCTCTTCAACCAGGAATACACCTCATCAACGGAGAAATTGTGTCTCAGTCCGATTCCCTCGGCCGAAAAAAAGAGCCGTTCAATATGCTCTAGAGGATACACCACGACTTTTCCCACCACTCGCAGTGACTCGTAGACTCCGAATCCGTACTGCAACTCTCGATCCTGCACCGAGAGCGTGGCTTCCGTCATATCGATGATCCGCCCATTGAGTACCGCTAGTTTTGTCGCTGATTCCATGTTCGCCCTCCTTCTCGTGTCACTCTGGGTACTTCAACAGTTCACGCGGTTTGCTTCCCCTTGCAGGACCAACAAGACCGTCATCTTCCATCTGCTCAACGAGTCTGGCTGCACGATTGTAGCCAATCTTCAGCCGTCTCTGGAGATACGATGCTGAGGCACTTTGTCGTTCCACCACGATCTTAAGTGCCTTCTCCATGAGCGCTTCATCGCTCGAATCGTCGGAAGCAGTATCATCGTCATCGTCACCGTTTCCCGAATCGTCGTCTTCGAAGAAGCCTTCATCCAGATAGTCGGGTTCTCCTTGAGTCTTAGCGTATTCAACGATTCGTTCGACCTCCTCGTCACTGAGGAATGCTCCCTGAATACGGACCGAGTTCGGATCCCAACCGGGAGCGAACAACATATCCCCTCTCCCAAGGAGCTTCTCCGCTCCGGTCTCGTCTATGATGATCCTACTGTCGATCTGGCTCGCAACCATGAATGCGATCCTAGTTGGAATATTCGATTTGATAATTCCTGTAATGACATTCGCAGATGGTCTCTGCGTGGCTAGAACAAGGTGGATTCCGACTGCCCGAGCCATTGCCGCAAGTCGTGCAAGCAGTGTCTCGAGCTCCTTCCCTACTGTGGTCATGAGATCTGCAAACTCGTCTATCACCACAACGATATACGGAAGACGTTCGCGGGCAAGTTTCAAATCCTTGATCTTTTTGTTGTATGCAGCGATATTCCGCACCGCAAGCGCATTCAGCAACTTATATCTCCGCTCCATCTCATACAGACAGAACTCGAGCGCCTTGATCGTCTTCTTCGGTTCGGTGATCACCGGAGTCAACAGATGCGGGATACCATTGTAGACACGGAGCTCAACAATCTTCGGGTCCACCAGAATGAGCCTCACCTCTTTCGGTGATCTCCTGTAGAGGATGGAGCTGATCAGCGAGTTCACACATACCGATTTTCCCGATCCGGTTGCACCTGCTATGAGGAGGTGGGGAGTCTGCGTAATCTCGATGACCACCGGTTCGCCGGTGATCTTCCTACCGAGAATCATCGGAACCTGATATGTTTTGGCATCGATAGTAGGGAGCAAGTCCTTGAATCCGATAATTGCACGGTTCGAGTTTGGGACCTCGATACCAACCGCCTGCTTGCCGGGAATAGGTGCCACGATACGCACCTGTCTCGCCGCAAGCTGCAGTGCGATATTATCCGATAGACTGATGATTGAACTTACGCGGACTCCAGGGGCTGGCGAGACCTCGTACATGGTGACCGTCGGTCCCTTCACAATATTCATGAGGGTAGCTTCTATCTTGAACTGCTTCAGAGTCTCTATAAGATTCTCGCCCGCTTCCCGAGTCAATGCATCCACCTCGGCGACATGATCGGGATAGGTATCAAGGAGATCCTCGGAAGGGAAATTATATCGTACCCGGTTCCGGGTAAGGAGAGCCGAGGTTCCAGCGTTCGATGAGACGAGTCCGCCGACTCCACTGACCAGATCGACATCCTCCTCCTGTATCACCTCGGGCGGTATGGGAGCCTGATCCGGACTCTCCTTCACCTCTTTGACAGCAGGCTGTTTCTGATCACGTGTCGTGTCTCTTCTGCCTTGCGTGTGCTCACTCGTTTCGACTGCCGCATCAAATACTGCTGAACTCTCCTTCGCCGGTTTGGCTCGCTCCTTCGCTTTCGGAAGGGATGAAGGAACTTCGAACGGTGCCGATTCGGCTTCTCTCTCCATTTGTTTGCGGAGAGAAGGAATTGGATCGTATGTTCTACCAGGCGGGGTCTCATCTGGCTCATCGATACTCTCGACCGGAGTATCTGCAAGAAGTACCGATTCATCATCTCGTACTTTCACACTCCCCACATAGAGACCTTCCGCGTGTGATTGTCTGGCTATCGTCTTGAGTTGAGGAAGCTCGGGCATCGGAGGGAACTCGAGCGGAGCATCGGTATCAAAATCTCTCTGAACAGTTGTGGATGTAAACGAACTCCGCTGGGGGCTATCCTCGTACTCACCATTTTCCACAGTGACAAGTGCAGACTCATCTTCAGTATCATCCGATGAAGATTTTTTTTGCTTTCGAGCGGCTCGCTTCACCCGTTTTTGCTCCCTCTTCAGCTCCCGTTTGAGCTCCTTCTCTCGTCTGCGCTCCTCCTTCCGGTTCTCCCTTTGGGTTATCTTACGGTTCGCTTGAGAGCCATCTTCCATGCGAGTTCGGTATCGGCGATGAATTCGAAGCGAGACAATCAGAACAAGCAGTGCGACCGTGAGTTCCAGTAAGAGTGTGAGGATGATGAGTATACTACCCATAGTCGGCTCACGGCTGAGTCGAGAGAGGAGAAACACCGGTTCAGTGTGTCCTGATCGGAGCTGAGTGAACAGAAACAGGGTGTAGATCACCAGGAGACTGTAGGGGGCCATCCACCAGAAAGCGGGAGCTCGCATAGTGAGAATAAAGAAGAGAGCCCAAGCGAACAGGAGAGCGGAGATGGTATACGGTTCGTATTGTCCATCAAAGAGAGTCGGAATGCCATGAGCATGTACCGACTCCAAAAGGAGACTCAACTCTCCGTTCCAGGGTACCATTGTATAGAGCTGATCGGGGAGGACGACTGGCAGGATTGCGACAATCCCAGCAACAAGGCAGAGAATCGAGATCACCAATGGGAATTTTCGCACACGCACAGCATCCTCCTCCTCACATTATACTGCGAAGAACAATCCTAACAACCCGACTATCGTCAGATAGATCGTAAAATACCAAAGCCTTGCCCGTTTCACCATCCAGAGCAGAAGTCGTAGCGCAGCAAGACCAACGAAAAACGAAGCTATGAATCCGACAGCAGTCGGCAGAAATCCAACCTGTGCAGCACCCTGCCCATCCTCTGCAAGGGTAAGAACGAGTGCCCCGAGTACTGCGGGGATCGAGAGGATGAATGCGTATTCGCCCGACTTCTCTCGAGACATACCGGTCCAAAGCGACGCTGTTATCGTTATGCCCGAACGACTGATTCCAGCGAGTGTTCCGAACCCTTGAGCGATACCGGTCACTACTGCTTGGATCCAATGGTAGCCTCGCTTAGGTGTAATGAGCCGTTCCACGAATGACGTAGAAGCCAATAGTGCCGCTGTGATAAGCAACAGCAGAGAGACAATTCGGGTAGACTCCCCATCCAAATTGGTCATCCTCAGCGCAAGAGCCACGACAACCGTCAGAATAGTGGCACCGATCACAAGGAGTATCATCTGAAGGTCTTCGGAATCTGCTGGTTCGGATTTTCTGGTCACGAACCTGATCGCAGCACCGAACAGTCCACCAATCTTCACACGGTAATGGTAGACGATCACGAACAATGTAGCGACATGGAGTATGACATCGAACAGAAGGGGAACGGAACCAATCTCCATGAAATTACGGGCGAGAACCAGATGTCCTGAACTCGAGACCGGTAGGAACTCGGTGAGTCCCTGAATTATTCCAAGCAGTAACCCCTCTAAAACAGTCATACACACTCCTCTACCCGTTTTCACCCTTCTGCAACACACACATGGTACGCGGAGCATCGAGGAAGGGGACATGCACCGGCACGATTCGACGATTCCATTCGATTGCACTTCCCCCGGTTCGGTCACGCATAAGGGCATCCAGTTGGTCGAGCTCACGCATAAGTGCCTCAACTTTTCCCTTGTATGCACAAACATATCCCCGTTCGGCGACGAGAGAGCCGATGGGGCGGATGATGTCAGACAGCGGGTGAAACGCCCTGAATGTGACGACCTCAAATTGATCTTTCACCTCAGAGAGGTCTCTTTGAATAACCTCCACACGACCATGAAGGTTACACATGGCAAGTGCATTCTGGAGAAACCCTGCCCTTCTTCCCATTCGCTCAATCAGAGAAATTGGGAGATCGCCAAGCATGATAGCCAGAGGAATTCCAGGGAGACCTGCACCGGAACCGACATCGCACAACCGTACGTTGCCGGGATACGAGTCGATGATCGACTTGAACAGCGCAACGGGAGCAACCGAGTCGAGCAAGTGCTTGATCACGAACTCCCTCCCCTCTGCGCCAACCAGTCGGTACGTTCCGTTGAAGAGATAGACTTCACTGATATAGGTTCGCATCTGCGTTCGCTGACCAGAATCCATCGAGAGTCCAAGCAGTGCGAGTCCCTCTTCGAATAGCTGGAGGTCCTGGTCGATGTCCCTATGCATCATGAGACTCCTTACGTCCTAGCACCACCATGAGAATCGCCAAGTCACTCGTCCGTACTCCCGAGATTCGCCCCGCTTGACCGACTGAGAGTGGTCTTACCGCTTTTAATTTCTCTCGAGACTCAGTGGATATACCTTCGACCGCATCGTAGTTGAAGTCGGACGGTATAGCTATTCGCTCCATTCTGGAAAACCGATCCACCTGTCTCTCCTGTCTCTTCACATACCCTTCGTATTTGATATCAAGCTCAGCCTGATACCGCACCGAAGGCTCGTACAAAGAGAGTTCCTCAACGGTCTGCAGCAAATCATCTATCGAGATCTCCGGTTTCCGAAGATGGTCTATCGCGCGACGACCGTCCATCTTCCGCTTCTGAAGAAGCTCCTTCACCAGTTCGATCTGCTGCAGTTTGTATTCGAGACGTTCCATAGCCTCTGCTCCCTGCAACCCTACCGAAAACCCTTTCGGTGTGAGTCGTTGGTCTGCACTGTCATGACGAAGATTGAGGCGGTACTCCGCACGTGAGGTGAACATGCGATACGGCTCTTTCGTCCCCTTGGTGACTAGATCGTCGATCAATACACCGGTGTATGCTTCGGTCCTATCGAGAATGAGCGGAGACTCTCCCAACAGCTTCCGAGCTGCATTGATTCCAGCCATGAGCCCCTGACAGGCTGCCTCCTCATACCCGCTGGTTCCATTGGTCTGTCCCGCTATGAACAGATTGGCGACCTGTTTCGTTTCAAGCGACGGGTAGAGTTGCATGGGATCGAGATAGTCGTACTCCACTGCATAGGCAGGTCGCATGATCTCTGCATGTTCAAGGCCTCTGATCGAGTGGATGAAATCTTGTTGTACATCCTCGGGAAGTGAGGAGCTTATTCCATTGAGATACATCTCCTCAGTGCCGAGTCCCTCTGGCTCAACAAAGATATGGTGCCGATCCCGATCGGGAAATCTAACCACTTTATCTTCGATCGAAGGGCAATAACGAGGTCCTGTACCGGTGATTTTTCCACCGTAGAGTGGACTTCTCCCAATATTCGACTGAATGATCTCGTGGGTACGATCGTTGGTGTAGGTGATATGGCAGGGAAGTGACGGTCGATTCACCGACTCATAGTCGAACGAGAACGGCATCATGAGCTCGTCGCCAGGTTGGAGCTCCATCATCGAGAAATCGATGGTAGACTTTCTCACTCTGGCAGGAGTTCCCGTCTTCAACCTTCCCACGGTGAACCCCTTCTGCCTGAGAGCTGTTCCGAGTCCGATAGCAGCGGGCTCCCCGAGGCGTCCAGATGAGGCTTCGTACTCCCCGATGAATATCTTCCCCTCCATGAAGGTGCCGGTGGTGAGAACCACAGTCTTTGCACCGATGGTGTGCCCCCGCTCGGTCACGACTCCGACACAGGTATCTCCATCGGCGTCGAGTAGGATATCTACCACCGTATCCTGAAACAGTGCAAGATTCTTCTGAGCTTCAACCGTCTCTTTTGCCACTCTATGATAGGTGAACTTGTCCGCCTGGGCACGCGGAGCCTGGACTGCCGGGCCTCGCCTTCTATTGAGCACCCGGAACTGGATCATGGATTGGTCGATGATATGAGCCATCTCCCCACCGAGTGCGTCGATTTCCCGTACAAGATTCCCCTTCGCCAGCCCCCCGATAGCCGGGTTGCAGGAGAGCCGTCCAATTGCATCGAGATTCTGCGTGATCAGCATGGTGCTGAACGAGAGTCTCGCAAGAGCAAGAGCTGCTTCTATGCCGGCGTGGCCGGCCCCTATGACAACTGCATCATAATCCATACTACTTACCTACACAAAATCCGCTGAAGATCTGTTCCAGAATATCCGAAGAAGCGACCTCTCCGGTCAGTGAACCCAAAGCATCGAGTGCCTCTCCAAGTTCGACAGCTACGATATCCAATGGGACGTTTTGATGCGCCAGGTCGATTGCCTGATCAATAGCTTCTTGGGCACGATGAAGCTCGTCACGTTGTCGAGAGGACTCTATCACGATATCGTGTTCGCCAGGTCGCTTTGCATCTTTCCTCAATCTGCGCACCATCTCGTCACGCAGGCGTGGGAACCCTTCCCCCTTTTTCGCACTCAGTGGAAAACTTCCGGGCAACGGTGGCCTCACGGTCAGATCCGTCTTGTTCCACACCACGATACATCGCGGATCTTCGAGCAGTGCACCATATCGGGCAGCAGACTCCTCGTCGTGCTCGGTACCATCGAGCATGAGTAGAATGAGATCGGCTTCATCGAGCAGTCGCTTCGTTCGCCGGATACCCTCCTGTTCGATCGTATCGATCGAATCCCGTAGTCCCGCCGTGTCGTAGAGTCTGATCGGAATACCATCGAGAACGGTTTTCGATTCTATGAAATCACGAGTGGTCCCGTGTACATCGGAGACGATCGACCGCTCCTCCCGGAGCAGTAGATTAAAGAGTGTGGACTTACCAGCGTTGGTCGACCCTGCAAGTACTACACGAGCTCCTTCGCCGTAGAGCTTCCCCACCGAGTAGGTAGCAAGAAGCGTTTCAATCCTTGCCTGTGCATGTTCGAGTGGTGCGTACGGAAAATCGACATCACCGGAGATCTCGTCCTCTGCGTAGTCGAGCTGCACTTCGATCACAGCGACTGCTTGGAGCACTATCTGCTTGATCTCCTCGATCAGAGCATGGAGGTTCCCCTCCAGTCTCCCGAGTGCCAGTGAATGCGCCAGCTGCGATTCACTTGCCACGATTTCCATGACCGCCTCTGCCTGTGTGAGGTCCATCGATCCATGCATGAATGCGCGGAAGGTGAATTCACCGGGGCTCGCGGGTCGCATACCAATACGCTTGAGGAGTTTGAAGATCGCTTCAACACCAGCCATGCTTCCATGGCAGGAGATCTCGACACTCTCCTCCTTTGTAAAACCTCGCCCCTCTTTGAACACAGAGATAAGTACGTCGTCCACCGGCTCGCCAGATTCGTTATCTTTGATCTGACCGTGAACGAGTGTATGAGACGCAGCTCGGCTAAGTGCCTTCGGGCGGCTGAACAGCGGTTGCAGCGCCTGGATACACCCTCCTCCGGAGACGCGAATCACAGCAAGTGCTCCAGTGCCCCATGGGGTGGCAAGGGCAAATATCATATCTTCAGTATCGTAGGAATTACCTTTCATCCGCTCAAGTATACGGAAGCAATCACCACGTGTCCATATCACCTTTCTTTACAAACACTGGAACACTCGGTATAGTCGTCGCATGCAGATACAGGCGATTGAACAGAGAAGCAATCTCATGCGCTCCATGCGCTCATGGTTTGACCAAGCAGGATACCTCGAGGTCGAGACTCCACTGCTCTCGACCCACCTTATCCCCGAACCGACGATCGCGAACTTCGCCACGCAATACATAAGCGAATTTCATGGTTCACGGGAGCTCTATCTGGTCCCCTCTCCCGAGGTCTTCATGAAGCAGATCATTGCAGAGACAAAGCGGAGCATCTATCAGTTCTCCCACTGCTTCAGGAATCGAGAGCAGATCGGCAGCTATCACAACCCTGAATTCACCATGCTCGAATACTATACCGTCGGGGCAGATGAACAGGATTCCATTGCAATCACCGAGGAGCTGCTTGTAAAAAGTGCACCGCAGGGAACACCTGAGTACTTACTTCCCCCGTTTCGTGTCATGACTGTTGCCGAAGCGTGTAGCAGATATGCTGGGTTCGACCTCGATTCCACTCAATCGCGCAACGATCTTCGAGGGGTCGCTAAGCGACTCGGCCTCCATGTTCCCGATGCTCCAGAGAGCTGGGAAGAGACGTTTCACCGGATTTTTCTCAACTTTGTCGAACCAAACCTTCCCCAAGAGAAGCCTCTGGTGCTGACCGAGTATCCAAAACAGATCGTGTGTCTTGCAAAGGAGACCGAGGGACGACCGTATCGGAGGCGATGGGAACTCTATGCAGGTTCCATCGAGTTGGCGAACTGCTACGATGAGGAGCGAGATCCTACAGTTGTTGAACACTATTACCGTGAGCAGTATGCCCTATTATCATCTGAACGTGCACAAAGTGGTGAGGTCATTCCCGATATCGATCCTCATTTCGCAAAAATATTCAACGACTTTCCTCCCTGTTCCGGAGTAGCTCTCGGCTTCGACCGGCTCCTCATGCTCCAGAGAGGATACAAGACGATAGGGGATTTGATTTTATTCACCGTTTCTGATATGATGGCCGACGGCCACTAGTGATCTGTAACGGCATAACCTTGCCGATGAGCTTGGAGCGGATCGGACCGATGTAAGGACAAGGAAGCGAAGATATCTGAGCTGACACGAGGATGTCCATCTGTTCGATAGGCCCAGGAGAAGCAAAGATTAGATTGGTACAGATCACCAGTTCCGATTCCGCACAATGTACGAGGTATATTAATGATTAAAGCAGGTCAGATAGACAAGGGGACCGCGCTGCTGATTAAGGGACAGCCCTTCATCTGCGTGGAGAGAGAATTCGTGAATCCAGGAAAGGGCTCGGCTTTCGTCCGACTCAAACTCAAGAGCCCGGCAACCGGTCAGGTGCTTCGTGAGACCATGAAGACCCAGGACAACGCGGAGGATATCACGGTTGAGGATCGTGACTGTCAGTACCTGTACAACGATGGCGAGATCTTCCATTTCATGATGACCGAGACCTACGAGCAAATCGAAGTACCCATGACAACGTTCGAGGACTACCAGTTCATCATGAAAGAGGGAGAGACCTACCGAGTCACCTTCTGGGAGCACCAGCCGCTCGATATTCAGGTTCCGACAAAGGTTGTCTATGAAGTCGCCGAGGCAGAAGAGGCCATAAAGGGAGATACTGTCACAGGGGCGACGAAGAGTGTCACCACAGAGACCGGTCTTGTAGTCCGTGTTCCTATCTTCATCAAGCAGGGTGAGAAGATTCTGGTGAACACAGAGACCAAGGAGTACATAGAGCGGGTAAACAAGTAGATTGGTTATACTGCAACAAAGGTGGAGCTGAAATGCTCCACCTTTTTGTATACTGTCAGTTCACCGGACGAACCGGAGGCCCTGAACGATCATCATCTTGCAACTCTTTGGCCGCTTCGCTCAGTCGTCTACGTCGCACCTAGTACAACCGAGGCATTCCGGTCACCTCCTTGAACATACGCGCGCTATGCCAGGGAGAATACCATGCAGCCTGAGCAAGTTGATGCAGTGAAAAAGTCTCTTGCAGATGATCATCGATATAGTGGAGCATCCGCTGTACCGCAGCTCTCT